>Ga0209163_1001431_pt1 | contig 26049 bp, 23 predicted proteins | sample MTBAKSrepl2MetaG_FD_187457 | JGI IMG/M metagenome (GOLD analysis project Ga0209163, IMG submission 187457) | Enrichment culture microbial communities om Arthur Kill intertidal strait, New Jersey, USA, that are MTBE-degrading - MTBE-AKS2 (Arthur... | ecosystem: Environmental > Aquatic > Marine >...
CAAATAGGTCTTGCGTTTCAGTTCTTCTTGGGTCATTTGAATTGTCCATTTCATGTAGTTAATTTTCATGCCTTTTTAGGACATTTCTAAATTGCTACTTTAGGACATTATCATGTTGCCACTACATTTGACAAACCTACAAACAGATTAGAAAAAATATTACACTAGACTGAGAGATAGAATGTATCCTAATACCTTTTTTGGACTTTTTCCGCCATTTCCACGAGATTTAAGGGCATTCGTTGCCATGAGCTTCGATTCACGCTTTGATGCTCGCTGGAAAAATGTGATTAGCCCTGCAATCTCGCAGATATTGGCAAACGATATTCCGCTTCAACCGTATCGTGTCGATTTAACAAGTGCAAGTGATTCCATACTTACGGAGATACTTGATCACATTGCTAGATGTCGCGTTTTCGTTGCTGACATCACAGCGCTTGATCAACTCAATAACCGCGCAATCCGCAACCCAAACGTTTTCTATGAAATTGGATTAGCTCATGCAATCAGGCTCCCAGAAGAGGTACTGTTATTTAAGTCTGATGATCTTAATCTCAACTTTGACATTTCCAATGTTCGTGTTCACCAATATGATCCAGACGTTAATCCTGAAGAAGCCCGTAAGTTTGTTATTAGAACTGTGATCAATTCTTTATGCGAGCTAGACATCAAACGCAATCTTGCAGTTCGTCAGGCAGCAGAGAGGCTCGATTATGAAAGTTGGTGCGTACTGGCAGAAGCCCGGCAGCTGGGTGGCATAACGTCTCCACTGCGCCAAACAATGGGACAAGCATTGTCAGCAGGTGCTCGTCTCAACGCAATCGCACGTCTCCTTGATCTTGGTGCAATTCAGACTGAATTTATGAAGATTACTACCGAAACTTTCTCTACAGATCTTAGTGCATCAGCAGAGAAGCTAGTAACATATGTTGCTAGTCCATTTGGTAGCGTTTTGTTTGATTACATCGGTGAGAAGATGGGATTATCAGATCCTCTCCTCAGAGATAAGCTTGAACTACTAGCTAAGGATGATGACAAGCACTCGCAGTGATTGCGGGCTAACACAGCGGGTAATGGATTTGTGGGATTGTAGGCCTTTTTCAAGTATTTTTCTGGTTTGGTGTTAGTTTCCAGAGTTGCAGTAACTGGTTCAATCTCAACCTCAGAATCAATAGATTGGGTAATTGCTGGTCTGGTTTCTTGAGCTGTGTTGTTTGGCATGCAGGCAGCTAAAACGGCGCAAAATAAAAGCACGATAGTCAACTTAGATAACATTTCTACTGATCATATCCCTTCAAAACAAACTTCTCCATTTTTTTATTTAAAGCAGTTAAGACCAATACGCTGTTATGCCTCCAGGTGGCCAGATGAAAGCTGATAGCAATATACGTATTATCTCGCAAGCGTCAGCTTTACAGACCAGCTTTTTGATTTATCATAGCCTTTCCCGTCCGTTGACTGTTTTTGCCATGAGGTAGATTATACGATGGATGGTGATAGGGTCATTACAAGCCGTTACTGCGCAAGTATCGTTGCAGAGTACTTACACTCAGGTTTCATGGTGAGCCGTTTATCACCATCTGACATAGTCTACTTTGTAGCACCTTGGCGGATGTACTGAGCGGGGATTCGAAGGCAGAATTAATTGATTAATGACCCCAGGGAGTTTCGAATATCATCCTCGTATGGGAACACGCGACCATTTATTGAAGAACCAATTATCAATGGCTCTCTTTACCCAGCCCCTAAGGCAGCGAAAATCCGCGATGACAGCGCTTGCTTCATCTGGACTGGAACTTGAATTTGTTTACCTTCTTCACGCGAACGGATGATACTACTTAGGAAGATTGCATTGAGGTACTGGTCGCCCTGCATGCGTATGCTCTTTGTGCATGCCTCAAACCACTTATCCGGGATCATCGGCAGTCCATTTATCTCAATTGCGTACAGTTCAGCGTTCGCAATCAACACGTCCAATCGGGCATAATCGCATATGCCGGCGCTGGCAAATGCTTTGCTGGCAAAACTTGACAGCTTTTTGAACAGAGCTGCATCCTTAACAGGCACAGCCTGTGTCTGGTGTTGGTCCTTGTCCGCTGTTGTAACAATGCGTAGACGCTTGTGGATTTTCAGGCGGATCTCAGCCGGCATCAGCAGCCTCTGCTCTCCGCTACCGATCATCGCTACTGTGTACTCACGAAGGTCGCTTGCCTCACCCAAAAACTTCTCCACCATGACCTGCTTATATTGCGTCAGAAGTGCCTGTGCCTTGCTTTGCAGGCTTTCCGCATCAAACACGATTGAACTTCTATCGAGTCCTCTGCTATTGCCCTCACGGTCTGGTTTGAGGATGTAAGGATAATCGGCAGCGTTCAAGGCAGTTTTCAGCCCAGTCACCTGCCCCTTTTCCTGACGTAGCACGAAAAAGCGCGGTGTGGCGATGTGATCCCGCACCCAACGCTGCTTCAGTGCGCTCTTTGAGAGCACCAGCTCGAGCGCATCCACTGCTGATCCAACCCTGCAGATGCCACGTTCATCGATCAGCGTATGGGCATTGATGGGTCTGCCGTCTTCATCTATAACATAATAATTGGCACAGTAAACCAGATCCGGCTGCTCGCTTTCCAGAAGCGCTATTAGAGATTGTTTGGTTTCAAGAGTGTGATAACGTGCGTCGATACCGCCTTTTTTGAGGGTTTCTATCATTTTTTTGAACCTTTTTCTATCGATCAGTTCCCGTCCGGGTCGAGTGCGGTTAATAATTAGGGCTTTGAGCATAAGTTTTCTTTCGTATTATTAAATTAGCTGAAGTTGGTACGGCGAACAGCCTTGGAAACAGCTGCCGAGGTTTGAGAGTTAGTCAATGTGTTTGCATTGAAGTTGTGTGCAGCGTTTAAAGCTGAGATTATTCAGAGAATGACCTCACCAGCAGGATGGTGCCAGCTTTCAGCATTTTAAACCCACCCTGCCAGCATTATAACTTAAGAGATATTTGAGCCTCCTTCCATGGACTATTGGCTCCTAAAATCCAAACGCCATGCAAATTACATTGAGATTCTTTGTCAACAAATTCTTCAGGTCGTCATTGATTGGTAATGGTAAACATGAGATATCTCATGGAAGCAGGGTCAGGTCTGCGGGGATTCGAAGGCAGCAGTTGAGAAGCGTATTTGGAGATCGCTTCACATAAGAGGTTCGCGATGACTAAATAGAAAATGCCCCCGGAGAGATTCGAACTCCCAACCATCTGACATAGTCCCCTCCACGGGGATTCGAAGGCAGGGAAGTTAAAACAAAAATGCCCCCGGAGAGATTCGAACTCCCAACCATCTGATTCGAAGTCAGGTACTCTATCCATTGAGCTACGAGGGCAGGCAGGCAATATTATACCTGAAACACTGCGTTTTACTTGAAAACTGGTAGCTTGCTTACCAGCCAAATGCCAAACCGCGTTTGCCCAGAATCTGGTCGTCGAACAAAACTTCGGCAGGGGATTGAGCAAGACCGGCACATACCAGCAGCGGCAGCAGGTGCTCTTCGCGTGGGTGGCAATAGCGTGCTGAGGGGGCATACTCCCAATTTAGCAGGGCATTGCGTGTAGCATTATATAAAGGCTCTGTGTTAGTTTTGATCAACCAATCCTGAAAGGCGTCGTTGGCTGGATCGGGCTTGCCATTAGGGTGCCAGGAAAATGCACTCATATTATGGAATGAGAAACCCGAGCCAATGACCAGCACGTTCTCATCCAGCAGCGGGCGGAGTGCCTCCCCAAGTTGCAGGTGGCGTTCCGGATCCAGACCGCGAATCAGCGAGAGCTGCAAGGTAGGGATATCTGCCTGTGGGTACATCATCAGCAAGGGAATGAAATGACCATGGTCGTAACCACGAGTCGGGTTGATGCTGGCTGGTATGCCAGCGTTACCAAGCATCTGAGCGATTTGAGCAGCCTTTCCGGGTGCGCCAGGTGCTGGGTATTGCACAGTGTAAGTTTTTGGCGGGAAGCCATAGTAATCATAGAACATGGGTGGGTTAGGTGAACCCAGCAAGGTGGGGACAGTTTCTTCCCAATGGGCGCTGATCACGAGGATCAGGTCTGGACGGTCGATTTGCTCTGGCAACACATTCATGAAGTCGATCATGGCTTTATGACCTGGATCACCGAGCAGGGGTAATGGACCACCACCGTGGCTGAAGTAGACGATGCGTTTTTTATCTGAATTCATAGAAACCTTCCTGGTTGGCACAATTTTAACGTAATATCTTTTAAAAATCAGCCAAACTTGCCTATTTGACTTCTGGTGGAAAGGGTCTGCCAATCGCAAGGGCTTCAATTAACTTGGGGTCGAGGTCTTTGTAGCTGTCGTCTGGGTCCGCCCCAAGTGCGTCGATTGTCTTGCTGAAGAAGGCTCGCATGTCTGTGACGAGCACTACATCCAGAATCTCTTCATCTGAGAGTCCAAATCCGCGCAGTTCCTGGATGTCATCTTCGGTTACGTCTCCGGCTTTTCGGATGATCCTCTTGGCTAATGCCATCAATGCGACCTCTTCAGCAGTCAGACCAGCGTTGTGGAAGTCTTTGACAATAGCGAGCATTTCATCAACAGAAAAGAAATTCTTATGCAGAATCGTTCCATGAGCCAGCATGCAATAAGAGCAGCCGAGTTCTTGAGATGCAGCGAAGGTCACCAATTCATAACGTCGGAGGCGCAGATTGGCACGAATAGCGTCCTGTAAGTTAAGCCAGGCTTCGTACACCTTAGGGCGCAGGCTGAAAATTTTCGCGTGGTTAGGAAGATAACCAGCGGTCTTCGAAATTCTTTGGTAGAGTTCCGCAAGTAGACCGTCGGCTTCATCATCGGGAATTGTTCTAATGTAAGGCATTTCAAGGTCCTTTTGCCGTGGGGTTGCTATCACAGCTAAAGTGATGATAATCCTTTGGAAGCTACTGTGCAGTACTCAGACTATACAGGATCCCTGAACTACAGAAGGGCATTCAAGTATTGGCTGATTCAACGGCTGAGTGAGGTGGGTACAACGTTCTCTCTATAAAAAATTTTATGCTCACCTCATTCCGCTCTACGAAGTACTACTTATTGAAGGTTGTAGTAGTTATAAACCGACGCCGAGAGGTTGGCAAAAAGCAGGTTGGCGTGGTCGAAGATGACCTGAACAGGCTGGTAGACAAAAATGGACAAAACATAGTCCCCACCGGGTGTATAGACAATGGCGGCATCACCCATAGTATGCACAAAACCATCCTGTACCTCGTTCGCCCAGCCGTGTTTATGGGCGACGACAGTGCCGCCGGGTACACCGGCTTCGATCAGGTGGCCGATCTTATTCTTACTGAGATAGTCAACCATCATCAGGCACTCTTCCTGCGTAATGGCTCCTTCGTATGCCAGTGGTATGGAGCCACCATAATCCTGGGAGCAGTAATAAATTTCTTCCAATAGCAATCCAAGATCTAACACGGTCGTTTGCCCATATCGGTCCGGGTCGGTGTTGTAATCAGTTTGGCTGTTGGCAGGGGTTGAGATCTCCTGCAGGAGTGGTGAACCGAGGCTGAAAAACCCCGCCCAAAAGGTGTTCTGTAACCCTAAAGTACGCATATCTTCCGTTATCCGGATGGGAGCCAGGTTAGGTTCGATCACTTTTTTTGCGACTGAATCCGTCGATTCATTGCTGGATTGCTCTACCATGTCCTCAATTTCTGCCAGGATCTGGGGGTCGTAGGGGCTCTCCAGATTCTTGAATAGCGTGATTAGAGCAGGGATTTTGATGGTACTCCATGACGAAAATGCAATATCAGTCGGAATTTCTTCATCTCCGACGCGGCTGTGGGTGAAGTGGAGCACCAAACCATTTTGAAGGTCTTTAAAATAGAACTCGACTATCCCGTCAAAGGTAGCTTCATCAATAATATCCTTGAGCATGATTTGAAGGATCTCAAAAGACGGTTTCTTTGGTCGGGTTTCAACTACCTCGAGGTTAACTGTGCGGCGACTGCTGGATGATAGGGCATCAAGGATGCGTTGCACGGATACCGGATAATCCATGGCGGTGCCTGCCTTGCCTGGGTAAAAACCACTTTCGCCCGGAATAGGCATAGGTGGGGTGGCAGGAATATCGTACCGAATGCTAATTTCGTTTTCGAGGTAGGCTTTAATGCGTTCCTCGTCGAAACGCGCCTGGAGAGGGATAGCCGTGGTAGTCATTGGTCGATTCCACAAGAAATTCCAGAAACCAGACCAGAACGGTTCATCGGTGCGTTGTTTATCGGCTGCAGCCAGCATATTATTGATTTGAAGTTCAAATCCGAGCGTGGCTGGCCGAACCTGAATCCGGGCGTTGCCATATTTCATCTCGATTGGTGCCATATAAACCTGCACCAGACGTTGAGAGGCGGCTTCGAATTCAAGCCCGGCGATGGGTATGCCGGCAATCGTCATGCCTGTCGGAAAAGTGGCGCGCACACGAGCATAGCGGACCAGCTGCAGAATTGCCAAAAAGCTTGCCATTACGATCAAACCAAGTGCTGCCCAGCGCAGTAGAGCTCCATTTTTACGCATGCGCCAATTATAAACGGGTTAAGTCAAGGCTACTTTCTTTTGCTGTTGGCTTTGACAGGGGGTAATATTGATGATAAACTTTCGGTTGATCTAAGGCGCCTTAGTTGGCGTTTTTTTGTGAGGATGAAGTGCGAAAAATGATACGGTCTTCTTTGAAATCGATTGGTAACCTGACCAATCATTTCAACGAACATCGATCAGGTTCGCCAAAACCGCAAAAGAAGAATTTCCTCAACCCCCTCAACATCGTTAACCAGGCATTTTTTTGCATAAAGGAGTGCTGATAATGAAAGTAATCCTCACTGGCTCTATTGCTATTGATTACCTGATGAAGTTTCCCGGATTGTTCTCGGACCATTTGCTGCCAGAACATCTGGATAAGGTCAGCCTGTCTTTTCTGGTTCCCGAGCTTTCCCGTCGTGATGGCGGTGTAGGCGCAAATATCGCTTATACCCTGGCGATGTTGGGAGGAGAAGCCTGCCTTTTTTCCACAGCTGGTCAAGACTTCCCCGATTACGCCAAACGTTTGGAAGCGGTAGGTGTGGATACCAGTAGTGTCAGGATCATCCCGGAGAAATTCACCGCTTCTTTCTTTGCCACCACCGATCAACACAACGCACAGATCGCCAGTTTCTACACCGGCGCGATGGCGGATTCTGCCAACCTGTCGCTCAAGGAAGCTCCTTATGAGTGCAACGATTTCGTCATGATTTCACCGACTGATCCAGCTGCGATGGCACGTTATATCGAAGAATCACTGGAATTATGCTTGAAAACTCTGTTTGATCCTGGTCAGCAGATTATTAGCGTAGATGCTGATTTGTTGCGCAGAGGTCTGGATTGTGCGCACGGCTTGTTTGTAAATGAATATGAGTTTGAGCTGATGCAAAAGCACACTGGTTACACGGATACAGAATTACTGGCTAAGCCTGTCTTTAGCGTGATAACCTTGGGCGAAAAGGGTGCCAGAGTACATTCCGCTGACGGCGACATCTACGTTCCGGCGTTAAAGGGGTTGAAAATTGTTGACCCAACAGGGGTGGGAGATGCCTTTAGGGGCGGGTTCCTGCGCGGTTATCTGGCCGGCTTAAGCTTGAAAACCTGTGCCGAGATGGGTACAATCACCGCTGCAGCCTGCATCCAGCAGAACGGAACCCAGATGCATCGCTTTACCTGGGATGAATTTGTTACAGAATATCGAAAACACTTTGATGATCAAGGTGAACTGGATACAATTGGTAAATAAAAAATAATTGGGAGTATTGAATGGAAAATTACAATATCAAAGATCTGAACCTGGCCGAAGGTGGCCGCCGAAGAATGGATTGGGCTGCCCGTGAAATGCCCGTTTTGGCATCGCTGGAAGAGCGCTTCCGCAAAGAACGACCTTTTGAAGGTATCCGCATGTCCTGCTGTATGCATGTTACAACTGAGACAGCCAACCTGATGCGTGCCATGCAGGCTGGCGGGGCTGATATCGTTTTGACTGCATCCAACCCGCTTTCCACCCAGGATGACGTTGCAGCTGCTTTGGTTGCGCAGTACGAGATCCCGGTGTATGCAATCAAGGGCGAAGATGACAAAACCTATTACAAGAATCTGCATGCCGCATTGGATCACAAACCCCACATCGTTATGGATGATGGCGCTGACCTGGTGGGCACAATCCACAAAGAACGCCGCGATCTGATTCCGAACATCCTTGGCGGGACTGAAGAGACGACTACTGGTGTGGTGCGTCTGCGTGCGATGGCAATGGACAAAGTGTTGGAATTCCCGATGATGGCAGTCAACGATGCCATGACCAAGCATTTCTTTGACAATCGCTACGGCACCGGGCAATCCACCATCGATGGCGTCATCCGGGCAACCAATGTGCTCTTAGCCGGCAAGAATTTCGTTGTCGCCGGTTATGGCTGGTGTGGTCGCGGTTTAGCAATGCGTGCACGTGGGATGGGTTCCAACGTTATCGTCACCGAAGTCGACCCCATGGTAGCACTGGAAGCTGTTATGGACGGTTTCCGAGTGATGCCGATGACGGAAGCCGCCTCGATTGGCGATATCTTCATCACGGTCACTGGTGATCTGAACGTCATCGACAGACATCATTTTGAAGTGATGAAAGATGGTGCCCTGATTGGTAACTCTGGTCATTTCAATGTCGAGATCAATATCACCGCATTGGAAGAGATGGCAGTTGGGAAAAGCCGCGTGCGCCCGTTTGTGGATGCGTATGAGCTGGCGGATGGTCGCAAGATCAATATCCTTGGTGAAGGTCGCCTGATCAACCTGGCTGCAGCTGAAGGTCATCCTGCTTCGGTAATGGATATGAGCTTTGCCAACCAGGCATTAGGCGCAGAATATTTCCTGAAACACCGCGATAGCCTTGAAAAGAAAGTCTACAACGTGCCAGAGGAAATCGACCGGGAGATCGCCCGCTTGAAATTGTTGTCGATGGGCATCGCAATCGATGTTCTGACCGATGAACAGGTGAAATACCTGGGCTCCTGGGAAGAAGGAACATAAGTCGGTTTTGTTTGATTGAAATAAAAACCCCTCACTGAGAATGTGAGGGGTTTTTGATTACTTTTAGTAATATCGTTCTGAACGAAGTGAAGAATCTGATACTTGAGAAAAAAAGAAATAAGACTCTTCGCCTTGCTCAGGATGACAGAAACCTCAAGACAATAATCCACCAATTGCCATGTTGGCGAAGTCGGCTTTTGTCAGTCTTTGACCGGCGACAACCCTGGGTAAAACCAGGTCGAGGATTGATTTATCAGCAAACATAACACCGCCGGGCAGCCCCATCACAACTGCACCATCGTCGAAATTGGCGAGCATAAACATGGCACCTGGGAAAACGGGTGTGCCATAGGTAACCACCTTTGCACCAGATGCACGGATTGCACCGGGTGTGTGGTCATCCGGATCGACGCTCATCCCACCTGTGCAAAAGATCAGATTAATACCGGCTTGATGTGCTTCAACAATGGCATTTTTAATGGTCTCAAGGTCATCGCCCACCATCCGAACGATTTTGGTTTCAACGGGGAATTTTGCCAGTTTCTCGAGCACCACCGGAGAGAACGTGTCTTTGATCCTTTCATATAGAATCTCATTTCCAGTGACAAAAATTGCCGCGCTCAGTTGTTGGTATGGCAGAATTTTGAAAACCGGAGGGCTGACTTCTTCTTGTAAGCCGGATAGACGGAATCCCTCTATCAGCAGAGGCACAACCCGCATGGCTGCTACTTTTTCTCCTGCTTTTACCGGAATGTTGTTTTGCAAGCAGGAAATTACGATATGCTCGGCTGAATTCAGGTGAAACAACTTTTCAGTGTCGATCTCCAGCAAACCATCACATTCCGCAAACAGATCAATTTTCCCTTCATGAGGTGTGCCTTCCCGCAGGTTTGACCCCATGCATATGTCTCTAAGAATTGCTGCAGCGTCATCTTCATGCAGCATTCCGGGTTCTATCTGGAGAACAAAGAGGGTCTCTTTGCCCATTTCCAGCAGGACAGGAATATCCTCTTCTTTGATGATGTGTCCTTTGGGAAAACGAACACCTTTGAACTTGTCCTTAATAATTTGAGTATGGTCATGAGCCAGCACCATACCAATCGCATCTTCAACTTTTATCTGCTTCATCACTTATCCTAATTTAAATACAAAAAGCCGACCATAGCCGACTTTTTGAGATTTGATTTTATTCTTCGTCTGCAATGCTCTCGTCTTCACTGGGATCGAAGCTCTGAAGGACCTGCTCAGAATCTGCCAATCCCCGTACGGTATCTTCAATTTCCTGGCGGAGCTCAATATTTTGACTGAGGTAGTTTTTGGAGGCTTCGCGTCCCTGACCGAGTCGTTGGTCTTTGTAGGAGTAGAACGAACCACGTTTCTCGATGACTTCGAGGTTGGTCGCCAGGTCCAGGATGTCGCCTGATTTGGAGATGCCTTCATTGTACATAATGTCAAACTCAGCGGTACGGAAAGGAGCGGAAACCTTGTTCTTAACCACGCGCACGCGCACACGGTTACCAACGATCTCTGCTCCGACTTTGATGGACTGCACACGTCGTACATCCAGACGGACGGAAGCATAAAACTTCAGGGCGTTTCCACCTGTAGTGGTTTCGGGATTGCCAAACATCACACCGATCTTTTGGCGGAGTTGGTTGGTGAAGATAACGGCAGTTTTGGTCTGGCTGATGGCACCAGAGAGCTTGCGCATAGCCTGTGACATCAAACGTGCCTGGACGCCCATGGTGGCATCGCCCATATCTCCTTCAATTTCAGAACGAGGCACAAGTGCCGCAACCGAGTCAACTACAACCAGGTCCACGGCACCCGAACGGACCAGGGTTTCGGCAATTTCAAGCGCTTGTTCACCGGTATCGGGTTGAGAAATGAGAAGTTCATCAATTTTAACGCCACAACGTGCTGCATAGGTGGGGTCGAGGGCGTGTTCCATGTCAATGAAAGCAGCCGTACCACCTTGTGCCTGGCATTCAGCCACAATATGTTGACATAAAGTGGTTTTACCTGAAGATTCAGGACCAAAAATTTCGGTTATGCGGGCTTTGGGGATACCGCCGACGCCAAGTGCCATATCCAGCGAGAGCGAACCAGTCGGGATCGAAGCTACCTGCATATGGGTGGCTTCACCCAGGCGCATGATAGAGCCTTCTCCGTATTTCTTAACAATGTCGTGCAAGGCACGATCCAAAACGGCTTTCTTTGCATCTTCCATGTTTGGATCAGAAGCGTTCAGGGGGGTTGTTGTTTTTTTCTTGGTTGCCATGGTCACTCCGGTTATTAATTGCTTTCCATTAAATATAGCACAATTGTTCGATGCGTCAAGAGTTGCACTAGCTTACAATGCGACGGGCTTCCAGGTAGAAGCGCTTATCTTTGGCATGTCCCATCGAGAAGGTCTTTCTGGGTAAGGAACCATCCAGGATGACCGATTTAAAGAAATTGTCCTTTTTGATGGGAGGCAAATAGAAACCCACGTTACCGGATTGCTGGCTCAGTTTCTCCAGAACATCATCACCGTGTATGTAATCAATCTCTGCGTCTGGATTTTTCTTGAGATATCCATCCAGAAATTCCTGGAGGCTGCCTACACAGAGATTGCTCTTGGGGGCAGTTAGTTCGACAACTCGGTAGCCACCATTGGTGAGCATGCCAAAGCATTGTTTCCCGGAATTACCTGCCAGGACCATCGCTTTCATCTCGGCGAAGTCGTTTACACTTTGGACTTTGTAATCCGGTTCAAAATGTTTGGCTACCAAATAACCAAATCCATCACCAACATTAAACATCACGCGGTGGATCGGTTCAAATTTGAGGGAAGGATCGTGCAAATTGACCAGTTCAACCAAAGCAAATCGAGCAGGATGGTCCATCCCAACAGCTGGTTTAAGTTCTTCCCAAATGCTCTTGGCTGTCGCTAACGAGTGGTTTCCATCTCCGACGGCAAAAAGAAGGGGATGACTTTGATCGACTTCACCATAACGTGCCTGGTATTTGTCGGGATCAAGTAGCTCTGCGATGTGGTCGATGACCGCATTCAAGGTCTCAGGATCTTTGATGAAATGTCCGGTGATGTGACCACTGCCTTCCATTAGGTCGAAATCGTAAGCAAGAGGAAGAGCGTCCTTTTGTTCTATCAATGGGTTGAGAACAGAGAATTCCGGGTCATCATAAAGGACTAAAATGTGAGGAAGTTCCAGGGGAGCACCGCGTCTCACTTGCATGCGGGGTGGAAGCCTATCCAGGATGGTACCTTCGGTGGCTCGGATCAGGGATTGGGAGCCTTTGTTGAAATCGTAAGTTTCCAGGTCCAGCGTGACGACCAAACCCGTCTGGGTGGCATCCCCGACCGTTCTTTCAACCAAAACGAAACCTTTATGAGGTTCAAGCAAACCAGAATCGAGGTATTCACCCATTTTGGATTGCGAAAACTGGATTCTTTCAGATTTGTCCGGCCTGGTCAGCCAGGCTTCAGGCAAAATCAAATGGTAAGTTGAAGGAGCGTCTCCGACTGTAGCGGAGACACGCTCCCAATACTCAGGTTCTGAGGTGAACTGATCGCAGGCAATCACTGCCCATTTGTGAAGGTCAACATCTTGTCTGGGAAGGAGTATTTCCGGAATCTGGATTCCAATTTTTTCATCATTTGTCATGGGAAAGTCCTTTTTAGGTGAGTTTCCCTTATTGTAACAGAGCAAACTGAAAGACTGGGCTACTTCTTCTCTGCCAGATATACCAAACCAACAGTACCCGGGCCAGTGTGAGTGCCGATGACGGGGCTGATTTCGCTCACAATTTCGTTCTTGATCTTGAAGTGCTCACGGGCTGTTGCCACAATTTCTTCGCTCAGTTTTGGTGAATTTGCAGAGAGCACGCCAAGATACTCAACTCGTCCTTGCTTGCCAAGGTCTGCTTCAGCTATCTCAAAAACACGTTTAATCGCTTTAGAGAAGGTACGTACTTTCTCTAAAGGGGAAATTGCACCATTTTGCAGCTTCAGGATCGGTTTCAGGTTCAAAGCAGTGCCCAAAAAGCGGGAAGCTGCTCCGATACGGCCACCTCTGTGGAGGAATTCGAGCGTATCGACCACAAAAAGTGTTTGGATCCGTTCCGAGATGTCCATCGCCAGGTTCTTGCATTCCAACAAAGTTGCACCTTTGAGGGCTGCATCTGATGTCATCATAGCCATGATGGCTAAAGGCATTGAGGCTTGTAAAGAATTCAGGACGACCAGTCTGTCCTTCGGCAAGCCTTCGGCTCCTTGAATAGCAGAATCCCAGGTGCCAGAAATTTTCGAAGAAATGACCATCGTAAGGATGTCATATCCCTCATCAAGCAGTTTTGTGTAAACCTGGGCAAAGGCACCCGCTGAGGGTTGCGAGGTGGTCGGCATGCTTTTCGAAGATTTCAGTCTTTTGTAAAACTCCTGGGGTGTGATGTCAATGCCGTCCAGATAGGTGTGACCGTCCCAATTTACTGCCAAAGGAATGATGGTGAGCTTCTGTTGCTCGACGATGGAAGGGGGGATTGCGACAGTACTGTCAGTAACAATGGCTACTTTGTTCATGTTGTATATCTCCTAAGCAAATAAAACACCAGTTGATTAGCTTAGTTTCATTAAGGTCGTTTTTGCATGATCGGAACCGGAAGTATTGGAGGTTGGCTTTGATCAATTAATTATCCTGAGTTTCTTTGTTACACGAAGTAGGCTTCGCAAATATCTAGCGATCAGCGAACATTCAATTTGGCGAAATGTAAAGATTCTTCACTTCGTTCAGGATAACAAGCAACCCAAAGGATGACAAAACAGGAGGCACCACTATTGCGAGACGGAAGCTTCTTAAGGTATGATAAGAAAAAAGTTTAAGAGATGTGTTTATGTTCGAGAGTTTGTCAGAAAAACTTACCGCTGTCTTTGATAATCTGAAGCGGCGGGGAAAACTTAGTGAAGATGATGTCGATCTCGCCATGCGCGAGGTTAAGTTAGCTCTGCTTGAAGCAGATGTCAATTACACCGTGGTGCGCTCCTTTACCAACCGCGTAAAGGAAAGAGCCATTGGGGCGGAAGTTTCCAAAGCGCTGAACCCGGCGCAGCAGGTTATCAAGATCGTTAACGAAGAACTGATCAGTACGCTTGGGCAGCCGGTTGAACTTAACCTGAAAGGTGAACGACCGCACGTCTTAATGTTGGTTGGTCTGCAAGGTTCAGGTAAGACCACTGCAGCTGCGAAAATTGCCAAGAAGCTACGAGCTTCTGGCGAACGGGTTATGCTGGTTGCGGCTGACATCTACCGCCCGGCGGCTATCAAACAGTTGCAAACATTGGGTGAACACATTGATGTTCCAGTTTTCACTCTGCCAGGTGCCAAACCGATCCAGATTGCCAAGGAAGCCAAACAAAGTGCGCGCAATGGCGGCTATAGCGTTGTGATCATTGACACCGCTGGGCGTTCACAATTGGATAATGAGTTGATGGATGAGCTGGTTGGGATCAACCAGGCTGTACCTGCCAACGAAATTTTGCTGGTAGTCGATTCGATGATCGGTCAGGAAGCGCTCAACATAGCCAAAGGTTTCCATAAAGAAATTCCAATTACCGGACTGGTTTTCACCAAGATTGACGGTGATGCCCGCGGTGGTGCTGCTATCTCGATCCGGGAAGTGACTGGTATTCCCATCAAGTTCCTGGGAACGGGTGAGGGGTTGGACGCGCTGGAAGTCTTTGACCCAACCCGAATTTCAAACCGCATTTTGGGGATGGGTGACATCCTGGGGCTGATCGAAAAAGCAGAAGCTGCGTATACCGGAGAGGTCGATACCAAAGAAGCTGAAAGAATGCTCACCGGTCAGTTTACGCTGGAAGATTTCGCTAAACAACTGCGCCAGATGAAGAAGATGGGCCCGATTTCCCAATTGCTTGGCATGCTGCCAGGTCAGCTGAGTGCTGTCGCCAAATCAGTGGATCCCAATGAAGCGGAAGGTCAGTTGAAGACAGTGGAAGCGATCATCAATTCCATGACCCCTGCCGAGAGGCGGGACCCCAGGTTGTTGAATGCCAGCCGGCGGCGCAGGATCGCAGCAGGCTCCGGAAAAGACGTCCAGGATGTCAACCGATTAATGAAACAATTCCGCGATATACAAAAGTTAATGAAGTCTTTCCAAAAAACGGGTGGTCGTGGTAATATTGGTAGGTTATTTAGATAATTACGGATTTGGATAAGGGTATGCCCCTTCAGCATCTCTCAACCTTAGCCTGAAACCGAATTAATTTTTTAGGAAAAGAATTTAAGGAGCAAATTGTAAGATGGTACGAATTCGCTTACGCCGCGTGGGTTCAGCCCACCAACCTCATTATCGTGTCGTGGTTGCCGACAAAGAAAGCCCACGCGATGGTCGTTTTATCGAGATCATCGGTTCATACAACCCCAGGACAGAACCTGGTACGATCGAACTGAATGAGGAAAGAGTTTATCATTGGTTAACCGTTGGTGCACAGCCTTCAGAATCCGTTCAGAAACTTTTTAAAATCGTCAAACTGGATGAGCGTTTTGAGCGCTTCAAGGCTGGAGAAGACCAAAAAGTGCTGATCGAAGAAGCAAGCAAGCTATATCAAGCTCGCGCTGCCAAGATCGCCGCAAAGTAACCAAAGAGTCAGCGAGGATAATAGCATGGCACAAGACAACCTCCGCGGTCTATTGGAATACCTGGCAAAGTCAATTGTAGACAACCCGGACGATGTGACTGTTGAGGAATTCGAAAGCGGCAAATCAGTCCACCTCGACCTGCATGTGCACTCCGAAGACATCGGAAGAGTTATCGGAAAGCACGGCAGAGTTGCCAATTCAATGCGAGCAATCCTGAGGGTTGTCGCAGCCCGAAATGGCAAAAAAGTGGATATGGATGTCGTTGACCTTGACTGATCCCGATCATGACTGAGATCAAACCTAATACAGCAGGCTCGTCAGCTCAAAACGAGCCTGCTTATCTATTAATCGGCAGACTTCAGAAAACCCACGGAATCAAAGGTGAGATCGCTATGCGCGTGATCACACAATACCCGGAACGGATTAAGCTGGGAAAACCAGTGTTTTTGGGCGAGGACCGTAAGGAATTCACTATCAGTACCCTCAGGTGGAAAAATAAGCTGATGCTTATAGGTTTCGAAGGATATGACAATCCCGAGGATGCTGCCAAACTTACCAACCTGGAAGTCTTCTCTACTACCCGAAATTTACCCAGGCTTCCGAAGGGTCAGTATTATCATCACCAGTTGATCGGTCTCAAGGTTTGGCAAGAGCAAGAATATCTTGGCGAACTGAGGGAAATCCTGGAAACCGGTGCGAACGATGTCTACGTCATCCAGGCTGAAGGTTTGGAAGAATTGCTTATTCCGGCTATTCCTGATGTGATCAAAAAAATTGACCTCGAAGCTGGCACGATGGAAGTGCAGCTGCTCGAAGGATTGCGTGATTGAGCAGCGAAGATGCCTTCTGGTTGGCTTTCAGCACTGTCCGCGGTATTGGCGCGGTTCGGTTTCGTAAATTATTAAACTTCTTTGGTGAACTTTCAGTTGCCTGGCAGGCAGACCGAAACGAATTGATCAGTGCCGGTCTGACCGACAAGGCTATAGACCAGGTCCTTGAATCCCGCAAAAATATCAAACCAGAAAACCTTGAAGCTGATTTAACGAGAAAAGCAATCAAGTATCTGACCTGGAATTCTCCGGGTTACCCACGTTACCTGCTGGAAATTGCCCAGCCACCCCCTGTCCTTTACTATATCGGCGAAATTTTACCCGAGGACGACCTGGCAGTGGCGATTGTTGGTACTCGCAATGTGACCAGGTATGGCAAACAAATTACGCACGATACGGCTGCTTACCTGGCTGGAAGTGGTATTACGGTAGTAAGCGGATTGGCAAGAGGCGTGGATGGAATCGCTCACCAGGCTGCCATCGAAGCTGGCGGGCGAACCTTTGCTGTCCTGGGTTCGGGAGTGGATGTCATTTACCCACCTGAACATCGGAAACTTGCCAGGGATATCACCCAACACGGGGCAGTGATCAGTGATTATCCTCCCGGAACCAAGCCGGATGGCATCAACTTTCCGCCCAGAAACCGCATTATTTCCGGGCTTTCCAGGGGCACTGTGGTAGTTGAAGCCGGCGAACGCAGTGGCGCTCTAATCACTGCAAAATTTGCGCTGGAGCAGGGTCGGGATATCTTTGCTGTGCCGGGTTCTGTCCTTTCCCAGATGAGTAAAGGCACCAACCAGCTGATTGCGGAAGGGGCAACGCCAATGACTAATCCGGTCATTATTACTGACACTTTGAATTTAGCCCGAACAGGTAAAGAACGAAAAACTGAACAGATCGAAATCAGCATGATTGAAAAGAACATCCTGCGGGTTATGGGAGATGAAAGCCTGCATATTGATGAAATTTGTGCCCGAACATCGCTTTCTATCGAAAAACTGACTGCCGAATTGACTATGATGGAACTGAAAGGCATCGTTCAGCGGGAAAATGGCATGGAATACCAGCGTGTAAAAAAGTGGGATATCGGCTGAAACCTTTCGCAAGCTGCTCTTGACAATAAATTGAATATGGTATTATAGTGCCCGGCTAGTGTGGGATAACATTGCCTGGAGAAAATATTATGGAAGCTTACTGTTTAAAATGTAAAGAAAAGCGAGAGATCGCTAACCCTGAAGCCGGATTCAATGCTCGTGGAGCAGCTGTAACGACTGGTAGTTGCTCTGTTTGTGGAACAAAGATGTATCGAATTGGTGCAACCCCTGCCCACGAAGGGCTGGAAAAACCGGTAGTGGTAAAGACCGAACCCAAAGTTAAGACAAAAAAGGTAAGCGAAACCAAAAAGCTGACAGCAAAAAAAAGCCAGAAGGCAAGCTCCAAAAAAACTACCAGCAAGACCGCCCGTGCAAGCGGTAAACCTTTGGTGATTGTTGAATCTCCGGCAAAGGCCCGTACGATCGGACGTTTTCTGGGTAAGGAATATGATGTCGTAGCATCGGTGGGACACGTCCGTGACCTGTTGAAATCACAACTAAGTGTGGACGTGGACAATGGATTTGAACCCAAATATCGTGTCCCCAATGAGAAAAAAGAAGTTGTTAAAAAAATCAAGAGCCTGGCAGATGGAACTAAAAAAGTGTTCCTGGCAACCGACCCTGACCGGGAAGGTGAGGCGATTGCCTGGCACCTGATGGAATCGGCTGAAATCGACCCTGCCAAGACTGAGCGCGTTGTCTTTCATGAGATCACCAAGAACGCGATCGCAGAAGCCTTTGAAAAAACCCGCGACCTGGATATGGACCTGGTTGACGCCCAGCAAGCCCGCCGAATCCTGGATAGGTTGGTTGGATACAGCGTTTCACCAATTCTTTGGGCTAAAGTGAAAGGCAAACTTTCGGCGGGAAGAGTACAGTCGGTAGCTCTACGTTTAGTTGTCGAACGCGAAAGAGAGATCGATGCGTTTGAACCGGTTGAATATTGGTCCATCCATGCACTTTTCAATCCCGAAGGAAGTGATAAGCAATATCGCGCTAAACTGGTGAAGGTGAGCGGTAAGAGCCTCGACATGATCCTGGAAAATGAAAAACAGACTATGGCGACTGTTGCCCAATTGAAGAAAGCTGCTTACAAAGTCGGAGATATCAACGTTTCGACCAAACTGGTCCGTCCCGGAGCGCCTTTCATCACCAGTACCTTACAGCAAGAAGCCTCACGCCGTCTCGGTTTTTTGACCAAGAAGACCATGTCAATCGCTCAGCAGTTGTACGAAGGTCTCGACCTGGGCAACGGAGAAGAGACAGGTTTGATCACTTACATGCGTACTGACTCGGTGCATGTCTCCATTGAATCTGTGAAAGAAGCTAGAGCGTACGTTCGTGAACGCTATGGCGAAAGTTACCTGCCAGACAAACAACCGCAATACCGCACCCGCGCTGTTTCTGCCCAGGAAGCCCACGAGGCGATCCGACCGACCTCGGTCAACCGCACACCTGACTCTCTAAAGAAACACTTGACACGCGATCAATATGCGCTCTACCGGTTGATCTGGCAGCGATTTGTTGCCAGCCAGATGAACCCCACCAAACTTGAGATCACCAGTGTGGAGGTGGAAGGTCAGGCTGAAAAGAACAATTACCTGTTCAAAGCCACCGGAAGCCGGGAAGTGTTCCCTGGTTTTCGGGCTGTTTATCGCTACGAAAAAGCCGACGACGAAAATGGTGAAGAAGAGCTGGTTGACCTGCCTATTGAGGTGTTGGAAATTGGACAAAAACAAAACCTATTGGAGCTTGACCCGGAACAGCATTTTACACAGCCGCCGGCTCGTTATTCAGAAGCAACCCTAATTCAAGCGCTGGAAGAAAACCAGATTGGGCGACCATCCACCTATTCTCCCATCATATCCACTATTCAGACCCGCGGGTATGTTAGCCGCGAAAACAAGCGTCTTTATCCTACCGAAATCGGTTACCTGGTCAATGACTTGGTGGTCGAATATTTCCCAGGAGTGGTAGATCTGGGTTTCACTTCATTGATGGAAGACGAACTGGATAAGGTGGCTGCAGGCAAACAAGCCTGGGCGGATGTGATCCGTGAGTTTTACACACCGTTCAGTCATGACCTGGAAAACGCCAAAAAACACATGCCAAAAACCCAAATCGAACCTGAAAGAGTGGGCAGAACCTGTCCTGAAGACGGCGGGGAGTTGGTATTTCGTAATGGAAAGTTTGGCAAGTTTATCAGCTGCAGGAATTTCCCTAAATGCCGCTATACCGAACCCTGGTTGGAAAAAATTGGTGTTGCCTGTCCGACTTGTGGGACTGGAGAAGTTATCGAAAAGCGCTCCAAAAAAGGTCGGAAATTTTACGGCTGTTCACGCTACCCGGAATGCGATTTTACTTCCTGGGATAAACCAACCGGAAAAGCCTGCCCGAATTGTGGGGGAGTGCTGGTTGAAAAGGGGAACAAGGCGATTTTCTGCAATAATTGTCACACTCGCTTTGCGAAGGAAGAGCAACAAGACTAAGTTATCCATTGGTACAAAACGTGCACCTAATCAGACAAGAAGTACTATGCTGAGAGGTGCAGGTTATGGAAAACTTTACCGCTAATGTCAAAGAAAAACTTGAGGTTCCAAGAAACCTAGCAATTGCTGCCGCAATCGGTGGTGTTTTGCTCGGCTTATTGATTGGATATCTCTTCCCAGTCCCGTGGACAGATGCGTCGGCTGCAAATTTGCGTCCCGATTTACGCGTTGAATACCTGCGTAACGCCATTACGACCTATACCCTTACTGGTGATAAGGCAAGAGCATTGCAGGCTTATTCAGAACTTGGTGACAAGTCGGAAGAGACGTTGAAAGAACTCACTGACAACCCTGGATTTCTGAATGTTGAACAGATTCAACGCTTTGGTACCGCAATCAACACAAGCGTGCCTGCTCCTGAGACGGTATTGGCAACTCCGGGAACAACGCTTCAGGATGGAACGGAAATCCTGGTAGATGGTGTCAAGCCAGAGGAAAAGACCAACTCCTTGCTTTGGATCGGATTAGGGCTGTTGGGTGTGCTTCTGATTGGTGGAGGAGCAGCTTATTGGTTCTACTTCCGGGAACACGGCTTTAATTTTGGATCAGGTGCGGTGCAGGAAGTTACCTCAGAAAACAAGGTGACCCCTCCGGCTGTTAAGCGTCCGGCAATGCCAGCCGCTGTTCAAAGACAACCAGCTGCTGAAGCTGAGGAACCCAAGCCAGCTGCCCAACGCGCTTCCATCTTTGCCAATGGCAACAAAAACGGGAATGGAAACGGAAACGGAAATGGCAATGGTGACAAACCCATCGCCCAGTTTATGTCAAGCTATATGTTTGGCGATGACCGTTATGATGAATCCTTTACCTTCGACGCACCCAATGGTGCCTTTCTAGGTGAGTGCGGCATCAGTATCTCCGATTTGATCGGCGTGGGCGAGCCCAAGAAGATCTCTGCCTTTGATGTCTGGCTTTTTGACAAAAATGACATCCAGACGGTGACCAAAGTGATCATGAGCAAGCATGCCTACAACGATCCTGTGATCAGCCAGCGCCTGGAAATCCGGGGTGAACCGATTTTGGCTGAACCTGGCAAGCTATTCCGTTTGGAAACCGCCACACTGAGGATGGAAGGTCGAATCGTGGATGTCTCATACGGTGATCTGCCCTTGCCGGAAGATAGCTACTTCCAAAGAAATACGATTGAATTAGCGGTTTATCGAAAGTAAAGATTAGTGAAAAGAATAAGCCGGGTTGTGTCGCACAGCCCGGCTTTTTGTTTCTATCAATGGGAGAATTTATTAAGAAGCTAGCTCTCCAGAATCTGCGAGTCCTACAATGGAATGAACTATCCGCTACTCGATACTTAGAACTTTGTAGTAAATTTTCGAACCATTTGGCAGGATGACTTCAGCCACTTCACCAACTTTTTTGCCCATCAGCGCCGAACCAATAGGGGAAAAGTATGAAATTTTGTGCTGCTTGTGATCAGCTTCACTGGCACCAACCAGCGTCCAGGTTTCTTCCTTTTGTCCTTCTTCCTGGATCGTGACATTATTTCCTATCTGAACTTTGCCATTATTTTTCGGAGTATTTTCAACTATCTCCGCATTGGAGAGGATGGCTTCAATTTCCTGGATGCGACCTTCCAAGAAACCCTGATCTTCTTTGGCGGCTTTGTAATCGGCATTTTCTGAGAGGTCACCCATCTCAATGGCGCTTTTCAGGCGTTTGGAAATTGCATCTCTGCGAGGACCTTTGAGTTCTGCGAGTTCTAGTTCTAATTGGGTTTTGCCGGCTGGCGTAATAATAATTGGTTGTTTCATATTCTCTTTCTAAGGTAATACGTTTACATCAAACAAACGTTGATATTCATCAATGGCGAAGCGATCGGTCATTCCTGCGATGTAGTCACAAATACTGCGTTCAAGTCCACGCTCGGTAATCGACCCCTGGACAGCGGGAGGCATTGCGGATGGCGTCTGTTGATAAGCAGTAAAGATTCTGGAAAGAATCTGTTCAGATTTTTCTGCCATACGAACGACACGGTAATGCCGGTAAAGGTTGTTGAATAAGAAATCCTTCAACTCCCGGTTTCTTCGATACATGTCCTCGCTGAAGCCAACCACGTTATAAGGCAACTTCTGGAGTTCAAGGGCAGATTTGATATTACTTTTGCGCAGGTAGCGGTCAATGGATTGTACCAGATCCGTGATTTCGAAGTTGATCAGGCGGCGGATAATTTGGTGGCGGGATAGCTCATCCAAAGCATCTGTCCTGCGGCGACCAATACTTTCGTTGATGATTTCCCATATAGCAATTCCGTCAAGTTGAGAGGGTGTGATCATTCCGGATCTCAGCCCATCATCCAGGTCGTGGCTGGTGTATGCCAGCTCATCGGCAACATTGGCAATCTGGGCTTCCAAAGAACCGCGCAATTCCGGGTCATAATCCTGCGCATCCGACCGGTCAAAATCAGTCTCGTGTTTGACCATGCCTTCCAAGACTTCCCAACTCAAGTTCAATCCCGGGAAGTCGGGGTAGCGGTTTTCAAGCACGGTCACAATTCGAAGAGAGTGGTGGTTGTGATTGAACCCACCGTGATTACTCATCATCCTGGCTAAGGCACCCTCGCCCGAATGACCAAACGGTGGATGACCGAGGTCGTGTGCCAGGCAGATGGTCTCAACCAGATCTTCATTGGCGCCAAGTGAGCGGGCGATGGAGCGACCAACCTGGGCAACTTCGAGCGTGTGCGTCAGGCGGGTGCGATAGTAATCACCCTCATGATTGATGAAGACCTGTGTTTTATATTCCAGCCGGCGGAAGGCAGTGGTGTGCAAAATGCGTTCACGGTCGCGTTGGAAACGGGTGCGCAAATCCGCTTCTTCCTCTGGAAATTTCCGCCCTTTGGAATTCTTGCTGAGAATCGCATAGGAAGCCAGCTGCTGAGATTCAAATTCTTCTAATTGTTGCCTTGTATAAATCATGTCGAACCTTCTCGCCGAGTATAGTCCAAAATTGAGTTATTTCCAAACCAGGATATCAGGAAATGATTGTACCTGAATGCGAACCAGAGAGGGCAGAATAAAGTTCGCCGGGGTTGCTGGCACGGAAGATTTCGACGCTCGTTCCCGGGTTCGCCAGGCAGATGGCTTGCATTTGAGCAACCTTGGAGCGCATACCACCGGTCACATCTTGGTTTTGCGAAGACTGAAGATAGCTTTCCAGCTGTGCTGAACGCGAAATGTGGGTGATTGGCTGTTGGTTTAAAGGGTAATCTGCAAACACCGCTTCTTCCCTGCCAGCCAACAATATGCGGCTTGGTTTAAGAATTGTTGAAAGATGTGTAAAAAGCTCCTCAGTCGAGAAAATTGTGCCACCGAGAATTTCATCAAAGACCACATCCCCATACACCAAAGGTATCAAGCCATTCTCCAGTGCGCGTTCAAGGGGTTGCGTGTTCCAGATTACAACCTGTCCATTTCGTGATAACAAACCCGCAGATGGCGGAAACGAGATAAGGTGTAGACCAGCCTGACGTCCGATTTCGAGAACGACTTGGTTGAGCTTCCTGGCACTCTCCCAAACCTGCTGGAAACCTTGCCATTCGGCTTCGGTGCTGACCCCTCTACGCGTGTTGTATTTTGCAGCGGCATGATGCCCGAAAGAACCAGAACCATGTCCCAACAGGATTTTTTGTTCCGGAAAGATGTTCAGGTAACGCTTTATGTCAGAAAGAAGAGTAAAGATGACATCTGGCAAGGCGGTTTCAGACTGGGCTTTGTCTGTGATCAGGGAACCGCCAAGTTTGAGAAAATTGATGTTATTTGTCATCGAAATTTCTTCTCCGGGTCGAGGGATGTGGAGAAAGCTTTTCCACCGGATGCATCTTGAAGAGTCCCAAGCACAGACTGAAGCGAGTCCTCCTCTACCAGCGCAAGCATATGTCCGCCTTTGCCACCACCAGTCAGTTTGGCAGCCAACGCGCCTGCTTTCAGCGCTCTTTCAATCAAAAGGTTCAGCTCAGGACAAGAGAGATCCAGTTCTGCAAGGATTTCCTGATTGCGGTTGATGGCTTTCGCCAGGCTTGACGGGTTACCATCAAGCAGAGCTTGCTTGCCTTGGATAGCCAGTTGCCCGATTTCCTCCAGCATAGGTTGGATCCGGGCAGGGTTATCTTCCAACTGCTGAGCGAGGCTGGCAACGGTCATCCTCGTTGATTTTCGAACACCGCTATCTGCAAAAACAAAGAAAAGAGTTCTTCCTGGTTCTATAAATTCGATGTATTTCCCTTTTTGGAAGAGGATTGGTTTTTCGTAGGTGACCACTGTGTTATCGATCCCGGATGGTTTACCATGCACATAGGTCTCACATTCGAAAGCTATTCTATTGACGGTTTCGGAGTCCAGTGGATGACCGAGAAATTCTGATAATGCCCTGATTGTAGCGACCGCCAACGCAGCACTCGAACCCAACCCGGAGCTGATTGGCAGGGTCGAAGAGATGTTGAGAGTGCAACTGGGAGTTTGGAGGACCTTCAACTCGGCAAGCGTAAGAAGCACTGCTTGAAAAACCGGATGGTTTTCAGGTAGGGTATCCAAATCCTGGTTTAAATCCATTACAGCCGAAATCACCCGTATTTTTCCTGTTGGAGCAAGAATTTGCGGCTCTACGCTGACTTTTACGCGTTTCCTGGTGAGCGGAATCGCAATAGCTGGCTGGGCGTGAACCACAGCATGCTCACCCAGAAGAATGGCTTTTCCACAAGCAGATCGACTTATTGCAGGCATGGGTACCTCAGAACACGATATAGATAATCGCCAAAACGGATAGCCCCCACAGACCAATTGCGATCTGCAGAGGACGGTCTTTCAACAAAACTTCTTCGGGAGAAGAGGTGATCAGGTCACTCTGGATCAGGTAAAGATAACGAAAAATACCATAGACCACGAAAGGAATCGTCAACATCATTGCGTAATTGGACTGACCAGGATGGGCAGAAAACGTGTAAAAGCTATAGGTAATCAAGATCGCAGTCAGGATGACCATAATGTATTGATTTAGGAGCGAAACGGTGTAGCCGTCCAGTGTTTTACGATGACTGACAGCATTGGTTTCGAGGAGTTTCAACTCAGCCAGGCGCTTGCCAAAAGCCAGGTACATCGCCAGAAGGGTGGTCAAAACGAACAACCAGGGTGAAAAGTAAGCAACCGTGATGATACTTAACCCTGCAAGAACCCGTAAGATAAAGCCAGCAGCAATGATCAGAACATCCAGGATCATAATCTTCTTCAGCCATAACGAGTATGCCAGGATCAATAGGGTATAAACCACGAAAATAAGAGCCAACTGGGGAGAGAGCAGGTACCCACCGACGAGGGAAACAAGCGAGAGGAAGACGATAATGCCTATAGCTGCTTTCTTGCTCAGCCTGCCTGAAGCGATCGGTCGGTTCCGCTTCTGAGGATGCAGTTTGTCTGCTTCAATATCCAATAGGTCATTTATGGTGTAGGTGACACCAGAAACCAGGCAAAAGAGCAAAGCAGCCGCCAGGACGCGTAAAAACGGTATGGTTTGAAGGAACTGACCATCAAAGATCAAACCGGCAAAAATGACCAGATTCTTGGTCCATTGCCTCGGTCGCAGGGTTTCAATCAGTGCCTTGAACATGGAATTATCTTATCACAAAGAAGCGGTGAAATTTGTTGTGTGGAAGTATAGGAACAACCAGTCTACCGCTTTCTGACTCATGTCAAGGCTAAATAGAAATGTCCTAATGCTGGCTAAATAGAAATGTCCTAATTGATCACAGCAGTAGGCTTGCCATTCAGTTTTTTTCCATAGGTTCTCCAAGGGTGGTTGACAGGCGGAGATAC
>Ga0209163_1001437_pt1 | contig 26016 bp, 23 predicted proteins | sample MTBAKSrepl2MetaG_FD_187457 | JGI IMG/M metagenome (GOLD analysis project Ga0209163, IMG submission 187457) | Enrichment culture microbial communities om Arthur Kill intertidal strait, New Jersey, USA, that are MTBE-degrading - MTBE-AKS2 (Arthur... | ecosystem: Environmental > Aquatic > Marine >...
GGCTTTTTGCAAGGAACACGAGATCATCCTGGTTCATGATCTGGCCTACGCCGACCTTTGTTTTGACGGGTACAAGGCCCCCAGCCTGCTCCAGGTCAAGGGGGCCAAGGACATCGGCGTTGAATTGTTCTCGCTGTCCAAAAGTTACAATATGCCCGGCTGGCGGGTGGGATTCGTCTGCGGCAACCGGGAAATCGTCCAGGCCTTGACCAGACTGAAAAGTTATCTGGATTACGGCATATTCCAGCCGATTCAGATCGCGGCCATCATCGCCTTGAACGAGGATCAGTTTTGTGTGCAGCAGATCGTCGAGACCTACCGCAAGCGGCGGGACACCCTTTGCCGGGGTTTGAACCGGATCGGCTGGCCGGTCGAGCCGCCCAAGGGGACCATGTTCGTTTGGGCTAAAATCCCGGAAAAGTTCAGCCACCTCAATTCCGTGGACTTCGCCAAGATGCTCATTCAGGAAGCCAAGGTGGCGGTGAGTCCCGGCTTGGGCTTCGGCGAATACGGCGAGGGCTGGGTCCGTTTTGCCCTGGTGGAAAACAACCACCGAATCAACCAGGCCGTTCGAGGCTTGAGAAAGGTGATGCAGGTATGAACCCGATCAAGGTCGGTTTGATCGGCTGGGGGACGGTCGGCAGCGGCACGGCCAAAATCCTCCTGGAAGAACAGGATTTAATCACCCGGAAGGCGGGCTGGCCGGTGATCTTGAAGAAAATAGCCGATTTGGACCTGGAGACCCCCAGGCCGGTCAAGGTCGACCCCGGCCTGCTGACCCGAGAAGCGGCCGAGGTCATCCGTGACCCGGAGATCAAAATCGTGATCGAGCTGATCGGCGGGGTGGAACCGGCCCGGACCTATATCCTCGAGGCCATGGCTCAAGGCAAGCACGTGGTCACGGCCAATAAGGCCCTGTTGGCCGTTCACGGCCGGGAGATATTCGAAGCCGCGGCCCGGGCCGGAGTCGATCTGCTGTTCGAGGCCAGCGTGGCCGGGGGCATTCCCATTATCCGGACCTTGAAGGAAGGCCTCCTGGCCAATCATATCAACTATTTCTTCGGCATTCTCAATGGAACCTCGAATTATATCCTGACCAAGATGACCAAGGAGGGCCTGGACTTTGCCCAGGCCCTCCGGGAAGCCCAAGACCGGGGTTACGCCGAAGCTGACCCGACCTTTGACGTGGAAGGCATCGACGCCGCCCACAAGCTGGCCATTCTGGCGGCCCTGGCCTACGGCCTCCGGGTCGAACTCTCCGATATTTACGTCGAAGGGATCAGCCGGCTTGCCCCCTTGGACATCAGGTTCGCCGATGAATTCGGGTACGTGATTAAATTGTTGGCCATTTCGGCCCGGAGCGGCGACCGGGTCGAGGTGCGTCTGCACCCGACCATGCTGCCCAAGGGACATCTGCTGGCCGAAGTGGACGGCCCGTTCAACGCCATTCATATCAACGGCCACGCGGTCGGCGATATCCTGCTTTACGGGGCCGGAGCCGGGATGATGCCCACGGCCAGCGCCGTGGTCAGCGACGTGATCGAGCTGGCCCGAAGCGTCCGGGCCGGCGTTTCCGGCCGAGTCCCGCCTTTGTCCTGGCAGCAGGTAGCCGAAGGAAAGCCCAGGCTCCGATCCATCGAAGACGTGATCACCACTTATTATTTCCGTTTTTCCGCCGTGGATCGGCCCGGCGTCCTGTCCCAGATTTCCGGCGTCTTGGGCCGCCACGGCATCAGCATCAGCGCGGTGATCCAGAAGGGCCGGGAGGTGGCCGGGGCCGTGCCCATCGTCATGCTGACCCATGAAGCCAAGGAGTCTTCGGTCCGAAGGGCCCTGGCCGAAATAGACCGCCTGGACGTGGTCCGGGACAAAACCGTGTTGATCCGGGTCGAGGAGCGCTTGTCATGAAATACGCTGTTCTGGTCGGAGACGGCATGGGTGACTATCCGATCCCCGAACTGGGCGGCCGGACGCCCCTGGAAGCGGCCCATACCCCGAATATGGACGCCCTGGCGCAAGGCGGGCTTTTAGGCCTGGTTCAAACCATTCCTCCCGACAAGGAACCTGGTTCGGACGTGGCCAACATGTCCATCATGGGTTATGATCCCGAACTCTACCACACCGGCCGGGGACCGCTGGAAGCGGCCAGTCTGGGCCTCAAATTAAAGCCGGAAGAATTGGCTTTTCGTCTCAACCTGGTCACTTTGGACTTCGAAGACGCCGGACGGGTGATTATGCGCGATCACAGCGCCGGCCATATCACTTCCCAGGAAGCGGCCGAATTGATCAGGCATCTGGCCGCAAAGCTTCCCCTGACTCAGGGCCAGCAGATTTACCCCGGCGTCAGCTACCGTCACCTGTTGACCTGGCCCGACCTGCCCGACGGCCTGCCGACCATCGCGCCCCACGACTATCGGGACCGGGATGTCACGGCCTATCTGGAAGGCCACCTCCCGGACATGATGCCCCTCCTCGACCTGGTTCGGGCCTCCTGGCCCATCCTCCGGGACCATCCGATCAACCGGGCCAGGCTTGCCGCGGGCCGCCGGCCGGCCAACTCGGTCTGGCCCTGGGGTCAGGGCCGGCCCCCGGCCATGCCTACTTACCAAGAACGTTGGGGACTGTCCGGAGCGGTGGTTTCGGCGGTGGACCTGATCAAAGGCCTGGGAGTCTACGCCGGACTGAAGCCCTTGGACGTGCCCGGGGCCACCGGTTTGATCGACACCAATTATGAAGGCAAGGTCCAGGCGGCCTTGAAAGCCTTGGAAAAAGAAGACTTCGTCCTGGTCCACATCGAGGCCCCTGACGAGGCCGGCCATCAGGGCGATTTGGAAACCAAAATCAAAGCTATCGAACTTTTCGACCAACTGGTGGTCGGTCCGATCCGGGCCGGGCTGAAAACCTTAGGCGATTACCGGCTCCTGGTCCTGTGCGACCATTTCACCCCTCTTTCGGTCAAGACCCACACCCGCGAACCGGTGCCCTTCTTGATCCACCCCGGCTTCCGGCCCTCGGGACGCTCCTACACCGAAGCCCAGGCCGCCTTAGCCGGCCTGTACCTCAACGAGGGCCGCCACCTGGTCGATCTGCTGTTTGGAGACCAAGAATGAGTCAAGAGTCCGGAGTCCACCAGACATCTTACCGCGTTCTGTACGGCGACGTCGATTCCATGGGCGTGGTTTATTACGGCAACTATTTCCGCCTCTTCGAAAGGGGCCGGGCCGAGCTCCTCCGGCAGCGGGGCCTTGGCTATAAGGAAGTCGAAGAACGCGGCTTCATCCTGCCCGTGACCGAAACCCGTTGCCACTACTACCAATCAGCCCGGTATGACGACTTGCTCCTGATCGAAACCCGAGTCGGTCTGATCAAAAGAGCCAGTGTTCGTTTCGAGTACGAAATCTTTCGGGGCATGGAAGACCGGGACCGCCTGGTGACCGGCTTCACCCTCCACGCCTGTCTCAATCCGAGCGGCAAGATCGTCCGCCTGCCCGAATTCCTGCTCCAGGTCCTCAACGGCCGGAAGGAATAATACCGTTTTAGTTTGAAACAAAATCAAACGGCCAGGTCGTCATGGCGGTGCGCCAGACCAAGCCTGGTCGATCTGGTAATCTGCAAGGAGGTTGCCCTGTAATTGCTCGTTCGACAGGCAGCGGAGCGGGCGGGTTAGGAGGAATGCCGCTTCAGCGGGATGACGAAGCCATCTTTTTGAATTTCAAGAGATTGCTTCGGTCCGTCCGCGACAAACCTCGCAATGACCTGATAGTTTTTTACTCTATGTATGAAGGCACCTTAGTATAAGGCGGGTCAAAATTGGCCGGGAGCTTGATCTTCCATCTTTTCTTCCAATTTTCTGGTTTTTTCCAGGGCCTTTGCGGCGGCTTCATCAGGTGGTTCCAGAATTTTCGGCGTGATCAGGACCACCAGCTCCGACTTGCCGGCGCCGCGGGCGGTCCGACCAAAAAGAAGACCCAAGCCGGGGACGTCCCCCAGGCAGGGCACGGCTTGGCTGCGCCTGGTCGCGGTGTTTTGAATCAGTCCCCCGATCAGGGCCGTCTCCCCGTCCCGGGCCAGAAGCCAGGTGGTCACCACCGTGGTGTTGACCACGGGTATGCCCCCCTCAATCCTGGCAGAATTGATGCTGGGAGTCACGTTGAGCAGGATGTTGTTATCGGCGTCGATATAAGGCGTGATTTCCAGAATGGTCCCGGTGTCGATCCACCTGATGTCTTCGTTGACCACTCCCTCCGAAACCACGCTGACTTTGTAACCCTGTTTGCCACCCACCTGGACCTTGGCCGGCTTGGCGTGGATGGCCAGAATCTTGGGTGAGGAAATCGTCTCGATTCTGGTCTTGGTCTCCAAGGCGTCCAGGGCCGCCTGGAACTCACCGGCGGTCCCGGCTCCGGTGATCACGTTGCCGAAAAACCCGGCCCCCGTGCCCGGCACCGGCGAGAGTCCTTCGGCCGTGGGCATGGCCGCCGAGCTGAAGCTGCCCGTGCCTATCCGGACGTCCCCCAGCACCGCCGACCAGTTCACCCCCATGGCCATGTTCTCGGTCAGGGCGATCTCCAGTATCTTGGCCTCGATCATGACCTGCCGGGGCCGGCCGTCCCAGAAATTGACGATCCTTTCGATCTTGGCGATATTTTCCGGCGTATCCTCAACGATAACCGTCTTGGAGGGCTCATGGGTTTTAATCAGTCTGAGACCTGGGATGCTGTCCAGGACCTCTTGAACCTGGTCCAGTTCCACGTACTTCAGCGTGAAAACCTTAATCCGGAGCCTTTCGGCTTGAGGCTCCCTGGCTTCCTTGGGCTTGTAAACATAATATATTCCGTCCCGCTTTTCATACTCCACCCCGCCGGCCAAAGCCAGGGCCTCCAAGGTCTCCTCCAGGGTGGCCTGATTGAGGTGAACTGAAATATTGCCTGAAACTTCCGGCGCGCAGGCGATGTTGATCTCCTGTTCCAGGGCCAGGGCCGACAAGGCGCTCCGGATGTCCACGTCGATAAAGTTGACGCTGATCAGGTCCTTTCTCTGTGTCCCCGGATTTCCAGCCTGGGCCGCCGCGGCCAGGAGGGTCAGGGCGGCCAGGACGATGATAAAAAACATCGGCCGGCCGCGGCCGGGGGACCGGGTTTTACCGTCGGTTGCGGCCTCCTTTTTTAACCAGGCCCCAGGGCCCGCCGGATGGTCAATCGTCACGGGATCATCTCCAATAGCTGTTCCTTCAGGGGCAAGGGTTCCCGCTGGAGCCGTTCCTCCATTTCCTTGGTCTGGTCTATGGCTTCCCGGGCGGCCCGGCCGGTCCCCTCCGGGTCCAGATCGATGACCGTGGGCGTGATCAGGACCACCAGTTCGGATTTACCGATGCCCTTGGCCGTCCGGCCGAAGAGCAGGCCCAAGCCGGGAATGTTCCCCAGGCAAGGCACCATCTCCCGGCTTTTCGTTTTGGCGTCCTGAATCAGGCCCCCGATCAAGGCCGTCTCCCCGTGCTTGGCCAGAAGCCAGGTGGTCACCACCGTGGTGTTGACCACGGGGATGCCTTCCTCGATCCTGGCCGAATTGATGCTGGGAGTCACGTTGAGCAGGACGTTGCCTTCATCGTCAATATAAGGCGTTATGTCGAGGATGGTCCCGGTGTCGATGAACCTGATGTCCTCGCTGACCACGCCTTCCGCCACCACGCTGACCTTGTAACCCTGTTTGCCGCCGACCTGGACTTTGGCCGGCTTGCCGTGAATGGCCAGAATTCTCGGCGTGGACAGGGTTTCAACGCTGGTCTTGGTCTGCAAGGCGTCCAAGGCGATCTTCAGTTCGCCGCTTTGACCCGCCCCGGTGATCAGATTGACGAATACGCCGGAGCCAGTCGCCGGCACCGGCGACACGCCCTCGGCCGTGGGCATGGCCGCCGTGGTGAACCCGCCGGTGCCCAGGCGGAAATCGCCTAATATCGTCGACCAGTTCACCCCCATGGCCATGTCTTCGGTCAGGGCCACCTCCAAAAGCTTGGCCTCGATCATGACCTGTCGGGGTTTAGCGTCCCAGTATTCTAAAATAACCTCTATTTTCCTAATGTTCTCCGGCGTGTCTTCCACGATCAGGGTCTTGGTCGGTTCATGGACCTTGACCAGGCGGAGGCCGGGCAGGGCGTCCAGGACTTCCTGGACCTTATCGGCCTCGGCGTATTTCAGCTTGAACAGCCTCATCTCCAGCCGGCGGACCTGAGGGTCCGGAGCCTCCTTGGGCTTGTATACGTAATAGAGGTCCCGGCGTTTTTGGCAGACGAATCCCCCGGCCATGCTCAAGGCCTCGATGGCCTGGTTCAGACCGGCCCGATGAAGGTTGACCGAGACGTTTCCGGTCACCTCCGACGAGGCCGCTATATTTATCCCGGTCTTCATGGCCAGGGCTGAAAGGGCTTTTCTGATGTTCACGTTGAGAAAATTCAGGCTGATCAAACCGTCCCGGTCCACGTCGACCGCCAGGTGCGGCTCCGGCCCGAAAGGTTCGGCCTCAGGCGCCGGCGGGGCGGTCTCCGCCTCTTTTTTCTCTTCCTGGCCGGTCAGTCGCTCATAGTAGGTCTTGAGATCTATGGTTTCGGGTTTTTCCGAGGGAGACCTTTTCGGGGCCAACAGCTTTTCCAGCAAGTCCTTCAGCCCGACTTCTTCGGGTTTTTTCGGCTCTTCCGGAGGCTGGGCCCAGGCCGAGCCGGCCAGGAGAACCGCGGCGGCCAGGACCAGAACCACTATTCTAAACGCCGACCTGGTCATGGTTCCCCCAATTTCAGTTCCCAGCGTCGGTCGTCTCGGGCCAGGAGCACCCGGTTCTTTTCTATCCCCACGATCTCGAATTCGCCCACGGTGTCGCCCAGACGGAGAAACTGCCCGTTGATTATGGCCAGCCGTTTGGAGGATGTAACGATGGTGCCTTGAAGGGCCAGGTCCGGGGGCGGCGGGGTTGTTTCGACCTGGGTTTCGGTCGGGGACACGGCTTGTTCCGGGACTTCTCTTTTCATCGGGGCGAAGATGTCCCGGTCCAGGGGATGGTAGGGTCCTGGGGCCGACCACCCGGGCTTGGATTCCTGGATTTGGGCTGATTCCCGAAGTTGAGAGAGGTCGATCCTGGCCGAGGCCGCCGGAACCGTTTCCAGTCCGGCCTGGGGCCGGCCTTTCCTGTGAAAGAACTGGAAATAGGCTATGATCATAGCGACTATGACCAAGCCGACTACGATGAAATTCTTGACCCGCTTGCTCTTGTCCTGGGGCGCCAACCCATTTCCCTCGACTGCTCGGTTTGTTTCAATCCACGCCCCCGCGTGAGGGGCGATTTTTCCCGACTACTTGGAAACCGGTTCTTTCCGCTCAAAGACGCTGGCCGTCAAATCGACCTGGCAATCTTGATTCAAATCCGGCCGGCTGATGTTAAGTTTCTCCTCGATCAGGACCCGGTTCATAGTTTCCAGATCATAAAGCAAACGATGGACATCCACAAAACCCCCCTGGAACATCATCCGGATGGGAATCCGGTAATAGACCTGGTCTTCCAGGGGGGCCTGGGGCTGAAGGCTGATTAATTTAATGTTTCTCTTCTGCATATTCGCATGGACCTGCTTGAGGAAGGCTCCGATTTCCCCAGGGTCCGGGACTCGTTTCTTCAAAAATTCCAAATCCGTCCGGGCGGCCGCCAAGGCGGTTTCCAGTTTTTTCATGGTCTCCTCGGCCGAAGCCAAATCCTTCAATTCCAGGGAGACTTGTTCCGCCGCCTGGTGGACCCGGCTCCTTTGGCGGCCGACCTGCACTAAAACCAAGATCAGGCTGAGGGCGACGACAAAGACCAAAGTCAGAAAGCAGGCCCAGTCGATCTTTTTAAAGTTTCCCGGCACTAGCCTCTGAGCCTCCGGGTATCTCACAGTTGATCTGGAATTGGACCTGTCGGCTCCTTTTCTCACCAGTTGCTTCGACCTGGGTCATGGTGTCTTCCCTGGAGTATTTGAGCACCACCGAACCAAACAACTGGTCGGTGGACAACCGGTCCAGAAAGTCACCCAAATCGTCGTTCGAGTAAGAGTAACCGACCATCTGGACTGCGGTCTTCGGTTTTTGATCTTCTCGGCGGTCCACCGTCAACCGGGCCAACCAAGTATTTTTGTTGATGGCCTGGGCCAGCCGCCACAAAACCAGGGAATAGGGCGGAGAAGACGACACGGTATCTAGAACGGACTGTTCCAGGCGAATCCGGTCCAGTTCCGCCTGAATCCGGGTGATTTCTTTTACAGCCGACTCTACGCGGGCCTGGGTCTCCGTAAGTCCGGCCGTGGTCCGGGCCTCGGCCGAAAGACCGAGGCTCAGATAAAGATAAATCCCGGCCACCAAGGTTAGCCAAACGATCAGGCACCCGGCCCAGAAGCCAAGGTGTCGGCGAAGATAACGCCGTTCGATGACGGCCGGCGGAATCAGACTGATGTCCCTTAAAGCCATCTCACCGTTCTCATGGCCAGGCCCAGGGCCAGGGCGAAAGGCGGGCCTTCCGCAGGCTCGGGCCAAACTCCGCCCTCCAAGGGCGAAAATTTTTCCAAAGGGTTGACCGATTCGGTCCGGATATTGAGTCTTTTCGCCAAATAATGCTCCAGGCCGCGGATCAAAGCCGCCTGGCCGTACAAGTACATTCCGCCAAAAAATGCATAATTCTCTTCGGCCCTGACGTAGCCGGTGATCTTGTGCAGCTCGTAAACCAGTTCCTCTACCAGTGGGATCAGAAGCTGATGGATGATCCGAACCGTGCTCCTCAACTCTTCGTCGGCGATTTGCCCAAAACTCTCCCGGTCTTCATAGACCAAACCATAGTTTTTCAGGAGAATCCGGGCTTGCCGTTCGTCCGATTCCAGACCCAGGTTGACCTGCACCTTTTGGATAAGCCGCTCCGTCCCCCAGTTCACCCCAAGCTGGGCCAGGATGTTGTCCCGGGTGACCACGGAAACCTGACTCCGAGTCCCGCCCACATTGCACAAGACAATGGGGTCCCGGCCGCTTTCATGAAAGTAATTATGCAGGCGGATCAGCGAGGACACCTGGAAATCCACGGCTTCGACCACGAAACCGGCCTTTTCCAGAATAGCCAGGTAATGTTCGATGTCGGCCCGCCGGGCCGCGACCACAGTGGCCTTGTACTCCCCGTCCCCGCCGTCGGACGGGGCCACGACCGAAGGATAGTCCAGGACCGCCTCTTCCGCCGGGAAAGACAGAAACTCCATCGATTCCCTCAGGATGGCTTCTTCCAAACCCTCCCCCGCGTTGACTTGGAAACTCAAGGGAAAACTGAAAATATCCTGAGAGGGAAGGTGGACCACGACCCTTTTCCCGGCAAAGCCTTCATTGGCCGCGATCTCCCGCAGGGCGACGCCCAGGGCCTCGTCGTCGGCCTGATCGGCCTTGCCCGGCCCGGCGATCTTGACGTGCATCAACTCCCGGACCAGAAATTTCCCCCGGCCTTCCTGGATTTGGGCCGCGTAAACATCGGTGTGGCCGATATCAAGACCGATGGGCCAACTGATATTGGGATTAAACATCTGGTTCACGCCGACATCTGAAAATATGATCCACCGTAAATTCAGCCCCTAGGCTTGTCAAGGCGAATCTTTGGGGGTTGCATAACCTACCTGTGAACGGCGGCCTTTTCCGCCTTTTTCTGTTTGACCGAAAGATATGGATTCATGCTTGCGCAGGAACATTCATGCCTCTTAAGGCGCAACCGCAAGATGAAAGTCCTTGTCAATGAGGCTTGACGGTTGTTTTCACCCCAAAGATCCACCCCGTGGCTTTTTTCTGGACCCCTGCTTGCGCAGGGGTGACGGGCGGAGCTTCGGGTCAGGTCCGGACGACAGGCTGAGGGTGAACTTCAGGGTAAATGACCTATAGCTACTACCGTCATTCCCGCGCCAGCGGGAATCCAGGTCACTAATAACTGACAAATTACCGAGCCATCCTTGCCTGCCGCTTCAGGCAATTCCCTCAATAAAGCTCCCGGTCTATTTCCAAGGTGAACACCCGCACCCGGTTGTTATCGGTGTCGCTGATAAATATTTTCCGCCCGCCCCGCTGGGCGGCCATGACCAAGCTGTAAGGATTTCTGAGTTTGGCCGCCGCGGCCGGCCCATCGTCGCCGTTGAATCCGCCGGACCCCAGGCCGGACAGGGTGCTGATTTTCCCGCCCTGGGCGCAGACCACCCGCAGCCGGTGGTTGTCCTGGTCGGCGATGAATATATTGCCGTTGCCGTCCGCGAATACGCCGGTCGGTTTTCTCAGGCTGGCCGACGCGGCCGATCCGCCGTCGCCGGAATACCCGGGCGTTCCGTTGCCGGCCACGGTGGTGATCACCCCGGTCCCGCCGTCCACTTTTCTAATGCGGTGGTTGTCCGTGTCGGCGATGTACATGGTCTCCGCCGCCGTCACGAATATCCCTTGGGGCCGATTAAGCTGAGCGGCCGTGGCCGGTCCCCCGTCGCCGCCGTAACCCGCCGTCCGGTCTCCGGCCACGTCCACCAGGAATCCCGAGGTGTTGACCACCCGGATCAGATGATTCTCGGTGTCGGCGAAATAGATGCTGCCCGAAGGCGCGGCGTAAATACCCGTGGGGCCGTTGATCTTGGCGTTGGTCGGCGGGGCGGCCCCGCCGGCGCTGTACCCGGCTATGCCGCTGCCGGCAAAGGCGGTGATTATTCCGGCAACGTCCACTTTTCTAATGCGGTGGTTGTCCGTGTCGGCGATATAAATATTACCGGCCGAGTCCACGGCTACCCCGGAGGGTTTATTAAGTTTGGCGCTGATAGCCGGTCCGGAGTCGCCCGAGTAGCCCGGACTCCCCGTGCCGGCTGCGGTGCTGACCTGACCCGAAGCGGTCAGCTTGCGGACCCGGTGATGGCCCGTGTCGGCGATAAAAAGATTGCCCGCCGAGTCCAAGCCTATCTGACGCGCCTTATTTAAACCCAAGCCGGCTGAAGAAAAAAGGGAAGAAATATTCCCGGACAGATCAACCTGGCGCAGACGATGGTTACTGGTGTCGGCCAGGATGAGCTGCCCCAGGCTGTCGAGAGAGACGCCCTTGGGCTTGTCGATCTGGGCGTTGGCGGCCGGGCCGCCGTCCCCGGAATACCCGGAAACACCGGTCCCGGCCACGGTGGTGATGACCCCCCAGCCGTCCACCTTGCGGACCCGATGATTGTCGGTGTCGGCGATGTAATAACCGCCCCATCCGGCGTAGGCTATGGCCCAAGGCTTGTTGATCTTGGCGCTGGTGGCCGCTCCGCCGTCCCCGCTGTAACCCCCGGTCCCTGTGCCAGCCACACTTACAATGATCTTGGACGGCGGCACCTTCCTGATAAGGTGGTTATCAGTATCAGCGATGAAAATCATGCCAGAAGCCGTGAAAACACCTGAAGGCTTGTTCAAATGGGCCGTGATGGCCGGTCGATTGTCTCCGTTGTACCCCGGGTACCCCGTCCCGGCCACGGTGGTTATGATCCCCGACCCGTCCACCTTGCGGACCCGGTGGTTGTCGGTGTCGGCGATGTAAAGGTTGCCCGAACCGTCCACGTCCACGGCGATCGGCTTGTTGAGCTGGGCGCCGGTCGCCGGACCGCTGTCTCCGCTGAATCCGCCCGATCCGGTCCCGGCCACGGTGGTGATGACCCCTGAAGCATCCACCTTTCGCACCCGATGGTTCTCGGTGTCGGCGATGTAAATAGAGCCCCCGGAAGTCACGAAGACACCTTGGGGATTGTCCAGTCGGGCCTGAGTCGCCTGCCCGCCGTCCCCGCTGTACCCGCTCTCCCCGGTCCCGGCCACGGCTGTTGTTTCCCCGGTCGCGGCGTCTCTCTTGAAGATTTGATGATGATTCGGATCGGCAAAGTAAATATTGCCGGTGCTATCCAGGCTCACCTGATGAGGGGCCGTTTCCGGGGCCGGACCCGTGAGGGGCGGATGGATATAATACCGGTAGGAAGTATTTAAAAACCCTGATCCGCCGGGGGCCTTGACCGAGACGGTGATTGAATCCGTATGGCCGGAAACCGAGGCGTTCCGCACTCTTCGGTTATAGGTCAGACCGCCGTATACGTAGGACTCTCCGGCCTCGCTGGTCCGCCGGCAAGGGTCGCCGGTCAGTTGCCAGACCGCCTGCTGGGTCGCTGAATTCTGCCCCAGATAAGTCCGGAGGCTTTGAACCTGGTTGGCCGCCATCCGGTTCTGCAATCCGGCCCGCCGGTTGAGGCCGAGAGCGGTCACGGCCAGCAGGACCATCAGAAAGAGCAGCCCCAGGAGAACGAAACCCCGCCGGTTCATAATTGGGCCCTTAAGCAAAAACATCATGGCTCAACCCAAGCCTATTGAAGCAGCCCGGCCCGAAAGCGCGTGGTCAGGCTGACCTGATTTCGCCCCTGGGCAAGGGTCAATTGGATTTCCACCAGACCTGCCGCCGGCAGGCTGCAACCAAAAAAGGTGACGTTTTCGCAGAGGACCTGAGCCGGCAGATAATCGTTCACATCGGCCGTGCCGTAGTCCGGCGCTTCTTCCACCAGCTTCCAATTATTCGGGTCGGTCTTGTCCAGACTGAAGGTGATATACTCGGCCGGGTCGGCTCCGCCTTCGTTGACCAACCCGTCCTTATCGTTGTCGGCGTCCAAGAATCCGTCGCCGTCAATGAGATAGGCGTGGGTGGAATTGTCATGGGCGTCGGAGACCCGCTCGCTGACCTTGAGGATTTCCTGCGGGGCCGCCGTATCGGGCAGGACGATCAGATCGCACTCCCGGATGAACAGGCCCATGCGCTCCAAGGCCTGCCGGGCCTCCATCAGAAGGTCCTGCCGCTCCCGGGTCTCGGCGTAGGTGGTCAAGCTCGTGTCCAGGACCTGGTGCAGCCCGACCATGATGATCCCCAGGATGGCGGTGCTGATGAGGAGTTCAACCAGGGACAGCCCGGGCCGGTTTTTAATGACCACCGAGATTTCCCCTAAGGGTATAACGATGAGCAAGGCCTCAATAGTCGGCCTTCAGGGTCTTCAGGCTGACCGGGCTCAAGGTCACGACTATCTCCAGCAATCCCTCCTGGCCCGGGGTTTCTTCCTGAATGACCACGGTCGGAGTGCAGCCGATCCCTCGAAAGGTGAAGGTCTCCTTGGCCGCTTCCTCGGCCGAACCAAACAGAGCGGCCAAATCCACGGGATCGCTCATATTGTCCTTGAGGGTTTTATAATCCAAACTCAGAATCCGGTTAAGCGTTCCCCGGGCCTGCTGAGAGAAAACGGTCATTTCTTCCTGGCCCCCGGTTGAAAACACCGCCGGGCCGTAAGCCGAGACCAGCGGAACTATGGCCACGGCCAGGATGACCACGGCCAGGAGTATCTCGACCAGGGTGAAGCCTTTACTGGACATTGACCCGTCCGGTGCGGCCGTCCACGGTGATGGTTCTTTGACTGCCGGCGTAGCTTAAAAGAAAGGTGTGGCTGGATGAGGCGGAATGTCCGTCCGGGAAAAACCGGATTTCCCCGCCCGCGGGTGCGGCGGTCAGGTCCACGCCTTCATAAGGGGTTTCGGTGTCGAAATCAACCAGGTACCATCTCTTTTCCACGGGATGAAAAACCAGGCCGTAAGCCTCGGTCGGCGGGTCGTCGCCGTGATGAGGGGTGGGATCGTCTTTATAACGGTGATCGACCACCTTGAACCAGTTCCCGTCCGCGTCCGCCAGCAGGCTGAAAGGACGCTGGTGAACAACGGCCAGGTTGCCGGCGTATTGAAGCCCGGCCGCCAGTTCGCCCGCGGCCTCGTTCAGCTTGGCTTCACCGATCATCGAATGAAACTGGGGCCAGACGATCATCCCCAGAATCCCCAGGATCATGACCACGATCAGCAGATCAATCAGGGTGAAGCCCGATGATCCTCGAAGCGACATCAAGCCTTCGGCCGGACCGGGGACTAGAAATCGTCGTGGTCGGTGTGGTCGTTGGCGAACAAGACTCCGGTGATCGGATGGAACTTCCAGCCGGTGGTCCCGTCGGCCGTCCTGACGGTGATGTCATTCTGATCGAAATCACAGGCCAGGGAGTTGTCCTTGAACGGATTGGCCGGAATGCCCTCTTTCAAATAAGGACCGTATTTGAAAACGTCGGTCTTGGTCGCGGAGATTTTGCCGTTGGCATCCGTATACTGGGTCATCTGGGCGATGAAGGCGGTTGCGGCCTCGGCGTCCGAAGTTACAGCGGTCGTGCCGTCCGCCTCCTTGTACTGACCTGGATACCTGTTGTTGTGCTGGTGATAATACAGCTCGATGGCCCCGCGCATGTTGCTCAGATTGGTCTTGAGCGTGCTGACCTTGGCGTCTTCGGTCGAAACGCTGATCTGAGGAACGATGATCATGGCCAGGATGCCCAGGACAATGACCACGATGAGAATCTCGATCAGGGTGAAGCCGCTCCGAGCTTTGGGGCAAAGGACGATCATCTCCGCCTTTTTCATAATATCACCTCCTCTGGCCGGGCCTGTCGGAACAGGCTTGATACACATATATTATAGCTTTCGACCGACACAGATTCAACTTAATCCGCCGGATTGCCGGATTTCATTGGACCGCCCGGGCCAGCTTGAACATGGGCAGGACCACCGAAGCCACAATCAGTCCCACCACCGCACCCAGGACGATCAAAGCGGCCGGCTCGATCATCGCGGATATGGTTTTCAGTTCGTCGTCGACTTCATCGTCGTAAAACCTGGCCAAGCGTAACATGACCGTCGACAAGTTTCCAGTCTCTTCACCGGTGGCCACCATCTGCTTGACCGATTCCAGAATGAACGGGTAGGCGGCGAAAGGCTGGGTAAACCGCCCGCCCTGAAGGACATGGTCCCGAATGCGTTCAATGAATACCCGGAAATATTTATTCTTCACGGTGCCCCGGGTGACCTCCAGGGCCTCGACCAGCGGCACTTGGCTGGACAGCAAATGGCCCAATATCCGCAGCAGATCGCAAGTATATATTTTATTGGTCAGCCGGGCGACCAAGGGGGTTTTGACCAAAAGCAGATCAATTATGCCCTGGCCCCGCTCGGTCTTGACAAAGAGAAAAAGACCCAAGAGCAAGGCTCCCGCAGCCAGGGCATAAGCCCACCAGTAGAATCTGAGGGAATCGCTGACCAGCATCAGAAATCGTGTCGTCCAGGGCAGAATGCTCTCCTTGCCTTTGAAAAACACGGTGAACTTGGGGAGGATGAAGACCAGGACGAAGACGATCACCAGCAGACCGGTCAGGGACAGGATAAACGGGTAAGTCAGAGCCGACCTCATTTGCGAAACCAAGGCCTGGCGCTTCTCCTGCATCTCGACTATCCGTTCTAAAATGTCCTGCAGAAAGCCCCCCGTCTCGCCGGCCTTGACCATGCTGACGAAAATTTGACCAAAAAATCGGGAGTGGCGTTTCATGGCTTCGGAAAGTTGACGGCCTTCCTCGATATCCTTGACCAAGCTCCCGATGACTTCCTTGAATTTCTCGTTTTTAGTCTGGTCCCTCAGCGCCCGCAGGGCTTGGCTCAACGGCGTCCCGATCTCGAGCATAAGCGAAAGTTGGGAAGTGAAGAATATCATCTCTCTGGCCGAGACCGGACGTCTTAAATTTTTGATATTCTTCCATAATTCAACCTTGCTGGTCGGAGAGGTTCCAACAGCCTCTAATACGGCCTGGCTGGTTTTCGCTTGTTTTATGTTTATAGGCAAAGTTTTCCTGGGGTCTGAACCGAAATTAAGTTGTTTTATAAATTAAATTAATACGATTTCCCACTAGATTTATACTAGGCTATCATAAATAAAAAATCAATGATTTTCGCCTCGGTCAATATTATTGTCCATGAAAGCCTCTTTTACTCTGCAACCGAAATCACCGCCGCCCAAATGCTTTTCCGGGAAAAAGCTTGTTTAGTGGACCGTTTTTTGCTATGTTAGGTCAAATATTTTAATTTACGATGATCTGCCAGCGGGCTGCGGGTTTTATCTGTCTGAGATGAAAGAGATTTTTCCCGGCGGATCAAACACGAACAATCGTTTATGGATTGGTCAGAATGGTTTCTCCTTGCTTGGTCCCTCGAAAACTAACCTTGAGGGGACGACAGTGCCGGCCGGAAAATAAGGAGGAGGAAGTTATGGCTAGGCATTACCGGGAGGATGATTGGCGAAAACCAATTCATTAAAGACGGGAGTAGGCGACAAACCGACCACCAGGTCCAAGACGATCGCGGGGAGCGAAGTCGAGCTGATTGTTCTGCCGGCCGGCCAATATTGGCCCCGGTTCATCGGCGAGAAGGCGGCCCAGGCCGACGGCTGGAAGAACCAGATCGTCCCCGGCCTGCTGAGCCTATCCATAGCCTACGGCTTGCTGATGCAGGCCGGTTTTCTCAAAGATGTTATGGCCTATTATGGGTACAAGCGACATGAGGTTCGTCGCCCCGGTTTACCCGGGTGACAGCATCAGGCTGGAAGTGGAGGTGACCGCAAAAAAGGACGGACAAGGGCTGGAGTCGTGAATACGACCGGATTATTCTGAATCAAGACGCCGCGGGTGTCGGAATGGGCCGCAATATTTGACTGTTCAGGGCGGACCGAGGCCGGCGGCGGCGATTTTGGATTTCGAAAGACGCGGGGGAGAGCTGTTTTAAATACTGCCCAAAAAATAAAACCAAGGAGGTATTTTCATGACGGCTTTGAGTGGAAAAGACAGGATTATGGCGGCTTGGAAAGGTGAGCGGCCTGATCGGGGGTTGTTCAACGTGGATATCGGGCCGCATTATTCTCCCAAAATGAACAAAACCACGAATGATTATTTCGGCAACATCGATACAGCCATTGAAATTCAGGTCAAGTCGGTCGCCGATTTTACTTCGGACATCATCACCGTTCCCCAAAACATGTTCGGCTGGTTTCCATATAAGCAGCTTTACCGCTTCAAGACCAGAACCGATGAAATGGGCGACGGCAAGATCAAAACCATGGAACAGGTCGAGGACATGGAAGCCGTGCCGGTTTCCGAAATCGAGGGCTTGAAACTTCTGAGCCGGTCCATCAACAAGATCGCGGAACTGGCCCCGAAGCATGCCTCGCGGGTGGCCGTGTTCGGACCCATGATTGATTCCCCCCGGATGGTCGGCCTGGAAGACTGGATCGCCAAGACGATTGAAGAACCCGAATTCATCCATAAGTTGATGCGGTTGACCACCGACGCGGCCACGGCCCGGGCCAAGGAGATCATCCAGAATACGCCGGTCAACATCGTGGTCGTCGCCGATACGTTCGCCAGCATCAGCAACATTTCGCCCAAGATATACAAGGAATTCGTCTTTCCCTACGAGATGGAGATGTTCAGCGCCCTGCAGAAGGCCGCGGGCGGCAAAAAGCTGGTCGGCCTCCATATTTGCGGCTTCGTCGATCCCATTATGGAAGAGATCGCCAAACTGCCCATCGACTGGTGGGAACTGGATGGCCCGTCTTCCCTGCAAAAGTCTTTCGAGGCGACCAAGGGTAAGATGATGGTCCGAGGCAATGTGGGCGGCGAAATTTTCTCCGAAGGGAGCAAGGATCAGATTTACCAGGCGGTCAAGAAGTGTTACGAAACAGCCGCCGGTGATCCCAAGTACGTCTGCTCGACCGGTTGCCAGATACCTCTGAACGCTCCCTTGGATCAAGTCAGGCATTTCATCGACGCCGCCCTTCAGTATGGAGTGCGCCAATAAACGGCCGCGCCGAATGAGGAAATTATTCCTTTGCCGGTGTGAAGGCGGAAAAGGCCTTTTAAGGCCGGTTGAAACACCGGGGCGGCGGTTAAAGTGAAAAATGGAGAAGCGGATGAGCATACTGCAGGAATTGGAACAAAAGGTCAAGGAAGGTAATGCGGCCAAGGCCAAGGAGCTGACTCAGCAGGCCCTGGACCAGGGCTTGGGCTACACCGAAATCATGAACCAGGGTCTGATCAAAGGGATGACGGAGATCGGCGAGCTGTTCGGCCGGGGGGAGGTCTACATGCCCGAGGTGATCATGTCGGCCCGGGCCATGACCGGCTCGCTGGACCTGATTCTGCCGATTTTGAGTTCGTCTAATTTTGACTATATCGGTCAGTTCGCCGTCGGCACGGTCAAGGACGACATCCACAACATCGGCAAAAACATTGTGGCCGCGGTCTTTTCCGGGTCGGGGTTCAAGGTGACCGACCTGGGCGTGGACGTGCCGCCGGAAAAGTTCATCGAGGCGGTCGAGCAGGGGGCTCAGATCATAGGCATGTCCGCTCTGATCGGGCCGACCATGCCGAACATGAAAGTAACGATTGAGGCCCTGGAAAAAGCCGGGCTCAGGTCTCGGGTCAAGGTCATCATCGGCGGCGCCTTGGTCACCGAGGAGTTCGCCAAGAAGATCGGGGCGGACGCCTCGGCCAAGGACGCTTTCGACGGAGTGAAAAAGGCCCGGGAACTGCTGGGGGTTAAATAGCACTTCCGGGAGTGAGACAGAACGACCTCCGGCCAAGCCGTTTGGATTTGGCCGGAGGTTTTTTTCCTTAGAGAGCGGGGCGGTGAAGTTTTCCCTCGATGTAGAATATCCTGACTTGGATGCCGCCCGTTCAAACCATGGTCGGCCCGGTCCAGCGTAACGAGTTTTCCTCCACAGGTCTATTTCATCGGCAGGTGAATCGCTCCCGGTTTATAAAGGATGAAAGGGGCCGTCTTTTCTTTTTTTAGAACTTAAATAAGGTATTACTGGATCAGCTTCAGCCCGCGGCGGAAGGCGGTCAGGTTCTGCTTGAGACGGGCCGCCGGGAGGACTTGGGCCAGGGCTTCTTCCAGGTCGGCTTGGCCCACGGGAATCAGATCGGCGGCGGTCAAGGCCCCCAGGAGGACGATGTTGGCCATGACGGCCGCCCCCAGTTTTTGGGCGGCGGCGGTCCCGTTGATCCACCAGACCTTGGCCGCCAAGCCGTGCAGGGCTGATTTGAGCTGTTCCTCCGAAGGATAAACCGATTCGCCGGCGATGACGTTGAGAGGCGGCACCGGCCGGGAATTGACCACGATCTTCAGGTCCGGCCGGCCGTAAAGCGCAAGTATCCGAAGGGTTTCCAAGGGCTCCAGGCCCAGGACCACCTGGGCTTGGCCTTCGGGAATAAGGGGACCGTAAACCCGTTTTTGAGAGATGCGCACGTGACTTTGGACCGAGCCGCCGCGCTGGGACAGGCCGAAGGTTTCGCCGATGGAGACCTGGAAACCTCGGTCCACCAAAGCCCGGCCGATGATCTGGGAGATGAGGACGTTGCCCTGGCCGCCCACGCCGGTGACGATCAGATTGAAGGGGTCCGGTTTGAGTTTCTTCACGCCACGGTCTCCTTGATGATGGCCCCGGCCGGACAGATTTGTTCACAGACGCCGCAGCCGACGCAAATGACCTCGTCGATCCGGGCCCGGCCTTTCCGCTCGTCCCAAACTATACCCGGACAGCGAAAAATCCGGTGGCAAAACCGGTGGCAGCCGCAGGCTTCTCCCCGGCAAAGCTTGGGGTCGATGTGCATCCGATAGGGGAAGCCGCCTTCCCGGCCCTGAACCAGGGCGCACTTGCGCCGCATGATGATCACCTGGACCGTGTTCAGGTTCTGCAGGGCTTCCTCGATGGCGGCCTCGGTGGCGGTCAGATCATAGGGATCGCAGACCTTGACCGGAACGCCGACCGAGGCACAGACACTTTCGATGTCGACCCGGCCGATTTCCTGGCCGGAGGCGGACCGGCCGGTGCCAGGGTGGGGCTGGAACCCGGTCATGGCCGTGGCCGAGTTGTCCAGGACCACCAGGAGGAACCCGGATTGGTTGTAGGCGGCGTTGACCAGGGCCGGTATGGCCGCGTGGAAGAAGGTCGAGTCGCCGACCACGGAAATGACCGGCTGGTCAAGACCCATGGGTTTGAGTTTGCCCAGACCCGAGGACAGACCCACGCCGGAGCCCATGGCGTGGACCGACTTGATCTGGCGGAAGCCGGTGGGCCAGATGGCCATGGTGTAGCAGCCGATGTCGCCGGCGACAAACCCGTCCCTGTCGTCGGCGGCCAGAACATTCTTGATGGCCCAATAGGAGGCCCGGTGGGGACAGCCGGGACAGAAGCCGAACTCCCTGGGCGGGACCAGTTCGGCGGCCAGAGCCGCGGCCCTGGTTTTATAGTCGGCGTCGGCCTGGACCAGGTCGTGGTCGAGGATTCGGGACAGGGCCCGGGCGACCACGTCGGGACCGACTTCACCCACGGCCGGTATATGGCCGGAATGTTTGCCGAAAAATATTTTGGTCCCTATCGCGGGTCCGGCTTCGGCCGCCAGGACCTTGAGGCGGCGTTCCAAAATGGGGTCGATCTCTTCCACGACCAGGACCTTCTCCGCCTGGGCCAGATATTTCAAGACGAAGTCGCGGGGCAGGGGATAAGTGGTCCCGATTTTAAGCAGGCCGACCCGGCCTGCCAGGCCGTTCATTTCAATGGCTTCCCTGACGTACAGGCAGCTCGGCCCGCAGGCCGCGACCAGGAGTTCCGGGGACTGGGGTCCCTCGTAGGAGTTGAAGGGCGAGGTTTCGAATATTTCCCGGGCCTTGGCCAGTTTGTCGTACATGGCCTGGTGTTTCTGGGTCACGGGGAAGGTGTGGAAAGGTTCGGCCGTATTGAAGCGGGCCCGGGGTTTTTCCTTAGGCAGGGGACCGAGCCGAACGTTGGTCCGGGAATGGCTCAACCGGCTGACGCTTCTGAGCAGACAAATGTTTCCTAGGCGATCGGAAAGCTCGAAGGCGAAGCGGGCCATGTCCAGGGCTTCCTGGGGTGAAGACGGCTCGAGCAAGGGCAGATGGGCCAGCTCGGCGGCGAAGCGGGAATCCTGTTCATTGGAACTGGAAATGCTGGCCGGATCATCGGCGCTGACCAGGACCAGCCCGGCCTTGGTCCCGGCCAGGGCCATGGTGGTCAGGGAATCGAGGCAGACGTTGACCCCGTTCTGTTTCATGGTGACCATGGCCCTGAGGCCGGACAGGGAAGCGGCCGCGGCGCCTTCCAGGGCCACCTTCTCGTTGACCGACCACTCGACATAGAGCCGGCCCCTGGCTTGAACCTCGGCCAAAGTCTCGATGATTTCCGAGGAAGGATTGCCCGGATAGCCGCTGGCCCAGGCCAGGCCGGCTTCGAGAGCCCCGCGGGCTATGGCCTGGTTGCCCTGGAGCAGGACTTCAAGGCCGGGCTGGTCGGTCAGGATGAAGCTCATCGCCCTCAGCTTTCGTTCTTCCAGGTTTCCAGGCCGCGGGCCTTTTTCAGACCGGCCGCTTCCTGGAGATGTTCGAGGTCGGCCTGAGGAAGTTCTCCGATCCGAAGAGCGTTCTTCTCCAAGGCCAGGTCCAGCAGCCTTTCCCCCAGCCTGGTGCGGACGATGACGGTGTTCCAGCCGTCAAGTCCTTCGACCGACCCCACCGACAGGTCGGCCCTGGTCGAAGTCATGTCGTCGCAAAAACGGCAGGCGTTGAGGCGCATGGGGCGGATTTCCTCAAGAGGAAAGGCTTTAAGCCCGTCGCCGGTCCAGACTTTGAAGACGTCGGCCGGCGGCGGGGGAATATCGTAACTAAAGGCCCGTTCCCCGAAAAGCATGAAACGAAGATAAGTGGAGAGGCGGCGGTAATCCAAGGCCCAAGTGCAGAACAGGCCGACGAGGAGATGAATCCGTCGCGGCTTGAAGGGGACGTCCCCGGCCCGAGCCTCGCGCATGGCCGCGGCGGCTTTGATCTGACACGGCAGACCGACCAGAGCCAAGGGATGGATTTCAGGTTCGGCCAGGGCTTCGTTCAGCGCGGCCACCACGCCGGAAGCGGCGTATCGGGACCCAGCCGAGGCCAAAACTTCCTGACGGCTTTTGACCCTGACCCCATGGGGGGGCCTTTCCGGGTGGCCCGAGGTCAAGACGGCTTCCTTGACCAGACCCTGGCTGAGGGCCAGATCGATCAAAGCCGAAACCACGCCCCCGTACTGAGCCTTTTTCCGGAGGTCCGACCGGACGGCCTGGGCGATAAGAATCCGCCTGACCAGTCCCAATTCTCCGGCGAAATCGCCCCTGGCCCCGGCCATGGGGCAGAAACGGTAGCAACGTCCTTGGTCCAGGGTGCAAAGGTCCCTCAGGATCACCCGGCCCCGATGATAAACGAAATAAGGACAATGGCCGACGCAGGCCCCGCAAAAGGCGCAACGATTCTTTTCAATGACTTCGGCCGCCAGGGCGGCCTGACCTCCGGAAAAATCACTCATCGCCTGCCATCCGCGCCGGCAATAAGGGCACCACGGTGAAGAAAGCAAATTTCTTTATGGTTTGAAGTGATTATACTTCGCCCCCTGAAAAATTTCAAGAATTTCAGCGGCGGCTCGTTGAGGGCCGCCTTATCGTTTTTTTTCGGTGCCGGCCCGACGTCCTTTTCGCTCCTTCACTGGCAAAGCGGTGCAGCCAACCGGATCGAATTACGAATTAAGGTACATGCGGTAATAGTGCATGACTCGGTTCACAAAGACCTGGGTCTGCCGGTAAGGAGGAATGCCCCCGTATTTCAGGACTTTCCCGGGTCCGCTGTTGTAAGCGGCCACAGCCAGCGCCTCGTCCCCCCCGAACATCTCCAGCAACTTTTTCAAATACTTGACCCCGGCGATTATATTGGAGTGGGGGTCATGGGGGTTACTGACCCCGACCCCCCGGGCCGTTTCCGGCAAAACCTGCATCAGCCCCACCGCTCCTTGCGAGGATATCGCTTGGGGATCGAAGCCGGATTCGGCCTTGATGACCGCCTTGACCAGGGCCGGAGAAACCCCATGGGACTCGGCCACCTTTTGAATATGGGGCGTGTATCGATATTCGGTTTTTCTTAGATTTGACTTACTGGAAACTTTAGCGCCGACCTTTTCCTCTTGGTTGGTTGAAGCCTGGACCGGCTCCGACATGAGAGTCTCCCCGGCCCCGGTTTTCAGGGCTAAGGGGACAAAGTAATCACTTCTCTCGTTGGCCAACCGGTTTTCCAAGGCCGCCAGCGGCAAAGCACAGACCAGGGCCAACAAGAAATTGAAGACTATTCTCTTGAAACTCATATTCCATCCCTTTTTTAAAATTCCACCCACTTGAGGTTGGTTTTTATTATACGAGGGATTGCCTGTCAACTTATTTTGCTATTTCCTAATTATTACTAGAGGTTAAACAATAAAACCCCGTAAAATCAACTTGGGTGGCCCTGGGCTTTGCCGTTGACAAACCAGCCAAGGCAAACATATCTTTCTTTAAACGGGATCATCCTACCAGCAGACGAATAGGAGGCGGGCGACGTGGCTGATTTGATCGTGAAAGGCAGTCTGGTTCTTACTCAAAATCAGGCCGGAGACATTATCAAGAACGGCGCCGTGGCCGTCGGCGGGTCCTCGATTCTGGCCGTGGGTCCGGCGGAGCGGATCGAGGCCGAACACGGCTCCGGGGCCAAAGTGATCGAGGGCCGGCATAATCTGATCATGCCCGGATTGATCAACGCCCACACTCATATTGCCATGACCTGTCTCCGCGGCCTGGCCGACGACCTGCCTTTGATGACCTGGCTGCAGGAGAACATCTTTCCGGCCGAGGCCAAACTGACGGGCGAGATGGTCTATTGGGGGGCCTTGCTGGGCTGCGCCGAGATGATCATGTCCGGGACGACCTGTCTCTGCGACATGTATCTTTTTGAACACGAAGTGGCCAGGGCGGTGGACAGGTCCGGTCTGAGGGCCGTTTTAGGGGAAGTCCTTTATGATTTTCCCTCGCCCAATTACGGTCCGCCCGAAGAAGGACTGAAGTTCACCGAGAGATTGATCCGGCGGTATCAGGGGCACGAGCTGATCAGTCTGGCCGTGGAGCCTCACACCGCCTACACCTGTTCTCCGGATCTGCTCCGGGCGTGCCGGGACTTGGCCGGCCGGCACGGGGTCCCGCTGATCACCCATCTTTCGGAAACCCGGGATGAAGTCGGCATTATCAAGGAAAAATATGGACTCACGCCGGTCCGGCACCTGGACCGCCTCGGACTGCTTTCCCCCAATCTGATCGCCGATCACTGCGTGGTTCTGGACGAAGAAGAAATCAGTCTCCTGGCCGAACGCGGCGTCCGGGTGGTCCACAACCCGGAAAGCAACATGAAGCTGGCTTCCGGCGTGGCCCCGGTCCCGGAGCTTCTGGCCGCCGGGGTCCCGGTCGGGCTGGGGACCGACGGACCGGCTTCGAACAACAATCTCGATCTTTTCGGGGAGATGGATTCCGCGGCCAAGCTGCACAAGCTCTTCAAGGCCGATCCCACGGTGATGAGCGCGGAAACGGTTCTGGACATGGCCACGGCCATGGGGGCCAAGGTGTTGGGTTACGGGGACCGTCTCGGCCGCCTGGCCCCCGGTTGTTTGGCCGACCTGATCGTCCTGGACCTGAACCAGCCCCATTTGACTCCTTTATATAATCCGAGCAGTCATTTGGTCTATGCGGCTTCCGGGGCCGACGTGGTCCACAGCGTGGTCCACGGGCGGGTCTTGATGGAAAACCGGCGGCTGACCACCTTGGACCTGGAGGAAATTTACGAACGGATGAACCGGATCGCCCAGGTCATGTTCGAGGCCGCCTCGAAACAGGGTTCGGGGCGGCCCACCACTTAACCTCACTGGCCGACTTGACGAGATAGCAGGAAATTTAAGAGATGGCCGCGGAAGCCGATTATGATCTGCTGATCACCAACGGCCTGATTCTAACCCTTGAATCCGGAGCCGAACCAATAGCTAGCGGATTCGTGGCTGTGCGGGACGGACGAATAGCCGAGACGGGGTCCATGTCCGAACTGCCGGCGGAAGCCGGAGCCAGGGAAACTTTAGACCTCGCCGGCGGCCTAGTCATGCCCGGCCTGGTCAACGCTCATACCCACGCGGCCATGACCCTCTTTCGGGGACTGGCCGACGATCTGCCCCTGATGACCTGGCTTCAGGAGCATATCTTTCCGGCCGAAGCGGCTAATGTCGACGAGGATTTGGTCTACTGGGGGACCAAGCTGGCCTGCGCTGAAATGCTTCTGTCCGGCACGACCTGTTTCGCCGACGGATATTTTTTTGAAGACCGGGCGGCCCGGGCGGTTCAGGAAACAGGGATGCGGGCGGTCCTGGGCCAGGGCGTCCTGGATTTTCCGGCCCCCGGCGTCCCGGACCCGGCTAAAAACATCGCCGCGGCCCGGGAGTTCATCGAGCGTTGGCGGGGCGTTTCACCCTTGATCCGGCCCTCGGTCTTCTGCCATTCCCCTTACACCTGTTCGCCTGAGACCCTGGTCCGAGGCAAGGACCTGGCCCGGGACCTGGGCGTTTTGTTCCAGATTCATGTGGCCGAAACTCAAGGCGAGGCAGACCAAGTGCGGGCTCAGCGGGGCCAAACTCCGATCCGTTACCTGGATTCTTTGGGTATTCTGGATCAGGACACCCTGGCCGTCCACTGTGTCCATCTGGATGATGAAGAAATAGACATATTAGCCGAACGGGGGACGCCGGCAGCGGTGTGCGTGGAGAGCCAGATGAAGCTGGCTTCCGGCGTGGCCAAAGTTCCACAAATGTTAGCCAAAGGAGTCGGAATCGCCTTGGGTACGGACGGCCCGGCCAGCAACAACGATCTGAATCTCTTCGGGGAAGTTCGGTCGCTGGCCCTCTTTTTCAAGGGCATAGCCCTGGACCCCACGGTTTTGCCCGCGGCCCAAGTGCTATCTCTGGCCGGACCCGGCGGGGCCCGGGCCTTGGGCTGGGGCGACGATATAGGGACTCTGAAGCCGGGGATGAAGGCCGACCTGATCGTCCTGGACCTGAAAAGGCCCCACCTTCAGCCTCTGTATAACCCCTATTCCCATCTGGTCTACGCCTGCACCGGTCGGGAAGTCATCCATGTCCTGGTCGACGGACGGGTTCTGGTTCGTCACG
>Ga0209163_1001438_pt1 | contig 26005 bp, 21 predicted proteins | sample MTBAKSrepl2MetaG_FD_187457 | JGI IMG/M metagenome (GOLD analysis project Ga0209163, IMG submission 187457) | Enrichment culture microbial communities om Arthur Kill intertidal strait, New Jersey, USA, that are MTBE-degrading - MTBE-AKS2 (Arthur... | ecosystem: Environmental > Aquatic > Marine >...
CTGTCTTTTTAATTTTATTTCGATTTCGAAAACACCAAAAAGAGGGGTCTTACAACCTCGTAGAGGCCAAATAATTGAATTTATAGCTATTATTGATTTTTGGGGGCGCTAACTCTTAAACTCCTGTTTAAGTAATGTCCGTTTGAAAATCATCCTGGAGAAAGCACTTTCGATTCACTTCATTTATAACAAAGTCGAGGTCTTCACCGATGCGTATTCGGTTGAGGAGATCAACAAATGATTGATCTTTTTGTTTATAAACGGTGGTCAATTCTATGGGTAACAGTGAAGCCTCCTGAAGGCAGAAGGAACTGAAGAAATACGGACTATCGTACCCTCTGGCTCTCAGAACATCCCATGCTGGTTGGTTAACCACCGGCGGTAGCTGGAAGAGGTCTCCAATCAGTAGCAGTTGGACTCCGCCGAAAGGCTTGTTGTTCTCGCGGTTCATCCTCAGAAACCTATCTATACCATCTAGGAGGTCGCATCGGACCATTGAAACCTCATCGATAATAAGCAGTTCCAGTTTTTGGTACAATTTCCTATCATAAACGAGCCTGATATCTGTTTCCTCCAATATTCTCGGAGGAAACTGGCAGAAGGAATTGATGGTCACTCCGCCTGCATTAAGCGCCGCAACTCCTGTCGGCGCAACGACCACCAGCCTCTTGTCCAAGACACTTCTGAGGTAACTGATTAATGTGGACTTTCCGGTGCCTGCCTTGCCGGTTACAAATATAACCGGGAAGCCTTCTTCCAATTTTTCTCGAATTTTTTCATATTCTTTTGTGATGACGATTTCATCAGGCTGGGTTTTGTCATTGGTTTTTTGTTTCGGTTTCTCGACTTCGCGTGTTGCTCGACGGTTAAGTTCACCCACATTGACAGGCCTTATTCCCAATAGTCTTTTACATTTATCCAGAAGGCTCATTTGGGGCTTCTTTGCTCTCGCAACGTAAACTTCCTTTCCTGTGGAGAGATCGAGATAGATATCAGTGCTTCCTTCATGCCTCAAAAACTTCATTTTGTCTGAAATTTCTTCTTTGGCTACGAACTTGAAATTCGCGCTGAGCGAGCCTGCATAGCGCCAACCTGGAGGAGTGGCAATTGTTATTCTTGTCTCTGGCATATGGATTCCAGCGGCAATTCTCGGGCCTTCAAACAGCCAACACGCGGCGACCTTATTGCCAGAGTCACCTATCTTTAGGTGGGCAATTTCAAGCCAGTCAACAGGCATCGTTGGTCCGTGTAATTGATCTACAATGGCAATATCCACGAATTTTCCTCTGTCAATGCAGGTAAGACCGCTTTTTTCCAAACGGCGAACGAATGTTTGAACGTCTGATGGAGACATGAAACCGACCCGAGCGAGGTCGTCGTCGGTGCAAAGAGTGGCGTTCGGAACGATACTAACGAACTGACGCCATCCTCCTGAGAATCGAGTATCTATCGCATCTCGCCGGACAACAACCGAGATTGCTTCTACGAGAACTGCCATAGTGCCTCCAAAGTTTATATGTGATTATACAATCTGTATAAATTCTGTGGTTCCCCACAGCCCTGATGTGGGAAAACCTAGTGCCGCACTATGGGCGGCCTTCTCCCGGAGCTCGGGAAGATTTAGCGGCTGCAGTCCAGGATCGGTCGGCTATTTCATTGGTTCCACGCCAAGGTCTTTGCATATTTTTTTAGCTAAGATATCCTTGATCTCGTCATGCCTTGGAATCGCCGAACGCTTATTCAAGGCTGGATTATGCCACCAAGAATGTTTACCGCCCTCCCTTAAAAGATCACAGCCTTGGCTGTGCAGGTATCGGAGCAGCTCATTCCTCTTCATATGGCGATTTTTTCTTCACGGTATCCGTTGCCGGCGGCTGTCAGCGCGTCCCGGCGGTTGAACTCCAAGGCCTCTTTTAGCGTGACTTCCAAAGTCTCCTTCAATTCCTCATAGGTTCTTTCCTGGCAATTGACTCCAGGAACTTCCTGAATCCAACCGATCCACCAATCACCTTCCTGCTTTATGACGGCCGTATATTCATTTTTCATGCGGATGGCCTCCTGGTTGAAGGGTTTGACTATGTTAACGTCCGGGCTAAGCCTCTAGGCCGGGTCGAGGCCGCCAGCCTAGCCCCTCACAGCCCTGTTTGTAGGCAAGTCAGCGGCGTTGAAAAATTTTGGAACAAGCACGACTCACCGTCCTTCACGGTGAAGGTTTCCGGTAAAGCCCCGCGAATTTTATACATTAATATAGGGAAAAAGTCAATGATTGGGGGCGGCCCTCACCCCCGCCTTGAGCGGCCCTCACCCCCGCCCTCTCCCGGGGGGAGAGGGAGAAAGAGTAAGGGTTTCAATATTTTTACATGTCGCCCGTATCATATTCACCTGAAGGCGATTAAGAAAAACCCGATGTTTGGGATGGGTGGTGGGCGGGCGAGGGTAGGGCGAAGCTTGCCCGCCTGAGGCGGGCTTGTCTTCGCCCTGAGGGCGATCAATAAGGATCGCCCCTGCGGATGATGACGGGGAAGATAAGGGTTCAGGGAGGGCCTGGCCTTGGCCGAGATCAGTCTCCGGCGTTGACTATTAGGTGAGGCAAGATATAATTACAAAACCTTTATATTTAGGAAGTTAGTTTCCGGAAAGGTCGGGGTCATGGGCCAGGTCAAATTGGCGGCCGTGCAGATGAGCTGTTCGTGGGACAGAGATGAAAATGTCAGCAAGGCCGAAAAATTGGTCAGACAGGCCGCCGGCCGGGGGGCGCAAATAATTTTGCTCCAGGAGCTTTTCGAGACGCCTTATTTCTGCCAGAAGGAAAAGCCGGAATATTTCAGGCTGGCTTCGACCTTGGACGAAAACCGGGCGGTGAATCATTTTGCCCGCCTGGCCCGCGAATTGGAAGTGGTCCTGCCGATCAGCTTTTTCGAGAGCCATAACCAGGCCCGGTACAACGCGGCGGCGGTCATCGACGCGGACGGACGCATCTTGGGGGTGTACCGCAAGACCCATATCCCGGACGGGCCGGGGTACGAGGAAAAATTTTATTTCAATCCGGGCGACACCGGTTTTTGCGTCTGGCCGACCAAGTACGCCAGGATCGGGGTGGGTATCTGCTGGGACCAGTGGTTTCCGGAAGCGGCCCGGTGCCTGGTCTTGATGGGGGCGGAAATCCTGCTGTACCCCACGGCCATCGGGTCCGAACCCCAGGACCCGGCCCTGGATTCCCGGGACCACTGGCAGAGGGTCATGCAGGGGCACGCCGCGGCCAACCTAACGCCGCTGGTCGCCGCCAACCGAGTCGGCCGGGAGGTCATGGACGATTCGGAGATCACTTTTTACGGGTCGTCTTTTATCGCCGACCAGGAAGGGAAAAAGGTGGTTGAAGCCGGGCGGAGCGAAGAAACGGTGATAACGGCCGAGTTCGACCTGGAGGCGATCAGGGAGCAAAGGCGGGCCTGGGGACTTTTTCGGGACCGGCGGCCGGAGATGTACCGGGCGATTTTGACCCTGGACGGCGAGCGAATTGTTGCCGGGACCGGTTTAGGCCTGGCGGAAAACCAGCCTGATTGACGGCAACCCTTGTCATCAGGGCCGGCCGGAGATCGAGGCGGCCGGGGCGGCGGAACGGCCTGAGCAGCACCCCCCGATATTGGCTCCGTTCTGCCTTTATGGTTATTTGAATGCCTGATATCCTGATCGGGCTGGCCGGCGGGTTGATGGGCATGTTCGGCCTGGGCCTGTCCGATTTTCTGGCCAAGAAGGTCGTGGACCAGATCGGTCCCCTGCGGACCTTGCTTTACGCCCAGTTGATCGGAGCGGTGTTTCTGAGCCTTTATTTGCTAAAAGACTCGACCCTGCCCGAAATTTCACCGGTCAATCTCCTCAAACTGATGATCTTCGGAGCGGCCTTCGCCGGCGGGTACCTGGCTTTTTACCGGGGGATTGAAATAGGCAAGGTCAGCGTGGTCTCGCCCATTTCCTCGTCGGACACCATCGTGGCCGCGGCCGTATCCTTTTTGTTTTTGCACGAGACTTTCAGCGGGGTGAAACTTTTGGCCCTGGCCCTGGTCATTTTCGGCCTGCTGGCCACTTCGATTGATTTTCCCGGCCTGAGGCTGGGCCGGCGTTTGGGAAGTCAACTTTCCCAGGGCGTGCCTTACGCCCTGATCTGCATGCTGACCTTCGGTCTTTTTCTGCCCTTTTGGGACCATTATCTGGGGCAGCCGGGCTGGATGGTTTTGAACATCATGGTCCGGCTGGTCATGGCCACGGTCCTGATCGTTTTCGCAGTGGGGATCAAGAAGACTTCGATCGGTTTTAAAAACAAGGGCCTCATCCCGCGATTGACGGCGGTCGCTTTTTTCGAGGCCCTGGGGGCGGGCGGGGTGGCCTGGGGTTTCGCCGCGTCGTCCGACACGACCAGCATCGTCATCGCCGTTTCTTCGGCTTACAGCCTGGTTACGGCCATGCTGGCCTTTTTTATCTTAAAAGAGCGTTTGGCCGGGAACCAGTATTGGGGCATCGCCATGATTGTGGCCGGCCTGTTTTTGATACCGCTGGTCTGAAAAACGATATTTTTTGCAAGAAAAACGCCGGGTAATTTTTTGAACGTCCGCATTAGGCAAGGAAGCGGCGCGGCGGCCGCTGAGCCGATTGCGATGTTGTTTAAGTATTGAATTTGTTTTGTTTCTGGAGGGGGATAAAAATAATTTACTCCGAAAAATGTGTTGATCCTTGTTCCCAGGCGGGGTGGCCCCGGCAACTCGTTGCCGGGGCGCCGCAGGCGCAAGAGGCCTATCGGTTCTCGCTCCAAGGCTCGGCCGGCTTATTTCGGGGAATAGTTAACGACGCAAAATGCTCCCGCTCAAAATTTCTTTTGGTTATTAAGGTTTTTTGCTAAGCTGGCCCGGAAAAAACATGGGTTAATGTCCAGGGGCGGGGGCGCTTGATGGTAAGACTCCTTGTGAAGAAGTGGGTTGTTTTGCTGTTGGTGGCGGGTTCGGCTTGGTTGGCCGCTTGCACCCCTCAGGCCGAGAATGAGATTCCGGCCGATAAGCCGGTCACGGTTAAAGTTCTCGATATCGAGGCCCGTGATTTGCCGGTGGTGGTCGAGGCGCTCGGCCGGATTATGCCTAACCGCGAGGTGACCTTGGCCGCGGAGGTGAGCGGGACGGTGGCGGGTTACCGGTCCGAGGTGGGCCATCGGATCAAGGCCGGGCAGGTCCTGGTGGAGTTTGATCCGGTGGACTTCAGGCTGGCCCTCAATGAAGCCGAGGCCAATCTGGCCGCCGCCCAGGCCAGGCTTCACGCGGCGGCCCAGGCCTTCGAGCGGTCCAAGACCCTTCTGCCCCGCCAGGTCATTTCTCCGGACTCTTTCGATAAGGTCGAGGCTGAATATAAGGTGGCCCGGGCCGACTTGGCTCGGGCCCAGGCCGGGGTGGACCTGGCCGGGGAAAGGCTGGCCAAAACCAGGGTGACCGCGCCCTTTCCCGGATTAACGGCGGCCCGGATGATCGAAATCGGGCAGATGGCGGCGCCGGGTCAGCCCTTGATGACCATAGTCGATTTGGACCCGGTTCGGGTCAAGGTCTATCTGGCCGAACGGGACTACGTGGACCTCGACCGCCAGGACCCGGTCTCCGTGACGGTGGAAGCCTTTCCGGGGCGGGAATTTCCCGGCCGGATCGACGTGATCTGCATCCAGGCCGATCCCCGGACCAACACCTTCTGCCTGGAAGTGCTGGTGGATAATCCCGACCTGCTTCTCAAGGCCGGCCTGACCGCCCGGGTCCGGGCCGTCACCCGGGTCATTCCTCAAGCCGTCCTGGCCCCCCAGAGCGCCGTTCTGTACCGGGGGGACAAGACCGAAATCTTCGTGGTCGGACCCGGCCGGACCGCTGAACGGCGGGAGGTCAAACTCGGGCGGACCCAAGGCTCCCTGGTCCAGATCACCGATAATCTGAACCCCGGCGACCGTCTGGTCATCGCCGGCCAGCAGTACCTCAAGCCCGGCGACAAGATCGTGATTGCCGCCGGCCGCCTCGATTAAACTCCATGGGCTTCCTGAATTTCATCCTCCGTTACGGCCGCATCTTCACCCTCCTGGTGGTCGTCCTGCCCATCGTGGCCGGGACCTATGCCTATCAGACCATTCCCAAGGAAGGCGAACCGGAGATCACCGCGCCCATCGCCATCGTCATCACGGCTTATCCGGGGGCTTCGCCCAACGAAGTGGAAAGCCTGGTCAGCGATCCTCTGGAGGAAGCCCTGGGCGACCTCAAGGACGTCAAGGAAATGCGCTCGGCCTCCTTCGAGGGGGTCTCGATAGTCGTCATCGAATTCGAGGTCGAGGCCGACCTGGAGCGGTCCATCCAGAAGGTCCGGGAAAAGGTGACCGAGGCCAGGGGAGATCTGCCCCAGGACATTGAGGACCCGGCGGTCGAGGAGATCACCTTTTCCGATATTCCGATCATGATCGTTTCCATCGTCGGCGACATCGACCCGATCAAGCTGAAGCGGTTGGCCGAGGACACGGCCGACGAGATCGAGCTTCTGCCCGAGGTCCTGGGCACGGACGTGGCCGGGGGCCGGACCAGGGAGATTCAGATTTTCGCCGAGCCCGAGCGCCTGAGCCAATACGGCCTGACCTTTCTGGATGTCTATAACGCGGTCAAACAGTCGGACGTCAGCATCCCCGGGGGCATGATCAACACGGACCAGCGCCGTTTCTTGCTGCGGACCCTGACCGAAGTCAAGCAGGTCCCGGATTATGCCGACGTTCCCCTGATTCAGCAGGGGGACCGGGTGGTGTTTCTCAGGGATGTGGCCCGAGTGGTCGACGGGTACGACGAGGACATCACTTACTCGCGGGTCGACGGCCAGCCTTCGGTCTCCATCGGCGTGAAGAAGCGGGCCGGGGCCAATATTCTGGAGACGGCGGCCAAGGTGGCGGCCAGGGTCAAGGATCTGGAAAAAAATTTTCCGGCCGGGGTCCGGACGGTGATCACCGCGGACCAGTCCAAATACATCAAACAGACTTTCGATGTGATGAACAACTCGGCCTTTTCCGGACTGGCCATCGTCATCTTCGTCCTCTTCTTCGCCATGGGCCTGCGCAATTCCATCATCACTTCCTTGTCCATTCCGCTTTCGCTATTAATCGCCTTCATCCTCCTCAAGGTCTTCGGCATTTCCAACAACAACCTGGTCCGCTTCTCCCTGGTTCTGTGCATCGGCATGCTGGTGGACAACGCCATCGTGGTGGTCGAGAACGCCTATCACCATTACCAACTGGGGAAGGACCGGCGGACCGCGGTCATCGACGGGGTCTCGGAAATCGCCCTGCCGGTCATTTCAGCCACCTTGACCACCATGGCCGCCTTCCTGCCCATTTTGCTCATGACCGGACTGATGGGCGAGTACATGAGCTACATGCCCAAGACGGTCAGCATCGCCTTGGCCTCCTCGCTGATCGTGGCCTTGATCGCCAACCCCCTGGTTTTGAGCCGGTTCATGAAGCAGTCGGTCAAGGGCGGGCGGGTGGTCCGGCCGGAAGAGGACCTGCGGCGGCTCAAAAGCCTCTATGTCCGTTTGGTCACCTGGGCCATGAACCGTAAAGGGCTGATGGTCTGTCTGGCCGTCCTGGCCCTGGCCTGGGCCTTGAGCCTGATCCAGTTCAAGGTCATCAAGATCGAGATGTTCCCGGACGCGGACTTCGACTACATTTACATCACCATCGAGACGCCGCCGGGCACGGACATAGACTTGACCGACACGGCGGCCCGCCGGGTCGAGCGGATCATCGAAGAAAACGTGCCGGAAGCGGTGCGGGTGGTGTCAACGGTCGGGTCCAGGGGCCAGAGCGCCTATGAGGTCAACGTGGGCATCGGCACTCAGACCAACTTCGCCGAGATCACCATCGAGCTCCTGGACGGCAAGGAGTTCGCCCGGGTCTCCCACAAGGAGATTCAGCAAAGAATCCGGCCCTGGCTGGACGAAATCCCCGGGGCCGACATCAGTTTCCGGCCGCTTCAGTGGGGGCCGCCTTCGGCCGCGCCGATTGTGGTCAAGGTCTGGGGCCACGATCTGGACGAGCTGCGCCGGATCACGGCCGAGGTCAAGGCCGCCCTGAGCCGCATCCGGGGGGCGGTGGAAATCAAGGACGATTTTTCCGACGCCCCGCCCGAGCTTCGGGTCCGGGTGGACCGAGCCGCGGCGGCCTCGCTGGGCGTGCCCCTGGACCAACTGGCCCTCAACCTGCGAGGGGCCACGGCCGGACTGGACGTGAGGGACTTCCGGGACGAACTGGACGTGTCCAAGAAATACAACCTCAAGGTGCGGTCCGCCCCCGAGGCCAGGACCAGCCCGGACATGCTCAACCAGGTCAAGGTCCGATCGGCCAACGGGGCTTTGATTCCCCTGAGCAACCTGGCCGCCTTCAGCCAGGGGCCCGGCGTCAACACCATCCGGCACGTGGACCGCCGGCGGGTGGTCCGCATCACCGCTCAGAACCAGGGCCGGTCGGCCGTGGAAATCACCAGGGAACTCCAGGCCAAGCTGGCCGACTACCAGGCGCCGCCGGGCTACGGCCTGGATTTTTCCGGCGACGTGGAGATGACCGAGGAGTCCTTCGGCAGCTTGAAACTGGCATATATCATCGCTTTTCTGTTGATTTTCGCCCTGCTGGTGGCCCAGTTCAACTCCTTCTTCCAACCTTTCGCCATCATGACCGCCCTGCCTTTGTCCGTGGTCGGGGCCATGATCGGTCTTCTGATCACCGGCAACAATTTTTCCATCATGAGCTTCATCGGCCTGGTCGGCCTGACCGGGATCGTGGTCAACGACTCCATCGTCCTGGTCGACTGCATCAACCGCATGCGGCGCTCCGGCCTGGCCATCTTCGAGGCGGTCATCGAGGCCGGCCGGCAGCGCCTCCGGCCGATCATCTCGACCACGGTCACCACCATCGGCGGCCTGTTCACCTTGACCATCACCGATGAGATGTGGGAAGGCCTGGGCGTGGTCATCATCTTCGGCATCGGCTTCGCCACGGTCCTGACCCTGATCGTGGTCCCGGTCATGTACGCCCTGTTCGAAGGCCTAAACTACCATCTGGTTTCGGCCGTGCGCGGGTCTTGGTTCAAGGAAGCCCCGGCCGGCCGGAGTTTTTTCTTCACCCGGCGGCGGCGGGCCGGGCGGGCCCTGGCCTTTTTCCTCTTGTTCCAATCGGCCGCCCTGGCTGGGGGAGTTTATTTTCTTTTTCCACTGTTAGTCGAGAGGATTCAATCGGCGGTCATCCGGGCGCCCAGCCTGCTCAACCTGACCGTCGAGGCGGCGGTCTTTGTCATGGGGCTGGTGCTGGAGATCGGCGGGGCCCTGGCGGTTCTGCTGATCCCCACGGGCCTTGGGCTTTTGTACTTAATGAGCCTGCGCAGCCGGGAAGAGTATTACGTGGACGTGACCACCGCAGGGGTGACCATGACTTCGCCCACGGAGAAGCTGTTTCTGCCGGCCGCCGAGATTTCTCGGGTCGATTATTCACGGCTGAGCGGCCTGGTCAGTATCCAGGCCGGTCTCCGGCTGGTCCATATCCGGGACGTGGTGGAAGACCGGCGGACCCCGGACAAGAAGCCGCTTTGGCGCTGGCTGAATTCCAGGCCGCCGTCCCGGCGGCAAATCCGGGCCGGCCTGAAGGCCCTCAAGGAGGCGGTCGAGGGAATCAGACCGAAGCTGGAAGGAGGATAACCGCCTGACTCCAGGCTGAGTACCAGACGGACCTAATACTTAAAACCACCGAAAAGTCATACTTTCTTCGTATTGACACCGGCCGGAGAACCAGGGGAAAATTGGGAAAAATCCGGGGCGTTCTTTATCCGGATCAATTATCAGGAAGGAATGGGTTTAAATAACCAAGGGGGCCGGAGATGAAAAAAATATTAGGGGCGGTCTTGGTGGCGGTGTTTTTCTGGGCGGGATCGAGTCAGGCGGCGGTCCTCTTCTTCGACGATTTCCAGGCCGGGGCCAAACCCGATTGGGGCAACGAGCGCGGGGGCTGGTATGCTTCGGGCGGCGTGTACAATGCGGCGTCTCCAGGCGCCCTCCCGCCGGCCTATTCCAGCGTAACCACTTTGCCTGGTTTGACTGACTTTAACGTGGAACTGGACATCATCAATTTTTGGGACGGCGGGGTCTTCCTGCGGAGCAGTTTCAATCCGGGAACCCAATGGCCCAGCGGCGTGGCCTTGATCGTCATCGGCGACTCCCGGTGGCAAATTTACTGGCACATCGTCACGGGGAATTCCTGGGGCGGGATTATTAACGTGGCTTCCCTGCCCTCGGGCCTGGGCCCGAACGTCCATGTCCGGGTGGAAGTGGCCGGCGACACTTATTCGGCTTATCTCAACGACGCCCTGACCCCGATCACCACGCTGACTTACGCCGGTTTTTCTTCCGGCCGGGTGGGACTCTATGATTATTCCGGCCAGACCTTCGACAACGTCAAGATTTCGGACGGCTCGCCCGGTTCGGCCGTCCCCACGCCGGCGGCGGTCTGGCTGCTGGGGGCCGGCCTGGCCGCTTTGGGCGGGCTGAGAAGAAAGCTGGGCTGAGCGCCGCGATAGACCATCGACCCCGTTTTGATTCAGAGGGCCGGCCGGTCACTTTCCAGACCGCCGGCCCGACTTTTATCTGGCCTTTATCTCCCCGCGAAGAATCTGTTTGAGGCCTTCGAGGGTCCCTTTCCAGGCCGAACGTTCATCGCCGGGCATGATGGCGATGACCACCGAATCTTCAACACTGACTTCAAAGACAATCTCCTGTCCGTCAACGGTAAAGACGGCCTCGGCCCATCTTTCGGCGGGCAGGCCCGTGGTTTCACAATCGTAATCGGTCCGGACTTCAGCGGTCATTTTGATCTCACTCACAAGACGCCTCCTCAATTGAAAAGATTTTTAAAGGCTCAATTTTAACTTTTTATTGATCTGAAAAAAAGAGCGCAGCCTAAGGCCGTTTGTTACAAGCGGAGGAAGGAAGACGGAGCGGTCCGGGGGGATATTCTCTTGAGGGGGCTAAGGTCCATGATTTACGTTTTAAACGGAAATATTATGAGATTTGAAGGTCTTGACAGTTGGTTCGGTCATGGTCATTATATTAAGGTAAATACTTGGCGGAGATGTGGCTTATGACACAAAAAGCCCTGCTGGTTATCGACATGCTGAACGACTTTTTGGACCCGGCCGGGTCATTGTACTGCGGCGATAAGGCCAGGGAGATCATCCCCCGGGTGCAGGGGTTGATCGAGGAACATCGGCGCGCCGGTTCGATTATTATTTTTGCGGCGGATCATCACGCTCCCGACGACAAGGAGTTCGAGCTTTTCCCTAACCATTGCGTGGCCGGGACCTGGGGGGCGGAGATAATCCCCGAGCTGGAAGTCCGGCCCGAGGACATTGTCATCGTCAAGACCCGGTACAGCGCCTTTTACGGCACGGATTTGGACAAGGTCCTGGCCGAGAAGAAGGTGGAAGAAGTCCATCTTTGCGGGGTCTGCACGTCGATTTGCGTCATGGACACCGCTTCCGATCTGAGGAACCGGGATTATCCCACCGTGGTCCACCAGCGGGCCGTGGCCGATTTTGACCCCGAGGCTCATCAATTTTCGTTGAAAAGGATGAAGAACATCCTTGGGGTGCGCTTAGAAGACTGACTCTTTTTCCAGGAAAAACTAGAGGACATCTTCGCCCGGTGGGCAAATCCCGCAGAGGCGGCAGGTTTCGGGCCGGCAGGGGGGCGTGGTCCGGCCGGCGGCGGCCCGGTCCATTTCCTGATCTAAGAAGCCGGGACTGAAGCCGTGGTCGATGAAGGACCAGGGCAGGAGAGGGTCCTGGTCCAGGGACCGGGTGACGAAGAAGTCGGGGTTAAAAGGAACCTCTTTAAGGGCCTTGGTCAAATTGCCCTCCAGACGGTCCAGGGCTTCGATCAGAAGGGAGACCCGACGGTCGCCCCGGGACAGAAGGGTCTGCAAATAGGCCCATTTGGGCAGGTCGAAATGGACCCGGACGCCTTGGAGGCCGCGGACTCGGTTTTGTAAAATCTTGGCCCGCCGTTTCATTTCCCCTGTTTCGAGCATGGGTGTTCTTTGGAAAGGGGTAAAGGGCTTGGGGGTGAACCCGGCCACGCTCAAGGTCAGCTCGGGCAGAAGGCGGCGGCCCTTAAAGCTTCTCTTGAGCCGATCTTTGACTTTCTTGACCAACTCGACCACGGCCTCGACGTCGGCCTGGGTCTCGGTGGGCAGACCGATCATGAAGTAGAGTTTGATCCTGCGGATATCGGCTTCGGCCAGGAGGCGGACGCCTTCGAAAATCTGCTCCTGGGTCAGGTCCTTGTTGATAAAGGTCCGTAGTCGCTCGGAGCCGGCTTCCGGGGCGATGGCGGCGCTTTTGAGTCGGCCGGCGGTCAGAGCCTGGGCCAGGGTCGGGGTCAAGGATTCCAGGCGGAGGGAGGATACGGTCACTTGGCGGCCCTGGTCGGTCAGGCCGCGGATAATCTCTTCCAGTTGGGGGTGATCGGCCACGGCCGGGCTGACCAAGCCGACCCGTTCCGGTTGAGACCCTGGCGGCCCCAGGGCCTCGATGACGGCTTCGGCGGGGTGGAAACGGGGCGGTCGGTAAACGAAGCCGGCCAGGCAGAAGCGGCAGCCGCGGGGGCAGCCGCGGCCGACTTCCACCAGCCGGGTCTGAGCGAACTCGGTCTGAGGGGTGAGTATTATTGAAGTCAGGGCCGGGGGAGGCAAGGGCTGAGCCCTGGCCGGAGAGACGACAGCGGGCAGATCGGACCGGGTGGGTTGAAATGATATGAGGCGGCCCTCGCGGTCGAGGGCCGCCTCATAATAGGCCGGAGCATAGGCTCCGGGCACGTTGCGGGCCAGGTGGAGGAGACGTTCTTTTTTTGGGAGGGGGAGTTTCGAACGCACCTCGCGCCAGGTCCGCAGGAAAAAAGGGATGATGATTTCGCCGTCGCCGATCAGGACCAGGTCCAGGAAATCGGCCAGGGGTTCGGGGTTGAGCCTCATGGTCACCCCGCCGGCCATGATCAGGGGATGGCTTTCCGACCGGTCTTGACGGCGAGCCGGAATTCGGGCCAGCCGGAGCAGGCGGACCAAGCCGGGATAATCGTTTTCGTGGGAAAGAGAAAAGGCCACGATTTCAAATTCGATCAAGGGCCGCTGGGATTCGAGGGACAGCAGGGGTGACCCGGATCGGGCGTACTCGTCGGCCAGGTTCCGGTCCGGCAGAAAGACTCTTTCGCAGACCACGTCGCTTTCGGCGTTGAAGAGGCCGTAAACGGCCTGGAAGCCGAGGTTGGACATACCGGCATGGTAAGTGTTGGCAAAGACCAGGGCGATGGGAGTCTTCCCGCCCCAGTCCTTGACGCTGGCCCCACGCTCCCGGGCTAGAATTTCCCGGAGCGCGGCCACAACTTTCCACGACATGGCCGTTGCGCCCGTTCTTTGGTTCGGCTGTCTTTCAGTTTAGTCCCGGTTGATCCTCATAAAGGTCGGGGTCTCCAGGTCCTCTTCCCCGTGAAACTTGAAGTTTTCGTACCTGTTTTCATATTTGGTGCTGTAGCGGGGCGGATCAAAATCCTTCAAGCGCTTCGGCCCTTCCTTTTCCTGCCTCTCTCGAGGCGGAATATCCCAGTGCTTGGGCCGACGGGCCACTTCTTCCAGACTGGGGACTCTGAGGGGTTCCTCGTCCCGGCCGGCTTTGGCTTTCTGTTTCTCGCCGATGCCGGTGGCGATGACGGTCATCCGGAAATCCTCGCCCAGGTTGTTGTCCCAGGCCACGCCGAAGATGATGGTGGCTTCGGGATCGGCCTCTTTCTGGACCAAGGAACAAGCTTCGTTGACTTCTTCCAGGGTGACCTCGCCTTCGGCGGTGGTGATATTGATCAGGATGCCCTGGGCCCCTTCCGGAGAGACGTCTTCGAGCAACGGGCTGGAAATGGCGGCCTGGGCCGCGGCCGTGGCCCGGTCCGGTCCGGAAGCCAGGCCGGTCCCCATAAGGGCCTGACCTTTTTTGAGCATGACCGTGCGGACGTCTTTGAAATCCAGATTGATCAGGCCGGGTAAAAGGATCAGGTCGGAGATGCCCTTAACCGCCTGGAGGAGGATATCGTCGGCCATTTTGAAAGCGGCCGATATTTTCGAGCCGCGGGGGGCCATGACCAGCAGGCGGTTGTTGGGAATGGTGATGATGGTGTCGGCGTGTTCCTTGAGGCGTTCGATGCCTTCGAGGGCCTGCCTCATCCGCCGAGGTCCTTCGAAGTCGAAGGGTTTGGTCACCACTCCCACCAGCAAAGGTGGATGGTCCAATTTTTTAAGGGCTTCGGCCACGACCGGGGCGCCGCCGGTCCCGGTGCCTCCACCCATGCCGGCGGTGATGAAGACCATGTCGCTGTCGGCCAGGAGTTCCTGGATTTTATCCTCGTCTTCTAAAGCGGCCTCCCGGCCGATTTCCGGATCGGCCCCGCAGCCCAGGCCCCTGGTCAGTTCGACTCCGAGCTGGAGTTTGATCGGAGCCTTGCTGTTTTCCAGGTCCTGGAGGTCGGTGTTGGCGGCGATGAAATCCACCCCTTCCAGGCCGGAAATAATCATGTTGTCAATGGCGTTGTTGCCCGCGCCGCCGATGCCGATGACCTTGATCTTGGCCGAACGACGGGTGTCGACAAATTCAAATTCCATTTTTTCCCCTCCCTGTTTGTTGTTAAACAATGTCTTTGAACCACTTCTTCATCCGGGCGGCCACCCGGTTGAATATATTTTTCTGCCTGATGCGAAAAACCTTTTCCGCTTGACCTTTTTCCTGTTTGACCCCGTAAAGGACCAGTCCGACGGCCGTAGCGAACATGGGGCTGTTGACCACGTCGGTCAATCCGCCCACTTCCAGGGGATAGCCGCGCCGGACGGGCAAGTCGAAGACCTGTTCGGCCACTTCGGGCACGCCTTCCAGCAAGGCTGCGCCGCCGGTGATGACCAGTCCGGAGGCGACCTGATTATCGTAGCCTGAGCGGACCATCTCCCGATGAATCAAGGCGAAGATTTCTTCGACCCGGGGTTCGAGGATTTCACCGAGGACCTGGCGGGACAGGGTTCTGGTTTTGCGGCCGCCGACGCTCTGGATTTCGATGGTGTCGTTCTTATCGATCATGGTGGTCAGGCAACAGCCGTAATTCTTTTTGATTTCTTCGGCGTCCTTCATGGGCGTGCGCAGGCCGATGGCGATGTCATTGGTCAGGTTTTGTCCGCCCAAGGCCAGGACTGCCGTGTGTTTGATACTGTTCTGGGAGAAGATGGCCAGATCGGTGGTGCCGCCGCCGAAATCGACCAGGGCCACCCCCAGGTCTCTTTCTTCGGGAGTAAGGACGGCTTCGGCCGAGGCCAGGGATTCGAGGACGATGTCGCAGACGTCCAGGCCGGCGCTGTGGGCGCAACGGATGATGTTCTGGGCCGAAGTGACCGCGCCGGTGACGATGTGGACCTTGGCTTCCAGCCGGACGCCGGACATGCCCAAAGGATCGACGATGCCGTCCTGATCGTCGACGATGTACTCTTGGGGGATGATGTGAATGACCTCGCGGTCCATAGGAATGGCCACGGCCCGGGCGGCTTCCAAGACCCGCTCGACGTCCTGAGGCTGAACTTCGCGACTTTTGACGGCGATGACGCCGTGACTGTTGAAACCTTTGATATGCCCTCCGGCTATACCGGCGTACACGCTGGATATTTCACAGCCGGCCATCAGTTCGGCCTCTTCGACGGCCCGCTTGATTGACTCGACGGTCCGCTCGATATTGACCACCACGCCCTTACGCAGGCCGACCGAAGGGTGCATGCCGATGCCGACGATCTCGACCCCGTTGGGCGTCGATTCGCCGACCACACAGCAGATTTTGGTGGTCCCGATGTCCAGGCCGACCGTAAGATTATGGCCCATATTCATTCCCCCTTTCCTGACCCGGGCCGGTAAGATATTCCACTTGCCGGCCTGGGCCGTTTCGCCTGATTGAGGCGCGCTTGGATAGTTCTCAACTCTGTTCCGCCGCGCGGACCACGACCCGGGGTTCGCATTCGACATTAAGATAAGCCAGGTCCCGATCTTGATCGTTGGCCTTCAGGTAAGCCAAGACTCGTCCCAGACGCTTGAATTTGGTTCGGTAATCGCCGAAACCGATCTTGACCTGAACGTTGTCCCGGCGGGTGAACAGACTGAGGCCCCGGACCGAATCGAAATTAATTTCCGAAATATTGTCCAGTCGGAACTGGTCATTGCGTTCGGCCAGAACGGCCAGGAGACTGAAGACCTCTTCGAGGTCGCGCCGGAAGAATCGTTCACGTTCGACCAAATCGGCCCGGGTGAACCCGGTGATTATCGGCAAATCCGGATTCTCCTGGGGCTCAACCTTTTTGAAGGGCCGCTTGTTTTCGTCCAGATAATAAAGAGCGCCCAGGCTGATCAAGGCGACCGGCCGCCGTTCCTTGATCTCGATGATGATAGCGCCGGATAATTTTTTGGTTATGGTCACGTTTTCGATCCAGGGCAGTTCTTCCAAACTGTCAGACAGCCGGCCCAGCCTAAGGGCCAGCAAATTGGCCGGTTTATCCAGGCCGGTCCGGCGGAGCACTTCCTCCTGGGAGACTCGATCAAGTCCCTTGACGATCACTTTGCGGACCATAAAGTAAGGCGAATGAATCAAGGCTTGGTAGCCCAGGATCAATCCGATGGAAAGGCCCCCCAGGAGAACCAAAACGAAGACGCCGCCGAAGAGCATTTTACCGGCCCGCCAGGCTTTCGACATCAAAAGGGTCAGCGCGCGGCCGATCTCCGGCCGTCCGACCCGTTCCGGCGGACTGGTCCTGCGGCCGGTGTACCGGTTAGGCTTGACCGCCCGCGGACTTTTGTTGATCTTGACCATGCTTCTCACGACCGACTCCAGTTTTCTCCCTTTTGCCGAGGCGGATCGGGGGCGTCAGTCCCCACGATCTTGATTTCCGGCTCCAGTTCGACGCCGAACCTGGTCTTGACCTCGGCCCGGATCAGGTTGAGCAGCTCGATAACTTCTCCGGCCGTGGCCCGGCCGCGGTGGACGATGAAGTTGGCGTGTTCATCAGCCACCCAGGCTTGGCCCACAGTCCGGCCTTTGAGACCGGCCATTTCGATCAGCCGTCCGGCCGTCTGTTGGGACGGATTCTTGAAGACGCAGCCGGCGCTTTTGACGCCTCGGGGCTGTCCGGCCCGGCGGCGGTCCAAAACTTCCTTAATGCGGGCTTCCACCTCTTTGGGACTGGACGGCTGCAGGGAAAGCAAGCCTTTGAGGATCACGGCCTCTCGGGAAAGCTCCAAGTTTCTGTATTCAAAGATGAGTTGCTCCCGAGGGAGTTCCTCCAGCCGCCCCTCGTGATCGACCACCGTAATCGAGCGGACGACCTGAGATATTTCGCCGCCCTGGGCCCCGGCGTTCATAATCAAGGCTCCGCCGACCCAGCCTGGGATGCCGGCCAAGAATTCGACTCCGGACAAGCCTTCGCTCCTGGTCCAGTTGACCAGCCGCGTTAAAGGCGCGGCGGCCCCGGCTTCGACCAAAACTTGAGAGCCGCCCGATTCCACCGGGGTGATCCGGGAAAAAGCCCGACCCAGTTGAATCACCACGCCGGGGAAGCCGCCGTCCCGGAAAAGAACGTTGCTGCCCCCGCCGAGGACAAAAACCGGCAAGTCTTCTGCTCGGATAAACTTGAGAACCCGGGTTAGTTCATCAATAGACTCCGGTCGAACCAGAACCTCGGCCGGCCCGCCCAGGCCGAAGGTGGTCAGCGGGGCCAGGGGGGCGTCAAAGGCGGCCCGGTCCGGAATCAGTCGATCAAGACGCATTTTGGTTTCCCGGTCCATGGCTCAGTAGACTCAAAAGCTCCTCACCGGCTTGCCAAATGCTGCCGGCGCCCAAGGTCAGGACCACGTCGCCCGGCGTCAATTCCGGGGCGACTTCGGCGGCCAGGTCTTTTACCTCGGGACAAAAGCCGGTTTCATGGTGGCCGTGATTCCGGACGGCCTCAGCCAGGCCTAATCCAGTCACGCCTTCGATTGGTTTCTCTCCGGCCGGATAAATTTCTGTGACGATCAAGCGGTCGGCCTGGTTGAAAGCCGTGGAAAATTCTTCCAACAAGGCCTTGGTCCTGGTGTAACGATGGGGTTGAAACAGGACCACTATCCGCCGGTCCGGATAGCAGATTTTAAGAGCGGCCAGGGTGGCCTTAATCTCGGTCGGATGGTGACCGTAGTCGTCGATGATAATGACCCCGCCCGCTTCACCTTTGATCTGGAAACGCCGATGGATGCCGACCACCTGGCTCAAACCGTAGGTGATGGTTTCAAAAGACAGGCCCAGTTCCAGGGCCGTCGCCGCGGCGGCCAGGGCGTTAAGGACGTTATGGCGTCCGGGCAGACCGATCTGGATCGGCCCCAAATTTTCGCCTTTAAAGATCAGATCGAATCGGGCCCCTCGGCCGCGGACCTCCAGGTCGGCGGCCTGGACGTCGGCCTGGGCTGAAAAACCGTAAGTCAGGTAGCGTTTTTTCATTTTCGGGATCAGGCTTTGGACGTTGGGGTCCTCGAGGCAAAGCACGGCCGCGCCGTAAAAAGGCACTCGGTTGATGAAAGTAAGGAAGGTTTCCTTCAAGTGATCCAGGTCGCGGTAATAATCGAGGTGTTCCAGATCGATGTTGGTCACCACGGCTATGGTCGGAGAAAGCAGGAGGAACGAACCGTCGCTCTCATCGGCTTCGGCCACGAAAAATTCGCCTTGGCCCAGGCGGGCGTTGGAGCCGATGCTGTCGAGCCGGCCGCCGATGACCAGGGTCGGGTCCAAATCCGTTTCGGCCAGAATGGTCCCGATCAGGGAGGTGGTGGTGGTCTTGCCGTGGGAGCCGGCTACCAGGATCGAGTATTTAAGGCGCATGAGTTCGGCCAGCATTTCGGCCCGGGGAATGACCGGGATGAACTGGCGGCGGGCCGCATCCACTTCGACGTTGTCCGGACTGACCGCCGAGGAATAAACGACCACGTCGGCCCCGGCCACATTATCCGGATGGTGGCCCAGATTGACGGCGGCCCCCAGTCCGACCAGGCGGCGGGTGGTTTCGGATTCTCTGAGGTCCGAACCGGTGACCTTGTGGCCCAGGTTGATCAGGACTTCGGCGATGCCGCTCATGCCGATGCCGCCGATGCCGACAAAATGAATATGGCGTTTCTTCTGGTACACGATTCAACCCGCCCGGCCCAGATAATTCAAACAAACCCGGCAAATAGCCCCGGCTGCTTCGGGCCGGGCCAACTTCGCCGCAGCCGCGGCCATTCTCTTCAACCTGTCCCGGTCCCGGATCAGGGCTTTTATCTTTTCGGCCAGCAGTTCCGGCGTCAGTTCGCTCTGGCGGATGATTTCGGCCGCGCCGGCTTCGGCCAGAAACCGAGCGTTGAGTTCCTGATGATTGTTGGCCGCCGTGGGCAAAGGAATGAAAACGGCCGGCCGGCCCATGACCGCCAGTTCAGCCACGGTTAAGGCTCCGGCCCGGGCCACCACCAGATCGGCGGCCAGATAAGCCCGGCCCATGTCCTGGATGAAAGGCCTGACTTCGGCTTTAAGGCCCATAACTTCATAGGCCTGCTTAACCTGGTCCAAGTCCTTGGTCCCGGTTTGATGGATCAACCGGAACGGCGGGTCTTCCCGCCTAAGAATATCCACGGCTCCGACCAGGGCCTGGTTGACGGCCTGGGCGCCCTGGCTGCCGCCTACGACCAGCAGGACAAAGCGTCCGTCTTTTTTGGCTGCGGCCGCGCCGGCCAGGTCCGCAATCTCCCGCCTGACCGGATTGCCGGTCAGGTGGGTTTTATCGGCCGGGAAGAAGCGGCGGGCCGATTCGAAACTGATGAAGACCAGGTCGACCAGGCGGCCCAGGAGCCGGTTGGTCAGGCCGGGCACGGAATTCTGCTCGTGAATGGCGGTAGGACAACCCAGCATCCGGGCGGCCAGGCCGACCGGACCGGAGACGTATCCGCCGACGCCGAAGACCAAGTCCGGCCGGAAATCCCTGATGATGCGGGCCGACTGAAAAAGACCGACCGGGACCGCCGCCAGGGAGCGCAGGCGTTCGATCAAACTCTTCCCTTTCAAGCCCAGGGCGGTGATGGTCCGGCTGGGCAGACCATAACGGCCCAGGACTTCGAGTTCCACCGGACGTCCCGTCCCGACGAAAAGGACTTGGGTTTGAGGATCGCGGCGCTGGAATTCTTCGGCCACGGCCAGGCCCGGGAAAAGGTGCCCTCCGGTTCCGCCTCCAGCCACCAGCAGCCTGAACACTTATCTCTCCTTCCGCTCCAGAGACTTAGCGGGTCTGTCTCGGGTGGCGATATTCATAAGCATGCCCACCGCAGCGAAATTGACGATCATGGATGAACCGCCGTAACTGAAAAAGGGCAGAGTCATGCCCTTGGTCGGCAGCAGGCCTACCACCACGGCCATGTTCATGAAAGCCTGCAGCCCGATAATCATAGTCAGTCCCAGGGCCAGATAGGCGCCTTCCAGTTCAAAAGCGTTGAGCGCAATGGAGATTCCGCGCCAGACCACCACCAGGAAGAGAAAAGCCACGAGAGTCACGCCCACAAAGCCGAGTTCTTCGCCGACCACGGCGAAGATGAAATCGGTGTGCGGCTCGGGCAAAAAGAAAAGCTTCTGGCGGCCGCCGCCGGGGCCCAGACCGGTCAGGCCTCCCGAGCTGAAGGCCATGAAGGAATGAATAATGTGGTAACCGGTGTCCAGCGGGTCTTCCCAGGGGGAGAGGAAGGCGCTGATCCGCCTGAGCCGGTAAGGGTTCTGAATAATGGCCCAGTACAGGGCCGGAACGAACAGGAGGCCCAAGGAGAATAGATAAGTTAACCGGACGCCGCTGATAAAGAACATGATGACGGCCAGGAGGACCAGAACGACGGAAGCGCCCAGGTCCGGCTCGGCCATGAGCAGGAGAACCAAGGCCCCGAGGACCAACAGATGCGGGAGGAGAGCGCGGCTGAAACTTTTTATATAGTCGCGTTTGGCCGCCAGAGAATAGGCCAGGTAAACGACCAGGACCACCTTGGTCAACTCGGAGGGCTGAAACGAGAAGCCGCCCAGTTGGAGCCAGCGGGCGGCCCCGCCGGCGGCCCGGCCGATGCCCGGAACGAAAACCAGGACCAGCAAGGCCAGGCTCAAAAAGAGCAGGAGATAAGACAAGCGACAGAAAAGCCGGTAAGGGATGTTTTTAAGGCAGATCATGGCCGCCAGGCCCAACAGGACATAGACGACCTGGGGAAAGAAAAAGTAGTAAGGGTCGCCGTACCATTTCTTGGCCAGGACCGAGCTGGCCGACAAAAGCATGACCAGACCCAAGGCCGCCAGGCATAAAACCGCCAAGAGAAGCAGGTAGTCCCATTTCTGTTTGGGAGCGGTTTCAGCCATCATGCCCTCCCTTGGCTGACCAGCTCGGCGAAGACCCGGCCGCGATGGGCGTAATCCTTGAACATATCGAAGCTGGCGCAGGCCGGCGAAAGCAGGACCACGTCCCCGGATTCGGCCCGTGCTCGAGCCAGGGCCACCGCCTCGGCCATATCGCCGACCGGAACGGTTTCGGTCTCGCCGCCCAACACTCGGGCCATCTTGTCTTTGACTTCGCCCAGAAGGATCAGCAGTTTGACTTTCTCTCGGATCAAAGGCCGGAGCGGCCGGAAGTCTCCGGACTTGTCCCGGCCGCCGGCGATGAGAATGACCGGGGCGTCGAAGCCTTCCAGGGACTTGATGACCGCCCCGACGTTGGTCCCCTTGGAATCGTCGTAGTAGCGGACCCCGCCGAACTCGCCGACCAGTTCGACCCGGTGAGGCAGTCCCCGGAAGCGGGCGGCGGCTTCAAAGGCCGCGGCCGGCTCCACGCCCAAAGCCCAGGCGGCCGACACGGCGGCCATGACGTTTTCCTGGTTGTGGGCCCCGGTCAGGACCAGGTCGATCAGAGGTCGGGCCGCCACTTCTTTACCCTCGTCCACAAGGATAAAACGGCCGGAATCGAGGCAAACCCCGGAGTCGACCCTGGACCGCCGGCTGAAAAAGAGACGTCGGGAACGAGGGGCGGCCCCGGCCGCCACCGGATCATCAGCGTTGAGTACGGCCGCATCCTCCGGTCCCTGACGGTCGAACAGGCGCAGTTTGGCTGCGGCGTAGGCTTCGAAATCGGGATACCGGTCCAGGTGGTCGGGGGTGACGTTGAGCAGAACCGCCGCAGCCGGATGGAGGGTGGCCACGGTTTCAAGCTGGAAGCTCGAGACTTCAATGACCACCACTTCCGCCGGTTCGGATTGATTGAGGTAATCGATGAGCGGACGGCCGATATTGCCTCCGACAAAGACCTTGCGGCCGGCAGCCTGAAAAATCGCCCCGATGAGGCTGGTCGTGGTCGTCTTGCCGTTGGTGCCGGTCACGGCGGCTATGGGTTGGCTGATAAACCGCGAAGCCAGTTCCAACTCGCCGGTGATGCCGACTCCTTTGGCTCGGGCCGCCGCGAGAGGTTTGATGGTTAAAGGCACGCCGGGGCTGACCACGATGAGGTCGGCCTGGGTGAAGGTCTCTTCCCGATGTCCCCCCAGCTCCAGGACCGCTCCCCGCCCGGCCAGGGCTTGGGCCCGGGGGTCGAGGTCCGGCCAGGTTAAAAGATCAGTGGCGGTCACCTGCGCTCCTTGGTCGAGCAAAAACTCGGCCGCAGCCTGACCGGTCCGGGCCAAGCCGACCACCAGGACCTTGGCTCCAGCCAAGTCGGGCCGATGACTTCGGCCATGCCTGGACAAGACGCCCGGTTTGTCAATATTGACCTTCAATCTGCTCCCCATAGGTCCGGACCTCACCTCAGCTTCAAAGTGCTGACGGCGATCAAGCTCAAAAGGATGGCGATGATCCAGAAACGGACGATGACTTTGGGTTCGGGCCAGCCTTTAAGCTCGAAATGGTGATGGAGAGGGGCCATTTTAAAGATACGCCTGCCGCCGGTGGCCTTGAAAAAGGCTACCTGCATAATGACGGAAACGGCTTCGAGGACAAAGATGCCGCCGATCAGGATCAGTAGGATTTCTTGTTTGACTAAGAGGGCCACCGTGCCCAGGACCGCGCCCAGGGACAACGAGCCCACGTCGCCCATAAATATCTGAGCCGGGTAGGAATTGAACCATAGAAAGCCGATGCTGGCCCCGACCAGGGAACCGCAGACCACGGTGGTTTCGGCTGCGCCCGGGATATAGGGTATCTGCAGATAACCGGCGATCTTGGCATGGCCGACCAGATAGGCCAGGATCATGTAGGTGCTCATGGCAATTAAATACGGTCCGATGGCCAGTCCGTCCAGGCCGTCGGTCAGATTGACGGCGTTGGAACTCCCGACAATCACCAGCATGGCCAGCAGGATATATCCCGGCCCCAGGTCCACCCGGACGCCCTTGAGGAAGGGCACCCGAAAGAGGGTGTCGTAACCTTGGTAGTGATAGAGGAACAAGCCGACAGCCCCGGCCAGGGCGAACTGATAGATCAGTTTGGCCGCTCCTGAGAGCCCTTTATTCTGACGGCGTTTGATCTTGAGATAGTCGTCGACGAAACCGATCAGGCCGAAACCGACCCCTACGAAAATAACCAGCCAGACGAAGACGCTGGTCAGGTCGGACCAAAGCAAGGCGGAAATAAAGACGGACAGGAGAATAAAGACGCCGCCCATGGTCGGTGTCCCGGCCTTGGCGTGATGGGAAGGCGGGCCGTCTTCCCGGATGTACTGCCTGACTTGAAACTGCTTGACCGTCCGGATGAACCAGGGGGCGATGATGAAACTGATAGCCATAGCGGTGACCACGGCGTAAATCGTCCGGAAAGTTATGTACCGGAAGACGTTGAAGGCCGTAAAGACGGTATGGAGAGGATAGAGCAGGTGATACAGCATGACTAGTCGCCTCGTCCTTCTCCGGTCAAAAAATGGACGACCCTTTCCATCCGCATGCCTCGTGAGCCTTTGACCAGTATCCGGTCGTAGGCTTTAATCCGGCGGACAAGAGCCTCGGCCGCCTGGGAGGCGTCCAGGAACCAAAGGATTTCAGTCGGAGCGCCGGCCTGTTTTCGGGCGGCTTCGGCCATGGTTTGGGCGAGGGGACCGACCGCGAGCAAAAGGTCCAAGCCCAAGCGGGCCGCAGTCCGGCCGAGGGCCTCGTGTTCTTTTTCAGCGACCGAACCCAGTTCCAACATGTCACCAAGAACGGCCACGGCCCGGCCTTTCCCTTTAAGGTCGACCAAGACCTTCAGGGCGGCCAGAGTGGAAGCCGGGTTGGCGTTATAGGTGTCGTCGATCAAATAGACGGGGCCGGGCAGTCGCTTCAGTTCAAAGCGTCCGGGAAAAGGCCGGAACCCTTCCAGTCCGGCCCGAATGTCGTCCAGGGAAAGGCCCAGGGCCAAAGCCGCTCCGGCGGCGGCCAGGGCGTTGGTCACGTTGTGTCGGCCCAGCAGGGCAAACCTTATTGGGGTTGTTCCTTCCGGAGTCACCAGATCGAAAGCCGTCCCGGTCAAACCTCTCCGGCGAAGGCCCCGGGCCCTGACTTCGGCCGGGGGCTTGAACCCGAAGGTCAAACGCCGGCCGGGAAAGACCGAGGCCGTTCCGGCGGCCAGGGGGTCATCCAAGTTGACCACAGCCACAGCGTCTCGGCGCAGCCAGGCATAGAGCTCGCCCTTGGCCCGAGCCACACCATCCAGGTCTTTCAGACCTTCAAGATGGGCCGGACCTACGTTGGTGACCAGCCCCACGTCCGGGTCGACGATCTGGGTCAGCCGAGCGATTTCACCCGGCCGGTTCATGCCCATTTCCAGCACAGCGGCCTGATGTTCGTCCCGCAGGCGGAAGAGGGTCAGCGGCAGGCCGACCAGGTTGTTCAAGTTGCCTTGGGTGGCCAGGGTGTTGTATCGGCGGCCGATGATCCTGAGCAGCATTTCCTTGGTGGTGGTCTTGCCGTTGGACCCGGTCAGGGCCGCGACCTTGAGGGGACGGCGGCGGCGGACAAAACCGGCCAGATCGCCCAAGGCCTTGAGGGTGTCCGGCACGAGCAAGCAGGGTTTACCTCGGACGGCTCGGGCCGAATCAGCGATGACCGCGGCGGCGGCCCCGGCTTTAAAGGCCTGGGGGACAAAGTCGTGGCCGTCGAAGTTGGGACCTTTCAGGGCCACGAAGAGTTCTCCCGGCCCGATCTTCCGGGAGTCGGTCCCGACGCCGGTCAGGATGACGCCGGTCAGACCGGCCCGGTTACGGGCGCCCATGGCCCCGGCCGCTTCGGCCAGACTGAGGTTCAGGCCGGTCAAGACTTGCCCTCCGCGGCCAGAGCGGCCCGGGCTTCCTCGCGGTCGTCAAAATGAATCTTTTCCCGGCCCAAAATCTGATAATCCTCGTGGCCCTTGCCGGCCAGGAGCAGAATATCGCCGGGTTGGAGCAGGCGGACGCCCAAACGGATGGCCGCACGCCGGTCCGGGACCACGGTGTAGGCTCCCCGGGGGAACAGGCCGTTGATCCGAGCCGGGTCCAGTTTGGTCAGCCCCAGACCTTCCAGTCCTGTTTCGATCTGGTTGATAATGCTCAGCGGGTCTTCGGTCCGGGGATTGTCGCTGGTGATTATGGCCAGATCGGCCAGCCTTCCAGCCGCCCGACCCATTAACGGCCTTTTGGTCCTGTCCCGATCACCGCCGCAGCCGAAAACGATTAAGAGCCGCCTGGGACCCAAAGCCCGGACCGCTTCGAGAACCCGGGCCAGGGCGTCTTCGGTATGGGCGTAATCCACCAGGACCAGATAGTCGTCTCGGGTCCCCACCCGTTCCAGACGGCCGGGAACTCCGGTCAACCCGGTCAGTCCGGCGGCGATGGCATGGTGGT
>Ga0209163_1001439_pt1 | contig 25998 bp, 27 predicted proteins | sample MTBAKSrepl2MetaG_FD_187457 | JGI IMG/M metagenome (GOLD analysis project Ga0209163, IMG submission 187457) | Enrichment culture microbial communities om Arthur Kill intertidal strait, New Jersey, USA, that are MTBE-degrading - MTBE-AKS2 (Arthur... | ecosystem: Environmental > Aquatic > Marine >...
TGTTTGCCGTTCCGGAAGAAGCGACAATACAGGGCATCAAGGATCTCAACTCTCTTCTGCAGTATCACCGTGGGGCAGCTAACAAACTTCGGGCTTTTATTTATCATCAGTTTCTATTTTACCAAAATAACCCGGATTGGGCATCAGTGGTCCTATTGATTTTAAAACAATACAGGGGATATCTGAAAACCCAAACATATAAAACCATTCGTAAATGGTCCCGCATCATCATTGAAATTGTAAGAGAAGGAGTCGATTCTGGTGAATTCAAAACAGATGTTAACCCATACATCGTTCGCACCGTCGTTTTGGGCGCCATTGAGCACGCAGTCATTAGCCATTTACTGCTTGGGCGTTATGGTGACCTGCGGGAATTGGTAGATCCCATTACGGATATGGTCATTTTTGGTATCCGAAAAGAGCCTAAGGAGGAAAATGTCGTCAACGTACGCATTGCCGTGGGGCAGGGATCAGATCAGGAGTAAGCTTGATCTTGTCCTTCAAATTTTCGTTTTGCCCTAACAATGCAAGCAGGGCTTTAAGCACCGATATTGGAGCGAGTGAACCAAATAAGAAACGCAAATTGATGGGTGACGTCTCAATTATCAATGCAGATCACGACCGATCGATCCATGTATGAATTAAGATGCGTAAATCCCGGCCGATGATTTGTTGAAGAAGCTACATCCTTAAATTCTGAAACGAAAAGACATCAATAATCAAGGGGGTGAATAATATATTATGGTTTTCCTTCAGGGCGTTGGAAGAGAAAGGGGTTATGGCGTGCGCTCTGCACAACTTCCTTCCAAACTCTCCGAATAAATTTATGTTATGGTAGTAAATTACCGAAAGTTCGGATCAGCCATAGCCTCAATCCGGAACAGATTATTAAAATTTACCACTAAGCGCTTAGACCCCATCAACTTGTTGCAAAAGATCAGAATGAAGGATTCTTTGACAAGGAAATCATGGCAATGCAGCAATGCAAAGTGATGGAGGGGCTATCATGACAGTAAAAATGGATCAGCCTGCCCATCTCGAATCAAATCTTGAAAAAATGGATACGGTTATATCTGGTTTTTTGACGGACACTAAGATTAGAACGTGCAATTCACGTCACTGAATGCCGATGCCGCGGTAATGGTGTTAATATCAAAAGAAGTTATCGATATAGGTAATTATTTGGTGCTTTGAAAGCCTATTGCGTCATTTTGGGGTCATTTTGAGTGGTTGTAGGTTGTTGGTCATTGATAACAGTGCAATGCATCTACTGAATCTATATTTGTTTCCACAGATCAATTTATTTAAGACACAAACGGGGGATTGAATGAAAGATCAAGAAGTCGATTTTATTAAATTTGCCGTGGAAATGGAAGATTATCTTTACTCGTTTTATACAAACGCATCAACGACATCGAGATTTCAACGGATTAGGACTCTGTTTCAAAACATGGCAGAACAGAAGAAAAAAAATAAAAATATCTTATGCAGCATTTCAATGCCAAATATTTCTCATTCTATGAATCTTGAAGACTTTTCCTTTTTTAGAAAAACAACCCTTTCCCTTAAGAGATTATACCCGGAAAACCGAAAATTAGCCATTCAATTGGAGGAGACAGCTATCCTTTTTTATTCTACTATAATTGACAGCGTCGGTGACGATGATTTGAAAAGTGTGATTTCTTCCATAATTCATGGTTCAAAGGAAAATCTCAAAATATTTCATGATCAAACATTCGGGAAATAGAAACGGATACATATTTTTAAATCGATTTCGACCGTTATTGTTTTAAATCGATTTATCACGCCATAAGTTATTTAATCATAATGAAAATAAAAGTAATTAATCAACAACAAACCATTTTACTGCAAAGATCGACCTCGGGCTGGAAATTTTCGGAACAAGCGAAACATTAATTTCCATCCATATCCCATTCACGATGAGCGGTGATAAAAGATTGAGAAAGAATATTTTTTGGTGTTTGAAAATAAGATGGGAAAAGATGATGATAATAAGAAATAATCGCGTAATACAAACGAGATAAATATGAGTAACGAAAACATTCTTTTTGAAAAGATAGGGAGCATAGCCATATTGACCATTGATCATCCGCCGGTCAACGCTTTGAGCTTGAAAATCGTTAAAGAAATGTACCGGAAAATTCAAATCTTGGAAGAAGACGTCGATACAAGAGTTCTGATTCTCACTGGCAGTGGAGCGAAATGCTTCTCGGGCGGATATGATTTAAAAGACACCGCAAATATCGAAGAAATATCACCATTGGGTCAAACTCTGTGGAGAAAAGTTGATCGATTTTCCAAGCCGATTATCGCCGCAATCAATGGCCATGCAATAGGCGGAGGGTGCGAGTTGGCAATGGCTTGTCACATCAGGGTCATGACAAAGAATCCAAGAGCAAAAATCGGACTTCCTGAATTGAATTTGGGATTGATTCCGGCATGGGGGGGGACTCAGCGATTGACGCGTTTGGTTGGTGCTGCAAAAGCTACGGAAATGATTCTTTTCAGCAAAAAAATCACCTCTCAGGAGGCCTTGGAAATTGGCCTTGTTAACCGTGTTGTCGTTCAAAACCAATTAAAAACCAAAACAATGGAGTTATCTCAAAGGTTGACTGAATTGGCACCTATTGCAGTTAAATATACGCTTAAGGCAATATCGAAAGGAATCTACGAAGGGATTGATGCAGGTCTTGAAGCCGAATCAGAAGGAGGTGCTAAGGTAAGAAAAAGTGCCGATTTCAAGGAAGGCTTAGAAGCATTCATGCAGAAACGGAAACCTGTTTTCCGTGGACTCTGATTCTTCTTTTGAGCAAGGGCATCTTTGAGTTAATATTATTATGTTTGTTCTTAAGTAGGGGCTTTTAATCGTTTGCTGAGCATCTTAAACGGCAGCTGTCAGATTCAAATTGGCTGGACCTCTTTCGCAGCTTCAATAGGGATGATTAATGTTGCGGTTTCTATGCAAAGTTTGAACGCCAGGATAAACTCAATTTTTAAAAACAGTGCGATAAAATATATAACCATTTGATATTATACAAGTAGGCTTGAAATCGTCCAAGGCAAAAAAAAATAAAAAATTTCTTGACAGGCATTTGGCAAGATAATAAAGAGAAACCAACCGGTCTGTCTTATAAAGGTTCTAATGGATGGGCTTAGCGGGAAACCTATTTCCGAAACGTGTAAAATGTTCTCTCGCAAGGGGTTCAACGCAATTGGATTTCCGAAAGGAGGGCTATATGATCACATAATCAATGTTCCACAGGCTCTGGTCGCATGCGATAATTGCCTTCGGCTGAATACATTAGCTGACGCCGGTTCTTAGCGGTGATTCTACTAAAATTTTACTCTATAAAGTGTGCGCGTAATTTCGAGAGGCTCAAAAATAAAACAAATCTTCGTATAAGCTGTCACTTCGGTGGTTGGGTTTAGTATTGGGCAGTGAATGATGAAGTTGACCTACTACAACTTAATTGACCGGTTAAATCGGGAAGAAGGTAAGGCCCAACATTTTTAAACAAAGAAAGGATGTGTGAATTATGAAGACAAAAAAGCTGTTTGTTCTTGGACTTGCCGTCTTAATCCTTTGGGGTTTTAATACGAACGGTTTTGCAAAGACAACGCTGAAATTGAACTCTCAATGGTCGGAACATATGACAGGCTCCAAGGCGACTCAATGGTTCGCTGATGAAATCAAAAGAGCGACTAATGGGGAGGTGGAAATTAAGGTTTATTATTCCGAAGCCCTTGGAAAAGCAGGCGAAAATCTTCATCTTTTAAGAACTGGTGCGATTGACATGGCCGACATGTCCCCTGCATACTTCCCTTCTGAACTTCCGCTTATCACTGCCGCCAACACCATTCCATTTGGTTTTGACAATATTTGTCAGGGTAGCGCAATTCCGGTGGCTTTAATGGACAAAATTCCAGCATATATGGAGGAAGCAAAGCGTCACAACATACGGTTGCTTTTTACCCATTTACTTAGTGACTACTTGATCGTGACAAGGGATCCGGTGACAAAGCTTTCTGACTTGCGCGGCAAAAAGATCCGAACATGGGGTAAAGAACTACCAGCGCTCTTTTCTGCAGCAGGGGCAATAGGAGTAACGGCTTTCATTCCCGAAGTTTATGAGAATTTGCAAAGAGGCGTTGTAGACGGAACTGTTCTAAATACGGATGGTTGTGTGGCGTATAAATTGTATGAGGTGGCAAAACACATAACAGAAGTTGTAATATGGCAGGGACCAGCTTGGGGCACTTTCATCAATGAAAACGTATGGCAAAAACTTTCATCAGACCATCAACAGCTTTTCCTTCAAACTGCACAAAAAGCTCGTGAAAAAGAAATCACTATGACTTACAATGCGGATATTCAAGCTAGAAAAGTTTTAAATGAAAATGGTGTGCAATTTCATCAGTTTCCCGAAGAGGATTTGGTTAAGTGGAAAAAAGCGGCTCCGGATTTCCGCGCGGACTTTGTAAAAGAGATGGAAAAACAGGGGAAAGGCCAAGCGGCTAGAGATATGATTAACGTTTGGAATGATATAAGGAAATGGGTAACATGTCCTTGAGTATTGAACCTTATGCGATTGAAAATAAATGTCATGTTATCCATGTAAGATCTGGTTATATTTTTAAATATCTGAAAATCAACCGTGCTGTATCAGTCTAAAATGCCGTACACTAAGGTTTCATATGTTGTAATACATTCGTTTTTATTTTTTCGTTTACCATCGAACTTTGCATCATAAAAGATGATTTCACCGATGAGGAGATTAAATACATCCGTTGGCCATCTTTTAAGAATGGCCAACGGATGACTTGCATCTTGTTACGACGGTTAAATGATTTAGTTAGTACATCGAAATTATTTATACACTCTTTCTCTCAGTTTCCTGGTTTTTTAAGGATGTGTCTACCATTTGAATGATCATTATTAATAAGTCGAGTCCATGGATAATTCTAAATCAGACAATTAAATGGAATAATTTGGTAATGCTTTTAGTTACATGAATTTATGGTTAACTTGGGATTAATATTCAGCATCCATCCCTAATTTATGATAAAGTATTTGTGATCAATAATTTACGAATGGATGAAAAATGAACATGAATAGAACAGACATAGTTGGCCGAATTAGCGGTTTTGCCTCAATATTATCGGGAGTCGCATTGATGGCAATGATGGTTATAGGTACCGCGGATGTATTATTAGGAAAAATTTTTGATATACCACTTCCTGGGGCGTTGGAAGCTGCCGAGTCCTTTCTGGTGATATCCTTTTTTATGGCTCTTGGTTACGCCCAATATCAGCGCGGAAATATTGCTGTCGAATTATTCAAATCACGCGTTACTGGAACCAAGAAAGAATTCTTAGACCTGATTAGTTATTCAATTCTATTATTATTGTTTTCCGTGCTCGCTTGGCAAGGGTGGATATTCGCACTGTACAGCTACGGGATAAGGGAATACAAAGCAGGGCCAATTAATTTCCCACTTTATCCTGCAAAGTTATTTGCTGCTTTTGGATTAAGTATAATGGTATTACAGTGCCTGTCAGATTTTATTCGCGGTATCAACAGGATTGTTCGGAAGGGTTAATATATGGGCGACTACCTTATAGGGATTTACTCTGTACTAGCGCTTTTCCTACTCCTCGGCATAGGCGTCCCTGTTGCTGCTTCAATGGGGGTTTTGGGAGCCGCCGGATTATTTATCGCTTGTGGCCCTAACCACGCCTTGTCAATTTTACAATCCCTGCCATATCACTTTATTTCTAATTACGGATGGGCAGTACTTCCGCTTTTCGTTTTCATGGGAACCCTTGCCTCTTATTCTGGGATCACTATGAGATTGTTTAATGCAGTTAATACATGGTTCGGACATGTAAAGGGCGGCCTTTATCTAACCGTAATTTTTGGATCTGCGGGATTTGCGGCAGCTTCAGGCTCCACAACAGTAAATGCGGTAGTATTCACAAAAATGGCTTTGCCGGAAATGCTCAAACTTGGATATTCAAGATCAATATCTCTTGGGTGTATTGCTGCGTCAGGAACTTTTGCTGCCATGATACCTCCGAGCATTACCATGGTCATTTTTGCAATCCTCACAGAGCAATCAATCGGAAAATTATTGTTAGCCGGCGTAATTCCTGGAATCCTTTCTGCTTTTATCTATGCATTCTTCATTCTCATTATAGTACGTTTATTCCCTTCTTTATCTCCAAATAGTTTACATATAAAACCATCCTTAAAAAGAAGAATTAGATCACTTAGTGGAGTGTGGGAAGTTGTCATTTTGATTGTTATCGTACTTGGCGGGATTTATGCTGGTATTTTCCCGCCTTCCGGCGCAGGTGCAATAGGCGCTTTTGGCACTTTTTTATTCGCTGTGTTTCGAATGAAATTAAGGGGAAATTGGCTGATGGAATCTATAAGATCCTCAGTTTCAACCGCATCTGTTATTTTTCTGATTCTGATGTGTGGTGCATTATTTTCTCGTTTTATGGTGTTTACGGGAGTCGTCGATTCTTTTGTTGTCGCAATAAGCAGTTTAGCTAATACAAAATTATCCCTTATTTTTGTTCTTGCAGTGATGTACATTGTATTGGGCTGCTTCCTCGACACTACATCCTTAATGGTTATAACATTGCCATTTGTGTTTCCTGCAGTTTTGAGGGCTGATATTAATCCAATATGGTTTGCCATTATTCTAATAAAAATTATTGAAATTTCATGTATAACTCCTCCTGTAGGTATCAATCTTTTTGCAGTTATGAGCGGTGCGGGAGAACAGGGTGATTTTCGGGATCTAATCATTGGTGTTCTCCCTTTCCTTCTAGCTGACATAGTAACATTAACTATTTTGATAATTTTTCCATCACTGACTCTTTGGCTTCCTGATAAAATGATTTTAGGATAATATCGAAATGGTTTATATACTTTAATCTTGTTCCAAATTCCTTATAAATCGATTTGTAATCTGTAAAGCCTTAAGACCAAACAGTTCATGCGAAGTAGAAATAAAACCTGATTCTACTAACGAATAAAAGCCCGTTTTTCAATTGTTGGTAATACTAAACCATTATTGGTTTTGCATAAACTCTCTCGAAGCCCGGAAAATGGGGCTCTCATAGATTTGTTTATTTTAGTCTATTTATCATAAAATGAAAATATTTAAAAATATAATCGAGCAGAAAATATCTTGTACGGAAATTAAACAAAGTGTACCAAAATTTAGATTATACTTAAATTCGTATTAATTATAAACTAATCCAACCTGTATAAATGTGTGTATCGTCCCTTGATATTTGTGCTTTAATATTATTTGAATATTGTAGGTTATTCTAAGATCCACGAAGATGTCGTTTTTCATACTTTCCGCAAGTGGCATGCTTCAAAAAAGCTAAATAAAAATTACTGAAACAACAAATTCATTCTTATGCAGATGCTCTAAATATTTTTTCTCTCTTAAAATGTACAGTTCTAATATCAGCCGTTATTTAACTAATATCGGCGAATCTGAGGCTTATTAGTTCGATAGGAGATACGAAATGCAAAGTATTAAAAATAAGGGTCAGTTGGTTAACAAGACTCTTAATGATTATTTTCTTAAAGTTCTAAAAACAAATCCCAACAAAAAAGCAGTTATAGATAGAGGACGTTCATTGTCTTTCAAAGAGATCGATATTTTGTCAAACAATTTAGCCGTTTCACTCCAAAAACTAAATATTCGAAAAGGTGATGTGATTTCCTATCAGCTTCCCAATTGGTTTGAAGCTATTGTGTTGAATATTGCAGTAACAAAGATTGGTGGTATAATAAACCCTATTGTTCCAATATACAGAGAACGCGAAGTATTGTTTATCTTAAAACAAGCATCTTCTGTAGTTATTTTCATTCCAGACAGATATCGAAATTATAATTACATTCAAATGATGGAAAATATTAAATCACAACTCCCGGACCTTAAGCATATTATCGTGGTAGGAGATTATTTTGGAAAAGGTATGCTCTCTTTTGATTTAATGGTTAAAAATCAAGACAATATGTTACAAAAAGAAAATATCGATCCTAAGGATGTCAAGCTATTAATATATACTTCTGGAACTACATCAGAACCAAAAGGTGTCCAGCATACACATAATACGTTATTAGCTGAAATCCTGAACGTATTATATTTCTGGAACTTATCTGTTGAGGATGTTATTTTTATGCCGTCTCCAGTTACTCATATAACCGGATATCTTTATGCACTTGAGCTGCCTTTCATAAATGGAAACACCGTTGTTTTGATGGATACTTGGGATCCTATTAAAGCGCTTAACCTAATAAAGGAAGAAAATTGTTCATTGACAATCGGTGCGACACCTTTTCTTCATGACTTGTTGCGATGCTTTCGAACTTCAGAATATAGGATCCCCCTAACATTCGTTTGCGGAGGAGCCTATGTCCCGTCTGAACTGATTTATGAGGCTTGGAATAAAGCGCGATGGAGGGCATTTAGAGTTTATGGCCTGACAGAAGCGCCTACAATATCTACAGGAATACGGTTTGAGGACTCAATTGAAAAAGCTGCAGAAACAGATGGTTTTGTTTTTGGTAATGAAGTTAAAATAGTCGATGAAGATTGCATGCCGATCAATATAGGAGAAGAGGGAGAAATACTCGTAAAAGGGCCTGAGGTTTTCATTGGATATAAGAAACCATCTCTAAATAATGAAGCTTTTGATAAAGATGGATGGTTTCGAACAGGAGATATAGGACGGATTGATAAAGACGGCTTTCTAACTATTTCTGGAAGGAGAAAAGATATTATAATACGAGGGGGAGAAAATATTAGTCCAAGAGAAATTGAGGATATTTTGCAAAAGCACCCAAAAATAGAAATGTCTGCTGTAGTTGCATTTCCAGACAAAAAAATGGGAGAAAAAGCGTGTGCATACGTAAAGCTTAAACATGGAAACAGCTTTACATTTAACGAAATGGTTGATTTTTTGATAAAGTATAATTTTGCAAAACAAAAGTTACCTGAACGATTAGAAATAATTAATGAATTTCCCACAACTCCTTCTGGAAAAATAAAAAAAAATGTTCTCAGGGAAGACATCAAGAAAAAAATGTCACGAAACACTGAAGGATTTTAATTCCTATCCGAGATAGTAAACTATAACTAAATGTATTATCATAACATATTTTAATGTCATATTTTTATTTCAATGTTCCTTAATTATTAACAAATGACAACATACGAATGATATTTATTATTAAATTGGATGACTAAAATGGAAAATGATAAAATCCTACAAGGAAAAAAAGTTTTGATCGTTGATGATGAGGAGGATGTCCTTGACACGCTGACAGAGATTTTGAGTATCTGCATGATTGACCGAGCAACAACGTTCCAAAAAGCAAAATACCTCCTTGAAAAGATACAATACGATGCTATAATTCTTGATATCATGGGCGTCCATGGGTTTGAGCTCCTTAAAATTGCAAGAAAAAGAAATATTCCCTCTATAATGCTCACCTCCCATGCCTTAACAAAAGATAGTTTAATAAAATCTGCTGAAGAAGGTGCATCTTTCTATGTTCCTAAAGAAAAAATGGGCGAGATTGATGTGTTTATATCAGACGTTCTAGAGGCTAAACAAAAAAACAAAAATCCATGGATAAAATGGTATGAGAGGATTGGCGCTTATTTTGAAAACAGAAAAGAATTTAAAGGATACAATTGGAGAGAAAATCAAAAAAAATACTACGAAGAGAAACTTAAAAAGATGGGCAACGTGTGATATTGTGTTTTAAAACTTTTGTTTGATCTAAAAACCTGTGAATAAATAATATTACTTTTATAGGTTAAAAAGGTGAGCCTAATCTTGGAGCTGTTCAGCTGGTGAATCTTTATAGTCTGAAACAAAAATGGAGATATGCAATAAAAAATACTTTCCATAATGTTTGAATGTCTTAAGGATGTCGGAAAAATGGATATCGGCCAGGCTATAAAGCAAAATTCAATTTGCCAGCCTAATAAGGTAGCGATAAAAGATGAATCTCGGTATTATAAATTCCGCGAATTAAATTCTAATTCGAATAGATTGGCAAACGCCTTATTGAATTCTGGGTTGAAGAAAGGAGATAAGATTGCCGCTCTGTTCGATAATTGTTATGAGTTCCTCGTATTTTACATCGCAGCAGCCAAATCAAGATTGGTGGCAGTACCCATCAACACATACTTAGAACCAGCTGAAATCAATTTTATTTTAAAGAATTCGGATTCAAAAGCGGTCATATTGTCCTCTCAATTTGCAAACCTTGTCAAAAATATTCAAAGCAATTTAAGGAGTATCCCTAAAGAAAATTACATTATTACTGGAAATGAAATTTTAAGCACAATGAAACCGTACAAAAAGTATGTATATAATTCAAAAGACACAGAACCGGCCGTTCAAGCTGATGGTGAAGATATATTCCTAATGATTTATACTTCGGGAACTACCGGAAAACCAAAAGGTTGCCTTATACCGCACGATCGTTGGGTAGAGTGGATTATCTATAAAGCGATTCTATTTGGGGCTATGGATTATGATGTTCTTTATCTATCAACACCATTTTATCATTCTCTTGTTGTTTTGCCGATGATGCAACTATTCTTAGGAGGTACAGTTTATTTAACTAAAAAGTTTCATGCTGATAAAATTTTTAGGATATTACAAAAAGAGGTAACGATATTATGTGGAGTGCCGACTGTTTATTATGAAATTGCTAAAAATTGTTTAAAAATGAGGAGGCGCTATAATTTTGACAGAGTGCGAATAATAATAACAGCTGGAGCTTCTATGCACTACACTACAAAAGAAAAAATCCTTAAACTTTTTCCAAATGCAGGAATGTTTGACTTTTATGGATCTACTGAAACAGGCATGATTTCATGCCTGCGACCTCAAGACCAGTTACGCAAACCAGGATCGGTTGGGCAACCTGTTCTTCCAAAAGAGGTGAAGCTTCTTGATGATAATGGAAATGAAGTGCATCGCGGCGAGATTGGAATGTTTTACATAAATGAGCCTCCTTTGATGAAAGGTTATTATAAAGATCCAGAAGCAACAGATGCTCTTTATTGCGGGAAATGGGTAACAGCTGGCGATATGGGACGTCAGGATAACGAAGGATATTATTATATTGTAGATAGAAAAATTGATATGATCATTAGCGGAGGAGTAAATATTTATCCTGCTGAAATAGAGAATATTATTCGTTGTCATGACAAGGTTTATCAAGTAGCGGTAATTGGTGTGCCTGACGAGAAATGGGGGGAGGCCGTAAAAGCGCTGATAGTTCCAAATGTGAACAAAGAGCTTACAGAAAAAGAAATATTAGATTTCTGTCAAGGCAGAATTAGCAGAATCAAAATACCTAAATCAGTTGATATCGTTTCTTCACTTCCGCTGACAGCCTCTGGCAAAATACATAAAAGCATCCTTAGAAAAAAGTTTTGGGAAAATCATAATCATATGGTAAACTAAATATATCATTTGAGTTTTATATGGTTAAACAATCATTTTAGCCACTGTAATTACTCATAATCTTTGCAGAATCATTTAAATTCATTATGGTTAAATTACATTTAAAAAAAGGAGGATACTATGAGCTATCAATTAAATGAGGAAGAATTTCCAATTGAAATGAGATTTAAAGCGGCTGTAGGCACATTAAATCAATATCTGAAGGCCTATAATCATGCGATATATGAAAAGCTTGGAGATGAAGGGTTGAAATTGATTGGAAAAATCTGGGCCGATATGGCTGATAAGTTTTTTCCACAGAGTTTTGAAAGGCTCGGCTTTCAAGGTGATCAACCAAAAGATATCGCAGAATGGTTTGCAAAGGCTGACGCTATAATGGGCTATGATACAGAGTTCTTTGTCGAGTCTGATAAAAAAGCAGGCTTTAGAGTAAAGAAATGCCCTTGGTATAGCAGCCCAAACCCTAAAGCTGAAAAAATATGCTCCCAAGGCGTCATCAACTTTGAAAAAAGAGCGGCAGAATTGTTGAATCCCAACATCAGAGTATCATTGGGGAAATTTTTTCATAAAGGCGATAATTGCTGCGAATATATATTTGAATTATGTGATGATTAATCTCAGCATCATCCAAATTGATATCGGCGATTTTAAGCGAATTTAAGTATTTTAAAATATGATTATTTTTTAAAATAATAAATTGAAATATGGAGATGATAATGGATTTGTTCGAAGCCATTAAAGGCCGTCGCAGTTGCCGAAATTTTCTGCCGGAATCTGTGGAGGAAACCGATCTTGAAAAAATATTGGAGGCGGCTACATGGGCCCCGTCACCTCTCAATGGCCAGCCCTGGGAATTCATCGTGATCACTAGCGCTGATTTAAAGGAAAAAATATTTCAAGAAGCTGGACGATGTCAGCAATTTGCGATCAAAAAGACCAATTGGAAGTGGTTGGGCCACTACCAACTGGAGTTTTTGAAAGAGGTACCAATGATTGTCGGTGTCATTGGTGATCCCGAGAAAGGTGGCATAGACAAGTTTCAAGAAGATGGTGGAGTCTCCTTCCATCACGCTTGCGCTGCTGCAATACAGAACATGTTACTAGCTGCATATGCTCGTGGTTATGCCACACTATGGTTTTCCTTTTTTGATCAAAATAAAATGAGAAATATTTTACGAATTCCGGAAAAAAAAGTTCCAGTCGCACTTATCTGTATAGGCAAAGGTAACGCGGAAATAACTCCACCTCCACGGAAAAGCTATGCGTCGAAGACTTATTATCTCTATTAGAAAGCCTGTGAAAGCAATTCGTTCACCTGTTATTTTCTTTAAATTTATTTCCAAAATGGTGTCTAATGAGATTTTCAAACGAAATATTGAATGACATGTCTCCAGAACAAATAAAGCGGTATCAAGAAGCGAAACTTCGGAAACAGTTGAGATACTGCTATAATCATTCAGAATTCTACCGAGACAAATTTATGGAAGCAGGATTTCATCCGGATGATATTCAAACATTGGAAGATTTTAGAGGTCTTCCGATTATAATGACAAAGGAGAAGGAAAGGGAAAGCCAGGAAGAGTCGATAAAAAAGTATGGGCATCCATTTGGAATGCATCTCTGTTCTCGATTAGAGGATATTGAACTGACTTCGATTACATCCGGGACGACAGGAACTCCGACTTTTACTTATACATTCTCAAAACGTGATCTATATGGAGCAGTATCCGAGCTATGGGCATTTATTTTTAGCTATGGCGGAATAAAGCCCGGAGACAGGGTTCTTTTCGCTTATGCTTTGGGCATTTCTTCCACCAGTATGATTTTGTGGGGGATTAGGAAAAGTGGGGCTATTCCTATCGATATCGATGTTAGAGCAGGTGCCGATGAAGTTTTGTACTTTGCTAAATTGACCCGAGCCGTTTGTCTTGTAACGACTCCTTCCCTTGCCGACTACATGGTTTCTATCGCAAATGATAGTATTGGCGTTCCGGTTAGTGAGCTTGGAATAAAGTCTCTTTATCTCTGTGGAGAACCGGGTGCCGGTATTCATGAATTTAGAAAACGATTAGAGGGCGCATTTAACGCGAAGGTTTATGATTTTTGGTCTCCTGGGGGATTGGGCTTTGGGATTTCTTGCAATTCACAGCAATATTATGGATTGCATTGTTTCGCACCAGATTACAATTTGTATCAGGATGATTTAATCGAACCAAAGAGCCATAGACCGTTGGACGTAAAGGATGGGGCTATTGGTGAGGCAGTTCATACTTCGTTAGATCGGGACGCTTCCCCAGTCATCCGATATGCATATGGAGATGTGGTACAAGTATTCACAAAAGAATGTCCTGGTTGTGGATTTCGAGGGAAAAGATTAAAGTTTGTGGGAAGATCTGATAATATGTTAATGTTTAAGGGTTTAAAAATATATCCCGAGGCGATAAAGGAAGTGGTTTCTTCATTCATCCCGGAGGTCACCGGTGAAATAAGAATCCTTTTAAACGAGCCTCCTCCAAAAATATCGTTACCCCTTAAGATTAAAATAGAATACGCTTTTGGGTCTGAATCTATCCAATTAAGCGCGTTGGAAACAAAAATTAAAGAAATGTTATATAAACGAAATTATATAAATTCTGAAATTATATGGGTCCCTCCAAATTCTTTTAAAAAATCATCTCAAAAAACAGAATTCTTTGAAATAATCTATTCGTCTGTTTGCGATTAGCCTTTGGTTTTCCGAATTTTCATGCGAAAGGGTCAAGAGGATCACGCAGTTAGAATACAGGGTCATCACCTTATACCTAAAAAATTGATATCAAAGGAAAAGGAAGCCCTCAAGCCCTATAGTCTTTTGACAAGACTCGGTTTTAAATCGGGCTCGTTCTGGGCAGACGCCCAAATATCTAGCATACCGAGCATATGTAACACTTTTCGAAATCAGATTATTTATCAGGCTGCGAGTTCGGTCGCTTACCGCGCATAAACCCATGTATGGCGCAAACTCTCTTCTCCAAACCGAAACGATTCTGAACGAATCGTTTTTAATTATCTCCTAAATGGCATGTTAGGCTTTTAATCTTTTCTTTGATCGCGCGAGTTAACGCTGGGACGACACCGCGATAATCAGCTATGACACCAATGTCTGCATAATCGAAAATCGGGGCTTTGGGATCTTTGTTTATAGCTACCACTAAACCAGATTCATCCATTCCAACAGTATGATGCATGACACCGGATATACCAATTCCGATATAAAGTTTTGGTTTCACAGTTTTTCCACTCTGACCGATCATTTGGTCTTCCTCAGCCCAACCTTCATCTACCGCTGGCCTTGTGGCACCAACTGAGGCACATAAAATCTCCGCCAGCTCTTCTAAGAGTCTCCAGCCTTGTTGATCGCCGATTCCCCATCCACCGGCGACAATAACTTCTGCCTTTTCTAAAGAAACTTTCTCGGGTTTTTTTTGTTTGACTTTTATAACAGTCGGGCCAGACGTATCGAGTGTAGCTGGTACCTTAAATTCAATAATATTCCCTTTGGCAGTGGTTGTTACTTTTAACTTTGACATCACTCCAGGCTTTACAGTAGCAATTTGTGGCCGATGGCCGGGACATTTGATAGTCGCCATCAATCCGGCCCCCCATCCCGGCACAAATTGAAGGAGATTCCCCTCTCCGTCCAAATCGAGCTCGATACAGTGGGCAGACAGCCCTGTATTTAAACGGGCGGCCAGACGAGGCGCCAACTCGGTTCCCATGCTTGTTGCGCCAAACAGTAAAACGTCAGGTCGATATTTTTTACATATGTCTGCCAACAAAGACGTATAAGGCATAATTCGGTAAGGTTCCAGCAACTCAGATTCAGCCACTATAGCCTGATCAGCACCCTGCACCAATAAAACATCCGCTAAGGTGCGGACATTCTTGCCGCATATAATCGCGGTGACTTCAATTCCTGTTTTATCAGACAATTCCCGACACTTTCCGACTAATTCTAAACTGACATCATGCAATACGCCCGCTCTTTGTTCCGCAAAAATGAAATATTTTTGTTTCTGCTTCATAAAATACCTGATTGAGTCAACCGCTCGGTGAGTTGCTGAACTATTTCAGTCAATGAACCGGTAATAATCCTACCCTCGCGCTGACCTTTGTGCAGTATCAAATCGGCCATTTGTGTAGGTGATCCGCTGATACCGATGGTTTTGGGTTCAAGTCCCAGACCGGAATTATCGAGAATCCTGATTTCTTTTTCATCAGCTTCTATGATTTCAAGAAACGAAATATGTCGCGGTCGATTGATCTCTTTGGTTACCGCAAGCAAAATGGGGGGAGTCGCTCTTAAGGTGACGTCACCATGTTCAATCTTCTGGGTTACCCAGATAAAATTGTCCTCTTCACTCCATTTTATTGATTCAACATGACAAACACTTGCGATATTGAGCAATTCGGCAACTTGAGACGGTACTTGTGCCGTCGACCCATCGAGGCTGAAATCTCCGCAGAATATCGCATCGAAATGACCAATCTGTCTGATGCCGGCCGATAAAACACGCGCAGTCGCCAAAGTATCTGATCCTGAGAAACTGCGATCAGAGAATAAAAATGCCCGATCAGCCCCCATGGCGAGCGCTTCCCGCAAGACCATCACTGCAGAAGAAGGGGCCATCGAAACAAGACAAATTTCTGCGTCTGTCTTTTCTTTGATTTGCAGGGCAGCTTCCAGAGCATGCTTATCAAGTGGGTTTAGAATAGTTGGAATCCCTTCTCTAATCAAAATTTTAGTTTCCGGATCTATTTTCAATTGTGCCCAATATTTTGGATCAGGCACCGGTTTTATACAGACAATGATTCGTTTCATCTTTCTCTTTATCGTTGGAGTTCGTAAGGAGCCAGTGCAGCGCGGCCCATGACAATCTTTGCAACTTCTGCAGTTCCACCTGCCGGAATGGTCACCATAGCATCGCGCAATAACCGTTGCACTTTGTACTCGCGCATAATACCGTATGAACCATGAATTTCTACTGCTTTTTTAGCACAACGAAATGCTGCATCGCAGGTATACCACTTGGCCATAGCATTTTCTGTATCACTGCGCATGTTTTGATCTCTCATCCAGCTAGCTCGATAGCAAAGCAATCTACAGATATCCAGTTCCGCATAAATTTCTGCCAAATAAAAGCTGATCGCCTGAAGTTTACTTATCGGCTTTCCATAAAGCTTTCTCTCACTGGCAAATTTTGCTGCTTCTTCGAGCACGGAGGTTAAAATGCCAAGGGCGGTTGCAGCCATTCCTGTACGTCCTGCATCGCTGACAGTCTTCATAGCTACTGCCAAACCACCGCCTTCCTGTCCAAGCAGGTTTTCCCGCGGGATTTCGCAATCATTGAAAACCAACTCGCCAGTATTTGCCCCGCGCAGACCGAACTTGTTTTCTTTCCTTCCGACCTTTGCACCCTGAAAATCTTTTTCGACGATAAAAGCGCTCAGGCCCTTGGCGCCTTCGGCAGTTTTGGCGATTACAATCCAGTAATCCGAAGTGTGCGAATTGGTGATAAAACATTTTCGCCCGTTGAGTATCCACTTGTCACCTTTTTGTTCAGCCCGGGTCTGCATGCCGACTACATCAGATCCTCCGGACGGGTCGGTCACTGCGACGCACCCCATTGTTTTTCCCTGGGCGAGCGGTGGAATATACTTTTGTTTTTGCTCTTCATTGCCAAAGTCATTAAGCGCGGCGCAAGCCATGTGGTGCACTTGAATCGCCATTGGGATTGCTGCATAAACCCTCCCAAGCTCTTCGAGAACAATAGTGCGTGCCATAAATCCTAAACCAACCCCTCCATATTCTTGGGGACTTATTACACCGGTAATTCCAATGCGTGACATTGTTTCCATTAAATCCATAGGAAATTCGCCGGTCTCTTCCATTTTGTGTATTCTATGTCCTATCTCGCTTTCCGCGTATTCTCGAACCGTTTTACGCAAAAGATTTTCGCGCTCTGAAAACTTGAAATCCATTGTTGTGTCCTTTCTTCTTTAAAAAGTTGAAAAGTACCGACCGTTCGGTCTTTAGCTCGACAAAAAAATTATTTAATTAAACTCTTAACGTAATCAATAAGAGAACTCATGGTACGATGCAGCTCTGAAACCGATTTGTTTTGAGAATACATTACAGCAGCGCCAATGGCAGAAGAAGTAATTATCTCAATCGCATTATTTAAAGTAATGTCGTCTATTTCATCTCGCAATTCACAATCTTTTTTTGCTTTTTCTAAATATCGTTTTATCATTCGCTTCAAACCGATAAAACCCTTCTCCAATTCCCGAGCTAAATGGGGCAACTGATCGTCCAATTCAACAGACAGGTTGACAAATATGCAACCACCTGGAAATTTTTCATGATCGATCATATAGTTGTCACGGTAATTTTCAAGAAACCGTATTAATTTTCTTATCGGGCTATCAATCTGATCAAGGCCTTCAAGATTTTTTTCGCGCCAAATGCTGCGGGATTGTTCCAAAACCGCATAAAAAAGTGCTTCTTTGCCATTAAAATGATTGTATAGACCTCCTTTTGAGGCCCCTGTGGCAAGTAGAATATCAGTTATAGAAGTGCTCATAAATCCCTTCTGTGAAAAAAGTTTGCGTGTCTCAGAAATTATTTTTTCTTTCAAAAAACTCATTTTTTCAACTTATATACCGACCGGTCGGTTTTTTGTTCTCTTTAATCCTTAAAAAATTTTTTGTCAAGAGTTTTTTTGGCTTTTGTATTTTCAAGAGAATTTATCCGCTTTACGGTTTTGAGAGGTATTGAAAACGGCATCTTGCTGCCAAACCGGATCCTATCCCGATATTATTCTTATTTTGTGCTTTCGTTTCAGTCGCTCATCCAGAGCGATATCAGGAGGGTCAAGTCACTCAGGTGGAGTCGTCCGGTTTTCCGGAGTGTTTCCCATTGCCCTTAAGGTCAGGCAGCTCCGCAGCCGGCCTTATGTTTTGGGCCACATTGAAATCCTCGTTAAAAAGTTTCTTTTTAGCCAAAAAGAGGGCGCCTGTTGTAACTGGGGAGCTCTTAAAATCCGTCGTCCCCACAAACGCCTGGTATTCAAAACCGACTTGTTTCATCAATGCCAGGAAATCCTTCCCCGGTATAGCACCCCCCTCTCACCTGAACCAGCTCTCAATTCTCTCCTCTTTGTTGACCGGCAAAGACCCTATCAGGACTTGGTCGGCAATCATCATTTTTCCGTAAGGCTTTAATACGCGGTACACTTCTTCAACGGCCTTTTTCTTATCCGGGATAAGATTGAAGACTCCATTAGAAATGACCACATCAAATGTTTCATCGGCATACGGGAGTGCTTCGGCCGAAGCCTCCTGCAGTGAAACATTGTCCGACAGGAGTTTTGTCAGGTTTTTCCGTGCATAAGAGAGCATTTCAGTGGTCATGTCAATGCCGGCGACCTTTCCACGGTTCCCGACTGTTTTCGCCGCAACAAACGTATCTATACCCGCCCCACATCCAATATCTAAAACACGTTCTCCTTCGTTGATTGGACCGATGGAGAAAGGATTACCTACGCCGCAGTAGGCATTTACAAGATCATTAGGCAGTTCTTCTATGATTGTTTGATCATATTTTAATTTTTCCATACCCAGGCGCCCCGTTGGATAGGTGAACTTTCCCTCGGGGCTTCGGGAAAACTCTGCGTATTTCTGCCGGATGCTCTTTATAATCCGGTCTCTGTCTTCCGAAGTTAATTCGAATTCCATGCCTTACCCTCTTCGCCATGTTTTTTATGCAACATTGAGGTGACTTCAGATCAGTGCATAGATACGGTTTCAAACCCTTTTGAGGCTTCCATAAAGCCTCTCTGTTTTTCACACCGTTCATCATTTCATGGCTTCTGGTTCTGTTACTACCATACGACAATGAAAAAAATCAAACTTAAACAGGTAAAAGAAAACGGCGAAATGGAAAAAACAATGAATATTTCTCTAAATATCAGGCCGGAATGGGGATATCAAAGATGTTACCCGATCCGTATCTGAAAATGAAAAATCAAAGCTGGATCTGATCCGGACGTGCATTTCATGGGCTGAATTCCATTCTCCGGCAGGTGCCTCATCCTGCCATGCAGCGGAATTCAATCCAGCTTTGGGGACATAACTTCAGGAATGGGAGGGGCAGGGCGGTCTCAAATCGTGCGCCGCTGGTTTTGGAGGATCAATTCACCCCTGACTCGGCAGCCAAGCCGGGAGACTTGCGCGGATCCCGGTTTTTTAGCCCTTTCGCTATGCGCACCACCTTACGCTGAATCAACCGCCGATTTTGGGATATTAAAACCTATTGATTATTTATGACTTTTATCGCATAATGAAACTTTAATGGTTCTGTTGACCAGGAGTGCCAAGGTTGAGAAATATCCTCTTTATCATTTCTTATATTATGGCTGTGTCATGCAGCCTGGCGATATTATTCATCAATGACAGTGAAAAGCAGAAAATGGCGTCCATTATGGCCTTTTTGTTTTTGCTGTCATTTTTCATCAATATTAATCCCTCTGAGCGCTTGTTCTTAAAGATAGCCTGCCTGGTCTCTTTTACGATGGCGATATTGAGTGCCATCGTCGGTATATTCAGCCGAAAAGAATTTACCCGGGTAGGGTCAATTTTCGTTGGTGTCGTGTCTTTGGGCGTATCTCTTTTGATCCTCTTCTCGTATCTTGAGTTTAATCCAATTTGATCTGTGTTCGTTGAATCTTGAGCCTCTCCCCATATTCAAGACAAAAAACAGGGTTTGTAGGGTGGGTTTTATCCCATAATGAAGGTTGGACGGTTCTGTTGACCAGGCGTGTTAAGGTTGATGAAACCGTAAAAAGGCTGATTTTGTTCGCGCCGCAACCCTTTTCGGGAGATCCAAAGGGTTTCGCTAAATCTCAAAAACTCGGCACAAGTGCCTCAAACAGCTTGAGATTTTTAACGCTCAACCCTTTGTCTCTCTTTTTCCGAAAAGGCTTGAACGGCGCTCACAAAAGCCTTTTTACGATCTTGTCAAGGTTGATGGCTTCGTAAAAAGTGCCGAAGCCGTCATTCCGGACTTGATCCGGACACGAAGTGAAGCTTTCGCGCTAATCCAGAAGTATTTGAAATTACTGGACCCCGGCTTTCGCCGGGGTGACGAAAATGGGCTCTTTTGGCCTTTTTACGATCTTGTCAAGGTTGAGAAATATCATTCTTCGTTTGATGGAAACGGAATACCCCGGTGTGATTTTTAATCCGGTTGGGCGGGCTTTTTTTGATGAAGGTAAACGGATTGGATAAATCCCGACGATGCGCTTCAAAAGGATTTTCAGGGTCAATTAAGGAAATCCAGATCCGGCGGGAAAAGGCGGAAAGGGAAAAACGGTGGCAGCGTCTCATCGAGGCGATGAATGACGGGTTCGTCATCGCGGACGAAAACACCGTCGCAACCTATGTGAACAAACGGCTTTGCGAGATGACGGGATATACCGAAGCCGAGCTGGTCGGCAGGCCCTGCCGGGACTTTATCGCCGAACCCTCCCGTGACGCCCTGAAAAAATACCACGAAACGCGCCGGAAAGGGGTCCGCAGCAACTATGAGGCGGTGTGGATCGCCAAGGACGGCACCCGCCTTCCCGTGCTTCATTCCGTGGTCCCCCTGTTCGATGAAACAAACAATTACCAGGGCATTTACATGGTCGTCACCGACATCAGCGATCTCAAAAGGACCCAGAAGACCCTTGAAAAACGGGAGGCGCAGCTTCATGAAGCCAACCTCACCTTGAAAACATTGCTGAAAAGAAGAACGGTAGAAGCGGCGGAGGATAAAAAACGGATGATCCATAATCTCCGCGTCATGGTCTTTCCCATCCTGAACAAATTGAGAAATACGAACAAGGCGGGGCCTCAAAGGATCCTGGTCGATCACCTGGAAAAAACCCTGACCGATCTGCTTTCCCCCTTTGCCCGGACCCTGTCCTCCGCCCTTTATCATCTCAGCCCCACTGAAATCCGGATCGCAAACCTGATTCGGCAGGGGTATCCCAACAAGGAGATCGCCCGGATCCTGGGGCTTTCCGTCCGGACCGTGGAGGTGCACCGCACCCATATCCGGAAAAAACTCAAACTGACCGGGAAAAAGATCAACCTGAGATCATATCTGTCGACCCTTCAGCCGTGATGGAATCGTTAACTCATTGTTTCATTGAAGCCCTTTCTTGAGTAAGGGGCAGGTTTTCATTAAAGTCCCTTGTTGAGTAAGGGACAGGCTTTTATTAAAGTCCCCTCTCCCTTGAGGGAGAGGGACAGGGTGAGGGTGAAAATGACCGAGAACACCCCAATCCGCGTCCTGGTCGTCGACGACGACCCCGTCGTCCTCACGTACCTGACCCACACCCTGGCCGACATGGGTTACCCCGTGGCGGGCACCGCCCAGACCGGCGAAGAGGCCGTGGAAAAGGCCTGCCGCCTCACCCCGCATCTCATCCTCATGGACATCCAGCTCCGCGGCGGCATCAACGGCATCGCCGCCGCCAAAAAGATCCGCGAGACCCGAAACATCCCCGTCATCTTCATCACCGCCCATAAAAACGACGCCTTCATAGAAGAGGCCAAATCCTTCAACCCCGCCGGATTCCTTTACAAGCCCATCGAAGACTGGCAGCTCCGGTCGTGCATTGAAATCGCCCTGTATAAGCATGCCCTCGATGAAGAATTGAAACAAAACAAAATACGACTGGAGCAGATGGTCCGGGCGCGCACGGCCCAGCTGGAAACGGCCAACCATGAACTGCAGGCGGCGGTCCGCGAATGCAAAGTCGCGGAAGAGGCGCTCCGGGCCAAGTCCGAACGCCTCAACGAACTCAACGCCGCCCTGAAAACCCTGTTGCAGATGCGGGAGCAGGATCAAAAGGAACTGGAAAACCGGATCCTGGTGAACGTGCGGCTCGGCATCCAGCCCCACCTGGAAAAGCTGAAACAGGTGCGGTTGAAAAAAGGGCTCGACAGGCACGTGGCGGCCATCGAGTCCAACCTGAAAGCCATCCTCTCCCCGTTTATCCACGAGCTGTCCCGGCATTACGCGGGATTGAGCCCCACCGAGATCCAGGTTGCGGCGTACATCCGGGACGGCAAGACGTCCAAGGAAATCGCAGGCATCATGAACCTGGCCAAGTCCACCATCGACACCCACCGGAACAGCATCCGCCAAAAACTGGGATTGAAGCGGCAGGACCGCCTGAGACCCCACCTCCTGGCGATGGGGTATCCCGCCATGCCGAAAACACCACATAAATGACATACGCAATAGATCATTATTAATCAGATATTGCATCCGCTTGGATTGCTGGTATCATCCCTGTCTATGCAGTTCATATACCGGAAATTCCCTTTCCCCCGAGGGAAAAGGAGAGGGCGCTTTTAATTTCACGAATCCATCAAGTGGAGTCCCTCCGCTCTGAAGCGCGGGGCTCCCCGGTAAGGAAAGTGTCGATTTTAAGACCGTTTCCCCCGACCCCGCCTTAAACGGCGGGGCTTGCGGGAAGCGTTCCGGTCACGATCCTGAAAATCTTGAGGGAGGGCGAATGGCAGGCGCGGCAACACCGATATGATTGAACGGCTGAACCGGGAAATGAAGCGCCGTATCCGGGTGGCCTCTCTGTTCCCTAATGAAGCCTCTTTGTTTCGACTCGTCAGCGCTATTTTGATGGAAGTCAGTGAAGAATGGGAAATCAAAAAAACATGTGAAATTGGAGTACGATCAACTCCAAAATTGAATTTACAGGAAAAGAGTTGCCCTATCCCTAAATCATACCTTTGCCGGATTGTATCCCGCCGCGCACCTGCTAGTCTGCCCTTTGCTTTCTTTTCAAAATCGCTGATCTCCGAAAGGGCAGGTGCCCCATGAAGTCGGAAAGACGCAAAATGGAGCGGTTCAAGCTGGGAATTATTTCTCAGATCCGCGTCAAATAGAAACGCCGCGAACCCGAGATCATCGAACTCGTTACGGACAACATCTGTAACCGGCGGGGCGTATTTCAGATTACAAACAGACGATTATTAATAATTGATGAACTCGTAAAACGTCAAAATTGGGATGGCAAAGTAAAAAGCTCCAGATGCAAGGCGCGGAAATTCTTCGGGATGAGGCGTCCTTACAGGTACGTTGCAATGGCGAAGAATGCAGCGCAACGCCGCAGATGGACTTTTTACGAAGCCATCAATAATTACAATTAAAATAAATATTTAAGTGGATATACCTTCTGTAATTCACAAGGCGGAGCTATGCCCTTTATTTGCGGGTACCCACTCGTCACTCGTCACTGCTCTTCCCACTCGTCACTTGTCACTTGTCACTTGTCACTTGTCACTTGTCACTCGTCACTTGTCACTTGTCACTTGTCACTGCTCTTAAAACTTGTCACTCGTCACTATTTAGAGACCTTTGAATAATTCAACATCCGTCACCCCGGCGAAAGCCGGGGTCCAGTAATTTCAAATACTTCTGGATGCCGGATCAAGTCCGGTATGACGGAAGAAGCAGTTTTTCAAAGGTCTCATTTACTTGTCACTTGTCACTGTTCTTCCCACTTGTCACTTGTCACTTGTCACTTGTCACTGCTCTTAAAACTTGTCACTCGTCACTATTTACTTGTCACTTGTCACTGTTCTTCCCACTTGTCACTTGTCACTGCCCCTTAAATGTATAGAATCCTCTCCATCGACGGCGGCGGCATCCGGGGCCTGATCCCCATCATTGTGCTGAAACGCCTCACCCAAACCCCCGGCCTCGAGGCCTTCCTGGACGCCCTCGACCTCATCGATTTCGCCCAAAACCTTGACCTCTCAGGAACGGTCTCCTGGCGCAAACAACAATGGCATCTTTGATCTTTGAATCCCGAATCTTTTAATTGGCAAAATTCCTTACGGTGCTGCGAAGCACTGCCGAAAGGCAGAACATTCCCCGCTGCTTGCAGCGGAGAGGCTTCAATCTTTGAATAAGTTGTTTTGGAACCAACGTCCCTTTTTAGGTCAGGTTCAACTGAACCTGCAGCCGTAAGGACTCCGGCTGGAGTTTATCCCGCATCAGATGCGGGGCCGGGGTGACGGATGTTGAATTATTCAATAAAGGTCTCAGACCGGAATGCAGATTGACAAATGAGGTCTCATAAATTATAATGTAGTCGCATTGTGGAAAGTGTCCCTTTTAAGATCGCTTCCCTCGACCCCGCATTAAAAGGCGGGGCGTGCGGGAAGCGTTCCGGCCAAGAGATATGAGGATTGAAGTCATGGAAACAATTGGTATAAGGGAATTAAAGGAGAACCTGAGCCGGTATATGAAAAAAGTGAAAACCGGGGAAAAAATCCTCGTGACGGATCGAAAAAAAGAGATCGCCGTCATTTTGCCGCTTAAAAAACAGGACAAGGAAGAAAAAATTTACCGATTGATCCAGCGGGGAGCGGCCCGCTGGTCCGGGGGCAAACCGACGGGAATACCGAAACGGATCGTTTCAAGAGGCAAGAGCGTATCCGGCGCTGTTATTGAGGACAGACGCTAGGATGATCCTTTATCTGGATACCAGCAGCCTGGTGAAGTTGTATGTGGAAGAAGATGGATCGACCAAAGTGGATGATTTGGTCAAATCTTCAGAAGTTGCGGCCACCTCAATCGTTGCTTATGCCGAGGCCAGGGCGGCGTTTTCCCGGAGGTATCGCGAGAAGGCATTTACGAAGGCCGAGCATAGCCGCATCAAAACCTTTTTTGATAAAGACTGGCGCGATTTTCTCGTACTGGATATTACAGACGAAATGATCAGGCGGGCGGGCGATCTGGCGGAAAAGCATGCATTAAGGGGTTTTGACGCCATCCATTTGGCATCCGCCTTAACCCTGCAGCAGGAAACATCTGCATCCATCGTCTTTTCGTGCTTCGATGATCATCTCCAAAAAGCGTCCGAACGTGAACATCTTGATCAAGGGTGATCATTACATCTGAGAATCTTTGAACCTTGAACCTCGAATCTCGAATCCCCCCCACCGGGCATTTGACTTTGGATTCCACATTACGCTCAGAAGGAGGTCGATATGCTTAGCAGTATAAAGATGGAAATCAAGCCTGAAGTAATTATATCAGCCATAAAAAAGATGTCTAAGAAAGAGAGGGATGCCTTTCTGGAGGATCTTCTGGCAGTAACATCCCCAGATTATCTAAAGAGCATCAAAGAAGCTAGGGCGGATTATGAGGCAGGCAGAGTCAAAAGCCATAAGGAGGTGTTTGGCCCGTGAAATATACGCTCATATATACCCCAACGTTGCAAAAGTCGGAAGGCTTCAGAGCCAAGGCGCAAAGGGTGAAGCTGTAGTCGTCTACTGCGAACCCTTTGCAACGCAGGATCTGGAGTCTTCCGGCTTTCCCGAAGGGTAAAAAAC
>Ga0209163_1001446_pt1 | contig 25898 bp, 17 predicted proteins | sample MTBAKSrepl2MetaG_FD_187457 | JGI IMG/M metagenome (GOLD analysis project Ga0209163, IMG submission 187457) | Enrichment culture microbial communities om Arthur Kill intertidal strait, New Jersey, USA, that are MTBE-degrading - MTBE-AKS2 (Arthur... | ecosystem: Environmental > Aquatic > Marine >...
TTAGAACGGTTCGTTTCCTCCCCGCACCTCATAGCTGCTTCAGACTGAACGACAAATTGGCCTGTGTAATCCTTTCATATTACTGGGTTTTATTTAGTGCACGCCTCATGGCGTACTGGAACTCGCATATGTTTTAACCATAACCTTGGATGATTAAGCATGCTCGTTTCATTTTAATATTTTAAATTTATATTGGTTATGCAAAACAAATTTAAATATTAAAATTCATAAATATCCTCTATTGATTATAAAACAATTTAATTCTTTAAAAAGATGAAATGACTTTTTTATACCATAATTATTATAGTATTTTTTATTGTTAATCAAAAGGATTAGTATATTAACGTAGTTTGGAAAAAGTCTGAATATTCCAGAAATAAAAATGCTACAATTTCATATTCAGTAAATGAAGACGATGTTGCTAACAGACTTGAATTTATTGTTTCTGTAAAACTAATACACAGGCATTACAGAAGTCATATTATATTCACATGGTTTTTCTTGAATTTTCCTGTAATTATTGGTTTATTCAATATATCAGGAAAAATTATCAATTATTTCAAAAAAAAAATGAACTTTTTTGAAAAAAATAAGTTTAGTTATTTAAAATACCTGCCAACCATGTCTGAAGATCAGGAATCCGGCATTATGATTTTTGAAAATGACAGCAATATAAAAAAGGTTGTTAAACAGATATCTTATTATTGTGAAAAGGATAAAAATCTGATGATAAGTGTATTTGACATTAAAAACAACATATTCCTGTATTGCAATGATTCCTTTAAATATGTGCTGGGATATAATACTAATGATATCATCAGGGGAGGCTGGGAATTCTGGTATAAAAAAATCGATCCGGGTGAAGCCAGAAATATCAAAAATAAAATAAATTTTTTAATACAAAAACCTCATCCGGAGACAATACCCGAAGTGATTTTTTTTAACTATCATATAAAGGATATTTTCAGCAAATGGTTCCTGGTAAGCCATGAACTCTCTTTGTATCACTTCAGAAAACACCTTATCGCTCTCAATTATCTTTATGATATCTCTCAAAAAGAACGAATAGAATATTTATTTGGTGTAAAAAAGTCAATTCATAGTGATAAGGATAATGATATCATAGCAATTTCAAAAAGAGAAAAAGAGGTATTATTGTTAATTGCAGAGGGCTTTTCTTCAAAACAAATTGCCGATGAGCTTTATATAAGTAATCATACTGCTATAACGCACCGAAAGAATCTTATTGAAAAATTCAAGGTCAGAAATACTGCTCAGTTAATCAGGGAAGCCTCCAAATCCATACTTTTATAATTCTTTCACGGGCAGCCGGTCCGAAAAATCCCCAAAAATGGGGATTGACAGTCCATCGTATTGCAAGTAAATTGCTTGATGAATTCATTAGAAATGGACATTTAATGAATCATTGAAATTACAGGTAACCAAATAATACATGCAACATGGAAAGCCAGCAAATTAGTTCTGCCCTGGAAAGGTTCATCGGACATCTGAAAATTGAAACCGCAGAAGATCAAAAAAAACTCAACCAGCTTAAAAAGTCGTTATCAAAATCGTTAATTGAGGAAAAAATTGCCCGGTTGCGGCATACTGAGTTTTCATTCGAAAAGTCTGACCTGTTTTCGGCCGACAAGATCTCAGATGTGCAGAAAAAATCTATTAATAGTATTGTAAATAACAGGCTAAAGAAAAAAGAAGAAACAAAATACAAGGTATTCCGCCGGGAGATTCCTGTTCGGGAACCACTTCTTCACAATTCTGTTGCTGATTGGGCGGCAGGTTCCAAAGTCGATCACAGCCTGGGACCTTTTTTTAATAAAGACGGCCGCCGGTTCTGGTACGATTTTTACCTCATAGAAAAGCTCATTGCATTGTATATGCAGGGAGTTTCAGATCCTGTCCTTCTGTTCAAAATAAAACAAGTCGGACTGGCAGTTGGGAGCCGAAGGGTTGGAAACCGAAGCATTACTATTATTGGACGGCCTTCCCGAACCTATTCGCTGGTAAAAGGCAGTATCTGGATAAATTCCAAATTTTTGGCGCCCAACGCCCCGGAAGGAACCTACACCGGACTGACCATCAACAGCGGTAAAATTACATTAAGTAGTTCCCCTCAAAATATCAATAATAAGTTAACGGTTGCAGCGAATACAACAGTTAAGGTTGAATTAAACCTGGACCAGCAGGAAGCCGCAGATGCAGACACAAATAGCAAATACGGCAAGGATGCAGGGAACATGCAATTGCAGTTACCGGAAACACTTGAATTCCATTTTTCGGGAAATGGACGGACTATTGACAATGTTGGCAGTGCCTCCTGGAATTTATACGGACAAAAAATTTCGTTTGAGTGGGTAAAAAACCAGCAAACGATGTATGACGCTCAGATTCAACGTATAGTTTTCCCGTTTAAGTCGTCCGAAATTAACATTGAGATACAGAGCAATGAATCAGAATTTCATATGTTGGCCAAAGAAGCGGAAATACAAAGAAGCGGTTGGGTGTTACCGGTTGCGACTATAGATATTTCAGAACCAACTTTGGCTGCCGGTACTGGTGCAATGTATGTACAATGTAAAAAAGGTTTAGTCAATGAGTGGATTGGGTTAAAAGGCGGAGGTTTCTCATTAAATGCACCAGGTTTTTTGGTCGGGCCGGGACAAATACTGATTGCCGATCTCTCAGCAGGGAATCCACATGCAAGCCAGTCATTGAAACTCTGGAAAGACGAAAAGAATGAAACAGGTACGACTGTTAATCTCAGTTTTACAGGTAATGCACCGTTTTTTTATTTAAGCAATGTCAACGGCAATGAATTGCTCATGACATATTCCGATGCCAGTTTCAGAATCGACCGACCGGTAAAAGTAAATGGAGAACCACCTGTAATTCATTCACTGAATTCATTATTGATAATCGCAGCCAATACCGCCAACAGGCTGGTTTATTTATTTGACGACAACCTGCTACTTGATTATGATCAGTTAAATAATCAGAATCCTGTTGCACCTGAACATATGGCGCTGGCACTTACCAATGCATTGTTTAAAGTTACACAGCCAAATGGGTGCCTGCTTTTTGGAAATTTAAATGAAGATTTCAGTAAGGTTGAAAAAGGATTTCTTTTTCTCACCTTTGGACTTCTTGCATATATACCTACTCTGCCGGATCCTTATGCAGCCAATCTGGGAATTTTACAAAGACAAATACGAGGATCGGCAGCAGGAAAGGTATCTTCGTTAAGTGATTCTTCCATTTACACGCAGCAAATAACCGCCTGGCTTGTATGCCGTGTATCGTGGATTGACTCCTCTGAAGAAACGGACAACAATGATATAGTGGAAGTATCCTTCCATTTTGCTCCGTTAAACAAGCAGTTTGGAGGTATTTCACTGGATTCACCGGAAGAATATGCAGAACCTGAACCGGATTCCCCTGAAGAATCATCGAAAAACGCAGGCTTCCGGCTTTCATCCGGTTCTAAAGTAATTGCGGAAACAGATATATCTTTTTCCCGGATTGGAAGTTTTGATTTATCCAAAACCCTCAGCGGTGAAATGATTAATCCGGCGCTGGCTGAAAAAGTCAGTGCCGGTACAGATTTTACTGAAACGAACGTAACCCGGATGTCTTCGGCTGTCAGCCCTCGCGAGCCCTTGCCCGATTATGGTTCTCAGTGGGATAAGGAAACGTTCCGTTACAAGCGGGATCTGTTTGCTCTTTTGGATGTGAGTACCAATGCCGACCTGTTCGGTATCAGTTTTGATCTTCTTACCCGAAAAGATTTCAGGGTAACCAGCAGCATAAATGCCACAACAGGAGAAACCACATCCAGCTTTTTCCCCGTTCAGGTTGACGGAATGGACGTTGTTAGCTCAGGTGCTAATGTAAAGGCCTTTACCGTGCCTCAGATATCATGGGAACCTGTATTTAACCTGTCCCCTCCTGCCCCTCCTCCGGATGGCCCGATTCCCGGTGACCCGGCAGGCGGTTTCAATTATTATCCGAATGATGGCGGCCCAACCCATATTTTAAACAACAGCACTGAAAAAGTGATACTGGCCCCGCTTCCGGTAACCGGATTTTTACTGGATAAAAGAGATGCCGACAGTAATTTTAAGGCTTTCACATTTTTTACCCTTCCCTTTGGGATGAAGGCCGCCGCCCTTTTAAGCGAGAACTATATTTACAACAATATTCCGCGTGACGGGGGTGATCTTAATGAGGTTAAAGTTTCATTTGAAAATGATGTTCAGTCCGGGCTTCAGCTTAGGATGGATGCCGGAGTGCCGCTTCGCGAGGGCGATAGCAAAATGTTTATGGGTACCACTGTTCAGATCAATAATATTCTTGACCTGGCCGGAAATGCAACCGGAAACAGCACCCTCGGAGGCAGTGTAACAAATATTTTCAACAGGGAATTCTTTTACGACACCAATTATCCTTTTGAGTTGTTCAAACAGCGTGGTGTACCTGTTACCAGAATGGATCTGAGCGGATACGGGGCAAGCATGTTCAGCAACTGGCTGAATACCAAAGCTGCCATTGCCGAAACAAGCCAGGCAAAGTTCGATGTATTTGTGGGCCGTTGCTCACACGAAATTATCCAGGTAAAAAGTATAATGTACCCCTGGGCCATTAAAGTTGTGCGTACCATCACCCTTTTCCGGACAGGCAGCGGTTATGTTTATCGCTTCGACAGTGGCTGGCGGGCCGAAAGTGACGGAAAATTTGATTTCAGGTACTTCATTTATGAAAATAATCCCAACTTCCCGGGTGGCCCGCCTGAAAATCCGGAACCACAACTTATTGCTGTGGAACGCTTTGCGGAATTTGAAATCCATCCCGGACTCGTTAAATCTTTGTACAATATCAGTAATATTATTGAGACAAGTGAGGTTGAACCTTTTAAGGAAAAGGTAACTTTTGCAAAGTCTGTTGATCAGCTTGGAAAAGAGATAAATACACCACAGGATTACGATATAGAACTTCAGCCTGTATATTTCGATGCCGATATGGAGGTGGAAGGTGTGCTTTTGGGCATGGTATCAAAACCGACCTCCGAAGGAGAAAAAAAGCTGGTGCCTTCCAAACGGATTCTGGGTTTTGTTCAATTAGGGCCGAAAGGTTTTCCGCTTAACAATACCGCATTAAAGCTTTTGGTAACTCGCCAGGGTACAATCGGCGGACCCGTCGATTGTGAAATCGATCTTGTGGAAAGTTCACAAAAAATGCGGCTAAGTCATTTTGATTTCAACAATTCCTTTACCGGAAACGGTTCCGATCCTGCGTTCTGTGTGGCTGGCAGGGGAAATGTGCTGTTACCCAAAGATGGCAGCTGGACTATGGTCAAACATGAAAGAGCCAACGGAGATGTCAGTCCGGTATCGGAAAACTTAGGTATCCCGGTAATCAGACAAGGTAAAGTGGTAAAAGACGGTAACACGATCAAAATTGACACACCGGCTGGAAATGTCCTGACACGCATTGCCGAACCCCTTGAGTTACTCAGACAACCCGTCAGCAATACAATAAATTACGGATTCCTGCAAAGCACAGACACGCAAAAGGCATTATTTCTGACTCCTTCATTCAAAAAAGGAACAAAAAAACTCCTCAGCAAAACTCCTCCCCTTTTTGTGGATGCTTTTCGCATTGTGAACTCTAAAGGAATTTTTCCAAATATTGGCGAAGCAGAAGACTTAACCCTGGATACCCTGGGGGAAGCAATCCTGATGAAAAAGAATGGAAGCTTTCCTTTTGACACCAGCAATCTTCAGGATCTGGGTAAGGATGTATTTGAACTGATGGATATTAAAGATACCATCAACAACGTAAAACAACAGGGACTTCAATTGTTGCACAATCCTGAAGAGGCCTTTGATCTGCCTGCAGAATTTGAACTTATCGATTTGGGCGACGGCAACTTCAGGATCTACATTGAATATGCGAAAAAAGATAAGAACGGAAACACAGAGGAACCGGGTTCGCTCGATTTTGATATCAACTCCGTGGCCGAGAGCTGGAAAAGCAAAATGAACAATATCGGGCTGGTAATTGATCTTGCAGGTATCAAACGGCTTATGACCATTAGGGGTAACTGGGATTCGGGAAACGGGAAGGAAGCAACCTACCCTAAACCAGACCTGAAGTTTGCCCCTGAGCTTCAACCTCTGGTTGACCTGCTGGAAATTCTACAAAGCCTTCAGGAAGGCAACTACGGGGAAGCTGTTCAGAATGGGCTAAAGCTTGCAATGAGCAATAAAGCTGGTACCTGGGAGTATAAATTTGAGGCTTCAAAGGAAATTCCCGTTCTGCGTTTTCCGGTTCCGGATGCTGTGTATAACGATCCCAACACACCATTTAAACTCGAGGCCGGATTAAAAATAGGAGCTTACTTCAACGCTGCTTTAAAAGTAACCACCGATGCCAATGAGCTTTTGCCCAGTGCAGGAGGTGTCCTCGGATTCTATGCCCGGTTATCAGTTATGTGTGTTTCTGTTTCTGCAGCCACAGTTTATGCCATCGGACAGGCAAATGTAGATATTGCTGCTGATACCAAAACAGGCCCTTCCCTGAGAATGAAGTTTGGATTTGGAGCACAAATAGTTGTAGGACTACCTGTTGCAGGAAATGTGAGCGTTCTGTTTGTTGTCGGAGCTGAAATTTTCGTTGCTTCAGGGATAGTAGAGGTTTCGGCTTTCTTAATGTTTCAGGGACATGCTGAAATTTTGGGCGGTATCGTCGCAATAACCATTCGTATTGAAGCAAAAGGTACCTATTCGAAAAAGGCCATAGGAAGTGGAGGTTCCCGCACCGACATGCAGTGCCAGGTAACCTTCGGTCTAGACATTAGCATAGCATTTATTATTAATATAAGTTTCACTGAATCCTGGCAGGAACAGCGTCAGATAGCTTAAAAAAACAAAAATTATGAACCCAAATCAAAGGTTATCAATAATGACATTTCCTCAGTTTTTTGATGGAGATGAATTGCATATAAACATAGTGGTGCTGCCTCGCGACCACAATCCTCTTAATCCGATTATTATCGGCGAAGAGCCTCAGATTCCGGATGCAAATGCAGCGTTTGCTGATGCAGATTTTTCCTTTGGTGCCCAACTCATACAAGGTTTTGGCGTTAATCCTTTACCACAGCCCAAACCACTTGGTGAAGCAGTTACATTAGTTACAACTTCACCTGAAAATCCACGGGAGATATTTGAAGCAATGGCAAATCACCTGCAGATATACAATCTCAATATGGTGAATTCCAATATTAACCTGCAGAATATACCCGCTGAAAGGCAATTTGAGAAGGCCAGACCAATACAGTACAGTGTTTATAAGCATTTACCTAAAACCTACCTGAAAGCAACAGGTATTCAGGCACCAAAAACAAAAAATGCATTTACAGATAACCGTTATCACTGTGCGGTAAAAGCTGCCAAATTCCATCAGGGTTTTAAGAAAAGTAGTGATATCATAAGCTGGGGAAAAATTTTTGCCCACATTCTGCGACAACCACTGCTTGCCAGGGCAGCAGGATTTATCTATTCCACCAGTTTACCCATTGTTGAAGACACTTTCCCGGAAGGCGGCTTTTTATATATTGACCTGGCTGACGGGAGCAGTTTCAGTCCTCAACAGGCAGCGGATGATACATTTATTAAAAGATATGCTGCAAGGATTCCGGCACTGAAACCAGGTGAGCCCCGACAGGTTTTTGCTCCGCTGCTTTACCCGGTTTTAAATGTTCACGACGGGAATTATGACAAGTTGTTCATAGAAACAGCAGAATATGACGATGGTTTTGCCAAAATTGTGCATTGCCATCAACCTCCGCACCGCGATCTGCTGGTTGAGGAAGCCGACGGCTCCTATCCGGTAAAAGATACCGGCATCAGCTTGGGTTGGGACGATGAACAAATTCTGATCTGGTACATGCGCCAGTTAATGATCGATTCATCCGTGACGAGTCCGGAAAAACGACTTGATGCCCCGATAGGTGTGTTTGGCTATGTTATCGATGTTCGCGAAACACCGGAAGCAGCGGGACCTGAAAATCCGTGGGAATCATTAAACCTTGTCAGCAATAAGTTGCCGTTAACTCTTCCCAAAAATCCCGCCTCGCCGGATGATTTTATTGAGTTGGGTGATTTTAACGGTGAGCTGCCTTACCAGGTATATCCTCTTCAGTTAGATGGCACCGAACAGGTAACCGGACAAATGCAACCATACTGGCTTCCTATGTATTTTGCAAGCTGGAATGGGCACAGTATGGTTTTGCCTGACGAAGATGCTACCAGGGTGTATCAAACTACCAATGCAAATCTTGATGCCGATCCTGACGGACAACCTGCTACAGATCAGGATGGAAATCCTGTAAGTACAGGAACAGGCGTAACCGGAGGTGCCAAGAATAATCTCAACCGGATTTATAATCCCGGACCTGTAAATACGCAACTTCGTTATGGTAAAACTTACCAGTTCAGGATTCGTTTACAGGATATCAGCGGAGGCGCTCCCGGTATCGACAGAAAACCGGTGAATGAAACGTCTTCCGATATTGCAACCTGCCGGTTTAAAAGATATATCGCACCGATTCAGCCCCGGATACAGGAAATTGAATCCATCCCGGGAGCTCAGCCGGGAGATGTTCATCCTGTTATTGGCACTGACGGACCTTCGAAATTAAACGAATTCAATATCAGAAGACCAAAACTGGGATATCCGGCTGTTGTGTACACAGGTAAATACAGCGATCCGATTCAGCGCCTTGTGAACCAGTCAAATCTGAGTCTCGATGTGGATACCACTGACCACAGTCACAATGCCGAACACAGGGTGGGCCTTGGAATTGCCGATCCTGATGTTAACCAGGTGGAAATAACTGTCGAGATTGAATCTTTAAAGCTTGATAAGCTCGCCAGTGTAAACGGAAAAAATGATTATGTTCATCTATACACAACCAGGCGGTTTTTCCCGGATATAAACGGTAATGATGACAATTATGAAGCAACATTAAATATCCCCATCGAATACAAGGATATTGAAGGTCCTGACAAAGTCCTGAATGTGGGTAAGGAAATTAATCTGGTACAGGATTTAGGCCTTACAGACGATATAGATAACCTTTCACAGCTTGTGTTGCCGACATCCAGAACCATACGCCTGACTATCAGGGCGGTTTGTGAAGATAAAGACGACGACAGTGATACAGGTGCGTATTACGGCGTCATTGATGAAGCTGACAAAACTATGGATGTAAGATACGGCGAGCCTTTCACCGTGACATTATATAAAGCATCGAATGATGAAACAGGCTTGTTGGCGCTAACTCCCGGAGTACCAGAGATACAGGCTTTATATATGCGACCGGATGCTGAAACTGTCTTTGACGGTAAACTGACTACTTTGTTTTTCGGCAATGAAAATCTTGCGCAAAACAGCAATATAAAGCAATTAGCAGATCAGTTGAACCTCGAAAGCAACGGCTTAACTTTATATGCCCCTAAAGGAAAACGGGTTGTATTTGGGTGTTCCAGCCGGATACGCCACACCCTGGCTCCGGATGGATCATCGATCACATTTGCTTCAAAAACCGATCTGTTTAATCACTGGTTGTGCTGCATAAACTTCGAATTGGACAGGGACTGGATGTGGGATGCCCTGGAAACAGATAGTTTTATAGTACGACGTACCAAAGGTTTTACCCATGATCCCCAGCCAGAAGAGGAAAATGCCGAGGCAGGGCGTATAAGAATGATCCGGACGGCTTCCTTTGAATCTCTGGACAATCCGAAGAGAAATTCCACGCAGATTGTGTTCATCGACGCAGTGGAGCCCAAGAAGGACCCGCAGAATGGCACGCCGTCATTCCCCGATACCATTGATCTGGCATACACACTGGAACCCAGGTTTAAATCCGGCCATGCAACAGAAAGGGACGAACCGGAAACAGTGGAGTTAACACTTTCCATTACCACGCCACCTGCTCAGATTCCCAAAATTGTTTCAGCCGGTTATGCTCTTTCTCCATACAAACGGGATGAAAAATATGAAAATTCAGAATCACGCAAGCGTTTTCTGTGGATTGAATTTGCGGAACCTGTTGAAGATCCGCAAGACATCTATTTTGCAAGAGTATTGGCTAATGTACCTGACCAGTTGATAAGCAATAATCATCCTTCGCTTTTTGTCAGCCCTCAGGAACCCCCGTTGCCGGTGGATCCGGAGCAAATCAGGATTATCACACAGGCTTCATCAAACGACCTGGCAGGGTTAAATGCCATGCAGCCCATGGTAAAAAGTACTACCAGCGATGTAAATTACCTCATGCCCTTGCCTCCCGGTTTGCATGCGAACAGTGACGAAATGTTTGGCTTTTTTACCTATGAATTCAGAGTCGGCCACTTTGAGCGCCCGCCTGTAAATCCCGGTGAAGAGCCTGAAAAAGTATGGACAACTGCACAGGGACGTTTTGGAAGAAGGCTGAAATCACAAGGTATCCAACATCCGGCGCCGGCTCTTACCTGTATGCCGAACCGCGATAAGGACAAGCTGTGGGTGACCGCCCCCTACGCCGTAGCTGTTCACAAAGGGAAAAATGTTACAGCAGATCCTCCGCGGACCGAATTATGGGCATTGTTGTATGCCCAGGTAAAACAGGCTGACAATAACGATTACCGGAATATCCTGCTGGATGACCGTCCCCTTGACTGGAGAGTTCAGATAGAGAATGAAAAGGAGATAAATATTTTTGAGAAATACACCGGTGATCAACTGCAGTTGCTCAATAAAATAACTGTAAAAACACTAAAAGGACAGACAACGGTTTCCCAAACAGGCAATTTCTTTAAACTTGTTGACTTTACAAAGAAAAATAAAAGCTCAACAAAATACGGAACTACTGTCTGGAGCAACAACGAAGTGTCACAGTTGCTGTCAATTTACGGACTGCCGAAAGATTCTTCATTAAGTATAATTGTGGTTGAAACACTGCCACAGATCAACAATATCTTTGAGCATATGACAGGCCTGGTGCAACCGCAGGTGGCTCAAACAGCAACTAACTTAATGAGCAACGACCAGAAAGTCACATTCAGCAGGGAGTATGATAAAAGATTTAGCGGGAAGTCAGCATCTTTCGCTACTGATATACGGCAAAAACCCAGTCCGTTAAGTGATGAATTAGGACACCACAGGATACTGCGAACATCCCGGCTGATTAAAGTACCTGATATTTGTTAATTCAGGTTTGATTTAAAATGTGTAATACGAATCTGTGTTGGATATGCAATAAGACTCTTTTCCTTAATATATGCTTTCTCATATTAACAGAGCATACTCAGCATGAACAGGTTTTTCATTTAATTTCAGCTCATATGCCGCAATATTTTGTTCTAAAGGATAAAGAAAAAGATGAGAAGTAAGGCTGCCTGAAATCATTCCTTTGAGAGTGTTTACCATTTGATCATTTTCATTCAGACATATTGAGAAATGGGAATATTCCGAGCCTCTGATTTCATTGTGGATTATTCTAAGAAGAGCTTTTAATGCTTCAGTATTTTTATCACGTACTGCTGCAAAACAAATATAAATGAATTTTAAGGGTCTGTTTTTTTCAGGAATGGCAGGGGTTTTACCGAAAAGTCGCAAAAAAAGCAGGAGGGACCGTAATATCCTGAATGAAATATTATAACTCACGAGAATATATTTCTGAAAGTATTTCTGATCCCAGCAGGCGACAATAGCTTCTATCCTGTCATTTTTCCGGGCTATTTTGAAATTATCAACAGCTAATCCGGGAAAATCATTAATCATTTTTCTGAAATAACTGTCAGTGAAACGCGGAGAGAAATTATGTTTGCTATAGTAATCGTTGTAAAACCTGACCATCTCCGGAATATTGCTGTCTAAGGCGTTGGAAATCTGAAATTGCATGTCCGGTTTTAATTTAAATACCGGTAAAACATTAAATAATGTAAAATTACCTAATAACTCAGCCTTCGGAATTCCGGCCCTTCCTTCCGTAAATATCAACGATTCTTTATTTCCCCTGATGACAGATGCCAGGGCAAATTTGACACCGGATCTTCTGTCTGAATCGATTACAGATCTGATGAGCTTTATTGCCGAAAGTCCTTTCCTGAATTCCGGAGCAACCTTAAGATCTCCCCAGAATGCTATGTTATGGGGACGGTCGTTTATATACAACATGCGGTGAAGCGACCCCATGCATGCTGAGAGTTTATGATTTTTTCGTTCAACAAAAAGATTGAACTTATCGTCCAGCATTTTATAAATGGTGAAAAAGGAAGGTGATCTGTCGGTGAACACCTCTATTTCACCTTTCATCGGACACTCTTTTGTGAGTTGCAATAAGTTTTTGTTATCTTTTTCACTTGCCTGTGATATTTTTTGCTGAGATTTATCCATCGCTTATTAACATTTCTAAATAACGAAATAATAAACCTTATACATGTTAGTCAGTTCCTTACCGGAAAGATCGGATACCGACTGCAGGAGGCCTTCCGGTATATCTCCCGGATTGATAGAATTTCTTAAAAATGACCGGAATACTCCGGATAATCCCGTTAAACAGGTACTTTTTAGATATGTAAATATATTCATCAGATATTGGAAGTTATTAAAGCTTAAAATATCAGAAAATGAAAAGAATGTATTGTTTTCTAAATTTCCTGCATTCTCTTTTATGACGGTTTCAAGATCACCAGTCAGGTAAATAATTTCTGTCTCTTTTCTTATCAGTTTCTGTTTTATCTTATCAAGGACCTCCGGCCTAAGCGAAGACGGTAAAAATTTCGGCTCCATTTCTCTTATATGTCCTTTAAAGATAAGGTTATACATGAATGACTTATTTGCATATCCTGTTTCCAGGGTTTTCTGTAAACCTTCGGAAATTATTCTGCAGTTGCAGTCATTCGCGCAGAAAGCAATATCCCTGTTCCCTGATATCCTGAAAAAGTATTGACTTGAAAGTATCCCTAAAAAAAAATTCCATTTTATTTGAGAGAAATTTTTCAGATCAGCATGACTATTATCAAAGCATTTAAAAAATGACTTTCCGAGGAAAAAATTTGTAATTGACCGCAGTTTTTTCATATATTTTTCAAAATGACCTGCATTCAATATCCCCTTTTCGATATCAGCCATCTTGTCTCTCCAATAAATTGAACTTTCTTCATCAAGATAAGGGAACAGCCTTTTGAACATCTCCTTTCTATCCTGAAGGGTATCTTTGAAACCAATAAATTCAAGATATTCATCAACTGTAAAATATTGAAGCGCCGCCAACTTAATTTTTAATAGCAGTTGTGCTTCCCGGTTGATGTCAACTGCCATAAGCCTTTTTAAACCGGGAGAGTCGAGCAAAGAAATTACACGCTCACCACTTCCGGTAATGCAAAAAATTGTACCGGGATGATTGCAGAAAACCATTTCTCTCTCTACATTATTGTCTTCATTTACATGAGAGTAATACAGCATTATATTTGTTCTTTTTTGGGCCTGAATCTTAAGGTCAGTTCAAAAAGCAAATAAAAAATAACCAGTAGGAGCATCCATCCGGGGCGGTAATGAACTGTCACAGCCGAATGCCATAAAATTAAGCTTCGGACAGTGGAAATAACGGGATAAGATGAATTGGCTTCGGTCTTATTTTTTGTCAGATGACCAAATAATTGTCCGGAAACCGCTATACCGGATCCGATAATTAATAAAATACCAGAAGTAACATCGCTGTGCCCTGTTAACAGGTAGCACAGGATAATACTTGCAATAACAAAAAGATTGCCTGCCCAAACAGTTTTATTCCATCCGAACACGACCGGAAAAGTCCGGTATCCTGTTGCCCTGTCGGCTGAAATGTCTTTCAGATACCCGATCAAAACAAAATTGGCATAGGAGAAGAGACTCAGAAGAGCCAACATTATCAATTTCCAGCTTAATATTCCCTGCATACCCTCTCCTGTAACCGACATAAATCCAATCACAGGCAAAAGCATAACTATCCAGCCATTATAAAAAGGTCCGGCAAACCAATATCTTTTTTTGAAAAAAGTATACGTTGCCAGTCCGGTAATGCTTAGCAGTCCCCATACAATATTATAAACATTTAAACAGATCAGGGAAGAAACAAGAATAATGAGTCCGGAAACACTAACCAAAAATACAGAACGAGGTGAGATATCCTTTCGGCATAATGGTCTGTAAGGTGCTGAAATGGAATCAGTATCAGTCTGAAAACAATCGGTTAATGCCTGTCCGAAACCATATGCCAAAAACAGCGGTATAAGTGCCATTAAGAAAGTTCTCAAATCGATTTGGATAACAGGGGCGACAGCCATTCCTGCCAGACCGCAGATTCCCGAAACAAACAACAGATATACCCTCATATGTACAATATAAGCTCTCCAGAATTTAATAGAATAAACCGGGTAGTAAACTCTTTTTGCTTTCATTTCTCTTTTATTATTTTTCAAGGATATGGATAAATTTCGGTAAAACAGAAAATTGAATATCCTTTGCAATTTCAACTTCACCGTCTGTTTCCAGTGCCAGGAATTTTTCAGATGTTATACTGAGATCTTTTACGGTTAAAGAGATTCTTTTGGGTTTGCCGGCGAATTTTTGATGTTGCAGATCATTAAGGGTACTTAGTAATTCCAGGCAATTCATGTCAAAACAATAGTGCAGACCAAGTAAGCCGTCGTCAGGCATGACTATCCGGTCATATTTTAAACAACCTGAGATATTTGGATTTTTTACAATATTTATATTGGAAATATTTACTTCCCGTTTTTGATCTGAAAAAGTCATGCATAAAGTTTTGTTACTGTATGTTACTATTGTTTTGCATGCTGCATAGAGAATTGCCAGACTGACAAACCTTGATTTGATAATATTCAGGACAAAGTCTCCACGGTTAAACAGTAAATTGGCATCGGCTGTCACACCCAGACTTGCATTGATCAGAAAGAACCTGTTCACTCTTTTATTATCTGTATTAATAAAGGACACTTTCCCGATATCCCATAATCTTGCGCTTCTAATATCTATTTTTGCAGGAATTCCTGATATCATGGCTGTAATGGGTTTTACAAAATCATTGCTCGAACCCAGTCCGATCCCTCCCAGGTATATTTTGTGTGCAGATCTTTCAAAATTGTTAATAAGGAAATTCAGGATATAATTTATACTTCCGTCTCCTCCAGCAGATATTATACAGTTAATGCCATCTGACTGCAACAATTCACGAAGGCAGCTTCCGATTTTAAAAGGGGCCCTGTATGTGATTATCTGTGTGTCTTTCGGCAGGATTTCAAGTACATCTTTTTCAATCTTAAGCCATTTGGCTTTTGCCTTATTATGGCTGGCAGAATAATTGACCAGAACTGCAGCTTTCATCTGTTTGATAATATAGGTTACAGAGAATCAGGTTTTCTTATCCTTGTCCTGTAATAAAAGACAATCAGGGCAAGAACCAGGAAGACCGACCCGTATAAGAAGCCTTCGAAGAGGAGAAATCCGTATGAGTGATCAGTAAAAGCGGAAACAAGGCTTGCCTGTGAAGGGGAAAAAGCAGGCAGGTATTCAATTATAAATTTATGCTGAGCCTTTTCGTAGTAAATGGGATTCTGAAGCCAACCCACATCGATATTTGCAAGTAAGATGATCAGTAAAATACCACCCAGTTCCCGGTTTACTGAAGATCCGATCAATAAACCGTAGCACCCATAAATATAGCCGCACAAAGAAAAACCCAAAACCATTCCGGTAAACCTGTCCGGGGTCATTAAAATGAAGGCCAGACAGGAAATATAGATTCCAAGTACAAAATTTATCCCAGCAATGAGAATAAGCTTGGCAAAAATTAGTTCAGAGCTTTTAAATCCGCAAAGGATCAGTCTCTTTTTTGCAGACAAACTGCGTTGCATAAGACTCATGGCAACAAAGGAGGCAACAAAGCCCGTTGCTGCCAGTCCGATAAAAATAAGTCCCATTTCACGTTGAACCATGGAAATGGCAGGTTTATCCTGAACAGAAGCAAGAACAATATAAATTTGATCTTCGGAATTAGTTAACCACACAACGGCATAAAAAACCAGTGGTATTACAAACAGCAAAATTATTATTATTCTGTTCCTGAACAAATCTTTTGTCTGGTAGCGAAATGCAATATAAATGTTTCTAACCCTCATTTTAAGTTGTCGTTTATGATCTCAAGGGTATCAATATTCCTGATTAACCTCTTTTAGTTTTCCGTTTATTATCTCCTGGATGACATCAGTTTTGTCCCGGTCATATAAAAGATGGGAAACTATAATGATAGTCTTACCAGCCTTTTTTAATTCCCCTGCAAACTTCCAGAATATCAGATAAGTTTCCCAGTCGAGCGCTGCATATGGTTCATCCAGGAAAAGTATATCAGGAGCATGCAATAAAGCAATCACCAGATTCAGTTTTTGGAGGGTACCGCTGCTCAGGTTCGACGCCCTGATATTCATGTAATTTTCAAAATTGAACCTTGCTGCAAGTTTCTGTGCCGACCTGGTGATATCTTCATTTTTCATTCCATAGGCAATCCCGAAATACCTCATATTCTCCCAGACAGTAAGATTTTTGAAAACCAGGGTATTTTGAGGACAGTAACCATAATTGCCTGCAATATTCACTTTACCTTTATCGGCTTTGATAAATCCGGTCAGAATATTCATCAGAGTACTTTTTCCACACCCGTTTTCTCCCACTATTCCGTATATTCCCCCAGGTTCAAGTTCCAGTTCAATTCCATTCAATACTTTTTTTCTGTAGTAGGATTTATAAATATTTGAAGCCATTAAGACAAATGTGCACATATCAAGTCCTTCTAAAAAAATATTCCATTCTCAATAAATATTTCCTGAAAATATTGAATATATTCCGATTACATAAATACTGATTATGAATGAACATAATTCCAACTTTAATACATATTTCATTAAAAAAAGTTACAAAAAAATGGTAAAAGTATTTATTATCATTTCATAATTATTCAAAAATTGTTACTTTTATATATTATAAATCATTGACTAACAGCAATGAAAAAAGAGGAGATATATGAGATCTCTTTCATTTCAAGGATGGTTAAAAATTTTTCTAAACTATCTTATCAGCTTAATGATTTTCAGGAAAGCGATTCGGAGTTGATCCGGATACCGGGCACTAATTTAATTATTGCCATAACCAGCGATAATATCGTCGAAGAGATCGAAAAAGGACTTTATGATGATCCTTATTTGATCGGTTGGATGACGGTTATTTCAAATCTAAGCGATCTTGCCGCAGTCGGAGCAACACCGATAGGGATCTTGCTTAATGAAACATTACCGGCAAATATTGATGAACATTATCTGAATGATATACAAAAAGGCATAGAAGATGCATGTCTTTCTGCCCAAATTAATGTATTAGGCGGAGACACTAATTTCTCATCTCGTTTGCATATGGGGGGATGTGCTCTGGGCTTAATTCGCGATGGAAAACTACTAATGCGCAAAGGCTGCAGGACCGGCGATTTGCTTATGTCATCCGGAAAACCTGGCCAGGGTAATAGTTATGCTTTTTTAAAATTAATTTCTGACACTAATCAAATAGCGATCGACTACCAGCCAAAGCCAAGGATAAAAGAAGGATTGATCTTGCGGGAATATGCCGGCTGCTGTATTGATACCAGCGACGGACTTATTGCTGCACTGGATCAGCTAATGCGTCTGAATAATACAGGCTTCGAAATTAAAGTCCCTGTGCATGAATATTTACATGAAGACGCAATAAATTTGTCTGAAAATATGAATCTTCCTTTTTGGTGGATGCTTGCCGGACCTCATGGTGAGTTTGAGCTGGTTTTCACAATTCCTCCAACCCTGCTGGAACCATTTATAAAAGCGGCATCAGGTATTGGGTGGAATCCTGTTCTACTGGGAACGACAGTTACAATTCCCGGTCTTAAAATTAACATCAATGGGAAATTGTGCAGTATCGATACAGGTAAAATAAGAAATTTACCGGAAGATATAAACGGCGATTTGAAAAGGTACATTTCCGAATTGAAAAAAATACAACTTCAGTTTATTGATCAATGAATTCTTCAAGAACAGTAATAAAGAAATCCCGGGAAAAACAATTTGATTTCCGGGATTTTGTCCTTAACGGGAAAAAACTGCCTTTTCATGAACGACTGGAGGATTTTTCAGACTTTATTAAGAAATTAAAGAAAAACAAACAACATTTTTACAGACGTGAAATAATATCTCCGGCAGACCGTGAAGTTTTGGTGCTGGATCCCTTTACTGGAAAGCCAAAGAAAATGTTAATGTTTGGGTCAAATAATTATTTGGGACTTGCTACACATCCTTATGTGCGTGAACAGGTTAAGAAAACGGTTGATAATTTTGGCGTAGGTATTGGAGGACCTTCATTGCTGAATGGTTATACAAACTTAATGAGACAACTCGAAGAACAATTATCAGATAGTAAAAAACAGGAAGATACTTTGATTTTTTCAAGTGGGTATAATACCAATACAGGATTATTAGGTGGCTTGTTTGGCAGTAAGGAAACAGTTTTTTTTGATGAATACAGTCATGCTTCATTTTATGACGGACTAATGCTCGCAAGGGTGCCTTTCGTCAGATTCGAACATAATAATACCAGTAGATTAAAATATTTATTATCGGAAAAAAGGTCAGCATCCGATGCTGATAAAGTTGTTGGAGTTGAAGGGGTGTATTCAATGGATGGAGATCTGGCGCCGTTAGATAAAATTGTTCCGATATGTAAACAATACGGAGCAGTTTTAATCCTGGATGATGCTCACGGGACCGGCGTGATGGGAGAAAACGGTATGGGCACAGGTGAATTTTTTAATCTTTTACGCGACATTGATATTACAATGGGTACATTCAGTAAAACTTTTTCAGTAACCGGTGGATTTGTATCTTCTTCAAAGCCTGTCATCAATTATCTGCGGTATTTCGCCAGATCATATATGTTTTCTGCATCATTACCCCCTGCAATTCTTGCTGCCGTATTGGCCGGAATAGAAGTTATCCGTCGGGAACCTGAATTAAGAAAGAGACTTCATGAAAATATGAATTACGCAAAAAAAGAACTCCGCAAATACAACATGATAGGCAATCCCCGGGCCGGAATTATATCACTCCTGGCACCACTCCGGATGGACATAAGAAAAGCTGCCCTGGATTTTCATAACTCGGGAATTTTCCTGAATGCTATTGAATATCCCGCTGTGCCTGAAAATATGCAGCGCTTCAGGATAAGTATGATGTCTTCACATACTCATTATGATCTGGACAGACTTATTGAATGTGTTGAAAAGGTTTGGTCACGATATGTTTAACCTATAAAAGTAATTGGCCATGGAAAAAAATGAGACCTTCGTTTCGGTTCTTAACAAAAGGGTTGATGAATATTTTAATCAAAACAGGATCCTGAAAACCGGAAATTTTGAATTGTATTTTAAAAGTGCCCTGTTCATTTCTCTATATATTGGCGCTTATTTGTTCCTGATATTGGGAAATTACACTCTTACAATTATGTACCTGCTATTTGTCTTATTGGGATTATGCCATATTGCCATTGCCACGAACATTGCACATGACGCCATGCACGGATCATATTCCAGGCAGGCGTGGCTCAATAAACTGGCGGTATTGTCTTTCAACCTGATTGGAGGAAATGGATATATGTTCAGAAAAAAACATCTGTCCACTCATATCGATACAGATGATGCAGACAAGAGAAGTTCGATCCAAAAGCAAAAATTTTTAATGAACGTCAAGACAGGGAAAGGAAAATCAAAAAACGCACCGGTCATAGTCTATCTTTTCTTCTCAGTCTACATGATGCTCATCAGGGATTTTATTTTGTTTGCTAAGGAAAAAGATCATATTCCCCGCAAAGAATATTTTATTTTATTCTTTTCAAAAGGTATCTATCTGACTTTATTCTGGATAATTCCCTTTTTCGCAATAGATGCCCTTTGGTGGCAAATTTTAATCGGATTGTTTCTGATGTATTCAGTCTCCAACATTGTATTTCTTATCATTTTAATTATGCCTACCGAAGGTATTGAGCAGCCGAAGATCACTTCCCATAAGGATGCTGCAAACGACTGGGCGATAGAGGTACTGAGACACAATGTAGACTTTTCACCACATAACAAATTCATAAATTGGGCATTCGGAGGATCTAACATGAATGTCATTCATTACCTGTTTCCGGATATCAGTCATGTTCATTACATTAAACTTTCAAACCTGGTAAAAGAAACAGTGCGGGAATTCGGATTGATATACAGGGAGGATGCCTTCATCAAAGTATACGGAATGCCATTTAAGTATTTCAGACAACTTAGGGAAAAAGAGAAACTGGCAAATAAGTAACTAGGACAAAAACATAATCAAATATTAAATAATCAAACATTAAAACCACTTGGTTACAACCTATTTATCAAATTGATTTTTAAATTTCCGGTATTATTGCATATTCCGGTAATTATAGGTAAATTTCAATAAGTATAATTTGCTTACAATATAAATAGGTGTAAAAATGTATAAACCTGCAGATCTGTTTATTGGCATTGTAGATTTCTTTGCAATAATGATTCCCGGCGGTATATTTTCATTTATAATCTATAATAATCATGCTGACGCAATAAATGGAATAATTCAGCTAAGTAATGATGGGTATTGGGTAGCATTTCTCTTCTTTTCCTTTTTTTTAGGGCACATATTTTCATTTATTGCAGAGAAAATTGACAAATTATGGAGTTCTAACTTTTGGATTGATAAAAATCAGGGACTATGGGATACTGTTTTTAGTATCAGAAAAAGAATCGGACAAAAATCAGATTCCCCTGAAATAAGTATTTATCAGTGGTGCAGATCTGTACTGATTAATGTATCACCTGATGCAATGTCTGATATTAACAGAATTGTTGCATCTGCAGATTTTTTCAGAAACTTATATGTAGTTTTCCCGCTTACCGGACTATTATGTCTGATCAATACAAATTACATACTTGGGATAGTGTTTATTGTTTTCACAATTCCCTGCTTATATTTCAGTGAAACGGGCAGGCAAAAATTACATAAAAGAATATGTAATCATATAATAATATTGGATGCACTTGATAAACTAAAGCCTCGTAATGAAAAATGAATAACAAAGCTATTTCCCGGGAAAATATATTCAGGGACAGGGTGCTTTGCATGAATTACCTGAATTTGCCTGAATTATCAGACATGAAGCCTATGCAACGAAGATTAATCAACATAAGAAATATTCTGCTGTTAATAGCTGTTGCTACTTCCGTCAGGGCCCAGGAATGGGATATAGGAATTGATTTCTGCAGCTCCTTCATTTGGCGCGGCATGAAAATAGGCTCAGGTCCTGCAATTCAACCATTCATTGAATATGCAAACGGCAATTTTACAGTGGGCAGTTGGGGCTCATGTAATCTATCTGATGATGAAGCTCTTGAAACAGACCTCTATGCAGGTTATCAAATTGACATCGACGAAAATTCTTTTCTGGAATTACTATTAACTGATTATTATTATCCCGGCACAAGTTTTTTCGAAAGTTCAACTCATTTCATTGAACCGATGCTGAGTATCGATATCGGAAATTTTTGCCTGAAAGGTGCTTACATGATGAATAATGGCACAGGGTATATATACACGGAAGCAGGATTGATAGTCGGGAACGTTAATCTGTTACTGGGAGCCGGTGACGGAATGTATACAAAGGAAAGCAGATATAACTTATGTAATATCAGCATAGGCACTTCAAAAAATTTAAAAATCAGCGATACATTCTCATTGCCTTTATCAGGATATGTAGTTCTCAATCCTTCCTCAGAGCAGCTTTATATAGTTGCAGGAATATCTTTCTGAACAATCCAGGTCACATCCGGAAGAGCATCGGGATATAAAATATAAATAAAATCTCCGACAGATATTAATATAATATCTATCTCACAGAAAATTCTGAAAATCCTTCAATACCTGAAGTAAGATCTGTTACGGAAATTGTCCACTTCCCGGTCAGATCATTAACTGCCGGCATAAACTCCAGAGAGAATGTTCCGTTTTTTTGTGGCATAATAATCTGACAGGTCATTCCCCTTACCTGCAGGATCTGTTAAAATTATCCTGACAGGCTGACTGCCGGTTATCAAAATTAAGTAAATTTTTTATCTCCTGTCTGACAGATGAACTCCTCATTTTCCCATTTTATTAAATCAATATTCAAGGTTTATCGAATGAACCTTTTAGTTGAACGACAACTTCATTAATATTAAAGCCTTTGATCTTATGGTTTTTAAAATAGTCCCTCAGCAGATCGTCTAACTCTTCATCAATATAATCCTTAATTATATCACTATCAGTGCAATATAAATGATGATGGTTTTCCAGGATGCCATCATATCTCATGACATCTTTATCTGTGTATACTTTTTTTACAAGTTTGTTTTCAATTAGTGTCTCAAGTACCTTATAAACAGTACCTGCGGCAATATTAGGATTTCTGTGCCTTATGTATTCTATAATATTTTCAGCAGTCGGGTGGTCTCCTGACCTGTAAATTGCATCAAGAATTGCCAGTCTCTGCGGGGTCACTTTTAATCCCTTTTCTGATAACTTATTCCTTATTTCCTCAATGGAGAAATTCATTCTTATCAATTAAATTTAAATCAGTGCATTTCAGATAAAAAAATCATGTTTTTATTAACTCTTCATTACCATTGGATCAACATCCTGTCAAATATCGGAATTATTTACTCCTTGTAATAATTATTAAACATAATATTCCATTTTCTTTTATCCCTTTTTAAAAAAAGGCTTGTTTGTTACAAATTCAATTTTCAATGACCAAGTGGAACCTCCATTATAATTGTTGATATTTATACCAAACAATAAAATCATGGAGGTTGTAACCCTTCATAATAATAAACTTCAGCGTTATTCGAAGAAACTCGTCTAAGTTTTATTAATCGTTGTCTGACCTGATTAAAACCGGTTTGTTCTATTCATCAGACCATGGGATATCAAGTCCTCAAATAAGCAGTCATGCCAGATCGAAACGGTCAAGGTTCATTACTTTATTCCAGGCTGCAATGAAATCTTTTACAAATTTCTCTTTTGCATCTGAACTTGCATAAACCTCTGCCAGGGCCCTTAGTTCGGAGTTTGATCCAAAAATAAGGTCTGCCCTTGTTCCTGTCCATTTTAAATCACCTGTTTTGCGGTCACGACCATCAAAAGACTCCCTGGTATCTGAGTTGGGCTTCCATTCAACACTCATATCAAGCAAATTGACAAAGAAGTCATTGGTCAGCACTTCAGGACGGTCTGTAAATACTCCGTTTGCAGAACCATCGTAGTTAGTATTAAGGACACGCATTCCACCGACCAGAACAGTCATTTCCGGTGCTGTTAATGTTAACAACTGTGCCTTGTCCACCAGCAAATCCTCTGTAGAAAGAGCATATTTCTTTTTCAGGTAATTGCGGAATCCGTCGGCTAATGGTTCCATAAAAGCAAAAGATTCAGCATCGGTCTGTTCCTGCGATGAATCCATGCGTCCGGGAGTAAATGGAACAGTGACATCGAATCCGGCATCTTTGGCTGCCTTTTCAACACCTGCACAACCTGCTAAAACAATCAGATCAGCAATTGATACTTTTTTGTCGTCTGCTTGAGCAGAGTTAAATTCTTCCTGAATAGCCTCAAGAGTTTTTAATACTTCACTTAGTTGTTCAGGATTGTTAACTTCCCAGTCTTTTTGAGGAACAAGACGAATTCGTGCTCCGTTAGCACCTCCGCGCTTATCAGAACCACGGAAAGTAGAAGCTGAAGCCCACGCTGTGGATACTAACTGAGAAACTGAAAGGCCTGATCCTAAAACTTTAGCTTTCAGATCAGCAACATCATTCTTGTCTATCAGTTTGTGGTTAACAGCAGGAATCGGGTCTTGCCACAGGAGATCTTCCGCAGGTATTTCAGATCCTAAATAACGGGATTTCGGTCCCATATCACGGTGAGTAAGTTTAAACCATGCACGGGAAAAAGCATCGGCAAATTCAAGAGGATTTTCATAAAACCGCTTTGAAATTTTTTCATACTCCGGGTCAAAACGGAGAGAAAGGTCTGTTGTAAGCATGGTAGGACGATGTCTTTTTGAAGGTTCATGGGCATCGGGCATAACCTCATCTGCATCTTTTGCAACCCACTGCCAGGCGCCTGCCGGACTTTTAGTCAGTTCCCATTCAAACCTGAACAGATTATCAAAGAAGTAATAACTCCATTTTATAGGTGTTTGGGTCCAGATAACTTCAAGTCCGCTCGATATTGTATCTCCTCCTTTACCTGTCCTAAATGAGCTCTTCCAGCCAAGGCCCTGTTCTTCAATAGGTGCAGCTTCAGGTTCCGGACCAACATGAGCAGCATCGCCGGCACCATGACACTTCCCGAATGTATGCCCCCCGGCAATCAGCGCAACTGTTTCTTCATCGTTCATAGCCATCCTGGCAAAAGAGTTTCGAATATCTTTTGCTGCTGCAACCGGATCGGGTTTGCCATCCGGACCTTCAGGATTAACATAAATCAGTCCCATCTGAATAGCTGCAAGAGGATTATCCATTTTACCCGGATCCAGGTCTCTTTCATCATTCTTCAACCACTCGGTTTCTGAACCCCAGTTTACATCTTCTTCCGGTTCCCAGACATCTTCCCGTCCCCCTGCAAAACCAAAGGTCCTGAATCCCATAGATTCCAAAGCAACATTCCCTGCAAGAATCATAAGGTCGGCCCAGGATATTTTTTTTCCGTATTTCTGCTTTACCGGCCATAGCAATCTTCGTGCTTTGTCAAGGTTGACATTATCCGGCCAGCTATTCAGGGGAGCAAACCGTTGTTGTCCTGCGCCTCCACCACCACGTCCGTCAGTTACCCGATAGGTTCCTGCACTGTGCCAGGCCATCCTGATAAACAGGGGACCATAGTGACCAAAATCAGCCGGCCACCAGTCCTGAGAGTTGGTCATTAACGAATGAAGATCTTTTTTCAAAGCTTTTAAATCCAGACTCTTAAACTCTTCGGCATAGTTAAAATCTTTATCCATAGGATTTGATAAAGATGAATTCTGCCGAAGAATGTTCAGCTTCAATTGATTAGGCCACCAATCACGATTATGTGCTCCACTACCGCCATGCATGTGTCTTCCCATAGCTCCGGCAACCGTACTTTTACTGTCTTTTTCTGAATGATTTTCCATGTTTTATTGAATTTTAAATTAAAATTATATCCGCCTTAATATTAACAGAGGTTGATTCTGTTATAAACGAGAATTATTCTCCTTAAAGATTCAGTAAAAATAGAAATTATCAGTTAACGACCAAATAAATTGATAATTTTTTATTCGTCGGGTTGGTTCGGAAAACATTTCTCTCTTATGTAACTTATTTTTTCAAGCCGCCTCAAGAAGAGCGATTTTCTTCTTGAGTTGATTGATTTTCTTTTGTTTATACTTTTGTTGATAATCCTCCAAAGCTTTAGGGTTAAAAGCTTCTTTGTTGGCAACCATCTTGTAATAGATAATTGCGAGTTTTCTTGCTGTTGCCACAACGGCTTTTGCCGCACCTGCTTTTGCCCGTATCCTCCGGTAATGATCACCCAAAGGACTTTTGCTGTTGTTTAAACTATTGGCTGCCATTCTGAATGCCTGGCCTGCATGGTGCTTCTTTTTCATGATGCGGCTACTTATTGTTTTTCCCCCTGATACTTTTG
>Ga0209163_1001447_pt1 | contig 25898 bp, 28 predicted proteins | sample MTBAKSrepl2MetaG_FD_187457 | JGI IMG/M metagenome (GOLD analysis project Ga0209163, IMG submission 187457) | Enrichment culture microbial communities om Arthur Kill intertidal strait, New Jersey, USA, that are MTBE-degrading - MTBE-AKS2 (Arthur... | ecosystem: Environmental > Aquatic > Marine >...
ACCACCTTCTGGATGGCCCCGGTGCTGATGGAAAAGCCCAGCACGGAAGCGCAGAAGCTCTGGACCGTTTCCCGGCTGTTGCCTTGGATGCCGCTGATCTCCCCGATCATGGCGCTGAGCCTGGGGCCGTATCCCGTTCTGTGCTCTGGAGGAACCTGAGCCCTCAAGGTCTGCGAGCACCGTTGGCACTGCTGCTCATGAAGGAGGAAGTGCATGACCGTCATCTGGATGGCCGGCAGCTCAATTTCCTGGTGGATGTGATAAGGCCCTTTGTCGATGAGGTCGGTTCCGCCACACGGGCACTGGGTGGTGTAGACATGTTCCTCATGGGTCGGATCCAGCAGTGTCTGTTGATGACCCTTGTGCCCTTTCTGGCCTCCGCGCTTTCGCTTCTTCTTCCGGTCCGATTTCTTCTGCTTGCCGCGGTCCTTGAAGGGACTGTCCGAAGACGGAGGCTGATTGGAGTTTGAGGAGTCCCGGTTGATTCTGGCTGCAAGGTCCTCAATGGTTTTCCGCAGCTGCATGTTCTCCTGGAGGAGCAGCTCAAAGGCCTTGCGGATAGGAAGCGGCGTCCGTTCCCAGTCGTCCACGCTGATCTGGAGGTTTTCCGGACGATCATCCATGGAGCCGTTCCCGAAAATGGCGCGTCAATGGGTAGACGAACACGGCCTTGGCCTGTCCGTGATAGGAGTAGCAGCTCCCCCGCTTGGCCGAGCCCTTGGTCTCGCCCAGGTACTGCCAGTTGGCCGCTCGGTAGCTGGTCCCGGCAAACCGCGACCGGTCCACGAAGGTCTCCAGCAGTTGGACCGGGGTACGGTAAAACGCCAGCCAGTCTCTCTGAAGGACCCTGGCATTGGCGGAGAGGATCTTGGAGGCCAGGTGCTTCACCCGGACCCAGGGCAGGATCAGGAATCGCACGTTGTTGACCACCTGATGGAGGTTGCGCTTGCGGGTTGCCGGGTCCCATCCGATGAATGTGTCCCGGGAACCCACTTTCCATGCGGCCGAGCCCCAGCCCAGGGCTGCCACCAAGCGCCCGTCGAGATACGCGAGGTACTTGAGATAGGCCCCTACGATCAAGGGTCGGCCCAGGTAATGATGACGATGGACGAGGAAGTCCCACAACGGCTCCTCTGCACTCCTTCGAACCATGGTCAAGGTCAGGGAGCTGTACTCGGAGACCTTCCCTTCCAAGGGAGTCTGGTCCAGGAAGAGGAACCCCTGGCTGGGGATATGCTTTTTGCCCCCAGGGGCGGGATTTTTCCTGGCGGGCAGTCGAATCTCTCCCTGGCGCTCCAGGGCGAGCAGGAGATCCCGGCAGGCGCGATCCTTGAGCCAGCCGTTGGGCTGCTTCCAGTCCCACTGCCGGCACAGGGCCCGGGAGATCTCGGAACGGCCTCGGGACCAATGCTCCCGGATGCAGCTTCGAATGGCCTGGATATCTTCCGGGCCGATCTCCCGGCCGCGGATGGTGTAGAGGGGCTGAGCCAAGGCGGCACCTCCTAAGTGCTGGAGATACCGTTACCATAGCGATAAGGCTGGCGCCAGCATAAAATGACGAATTTCGTGAAATTTTTTCACCCCGTGAATAGGTACCACCCTTCTCCCCACCATTGAGGCCGCGGAAAAGAATCTCCTCACGGTGAACCCGGAAAGCCACATCCTGGACGTGGTGGCAGACAAGGGGTACCACAAGGCCGAATTGATCAAGGAACTCAGCGGGAATCAAGGAATCACAACGTACATCCCGGAGCGTAAGACCAAGGGAAGACGTAAGTGGAACGGTGACGAGGCCGCCCGGAAGGAATTCCATCTCAACCGAAGGCGCTGCAAAGGGGAACAGGGGAAATCGCTTGGAAGAATGCGGGCGAATCTGGTGGAAAGGGCCTTTGCACATCTGTGTGAGACCGGGGGACTGAGGAGATTCACGGTCCGAGGGCTTGAAAACTGTCAGAAAAGATACCTGATTCAGGCACTTTCCTACAATCTTGGGGTTGTCATGAGGGCAGTGCATGGCTTCGGGACCCCCAGGAGCCTGAAGGAGAGGGCTCTCCTGGCTTGTCTAGCGGTTTACGGACTGGTTTTTCTTGCGTTTTCCCTTTCCCGAGTTTCTTCACCAGCCATTTTTAAGGGGGCGAACAACAAAGTCGGAGGTCAACTAATGGATTGATATTTCCTTTCCTACCAATTTCTCAAGATCATGTATTTCATTCCGGTAATATTCGCGCAAGAGTTGGCGAACCTCATCAGGAAACTCCGGCTTTGGCCTAGGCATCCTATTTAGTTCAAGCAATTTCCTGCGAATGTTCGTTCGAACCGAATAGGGTAGCAGTGTCCTAATTCCTTTACAGACGAATGGAGAATCGGGCAGTGAATGCGTAAATTTTGCAAACCATTTGTATCTGACCCCACCTTTGGTTTGGTTTTTTACAGCCATATCCGGAACAAAATCTCGGTCAACACCAATCCAGGAAAGCAGGTCACGCAAAACTTCCAGTGGTTTATTTTTGAGACACTCGAAGTTCATAATTTTGACTTGTTCTCGTGAAAAAAAATGGAAAATGACATTGAGCTGTTTAGCGTAATGTCCATGGCCAAGATAATCACGTTGCAACGCATCTCTTGGCTTATAACGAAGGCCATACAATTCTTCTTCAATAGCCTGTTTGAAACTGCGTTTTTCCATAAGTCGCTCTACCGCATAGGTATAGCCAGAATACGCTCTCGCTACTGGGTCGCGCAGGATGGCAATGAGTTTAGCTTGTGGCATCGTTTCAAACATGCGCCTTGGCCCTTCCAAGGCATACATGGCGTTTGCCTCACCACCTAGCGCTACATGACCGCTTGGTGTTTTTTCCACGAAAGAATGGAAAAGACGTGGTCCGTTCTCCCTGCAGCGCACATCACTGAAATACGGGTAATCTTTGGCCAATATATTGGCATAGATTTGCGGGTGTTGTGCCAACCAATCATATAAAGTGGTAGTCCCGGATTTTTGGGCGCCGATTATATAAATGTCTGGGACTCTCAACTTATTCATCTTTTTAATGACCCCAAAAAAGCTTTAAAAACACACTTGGTTGCAAAAAAGTGAGACCTGCATGTGTCCACAGCCCAGTCTGAAGGTAAGCAAAAAGCCACATGCCCATCTGCTGGATAATGGTTGCACAGGCATAGGCGATAGCTAGCCCTATTAAGCCATAATTTTGCACTAGATATAATCCTAATCCGATCGCAACGCCAGCACTCACTATGGATATAGCCATTATTGTCTTCCGATTACCAGTCATGACAAGAGCATAACCACACGATCCAACTAATACATTGACAACCTGAGCGAATCCAAGAATTAATAGCACAGTGCCACCGTTGCGGTAATAATCTCCATAAATTAGTTCCATGATACGTGCTCCAAATAACATAAATAAGCATAGCACGCCCAAGGAAGGAATTGCAGAGATGGTCGCCACGGTTCGCAATAATTTTTCCAATCTTGCCAAATCGTTTTGAGCATGCATACGGGCAATGAGCGGTGGCACCACTATGTTGACGATGGTAAGCGACATAGTAGTAAGCATTATCAGCCGTCTGGCGGCGCCATAGATGGCGACTTCCTGTTCGCTCGCATACGCGCCCAGAAGCCACAAATCCGACTGTGTGATCAAAAATAAGGTAACGGCATTGATGAGTAAGGGCCAGGAATGATCGATAAGTTCCACATATCCCACGTGACCTGTATTGTCAGGGATGATTTTTTTTGCTCTGTTACGCTGCATGGTGATTGCTATTGCGTTATTCACTAGCAAAGCCAGCAAAATGACCTGCAGCACTTGCCTCAACTCAAGCCGCAAGCCGAGCGCTGCCGCAATTCCGAGCAATGCGACGGTAAAAGTGCCGGTAATCAGTCCTCCAAACCAAACCGATCTCCCAATTTCCTGAAAGCCATGAAAAATTGCAGCAAAAATAAATTGGATGGCCAGAAGCGCAACCCATCCGCCCAATAGCCAAGCAATGGCAACCAGCCCCTGGGATTCAAAAATGTGCTCACCCAGGGTAGGCATCAGGATAGCTGCCAGCCCACCGGCTGCAACTGCACCAGCCAATGACAAAATCAGCCCTTTTTGGAGAATACTGCGCAGTCTCGATTTTTGCTGGGTACCGTTGGCCTGGGCAATATAGCGCAACAAGGTGTTTTCCAGCCCGCCTCGGCCCAGAATAGAAAAAAAGGTGGCCAGATTGAAAGCCAGAAAATATAACCCCATTTCGGCGGGCGGAAGCAGGCGGGCCAGCAGACCGGCTAGGAGCAGGCCAACAAAAGCCGTTGCCAGCTTACCAAAAAACGCCATCGCGCCACCGCGAAGGAGATAGGTTTTCAGTTCATGTGTGTTGATAAGTCATTCCTTCCTTTTTACCTCGCGTCGATGTTCACGGCATGTGTTTCAGTAGGGGAAATTTCACGCGGCGGACTTTTCCCTCCTCCATTTTCTCCAGGTAAAGCCTGCCAGCAAGATTCCGGTCATACCGCCGGCAATGTCGGTGAAAAAATCCACCCAAAGGGGTGTTCGGCCGTGAATGTAGAACTGGAGCAGTTCCGTGGACCCGGCCAAGATGATCAGGTCGAGCACGGCGGATGCCATGGGAGACTGAAAGAGAACCACGGCAAGGCCGAACCCGAAAAGGGCAAAGAGCGCGAAGTGGCCGGCTTGTGCCAGCGGCAAGGGGTTGCTCGGCTGGGGGGCCGGCGCGTCTTGCGGTGGCTGCGGAGATAGTTGTTCTACTTTGTGCTCGATTCGCTCGGTCACGTCGTGCTTGACGTGATTGGGCACCAGGGTGCCCACGAGAATGGCGGCAAAGGAAAGGAAGACCAGGGGCTTGAAAAAGGCCCCCATGCCCTTTCTCCACGTGGATGCGAGGAACACAAAGAAAAGGCCCCAGATCGTGTATGCGGCTCCCCGGGCCCAGGCATAGCAGCCTGCGTGGGTTACCGGGATCAGGCTGGGGTGGGTCACCCAGAGCGTGCCCGTGGCCCGGCTGAGCTGAAAAGTGGGTATGAGGTTGCGGGTCTCGGGAAGCAGGTCAAACACCTTTGTGTAGGTCTTCCATGGGTGCGTGCCCGTGAGGGCAAAAAGGGTGTGGGGCACGTCCCAGCATTTTACATGGCCGTCGTTCTGGGCGAGGATCACGCGGGCCTTGTTATACTTTTTGTCGCCCGGGACCACGTCTTCTGCGCGCATGCGTGCGATGAACCGGACCATGCGCGTGTCCGGGCGGGGAATGCCCTGTTGGATCTGGACGGACGTGTCCGGGTTGTGTGAGGTCAGGCGGACCGTGTTGTTGATGAAGGCCACGCTTGTTCCTGGAGGTGAATGGGTCTTCCATGCGGCGTCGTTGCCATTGAGGCCGGGGTCTTGGAGGAGCTCCGGTCCGCAGGGGACGAAGGGATCGAATACCATGGCTGAGAGGGCGGTCAGCATTGCCAGGATGATGAAGAAGGCCACTTTCACGAGGAATGGTTGGGGGACTGGTTGGGCACGGGCCCTGCTGCCATGGCGAGGAGCACGACCAGCAGGAGGGCGTTGGCCGGCATGTGCAGGTTGAAGTCTCCCACACTGTGAATGATGAGGGCCGTGACTCCGGCAAGGGCGCCCAGGGTCGTTCCCCGGACCAGGCGGCTGCGGTTTTTGAGTTTTTGGAAGCCCTTTCTGAACAGGGCTAGCATCATCCAGAGCAAGAGGGGGACCAGGAAAAGTCCGGTCTCAGCCACAACGTGTAAATAGTCGTTGTGGGCATAGTCGTACACGGTCCCGAGCCCGGGAGGCTGGAAACGGGGAAACGCATAAACATAGGACCCGGGGCCCGTGCCGATGAAGGGCTTGTGCTCGATCATGTCCAGGGTGCCGTCATAGGCCTTGAGACGGCCTTCCATGGTGGCCTGAGTGGTGTTGTCCGTGAGCGTACGGATGCGCTCCACGACCTCGGTGGTGGAGAGCACTACAAGCAGCACGGCAACGGTGCCGGCCGCGATCCCGATGATCATCCGTTTTCTGTGAAATTGGGGATCCCGAAGGAGCATGGCGCCTATGAACATGAGGCTCAGGGAGGTGCTGAACCAGGCGCCGCGGGACAGGGACAGGATCAGGGCCGTGAGGCAGAGGGCGGTGATGGAGAGCAGGACCGCGAGGCGGTTCCCCGTGGGATGGAGGAGGAACAGGCCCAGGGCCAGGGGCATCGTCATCTCCACCCAGCCGGCCAAGTGGTCCGGGTTGCCGAAGGTGGAGGTGAGGCGGCCCGTGTATTGGTCGATATCCGTGTACTCCCACCAGGGGAAGGGGCTGCTTCCCAGGTACTTGAACAGGCCGAACACGGCCAGAAAGGCGGTCAGGCCGAGGAGGGCGTGGATGAGGGTGCGGTGTTCATCCCGGGTGCGGAAAGTGTGGAGCACCAGGTAGAAGACGATGATGTAGTTGAGGAGGAGAAGGGCGGACCAGAGGCTGACTCGGGGCAATACACTGAAGATGGATGAGATCATGGCCAAGATGAGGATCAAGGCAAAGGGTTTGTCCAGGGGCGTCTTGATTCGGTGGAAGCGGCCTTGCCACATTTTGGCGATAATGAAGGCGGTCAGGGCGATGAGGGTGAGGATGTGGATCACGGTGATGGCCCATGGCTGGACCGAGGCCCGGGCCAGGGGGGCGAAGATGAGTAAGGCATAGATGGCGTAGCGGGGGATTTGGGCTATCGCGTTCATTGGGTTGGTCTTGTCAAGTTCAAGGGATTTATCTCGCGCAGAAGCGCTGAGGCGCTGAGAGGGCAAATATCATAAGAAAACATATAAAGTGCTTCTCGTGCGTTGGCCGCAATCTCTTCACGTCTGTCTTCAGAAAGGCGCTTCTTCAAGAGTTCAATCATGTCCTCGCGGTCATCGGGACTTATCCTACAGCGATTTCCAGTAGTTCCTGGTGACCGGTAAGTCCTTATGAAAGCAGCCATTTCCAGGCTGGGATGATGTGTATGGTATCGTCTATGGTCATCTCATCGTCAGCGGTTATGATGATCCCGTGGGATATGGCGAGTTCATGCATCGCGCTTTTCAGGCCCGCCAGTTCGCGTTCAAAGGTCTGGGGTTCCGACATATCCCATGAGACCTGGATCAGGTTAAGGTCTCCGGTTGTCCTGTTGCGGGTGAGAAAGTCGGTTTCAAGGCCGTTTTCCGTGCTGACGTATTCGATATCGTGTGCGGTGCGGCGCAGGTGCATGAAGACCAGGTTCTCGAGCTGGAGACCAAAGTTGTCGGCATTTCGAAAGGTCATGGAATTCAGAAGACCCGTATCGACGGCATAGACTTTGGCCGGGTTGATCTGCCGGACTTTTTCTGAACGGCTGTGAATCGGTACCCTGTAAACCAAAAAGGAATCGGCCAGGTGATCGAGATATTCATAGAGGCTGTTCTTCGTACACTTGACCGACATGCTCTTGAGGGTGTTATAGAACTTGTTTACGCTGAATTTTCCGCCAGTGGAAAGCAAGCAGTGGCGAACCAGGTGCTTCAGGGCCTGGACGTTGCCGATGCCGTGACGTTCAATGATGTCTTTCAGCAGCACGGAATCCACGTATCCCTGCAGGATTTCGATGCGAAGTTCACGGTCTTGTTTCTGCACTTCGGGGAAGCCGCCCACTTCAAGGTACTCTCGCAGTGCCTTGCGCAACCTGGCTGTTGTTCCGGCACCGAAGGTTGCGGGCTTTTCTGGAAAGAAACCATGAAAGCTCACATACTCCTCGAAACTGAAAGGGAACATCTCCGTGATCAGGGAACGCCCGCGCAGGCTGGTGGCGATTTCCGAGCCCAGAAGTTTCGACGATGAACCGGTTATTGCGATTTGAACATCTTCCGTATCGAGGAGGCGACGGATGAACTGCTCCCACTGATCGATGCGCTGTATCTCGTCAAAGAAAAAATAACACGTGCTGTCACGATGGTCAGGGTACTTTCCGAAGTACACATCCAGAATGGATTGAAAGTGATCCACACGGAATCCATGGAGCCGATCGTCTTCGAAATTGAGATAAAGTATTTTTTCCTTATTTGTGCCCGATGCGATCAGATCCTGTATTTTTTGATAACAAAACCAGGTCTTTCCAGAACGTCGCATGCCGATAACCACATCCGCCTTGCCGGAGACGCCATGCAACCGGCTGTTTCGGGGAACCGGCGCAGGCAGTCGCCGCTCGTGGAAATCATCGATAAGATGAGAGATGACGTCTTTCATGCGGGGATATTATCTCTTTTTGAGGGAAGGATCAAGCTGTTTTGGGCTCTTTATGAGGGAAAGTTGCCCGGGCTGTGCGTCATGCTCAAGGGTGATGGTTTCCCGTGCTAAGCGCCGCGGAACAGGGATGCGATGGGGATCAGGCGGATGTTGTCCACGGTCTCGTAGCTGTCACCCATGTAAAAGAGAAGGCCTTGACCGGGCCCTCCGTGTTCCGGGCGAAACGCTTCAAGTTCTGCAGGTCCCGCGGACCGGGGTTGCGGGTCGCCTTGACTTCCACGGCGTGCACCGTTCCTTGCAATTCAAAGATCAGACTGCAAAACCATTTTCTCGCGCAGAGGCGCGGAGGCGCAGAGAGGGCAAATATCAAAAGAAAATATAAAACATGTTTTATTGAATTGGTTTTGACAGGTTATGTAATGTAGTAGACATGGACTGCCAGATGTCGGATTTCAACTGCAACACATTGATTTCATGTTTATTCTGGACCACCGAATACTTCATCAAAAAACAGATCCTTATTCAGGGCTTCTTGCCACCTCCTGTGCCTTTGCACACCGTCGTCTCGAACGTCCCTGGGCATGGAGAGAAAGCGGATGGCGTCGGAATACCCAAGTTCTCTAAACAGAATTCTTGTTCCTTTTTCAATAAGGCTTTTATCATTCATGTTTCTTAACATTGTTGGGGTCATCTCAACTCCTCCTTTTCACAGAAGGAAATCGGGTTTCCTGTCCAAATACGCAGGCCAATTTTATCACATTTTTTGAGCAATTTATCGTCACAACTGATAAAATCGGCTTGCCAATGCAAATCTTTTTTTCGCGCAGAGGCGCTGAGGGGGCAAATATCAAAAGAAAGGTTAATATGTTTTATTGAATTGTTTTGACACATTCATTGAAATGATATTTCGCTAAGGTAAAAAGAATTTTTGTTTGTGTCGCTATTGATCGCCAGGTGAAGCCTGGTGCGGCTTGCTGACTGAAAGGTATCAGCTCTGAAGGCGCGTCACATGGCTATTGATCATAAGCTGAATCATGGTCCGGGTGTAGAGACAGAATTCTCAGCCACGATTCTTCCCGCCATGCAACAGCTCGAAAGCCCTTTCCAATCCTGAAGCTGTACAGTTTTTCACTATGAGTACCAGTTCGCGAATGAATCTCCTCCCATTTGAGACCCCCATCGCCATATACCTGTTTCCATGTCATCTTTGCCAGCTTCCGCAGGGTTTGAAAGACCGCCCACTGTTCTTTTTTTTGTAACCCGAAAAAATTTCGCTGGAATACGGGGTTGTTCAGATCCAGTTGAACTGATGCGTCTTCCGAACGGCTCATCCTTTTATCCGCGCTTCCATTTCGTCAAGGTCGCTTGGCCCCGGACCATTTTTTTCGGACCACATAATGGCCTCGTCCAGGTCGGCCTTTACTGAGTCGGAATGAAGCCACATCTCATTTTGAGGAACGAACCGGCCGATCTTGACAATCCAGACTCCGGATTCGATCTCGTCCACCAAAACGTGGTGCCCCGCGTATTTTTTCCCCAGGGATATTTGACCGCTGCTTCCCACCGTCTTTATAACGGCCATCTTTTCCTCCATTTAGGAATATATGAAAATATAATAGCATGAAGGCACAACATGTCAAGGGAGGGGAAGACTCTGCGGGAGGTTATGACTTCAACTGCCACTGCAAAAACATTTTCTCGCGCAGAGGCGAAGGGGCGCTGAGAGGGCAAATATCAAAAGAAAAGATAAAAGCGTTTTTGACACGGATTTCACGGATTACGCGGATTAAGGGCAAAAATATTTAGTATGTTAAAGACAAAAACAAAAAACCTTATTAGATACGATTTGCGTTGATTAAGGGGTAATATAGCATGAAAATGGTAAGGATGACGAGAGCCATAGAATCCTTTACATCGACCAATTCTATAGGCTCTCGCGTATGGCCCGGGCAACGCGTTCCTGTTCCTGATCGGTCAGATAGGGTGACATGGGGAAGCTGAGGCACTGGCCGGCGACCTGCTCGGAGACGGGGAAGTCGCCGGGTTGGTGGCCGAGGCCGGCAAAGGCCCCTTGGAGGTGCAGCGGGGCGGTGTAATAGGCCACCGAGGGGATGCCCGCCTGCTTCAGTTTTTGGCTGAGCTGATCCCGGTTCTCGGCAAGGACCGTGTACTGGGCATAGACCGAGGTGTTGCCTGGCGCGATCACCGGAGGGTGAATCCCCGGGATATGGGAGAGCAAGGCATCGTATCTCTTTCCCTTGTCGGCGCGCAGGGCGCACTCTTCGGGGAACAGGGTGAATTTGTCGAGGAGCACGGCCGCCTGGATGGTGTCGAGCCGTCCGTTGATGCCGACCAGGGGGTGCTGGTGTTTGACCTTCTGGCCGTGGACCCGGATCTGGCGGAGCTTGTCGGCCAGCGCGTCATCGGGCGTGAACACGGCCCCGCCGTCTCCGTAGCAGCCCAGGGGCTTGGACGGGAAAAAGGACGTGCAGCCGATGAGAGAGAGGTTGCAGGCCTTCTGACCGTGGTGGGTGGCGCCGAAGCACTGGGCCGCATCCTCGATGACCGGAATGCCGTGTTGGTCCGCAATGGCGTTGATCCGGGTCATGTCCGCGCACTGGCCATAGATGCCCACGGGCATGACGGCCTTGGTGTGGGGGGTGATGGCGGCCTCGAGCTTTTCCGGGTCCATGTTGTAGGTGTGGGGCTGAATGTCCACGAACACGGGTTTTGCACAGAGGAGGGAGATCACCTCGGCCGTGGAGATCCAGGTGTAGGGGACGGTGATGACCTCATCCCCGGGGCCGATATCGAGGGCCATGAGCGCCATGAGCAGGGCGTCGGTGCCGCTGGCGCAGGTGATGCAGTGCGGGACGTCCACATAGGCGGCGAGCCTTTTTTCCAGCTCGTTGATCTCCGGCCCCATGATGTACTGGCCGTGATGGAGGACCCGGTGGATGCCGGCTTCCAGACCCGGGCGGACCCGCCCCTGCTGGGTTTTCAGGTCGATGAAATCCATGCCCTTGGGGGAGGACGGAGCTTCCAGGTATTGCTGTGGGGTCATGGTCAGGTCCGGGTACCGCTCACACAGCCTTTCATCGCGGGTCAGCAGCTTGGCGGTCCCGGGCTTGAAACGGCTGAGCGCGGCGATGAGTTGCTCCTCTTCCGGATCCGAGCGATCAAAAACAGGGCCTTCCCCGGCCAGGGCGGCCAGCCACTGTTTGTCGGCTGCAAATGCGTTGAGTACATCCTTTGCCCGCTTGAGTATGCGTCCATTGGCCGTGGGATGGGCATCGGGCTCGAGACCGCGTTTCAACTCTCGAACCAGCGTGTATTCCAGGGTCTGTACGCTGCCGACATAAAGCCACAACGTCCCGCCCTGGTTGAGGCAGTGCTGAAGAGCCATTGCGGAATACTCTGCGTGCGGGAGGCGTCTGGCGCAGACGTCTATGGCAACGCAGACATCGATCAGAAGGTCCATGGGCTCTCCTTTATGCCGGACGGCCTTGTTCTTCGCGCATCCGGGCACGAAGATCAAAGGCCTCCATTCGCTCCAACCGGCTCGAGTTCCATTCAGGGACCTGGTCTTCGGGAGGCAACGGGGCGTTGCGTATGGCATCCAGCCTGTCCAGCATGGCTCTTGCCTGATCCACCAGGGCCTGAGGGAAGGGATCCTGGCCGGGCGGATGGAGGATTTCGCTGTCTGGAACTTCCACGTTCATGTGAACGCGGTCCCGTTTGAAGAGAACCGGCCGGGTGAATTCAAGCCTGCCTCGGTCGTAGACGGCTTCCAGTTTCATGGGAAAGCTCCATTCGTTTGGATGTTGATCCGTGACATTGGTGTCACAATACTTTGTTGTTGAGGGCTGAAATGCAAAACATTTTCTCGCGCAGAGGCGCGGAGGCGCTGAGGGGGCAAATACCAAAAGAGAAAATATAATTGATTACTCCGCCACTTACTCCGCCACTTACTCCGCCATTTACTCCGCCACCTGGCATTTCACCAAAAAGCCCAGTTCATATCAGGCTCCTCAAATGAGATCCGTCTATGACGATAAACTTCGTGCTGGACGCCGCGCGGCACAATACCCTTTTTAAAATCGGCCAGAAGCTGAACGTGGCCCACTTCATCCAGATGTATTAGTGGCCCGGCATCGCATACCACTGTGGTCTGCGATCTACTCTTCGCCATGAAGGCCCCATTCAACATCATCCCGAATGAATCGATCCATCAGTTCCGGCTGGTGCGATTCAAGAAAACGTCGGATTGCGTCGTTCAGTTTCAAACCCGAGGCGCCTGAGTTTTTTGACCAACTCTCTTCGTGAAATAGGCATCGAACCTTATCTTACAGCGATTTCCCGTAGTTCCAATTTTACTCCGGCAACATAATGCGATCCGGAGTCCATGGAGAATGTATCAAGATTTGTCCTCGATGGATTTTAATGGAAGAAACAGTCTTGGGCTGTTATCGCTTAAGCGGACAAACCCGAATTGCTCATAAAACCCCTTGGCGTTATCGTTAATGGCATCGACAACCATGGCATAGATTGCAATCTGGTCACTGACCGACAGAGTTCGCTGAATAGCATCTACCAGTAGCATTTTCCCGATGCCGCATCCCTGAGAATTATGATTGACTGCCAGCCTGCCAATCAGTGCAGCGGGGACCGGATGCTTCGGCAACTTCCTGGCCATTTTTTGGGGCAATTGTTCCAGACCGATGGATAATGAGTTCAAGGTGTAATAACCTATTATATCTTTAGGCTTGTCCGGCAGCACTGCAACAAAAATACGACTGATGCGACGTCGGATATCCTGCCCTGCCTGCTTATGAATATACTCATCAAGGGCTTCTACATTACAGTGGAAGCCTGCTCTGTTATGAGCCTCGTCCAGCGGCACAATAACCAGATTCTGTAAATCCGTCATTTGCTGATGACGCGCTTATCATATTCTTCAAATGCTGCGGTCAATTTGCGATTAAAACGGACCGGAGCGGCCAGCGCATCGAAAAAGACCCTTGAATTCTTCGCATCCAACACCATCATCTGATGCTTCTGGACGGTTTCCTCTGCGCGCTCCAAGGCACTGGTCAGTATAAAATGACTGATGGTCTTGCCCTCAAGTTCGGCCGCACGCGCTATAAGGCGCTTTGCGGCGCTTTTCACACGGAGGTTGATCCGCTCGTTTCTATTTTGAGTTACTGCATCCATGGTAGGGTCCCCTGAATAAGTCATCAAACGATTGATTAAATGTACGTCATAATGGTGCCCTTGTCAACACGAATGTTCGGACATGGGGACGTAGGTAATGCGTCATGGGGGACGGCTTTTATATTTTTTTATTTGAATGATTGAGAAAAGAAAGTGGTTATGTGATTAAGAATAGAAAGTGGTTATGTGAGAAAAAAAGTGATTATGTGATTATGTGAAACCAAAACACTGTTAATTAGGTGATTAGGTGGTTAAGAAAGGGCTGTGATTATGTGATTAAGGAAAAGTTATTTATTATTTAAAATGGGTTAGAATGCTTTGTTTTGTCAGTCGATGTTAATCTACAAATACTTTGAGCATTATTGTTCCGGTTTAGTTAGATTTTTTTAGGTATCCCTGCCTGTTTTAATACAGCATTTGCCGTGTGTCTGGATTTGATTTGATGATCAACAACAAATCGGATACCAGTAATAGGGCTCTCCCTGATCTCATGATCTCCCTTACCTTGCCTATAGAATTCACAGCCGCCTTCGGAGAGATATTTTTTACCAATTTGGAGTAATCAGCCATGACGAACCCGTAAAAACCGTTTATCGCGCAGAGGCGCGGAGAACGCTAAGAAAAAACTGCTTAATATCAATTGGTATTTTTTGCGCTTTTTGCGGCTTGGCGCGAGAATGTGACTTTTTACGAGGATATCAAACATCAGCTTGCGATTGGTTCCACTATTTCAAATCGCCGCGTCATGACTTCAAAGGGTACTTCCTGCTCGATTTCTACATTGTTGGCCTCAAGTAGTTCTGGAATCATCGTTCTAAGCTTTGTGATCAGGCCTTCCATGGTAGCCTCTTCGGTCACAAGGCCCGGCACATCATCGCTTGTGGCAACCCATACTTCCGCCTCATGGTCCCACTCAGCTCTTATAAAAAAGGGTTTGGAGATCATAATTTGTTCCTTTTTGTTAATCGGAAGATTAAGAAAAAAGGTGGTTATGTGAGAAAAGAATGTGATTATGTGGTTAAGTGATTATGTGATTATGTGGTTCCCTTTCGGTGACTTTAGGCTTTGCAAAACACTTTTCTCGCGCAGAGGCGCGGAGGCGCTGAGAGGGCAAATAACAGAAGAAAAGATAAAAGCGTTTTTTGGAGTATCGCCGCTTGTGATTCGTAAACAGATCGGACATTCGGAGCCATGTGTCACCGGGCTCAACCAAAACGATCGGTGAGTGTTTGGGCGAATTCCTTCAGATCATTCACATCTTCATGGGTTACCCTGAAAACCACTTCGAGATCCACCTTTCCATACTCATGCACCACCAGGTTGCGAAAACCCACCGCCCTGACCATCTTTTCAGTGAGCCCTCTATCTATAATGCCTCGATCTTCCAAGAGATAAAACAACTCATTGGTGCTGCCGGCAACCCCCAACCCTTCTTCGCTGACGATGTGGGCGGCCATATCGATGCAATTCTGGATTGCCTTTTGCAGATTGAAAAGTATGCTCTCCTGCCGATCCAGGTCTCCCAGGAATTCCGGCAGGCCCACTTCCCTTTTTGCATAGATGCGGCCAAGATGTTTCTCCATAGCCGATATCTTGGACCAGAGTATATCCTTATCCACCATGGGCATCTCTCAATCGTTTCTGCAGACCCTTCCTGGTCATTTCAACATAGGGCGCAAAATCAGCAATCATGGAGATGCTTTTCATGCGGAACTCGGCGAGTTGCCGTCGATCCCGCACGTAGATGAGCTGCCCCTTACTCAAGACCTGGGCTTGCACCACGCAGGAGGCGTCATTCAGGAACAGGATGTGCACATCACTGCGCAATGCCCGGGAGAGTGGGGGAAGCAGCCGGTCCAGCAAGGCTTTTCGGTCTTGACATGCCGGCCCCTCAGCCGGCAGAACGGCTATGTCGATATCGCTCCCGGGGCGTTGGCTGCCCGTGGCTGCAGAGCCGAAGACATATGCCGCAACAATATCGCGGCATTCGTTCAAGACCGGCTGAATAATTTGTGCGATTTTGTGGTTTTCTTTCATGGGACTAAGAAAAGATTGGGATTAAGAAAAGAATGTGGTTATGTGATTATGTGATTAAAAAGACTGTGATTGAGAAAAGAATGTGATTAAGAAAAGGAGGTGGTTAGGTGGTTAAAAATAAACAGTGATTAAGTGATTAGGTGATTATGTGAAACCAAAAGATAGTTAATTGGGTGATTAGTTGGTTTTCGGGTTTCAGGATCACAGAAAGTGTCATGCTATTTAATTCCAAGCTGTTTAATAATAAGCCCAACCAGTGAATCTTTTATTTCGTTATGTCTTGGGATAGGTGTCGGCTTTCCATTATGCGAATTGACATATATATCATGTTTTCCGCCATGTCGCTTTAAGTAGCAACCGGATTTAACGAGGTGCTTAATCAAATCGTTTCGCTTCACATAGAGACCTCAATTGTCATGGTTTTAGATTCAGGATGTGAAGGAGTTTGGACGTCTTCTATCATCATACGATATGCATCCTGGATATTTATTTTTAACTCTTCTAGCGTCTCGCCTTGGCTAAATACACCAGGAACTTCACGTAACCTTCCAACATACCAATTGTCATCAATCCAGTATTCAAGGGTAAGGTTATTTATCATTAGCATGCCTCTTTAAGAAAAGCAGTGATTAAGAAAGGGCGGTGATTATGTGAATCCCTGTACCGCACCTTCAAGAGAAGCCAATCTTCCAATACGGTGAGCAACTCGTTGCGATATTGCTCTACGGTATCACCATTTGTCCATACTCCCTGAAAACCAGGGATTTCAGCAAACCACGACCCATCATCCAATTTATCATATTCCGCTCTTTCAGTTGACTTGCTCTGTTTCGTCTTGTCCGTATAACTGGGGCGCCCATTATCCTCAAGACTTTTGTACATGCCGGGTTCGCTTCATATCCATAGAACAGCGGCCCTGGATTCCGTCTCCCTGAATTCCGGATCTCCCGTTACTATGGTGGCGGAGAGTTCTTCCGCCGCCGCCACCACGAATGCGTCGGCGTACGAAACGGGGTGGTTTGCTTTGACAAGCGCGGCGGCGAGAACACGCTCTTTTGTGGCGTCCACGAGATCAATGGGTATGGTTGAGATGTCTTTTATAATGGCCTCTGCCGTCTCGCTCCCTCGTTTGCGGGCAATGATGTAATAGATTTCCCCGAGACTGATTACGGATAGAAAGACTGAAGCATTTCGTGATGACGCGTCCTTGAGGATATCCCGGACCCTGGAACCAGACATTTCCCCCTGGAAATAGGCCAGCAGAGCATAACTATCAAGAATGTATCTTTGCTTTTTCACGTTTTTTCTCTTCCCCGCGTTCCGCCAGCAGCGCCTCTGTCAAGGATTCGCCCCCGGCCAGCGCCCCGTAAAGCCTCTCCACGGGATCTTTGTGTTGCGGGGTGAGTACAACCTTGCCTTCCTGCTCGGTTACGACGACTTTCATACCCGGCTTCAGGCCGATCTTTTTTCTGACCGGTGACGGGATCACAACCCAGCCCTTTGAAGAAACCGTAACTATTGTGGTATCCGCTGAACCCATTTTACACCCCCGCCGTTATACGTTTAGGGGAACATGGTATAACGATTTTGTGAATGTGTCAAGGTTCCGGTCTCCTCTTTGAACGCTTCTTACGATTTTTGGCCGTTGGGCTAGAAGCTCTTTTCGTTTAAGCGCTATGTTCATCCGTGTCAGAATACCATGTTGTTCCGGGCCGAGGGGAGGCCTATCCGTCTTTGCCTTCCCGGAGGCCTTCGTCGTGTTTGGTGAAGGTCTTGCCGCAGGCGAGGCACGTGAGGTCGTCGGCCAGGCGCTCGCCGCAGGTGCAGGCCCAGCCGATGGCCCGGGCCGGGTTGCCCACCACCAGGGCGTGGTCCGGCACGTTGCGGGTGACCACGGCGCCCGCGCCCACAAAGGCGTACCGGCCGATGGTGTTGCCGCAGACAATGGTGCAGTTGGCCCCCAGGGAGGCCCCGTGTTTGACCAGGGTGGGGCGCACCTGGTCCATCTTGCGGAGTTCTGCCCGGGGGTTGTAGATGTTGGTGAAGACCATGGACGGGCCGCAGAAGACCCCGTCCTCCAGGGTCACGCCCTTGTAGACGCTCACGTTGTTCTGGAACTTGCAGGTGTTGCCGATGGTGACGTCCGGCCCGATCACCACGTTCTGGCCGATGTTGCAGTTCTCCCCGATCCTGGAGTTGGACAGGACATGGGTGAAGTGCCAGATCTTGGTTCCGGTGCCGATCTCGCAGTCCTTGTCGATCACCGCGGTCTCGTGGATAAACACGCCGGCCGGGGCCTGGGGCGGGGGAGCGGCCGGCTTGGACGGGGTTGGGGGGGCCGGGGCCGCGGCGGCCCGGGGGCCGTCGTCCAGGCATCTCTGGGCCGCGTTCAGGACCCGGAGGACTTGAAGGCCTTCGGACCCGTCCGTGATGGGTGCGCACCCCTTGGCCATGCAGTCCATGAAGTGGAGGCACTCCAGTTTGAGGGGCTCGTCCTGGGGGATGTCCGGCCGCTCGGGCTCCCCCTTGACCGGCACGGGCTGGTTGTCCTTCCAGGTGATCTGATGGGGGTAGAGCAGGAGCTTGTCCGGCCAGGGGAGCGTGTCGTCGAACACGGCCATTTTCTTGTCGCCCACCACCACGAGTTTCTGCTCCTTGAAGGGATGGAGCCAGGACACGAAGATGTGGGCCTGAAGGCCCGAGGGAAACTCCATGTGCGTGGTGGTGACGTCGGCGATCTTCTTGTGGAGGAAGTAGCCGCCAGTGGCGGTCACGTTCTCGGGCGCCTCACCGGCCAGGGAGAGGATCATGGAGATGTCGTGGGGCGCAAAGGACCAGAGGATGTTCTCTTCCCTCCGGATCTTCCCCAGGTTGAGGCGGTTGGAGTAGATGTAGTTGATCCGGCCCAGCTCGCCGGACCGGGCCATCTCCTTGAGCCGGACAAAGATGGGGTGGTACTGGAGCAGGTGCCCCACCATGAGGACCCGTCCCTTGTCCCGGGCCAGGGTGATGAGTTCCTCGCCTTCGACCTCGTCCAGGACCAGGGGCTTTTCCACGTACACGTGCTTGCCGGCCCAGAGGGCCTCGCGGGCGATCTGGTAGTGGGTCTCGGCGGGCGTGGCAATGGCAATGCCGGCGATGTCGTCCCGGGAGAGGACATCACTGAGGGCCATGCAGGTCTCGATTCCGGGGTACTGGTCCTGGAAGGCGGCGAGGACCGTCTCGTTCTTGTCGCAGACGAGCTTGAGAGCGCCGAGGTTGTGGTAGTTCCGGACCAGGTTCTTGCCCCAGTAGCCGGAGCCGATGACGGCGATGTTGGGAACGGGGGATGGGGTTTCGGGCATGGATTGGGTCCTTTCTTGATGGTTTCGTTAAAACCCTTTATCTCGCGCAGAGACGCTGAGACGCTGAGAAAAAATACTTCAATATCAGCATGTGATCTTGGTTTTGGGGTTCAGCTCCCTTGCCCAGGAGGGTGCATGAGGGCCTTGCATTTCATCGACCACATCATTGTTCACGATCAACGAACCGCCCCGCCTTCGGCCATTCATCCCGAGCGGAAGAGGGCGGCGATGGGAATCAGGCGGATGTTGTCCACGGTCTCGTAGCTGTCACCCATGTAAAAGAGAAAGGCCTTGACCGGGCGCTCCGTGTTCCGGGCGAAGCGCTTCATGTGTTGCAGGTCCCGCGGACCGGGGTTGCGGGTCGCCTTGACTTCCACGGCGTGCACCGTTCCTTCCAATTCAAAGATCAGGTCGATTTCGTGGCCCGCCGCGCTCTTGTAATAGTAAAATTGGTCCACCGGCAGTATGCCCAGCTTGCGCCGCTTTTCGAACTCGGCCAAGACGAAGTTCTCCATGCGTTGGCCCTCGCTGATGCCGGCATTCAAGCTATTGAGGATGCCATTGTCGCAGAAATAGGTCTTGGCCGCTTTGATGGTTCGTTTGGCAGGGCCGTACGGATAGCCATACAGCTTGAATGTGATCTGGGCCTGGAGAAGAGCGTTCAGATATTTCTTGGCGGTGACGTGGCTGAGGCCGGACTCACGGGCAAAATTGGACACTTCAAGATGTGAGCCTATGGAGCGGGCCAGGTGATGAAATACGGCCAGCAGGCCCTCCAGGTTTTCAATGTTGGAAAGCTGCATCAAATCCCGGGTGAAGTAGGTATTGCGATAGTTGGCCAGGACCGAGTGTTTGTCCGGGCCGGATGCACGGCCGAGCACCTCGGGAAACTGGCCGAAGGTCACGGCGTCGTCCAGCAGGCGTTGGGCTTGTTTGATGCGCGGCAGATCGATCTCGTCGTCCAGAATCCGGTGCGTAGCAGGCCCCTGGTCTTCACCCCAACACGCCGTAGGCAGGGAAAGGATCTCCATGCGGCCGCGGCATCCAGCAGGCCCAAGGTGCTGGAGCCGGTCATGAGGAAGCGGGCCTTCTCGTTGTCGACGGCGTATTTCACCGCCACGGTCAGAATCGGCAGCCGCTGGATCTCATCGATGATGCCCCTGCCTCCCATGTGGCTGACAAAACCCTTGGGGTCTTTTGTTGCCCAGTCCAGGTGGTCGAGGTCGTCCAGGGTGACGTATGGCCATGTCGGAAAGCGCTTTTTGAGCAGCGTGGTCTTGCCGGCGCGCCGGGGGCCGATAACCAGGCAACTCCGGTCCGACGGGATATCGAGCCATCGTTCAAACATGGTATTCAATTAACATGGATTGATTTAAAGTCAAGTTATAAAATTGCCAGGTGTAGTGGGGGGCCGTCATTGATTTCAACACCGGGACCGACAGGGGAGCTTTGCCTGTCTTGGAGTGCCGACGGGGAGGTCTCTTCGGTAGAAGTCGGCGATGAGTTGTTCCAGGATGGTGCGCATCAAACGATTAGTATCGGACATTTTCAGGTCAAGGTTAAAACACTCGCGAGTTTTTTAACCTTTGAGGCCTCTGATGCGGATAGAACAAGGGAAAAAAAGATAAAACCTTCTGTTGACTCAGATCACACGCATGAAAGGCAGCCCGGAGGGGTCGGGGCTTTCTGATGAAAATGGGTTGACAAACTGACTGTATTTTATAAAATTCGGTCAGTTTATGAATTGATTTTTGAGGGAGCCTATCCATGTACATTCTTCAGAGGCAGCTCGCCAATCTGAAACAGGCGGTCAGGCCCGGCAGGGTGGCCGTCCTGTACGGGGCGCGCCGGGTGGGAAAAACCACTCTGGTCAAGAAATTCATGGAATCCGAGAGCGAGGACGCCCTTCTGGTCAACGGCGACGATATCGTGGTTCGAGAATACCTGGAAAGCGAGTCCACGGAAAAGCTTCGGGACTTTGTGGGCAACCATACCCTTCTGATCGTGGATGAGGCCCAGAACATCCGCCGGATCGGCCTGAACCTGAAAATCATTGTGGATCAGATGCCTCACGTTCGTGTGATCGCTACAGGCTCTTCCTCGTTCGACCTCGCCCGGGACGTGGGGGAGCCGCTTACGGGCAGGAAACGGGTCCTGAAACTCTTACCGCTGGCCCAAATGGAGCTTTCAGCCATTGAAAAACCACACGAGACCCGGGCTCACCTGGAGGCCAGACTGGTGTTCGGGTCCTACCCGGAGGTGGTTCTGACCCGCAGTAATGATGAACGCGAGGAGTATCTGCGGGAAATTCTTTCATCGTATCTGTTCAAGGACATCCTGCAATGGGAAGGCGTTCGACATGCCGACAAACTGCAACGCCTTCTTCAACTGCTGGCCTTTCAGATCGGCAGTGAGGTGTCTCTGGCCGAATTGGGCAGGCAGCTTGGAATGAGCAAAAACACGATCGAGCGGTATCTGAATCTCCTGGAAAAAGTCTTTGTGATTTTCAGCCGCGGTGGATTCAGCAGGAATTTGCGCAAAGAGATCACCAAGAGCCACCGGTATTACTTCTATGACAACGGTATTCGTAATGCGTTCATCAACAACTTCAACCCGCTGGCGATTCGAGACGACATCGGGGCCCTCTGGGAGAACTACGTGGTCACGGAACGGTTGAAACGGCATGAGTATCTGCGGGAATCCGTGAACTCAGCCTTCTGGCGGACCTACGACAAGAAGGAAATCGATCTCGTTGAAGAACGGAAAGGGCGTCTTGCCGGCTTTGAGATGAAATGGAGGGAACACGGAACAGCCCCTCCAAAGGACTGGGTTCGGGCCTATCCCGATGCCTCTTTCGAGGAGATCCATCGAGAGAACTACCTGGGATTCATCACTGAAACGGCCGATTCAACGGCAACTGATATTCTCGCGCTGAGGCGCTGAGACGCTGAGAAAACCTTTAGACGCGAATTGTAAAATAAGGGAAAAAGACAAAAGAAAAAACCTGTTTTTGGCGCGGATTTGACGGCCTCGCAAAAACGCTCGGCCGCCGTCGATATACATCCAGGCTCATTTCATGATAGCGGCGCATTGAAGGCAATCACCTTTTTGCGACTTACCGGTTTGTTTGACGGCCTCGCAAAAACGCTCGGCCCCCGTCGATATACATCCAGGCTCATTTCATGATAGCGGCGCATTGAAGGCAATCACCTTTTTGCGACTTACCGGTTTGTTTCGCGGGTTTCGCGGATTAAAAGATTAGAAATAATATGTTAGAATATATCATTGCATTTGATGGTTTTTTGATTTTAACATTTTCATATTTTTTTGTCCTTAATCCGCATAATCCGTGTAATCCGTGCCAATATAGTCTTTATCTTTTGATTTTTGATTTGATAAAATCCAGCCCTTAATCCGTGTCAAACCCGTCTTCCGGCGTTGGTCTTTTGACACAGCTCCGCCCCTTGGGTTCCAGGGGCCCACAAAACTTCCATTTATTCCAGAGTGTTACGATAATTGCCGCCGATGGAAAACCGTTCGGCGGCAAACAGACTTCAATCAATCAGTATCGGCACAAACACCCAATTCGTCAAACCTTTTCTTCTGGAAAAACAAACCCTTTCATGCATTATCATGGGCTTTTGATCTGCTCCCGAAGTTGAGCGTGCCGTTTGCGGTACTGCTCGTTTTGAGGCTCCAGGGCCTCGGCCTTGGCGGCATGGGCCAGGGCCTCGTCAAACCGGGCGAGCTGCAACAGGACCTCGGCCGCCTGGGCGTGGTATATCGCCTTGTCCGGTGCAAGGGTCATGCCGCTCTTCCAGTCCGCCAGGGCCCCTTGAAAGTCGTTCAGGCGGCGGCGGATCATGGCCCGGTGGTGAAAGAGCCCGGCCGAGGGCGCATCGGCCGTCTCCATGGCCCGGGTGGCGGCCCGCTCCGCCATGTCCAGCTTGCCGGCCCGGATCAGGACACGGCTGAAGAGAAGGTGGTACCGGCTCTCCCGCGGGGCCAGGACCGTGGCCTTTTGAATGGCGATCTCCATGCGGTCCAGGTCCTTCTGCTCCTCGGCGATCCGGTAGAGAAGGAAATGCGCTTGGGCCGTGGGCCGTTGACGGTTGAGCCGATCCAGGAGATGCCGGGCCTCGATGAACGCGCCGGTCTGAATCATAGCCTCGGCCGTCACGAGCCGGGCCTCCAGGGAGAAGGGAATGGTGCGGTCCGCACGCTCGAAAAAGTCCACAAAGGCCTCGGCCCGGCCTTGGGCCTTGAAGGCCGACAAGACCCGCCCCAGGTCGGATTCCCGGGAGACGCTCTGCGTGAGCCCCTGCATGAAGGATTCCTCCGCCTTTTCCATTTCGTCCGCCTTGAGATAGAGGCGGCCGAGGCGGATGTGGTGGGCCGGGGTGTTGTCCCGGGGGCTCTGCTGCATGGCCATCGTGTAGTGGGCCGCCGCTTCCCGGGGCCGTCCCTGGGACTCCAGGATGTCGGCCAGGGCCATGAGGGCGTCCCGCGGCATGATCCCCTCGTCCACGGCCTGGGCAAGGCCCTGCTGGGCCACGGGCTCCAGGGGCTCGGACCAGAACGGTTCCCGTTTCAGTTGGTGGTAGGTGGGCGGGTAGATGCGGACCAGTTCCTGGATCGTGTTGCGGAAGGCCCGGATCTCGCCTGTTCGGTAGAGGTGGCGGGCCAGGGCATAGCGGTAGAGGATGCCGTTGGGCCGCAGCTCGATGGCCCGTTGAAACGCCGGAAGTGGATGGAAGGGATTGGGGTCGGCCGGGTGGAGCATGGCCTGCATCTGCTCCAGCCGGGCCAGGGACTGGGCCAGTCCGTAGTGGGCCTCCGCGTCGATGGGAATGAGTCGCGCCGCTCTTCCAAAGGCGTTGGCGGCCCGCCTCTCCAGATCAAAGGCCTCCTGAATGGTCTTCTCCCGGGACAGGGCATGAAGGGCCTCGCCCAGGGCCTTGACCATGCGGCCGTCCCGGGGTTGGCCCTGGGCGGCCTTTTCATACTGCCGGACGGCCTCGGCGTATTGCTTTGCCTCCATGGCGTCCCCGCCGAAGTGGTAGTGGAGGCGGGCCTTGAGCTGAAGGGAAAGCAGAATAAGCGCGATCAGGGCGAGGAGGAGGACCAGGGCGATGAGGAGCTTGCGGAGGGGGGTTAAGGTGTTAAGGTGTTGAGGTGTTGAGGTGTTAAGGGGTTGAGGTGTTGAGGTGTTGAGGGAGGATGAAGCAGAGGCGCCGTTCGGGGCATGGGCCGGCGGGCCTTGGGGGCCCGGGCCGTTGTCGGATATGCTGGTAAATTGGTGAGCCAAAACAGCACCCTGGCAGGCCGCTGAAAAACGCCCATCTGCTGCGTTCTGCTCATCCCTCGTCACTGCGGCGTACGGGCTTGTACGCCTCATTCCTCGGGGTTTCGCACGCCTTGCATCCGGGCATGTTGAGTCAGCCTGTGAACATCGGATTTTTCAACACGCTGTCAGCCGGTCTCGCCGTAATACTTGGCGTAGTACTTGTGGTAGTACTTGTAGTAACCCTCGCGCCGGATATCCACCTCGTTGAGGACCACGCCGATCAGGTTCGCATGGGTGTTGCGGATCTGGTCCACGGCCTTTTGAATCAGGTCGCGGTTCACATGGCCGGCCTTGATCATGAGCACCACCCCGTCGGTCTGGGGGGCGAGCAGCAGGGCGTCCGAGGTGGGGAGAAGCGGAGGCGAGTCCAGGACCACCACGTCAAAGCGCCGCTTCAGGTGATCCAGCAGAAAGGTCATCCGGTTGGACTCCAGGAGCTCGGCCGGTTTGGGCGGCCGGGGGCCGCTGGAGAGCACAAAGAGATTCTCGGTCGGGGTCTGTTGAATGGCCGCCTGAATGGATCTGTGCAGGAATGGAAGCTCCTCCTCGCCGATCACCACCTGGCGGTAGAGCTGGTGGAGGTCCGCCGGGTCATAGGACGGGCGGTCGAAGTGGCCGCTGGAGAGCCGTTCGAATGCGTAGGTGCCGGTCTTCATCCGGAGCGCGGCACGCAGGCCTTCGATCATGTGCAGGGAGATGTAACCCCCCAGGTCCTCCTCCTTGATGAGCCCCAGGCTGATGAGGATGAAGCCCAGCTTCTGACCGGTGCTCTTCTTGCGGCGAAGGGCGGACTCGGCCTGCTGCCGGGTCAAGGCCCCGTTCTTCACCAAGAGTGTGGCGAGCTTCTTGCTCCCCGGCCGGGTGGGCCAGTTCACATCCACCAGGGCGCCATCCAGGAAATAGAGTTCGGCCTTTTCCTCCCCCTCTTCCAGGCGGACCAGGCCGGTCTTCTTCTGAAAGGAGCAGAGCCGGTAGATGTCGCTCACGCTCAGGTCCTGAAGGGAGCCGGACTGGACCTCGGTCCCGAAGGTACCCGAGAGGAGGCCGGTCAGGCCGTGTCCCTCCCGCGTGGGCACGATCCGCGTGAGCATAGGCTTCCGCAGGTCCGCGTCCACCATGAGCACGCTTCGGCCGGCCTGGGCCATGGTGTGGCAGAGGTTGATGACCGTGGTGGTCTTCCCCTCCATCTCGCCCGAACTGGTGACCAGCAGGGAACGGAACGCCTTGTCCATGAACGCGAACTGGATGTTGGTGCGGAGCGTTCGATAGGCCTCGGCAAACCGGGACTGGGACGGGTAGTTGCTGAGGAGATTCCGGACAAAGGATTCGGGGTCGCGCTTTTTGGTTTTTGGCATAATCTTTAAGACCAGGTGTTAAGGTGTTGAGGTGTTAAGGTGTTGAGCCAACTAGCTGTTAAGGTGTTGAGGTGTTGAGGTGTTAAGCAAAAGCAAAACCAATACATGATAAAGACCTGTAAGCAAACTAGGTGTTAAGGTATTGAGGTGTTGAGCCAACTAGCTGTTAAGGTGTTGAGATGTTAAGCAAAACCAAAACATAATAAAGACCGTTGTTTATTTCAGGATAAACAGCCCATCAACTTAATGGCTTAAACGCTCTGTTGGACCTAAAGGCTTCCCTCAACACCTTAACACCTCAACACCTTAACACCTTTATTATTTTATTTTTTAT
>Ga0209163_1001450_pt1 | contig 25831 bp, 20 predicted proteins | sample MTBAKSrepl2MetaG_FD_187457 | JGI IMG/M metagenome (GOLD analysis project Ga0209163, IMG submission 187457) | Enrichment culture microbial communities om Arthur Kill intertidal strait, New Jersey, USA, that are MTBE-degrading - MTBE-AKS2 (Arthur... | ecosystem: Environmental > Aquatic > Marine >...
CAAGCCTGCTTTTTCTTCCAACCCACTCGTTGGAGCGTGTGGATGATGTAACGCCGCTCCATTTCCTCGAGGGGAACGATATCTTCCGGGAAGTGAAAACCGCCAGCTACGCCTTCCGCCTGGATACGACCTTCGCTGGAGACCTCGGGGAGATATTCGGGCAGCAGCACATCCCCCTTCGCCATCACCAGAGCATGACGGAGCATATTTTCCAATTCACGGACATTGCCAGGGTAATCGTACTTTTTCATTTTATTGTAGGCATCCGGATCGACACGGCGAATTGGAGAGCCCTGCTCCCGATTGATCTTGTCGATCAGGTATTCAGCCAACCTCGGTATGTCATCACGTCTTTCGCGGAGTGGCGGAACCTCGATCTTCACCACCGCGAGACGGTAGTAGAGATCTTCACGGAAATGCCCCTCAGCGACCATCGTCTCAAGGTCCCTGTGGGTGGCCGCCATCACTCGTGCTGTGAAAGTGATCTTCCGGCTGCCCCCTACACGTGTGAACTCACGTTCCTGCAGAACACGCAACAGTTTGGCCTGCATGTTCAATGGCATGTCGCCGATTTCGTCGAGAAAGATTGTGCCATCCTCGCAGATCTCGAATTTGCCCTGTGTCTGGCTGATGGCGCCTGTGAAGGCGCCTTTTTCGTGACCGAAGAGTTCGCTTTCGATCAAGCCTTCAGGGATCGCACTGCAGTTGATTGCAACAAAGGGAGCTTCGCGGGATTCGCTATTATAGTGGATCGCTTTTGCGATCAGTTCCTTGCCTGTCCCCGACTCACCGTGAATGAGCACACTCACCCGGCTCATGGTCACCTGGCCGATCGTTTTAAAGATCTCCTGCATGGCCGGAGTGGAACCCACCAGGTTGTTCATTCGATACTGTGCTGAGATTTCATGGACCATCTTGTGCAGACGGCGCTCCTTCTGCACCGTTTCGAGGGCACGGTCAATCGTCAGCTCAAGTTCATCCGGATCGATCGGCTTTCGCACATACTCGAAAGCACCGAGCTGCATGGCTCGAATGGTCGTTTCCATGTCCTCATAGGCCGTGATCATGATGACTGGGAAATCGAGGTTGTTTTCGCGCAGTTTCCCGAGAAGGGTGATCCCGTCGAGCTTCGGCATCCGGATATCGGCAACTATCAGATCAGGTTGAAGCTCACCCGCGAGTTTGAGACCCTCTTCTCCATCATGGCACACTTCCCAATCGTACTTCTCCTCGCCCACGTTCAGCACAATGGACTCGGTCAGTTTCACATCGTCATCGATCAGCAGGATCGCCGGCATTCTATCGGCTCCGTGGTTAGGTCGGGACCACCTTCAACGCTGTAGGGTCATCCAGATGCGAAGGTGGCGCCGGGGGTAGACGCAGGCTGAAGGTGGTACCCACCCCGATTTCGGTCACGAAATCAAGTTCTCCGCCATGCTCCTGAGCAAATTTAAGCGCATTGGCCAGCCCAAGCCCGGTTCCCTGCGCCTTGGTGGTGAAGAAAGGGTTAAACAGTTCGCGATGCAACTCAGTTGCTATCCCCGGCCCCTCGTCGCTGACCTGGATCTCGAGCCCGGCTCCATAAGCGATTCCGCGCAAATGAATGACACCGCCGGTCCCCATCGCCTGAGCAGCATTGATCACGAGATTCAGCAGGGCTCGGATAATCCGATTGGTATCGACCCGAATCTCCGGCGCATCCTCTTCGATTTCAACGATTGTTTTGATTTCTCGCTCTTTCAACTCCGATTCCACAAGGCCAAGTGTTTCATCGATCAGGTATTCGGCACGAGTAGGCTGAACGACCAGTTTCGTTCGCCGGGCAAACGACATCAATTCGGTTACGATGGCGTCCAAACGGTCAATCTCATCGAGGCTGATCTGGACACGTCTCTGGTTCCGGTCATTCAATTTCGCTGATTTCCGCAACCCCTGCAGATTCATCTTGATCGAGGTCAGAGGATTACGGATCTCATGCGCGATTCCGCTTGCGAGCTGTCCAATGGAAACGAGTTTCTCATTTTCGAATAGCCGCTGATTGGTTTCGGAGAGGTGGCGGATCATCACAACAAGATCGATACTCGATGCGATGATCGGAATGAGCTCCTCAAGCAATTCAAGCTCAGCATTCGTGAACTCGCCACCCCCTCTTTTCTTTCCGAGCAGCAGCAATCCCACAAGGCGGTCCCGGTGGGTCAGTACCTCGGTGTGCTCGGCTGTCACAGGGGTCAGTCCGGCTTCATCACCGAGTTCCAATCCCGGGTCATCTTCGCGCACCCGTTCAACCGTTTTATGGACTGTTCCTTCCTTCAGGTGCAGGTGGGTGACCTCGAGAGCGAAAGGCTGGTCGTAATAGAGGGTGAGCTGCGATTCTGGAACGTCGAGCATTGCTTCAACACCGTCAAGGATGATCTGTGCAGCCTCTTCGATTGTCTCGCTGCGTTCAAGTTCCTCGCTCAGTTCACGCAATTCCTGCCGAAGTCGGATGTGCTGGCGTTTCACTGTTCGTTCGAGGAGCCCGCTTGCACCATAACGTGCCGCGACCAGCACTCCAGCGATAAGAGTGACAAGGATGACTTGTAGCCAGAACCCCGGGATGCCGCGTTCCAGAAGCGGCTGATAGCTCACGCTCCTCAATCCGTGAAAAGCAGCGATCGCAAAACCCAGGATGGCTGTATAGAGCAGCAACCGTTTCAAGTACAGCCACGGAGTCCTGCCCGCCGATTTCCTCGAATCCGTGCGAGATGTGCTCGGGATCATGTTCATCGCTCCCGACCCAAAGTTTCGTTTCGTTCCAGGTCGTTCAGGGTACTCAGAGCACTGCGGGCAAGCCGCCTCCAGGGCTCCTCACTGTCTGCCCCTGTCACACGAGAATACTCCTCCCGTGCGGCTCGAATTTCGCCGATTTTCGCCAGTACTGTGGCCCGGAGATACGCCAGGATATGCGAATCGGAATCGATGGCGCGGGAAGCCGTGAGCAGAGAATCGATCTCCTTCCGGTAACCTTCCCCAGAATTATCCGCCAGGTGCCAGGCACGAAGCAGGTGCGCACGTGCGAGGATCCCAGCACGCGGAAAGGTTTCGCCTGCCCGCTGGTAGAACTCCCAGGCAATCTTCCACTCACCATGTGCCACCGCACTATCCCCGCGTTGCACATCCCAGATGGCATCAATGCGCATCCGATCTACGGTGACCAGCATCTCGCTGCGAACTTCGCGGAGCAGTTCAGATCCCTCGAACGCCTCTTCGTGCTGTAAAAGAGTGTGCGCCAGGGCGAAGTCCCCGCGCTGAAGCGCGAGACCGACAATTCGCCGTCCCAACCGGGGTTGTTGGACCATGTATACCTGCGCCGCGGGACGCCAGATATTGTATGCGGTGATGGTATCGCCGATCGCCCAGGCAGCGTCGCCAATGATGCGACGTGTCCCCCAATCCTCTTGATGACTTTCGAGGTACTCCATGCCGAGCGTAATCGCCCGCTCATGCCTGCCTGTCTCGTGGAAGTTCTGAATCCTCTCCTGCTGCGAAGCGCAACCCGCTAACAGCACGCTGGCAACCAGCAGGGAGGGGTAAATCGGGGCAGCCTTTCTCATCGATACCCCGCCACTGCTGTTCCGAGCAGGGTTTGCGGGAGTCTGCCGAGCACGAGTGCAACCACTACTCCGACCAATGCACCGCTCAGCACCGCAACAATCAGGCTCGGTCCTGCGAAGGCAAGAATGGAGCTGTGACGAACAAACAAGGCCATCGCCACGAGGAATTGCACTAGCATATGTGTGAATGCACCCGCCACAGACAAACCGATCGGTCCGATCAGCCTTTCCGGGAGCGCACGAAGCCCGGCCATGACCAGCACGGATGCCACGGCTCCACTGAGCGATAAGAGAAAGGCCGGGCTCGCCCAACTACCGAAGAGCAACGCAACCACACACACTCTCGCAACATTAACCAGCATCGCGGCGGAAAACCCGAGGGTGAGCAGAACAAGCAACGCTGCACCGTTCGCCAGACCGAGCCTGACCCAGGGTAAGGGTGTCGGCAGCAATCTTTCAATCCCGGCGACTGCCACTCCGCAGGCTGTCCAGAGTGCTATCCGCGCTGCGGTTCTCGCAAGCTTTATCGTTCTCAGCGATTCCTCGCCTCGCAGCCGATCCGCAGTCATCCGGTCACCCCGTCAAAGCCGGACTGTGCATCATCTTCAACCCGTACCGCCACCCGGTTCGGGACACAGAGAATGACCTGGCCGCGAATAGACGCAACTCCCATCCGTACACAGTATTTGTGCGGACAGGGCGAGGAGATGACCCGCACACCCTCGCTGTCCGACTGAATCACCGTAACACCGAGTGGCCCCTTCACCTGGATACTCTGCTCAACCCCGAGCGCGAGCACGGCAGTCACTTCACCATCAACGGATACGACCGCCCTGGAGCCTTGCGGAAGGCGGATTGTCGCAAAGGTCACCGCCACAGAAACCGCCAACAGAAGAACGATCAGAATCAGGTCCCCAGGACGGATGAGCAGTCGTTTCATGCCTTCACTCCACCGGACCTGGCGATTGTGAGAGTCACCGAAGCCCCCATCCAGGGGTAGGATTTCACATCAATGAACCCTATCTCCACGAGTTTTTCCGTGAGTTGCGCAGGAGTCCAGAAGGTGCGGGATGATTGGGCGAGGTATCGGTAGGCGGAACGGTCGCCAGATACCCATCCCCCGATCAGCGGGAGCACTTTGTCCAGGTAGAACCGGACTGGCAGTGCGCCACCCCACTTGCCGGACTCCTGGGCGAGGAACTCGAGAATCGCGACTGTGCCACCCGGTTTCATTACACGTGCAATCTCTGCCAGCCCCACTTCGGGATGCTCAAAATTACGCAGACCGAAGGCTACAGTCACACCGTCGAAGTGGCCGTCCGGGAAGGGGAGAAATTCTGCGCCAGCGAGCACAGCGGGCACATCGTTCAACTCGTCCCGCCGATTGAGAATCCGCAGCAGCCCGATGGAGGGATCGGCAGCCACCCAGTTTGACCCAGGCACCAACTTCTCCCCCATCGCCGCCATATCGCCGCTTCCGGCAGCCAGGTCGAGCCACTGCTGTCCCGTTTGGACACCCGCGAGGCGAATGGTCCTGCGTCGCCAGAGTTGATCGGTCCCCAGGCTGAGAATACGGTTGAGCCGATCATAGGAGGGCGCGATCCGGTCGAACATCCCGGCGATCTCCTCGCGGCGTTTCACAGGCGGATGTGGGGGTCTACTGTTCATGCCGGCCCGGATTGTGCCTCTTTCCACTCGTCCTCTCTTCAGTAGTCAATCAGCCCATCATCATTTGAGTAATGTCACACGACGGACAATCTGCGCGTCATTGATCGTGAAGCGAATCAGGTAACTGCCACTCCCGATTCCAGGATCGGGTTGCCAGGCCAGCGTGTGTTCGCCCGCAGTCAGCTTGTCGCGGACCACATTGCCGACATGACGTCCCAACAGGTCGAACACATCAGCCACTACCACCGAGGGGCGAGAGAGCGAGAGGGTAAGCGTGGTGGAGGCATTGAACGGATTCGGCCATGCTTGCGTCAGCGAAAAAGTGCTTGGCTGTTCCGGTGCGGGAGGTACGTCGAGATACGTGAATGAGCAGAGTATTACCCGGTCCGGATCAAACTGGTAACTCGTCGGGAGGAACTCGAGACCACTAATCGTAATCCGTTGGGATGCAAGGGCTTCCATCTCCACTCTAACCAGCGTATCCTGGGTGGCGGTTCGCAGCAGAAGTGGTATCGGTGTTGAAAACAGGGGTGCGTTGGTCTGGACCTGGTCGATAGAGAGGCGGACCGTATTCCCGAGCAGCTCATCCTCCACCGTCTCAAACCAATGGAACCTGTACGAGGGGTATCCCTGGCCGTAGACCCATTGATCGAAAAACTCGGTCAGATCCATCCCGCTGATTTCTTCGAAATTATCCTGGAGTTCCTCTGTGTTTGCGCTCCCGTAGGCGTGTTCGGTGCCGTAATGCTGAAGCGCCTCGAAAAAGAACTCGTCGCCAACGACATACCGCAGCATGTGGAGGATCAATCCGCCTTTCAGGTAAACAGTCGTGCTGAACAGAAAATTGGTCCCTGAGTCAGGATCGTACGGTGGATCATAGATGGGAAACCTGTACGAATTGTCTTCCTGGAAGTAATATTCACGGAATGACTGAAGTGTAACACGCATTAATTCGGGCGAGAGGTGTTCAGCCCACAAGACTTCACCGTAGCTTGCGAAACCCTCATTCAGCCAGATGTTTCTGAAGTCTACCGGACCAACCCAGTTTCCCCACCATTGATGCGCCAGTTCATGTGCGACAACCGCTTCGAATCGTCGATCACCATCGCCGACAAGCCGTGAACCGAATGTCGTGCAGGTCTGATGCTCCATCGCCCCCCAGCCACCGAAGATGGGTGCGACTGCCTGGTCGTACTTATTGAAGGGATACACCCCGAATTGCCCTTCGAAAAGCTCAAGCATCTCGCCCGTGCGGCCGAAATCGTAAACCATATTATCAGCATCGTCCGGATGCACCCAGAAGGCGATGGGAGTGGCGTTCTCGCCGGCAGGATCGGCTTCGATCACCGAGTAGGGCGAGGCTGCGATGCTGATCAGGTACGTAGAGATCGGGTCGACGTTCGACCAGACCGTTCGGGTATAATCTCCCTCCTCGAATTGCCCGGTTAACTCGCCATTGGACAGCACGAGATACTCGTCCGGCAAAGTGACCGACATGGTCGAGGTGACTTTGTCGAAAGGTTCGTCATAGCATGCGAGCCAGCGACGTGTACCAAAGGGCTCCCCAAAGGTGTAGAGCACATCCGATGCTGAGGAGTGGTAGATCCCCCCGGAGTAATTATTGTTCGATCTGAAAGGGACTGTGTAGCGAACAGTGATGGCGAATTCCTCGCCCTGCGCGACACGCTCGGGCAATTCCACGAGGAGCAGATCAACCGTATGTTCGTATGACAGCAGGGTTTCACCACTCAGAACTGAATCAATTGTGGCATAGCGGAGGTGCAGATCCACTTCTGCCAGGTTGTCGTGTACCGCAACCGCACTCATTGTAACACGAGCGTCGAGTATTCGCGATTCGATGTCCGGGAAGAGATGAATGTCGAGGTGAAGCGCATCGTAGCTGTGGACACTGTCAGCCTGGATGGCACGTTCCCCCTCATCTGCCCACTTCGACACGGTCTCTGTCTGCTGGTGCGGAAAATGTCGAGGGCTTTTCAGCACGACACCGCGCCACTCCTCCGGGATTCCCGAGGCGACTACAGTGCAAGCCAGTGTAACGGTCAATAGTGCGGCAATTCTCAGCCTGCCGGTGTTCATGGTATCCCCCGTCGAATTAGGGTCCGTGTTTCCCCTCAATATAGGGTTGGCCAGCCTTGAAGTCCTCTCGGCTGCGGCTTACTTTCTGCGACGTCTGGTCGAAAGGAACAACCTCAAGTGCTGTCTCGTTGGGCAATCTTCATTTTACTGGCAGGGCTTGCCACTTTCCAGCCCCCGGAACTCCTGGCTCAGGAGAACCCGCGAGATCGACTGGATCGGCTGCGTGTCGAACTCGACAGCCTGTCACAGGTCCTCAGCGGTTTTTCCGCCAGCGAGAAGGACCTCGGGGGAAAGATCAACGCCCTCGACCAGCAAATTGTGACACGGAAGCGGCTGATTCGCGAACTTGAGCGCCAACGCCAGCGAGAAAACAGCGCTCTGCAAACTTTTGACAAGCGGATCAACAGCGGCGGACAGCAACTTGCAGTCGTGCAGGACAGGCTGCGTAGCACCAGTGGTGAAGTGGCAGCCCTTGAGGATGAAATCGCCCGGCGCACGATCTTCATCTATAAGCGAGGCAGTCGCGAATCACTGAGATTCCTGCTGGCAGCAGAAACGCCGGGCGAATTTGTCCGACGAAGGTTGTATGTCGAACGGATCACAGATCGGGATCGAAAGAACCTTTCCGCTTTACGCAATGTCCGGGAACGGCATGCGAAAAACCAGCAGGAACTCGAGGCAGTGCTCGCTGACCTGCGATCCGCGCGCGAATCGAAAGCGCAGGCGGTACGCCGTATTGAGAATCTGGTGGCTGAGGGACGTGCCGAGAGAACCAAACTCGAAAAGGATCGTGGCCGTCTGGACGGTTTACTTGTCGACTTGAGACGCGACAAGGAAGCAGTTCTCGGCCTGATCGAAGATCGCAAGAGTGCCCTGCGCCAGGTCGAGGAATGGATTGCCTCGCTCGAACGGGAACGCTCACGTGGCGGCGTGCAGGAGATCAAGGTTTCACGGCGTCCGGGGGAAATCGTCATCCGCCCCGTGGAACAGTTCGATCATTTTTCCAGGTCGCGCGGCAAGCTCCCCTGGCCGGTGTATGGACCGGTAGTGAATCGATTCGGCCTCGAGAGAAACAAGATCACAGGCACTCTGACTGAAAACCCCGGCATCGACATCCGCACACGTGAAGGAGAAGAGGTGCTCAGTGTACAGGCAGGAATCTGTACGCGAATCACCTATCTCCGCGGCTTCGGCACCACGGTGCTGGTTGAACATGGAGATGGGTATTATACTGTTTACGCCCACCTCGGCGATGTCTGGATCAGCGAAGGTGAAAGGGTTGAAGCCGGACGTGTGATTGGGACTGTTGGCGGAGGGGTTGCAGGTGATCCTTCACTCCATTTCCAGGTGTGGCACAAGCGCCAGAAAGAGGACCCGATGCAGTGGCTGAAGTCATGAATGCATGGTGGGAGGCAGTCGATACCCGCACTGTTTTTCCGAATGTCATCGGGCAGCAGAAGCAGCTCGAGGTGCTGCTGCGCGCGCTGCGAACGGGAAGAATCCCCCATGCCTATCTCTTCCTTGGCCCCGATGGTGTCGGCAAAGAAGCTGCCGCTCTCGATCTTGCCAGGGCGCTGCTCTGCCTTTCCGGGCATCACACGGAGGGAAACCTCCCCCCCACATTACCCTGTGGCACATGCTCCTCCTGCGTCCAGTCCGCCAAACTCGCACATCCGAACCTGAAGGTCCTTTTCCCGCTACCCAAACCGAAGAAGAGCGGCGATGACGAGGAGGAAGAACAATCGGACGAATACTCGGAAGCTCAACGTAAGCAGATTGAGGATGTAGTCGCCCAGAAGTCGCGCGACTACTACCTTCCTTTATCCGTTTCGGGCGGCACTGAAATCCTGATCGAACAGATCCGAGTGCTGCGTGGCGAGTTTCGCCTCACATCCTTTTCAGGCGGGTGGCGGGTGATTCTTGTCAGCCAGGCGGACCGTCTTCGTGAGGGCGCGGCAAATGCATTTCTGAAGCTGCTGGAAGAGCCGCCAGCCGACACACTCTTCATCCTCACATCCAATCGAGAGTCGCGTCTGCTGCAAACGATCATCTCCAGGTGCCAGATTCTTCGATTTCCGCCGTTGCCGGAAGAGGTTTTAAGACATGAACTTACGGTGCGTCATTCGGTCGAGGAAAAATCCGCCGAAGCAAGCGCACGACTCGCCGGCGGGAGCTGGCGTGAAGCCCTGCGTTGGGCGCAATCGGACCCTTCTGCCGAAATGGGGCGGGCTGTCAAGCTGCTGCGCAGCCTGGTGAAGGGCGACCCCGGTGAGATTTTTACACTGGTCGATGAATTTTCCTCTTCCTCCAAGGGGGAGGAGTTCAGCAAATTACTGACCCTGCTGAGTAAATGGCTGCGCGATGTGCAACGTCTTGACGCTGACCCCGCGCGCTACGCCATTCTCGGCAGTGATGTCGCCCTGCAGAAGTTCGCATCGTTCACAGAAGGGCGTGACCATGCGAGGGCGATTGAATTGATCGAAAGCGCCCGACTGGACCTGGAAAGGAATGTCCAGGCAGGATTTGTGGCGCACAACCTGTTTGTTCAACTGTGGCGGACCCTGTTTGAACGGCCCTCACAGTCTGAATAGAGGTGTGGGTGCAACCCGCACCATTGAGGAGCTTTGATGCGACTCCTGGAAGTTGAGTTTAAAGGAAGACGCAAAGGCGTTTTTGACAACCCGCAGGAATTTCCCATCCAGTTGAACGACATGGTTGTCGTTCAGGCGGACCGCGGCGAGGATCTCGGCAGGATCAGCCTTGTTGGTGAGAGCTGGCAAGAGAAACTTCATAGCTACCGGGACGAGAGCAGCGGGCTCGAGCCAGTCATTCGCCTTGCGCGCCAGGATGATCTGGCGCGGGACAGCGAAAACCGTCTCCGAGAGCAGCAGGCCCGCCCCTTCTTTCTGCAGCAGGTCAGGGAGCTGAATCTCGACATGAAGCTTGTCGACATCGAGTATCAGCTCGATGGACGCAAGCTGACCTTCTACTTCACAGCCGAAGCTCGGGTCGATTTTCGGGAACTGGTGAAGGTGCTCGCCCAGCATTTCCGGACACGGATCGATCTGCGTCAGATCGGTGCGCGGGATGAGGCGCGCCGGATCGGCGGGATAGGGTTGTGTGGACGTGAATTGTGTTGCGCCACCTGGATTCGTGAGTTCAGGCCTGTCACGACGTCCATGCTCAAAGAACAGAACCTGCTGCTCAATCCCCAGAAAAACACCGGTCTATGCGGAAAGCTCAGGTGCTGCCTTCGTTTCGAAGTCGATCAGTACAGGGAAGTGAATCAGCTTTTCCCGAAGGTCGATACGAAGGTGAGTGGCCCTCGCGGCAACGGTGTCGTGGAAAAGATCAGCATGTGCCACTCGAGCCTCGGTGTGCGCTGGGAAGATGGCGCAAGGATAGGTTACTCCTTCGAGCAGCTTCGCTCCCATACCAACTGGGACCCGCAGCAGCGTGATTCGATCAGGCAGGTCGAGTTCTCCGCCGATCCATCCCTGGTCGTGCAGGAGCGCGAAGAACGCGAGGGTCGCCTTATTGCTTCCTACGACGCATCAGAGACCGGCAGTCGCGTCCAGAATGCTCGGAATGCAAAATCGGCAGGTTCGGCAAATCGCGGCGGCGGTTCGCGCCCAGCTGGGCAGTCCGGCAGAGACAAGGGCGGCACCAGCACCCGGAATGATACCGCCTCGCGAAAACGCGGACGTGGCGTCCGTGGCAAATCCTCACCCGAGAAGCCAAAAGCGACAATCGTCACCCTCGAGCCGATCGAGCCGGGCAGTGAAAAAGAAGCGCGGAGAGCCAAGGGGAACGCCCCAGAGAATCGTGAGGACAACTCATCCCGGCGTGACCGCAACCGCAATCGTCCCAACAGGTCACGGGGTCGCCGAGGCAAGAACAAGCAGACCGGGCTGGAATCCGGATCCCCACCCCCGAAGCAGGATAAACAGCCGGACCCGAGCAAAGACAGCCCGGCCGACAACCCGAACCCACAATCGGCGTCAGGCAACCGCTCAAGACGCGGTGGCCGCAGACGCAAACGCTGAACGGACCCATGAAACGCAGCTGCTACCTCACTACTCCGCTCTACTATGTGAACGACGAACCTCACATCGGTCATGCCTATACCACGGTCTTGGCTGACGTTATTGCGCGGTATCATCGCCTGTTCGGCGAGAACGTGCATTTGCTGACTGGCACAGACGAACACGGCCAGAAGGTCGCAGAAGCGGCTGCGAAGCTGGGCCGCTCCCCTCTCGAGCATTGCGATGTCACCTCGAAGCGTTTCATCGCCGTATGGGAAAAACTCGGGATTGACTACCAGGACTTCATCCGTACGACCGAGCCGCGCCACACTGGACTGGTCAACGACATCCTCACTCGCCTGAACGAAAAGGGCGACATCTATAAGCAGGAATACGAAGGCTGGTACAGTGTCTTCGAGGAACGCTTTTTCACAGAGAAGGATCTGGTCAATGGCAAGGACCCCATCGGGGGACGTCCTGTCGAAAAAATCAAGGAAGCAAACTACTTTTTCCGGATGTCCAGCTACCAGGAGTGGCTGATCGAGCATTACGAGAAGCATCCGGATGCGGTGCTGCCATCCTTCCGTTTGAATGAAGTGCTCGGGTTCCTGCGTCAGCCCCTCGGTGATCTCTGCATTTCCCGTCCAAAAAGCCGCCTCTCCTGGGGGATTCCGATCCCCTGGGACGACGACTACGTCACTTATGTCTGGTTCGACGCTTTGCTGAATTATTACACGGGCACAGTACATCCGCCAGAGGGCACCTCGCCGGAGTGGCCGGCGGATTACCACCTGATCGGCAAGGACATCCTCACCACCCACGCCGTTTACTGGCCGATCATGCTCCATGCCGCCGGGCTCGAGCCGCCGCGTCACATCCTCGCCCATGGCTGGTGGATGGCGAAAGATGCCGAAAAAATGTCGAAGTCACGCGGGAATGTGGTCAAACCCCTCGACCTCGCCGACCTTTACGGTGCAGATTCCTTCCGTTACTACCTGATGCGCGACATGGTTGTCGGCCTGGATGCCAATTTCAGCGAAGAAATGGTGGTCAAACGCCTGAACAGCGACCTCGCGAATGACCTCGGCAACCTGCTGAACCGTGTCACCAAGATGCTCACACAGCATTTCGAGGGTGTTGTCCCCGATGTAGAATGGGATGATGAGGATAGCCTGATCGAATTGGCGGGACGCGCCGCGGTTCGGGTCCACAACCTGGTCGAGGAGTTGCAGATCCACGCCGCCATCGAGGAAACTCTGCAACTGGTGCGCGCGACCAACCGTGAGATCGCCGCCGATGCCCCGTGGACAACGGTCAAAACCGACCGTGACGCGGCTGGTCGTGCGCTTGCTCGTGCGGCTGAGGCGATACGTATCGCGGCAACTCTGCTTGCACCGGTTATGCCGGAGAAATGCCAGACCATCCTCACACGTCTCGGCATTCAGGATGTATCGGTGACCGAATGGGAAGCCACGAACTGGGGCGACAGCCTTGCTGGCCGGGTGGTTACGCACGATCACCCTGTTTTCCCGCGTTATACGGCCCCTTTGAGTGAGACCGGCGGTGTGGACAGCTCATCGCAGGGCGGTAAGCCGAGTCAGCAAACGCCTGCACAAGCAACCAGTGAAGCGGCATTGATCAGCTTTGACGAGTTCAAGGCGGTCGACCTGCGCACCGCGCTCGTTTTAGAGGCGGAAGAGGTGGAGAAGAGCGACAAACTGCTGAAACTGCAGATCGATGTTGGCGGTGAGAAACGGCAGCTTGTGGCCGGGATCAAGCAGTACTTCACGCCGGAGCAGATCGTTGGCAAGACAGTGATTGTCGTTGCAAACCTGAAACCCGCGAAGATATTCGGGATCGAAAGCCAGGGGATGATGCTTGCGGTGAGGAACGGTGATTCACTCACCTACCTCGCCCCCGCTGGTGAGGTTCCGTCGGGCTTGCGGGTGAGCTGATTTTCTGGGCAGTGTTGAGATGTTGTGAGTGGTATCAGCAGTCAAGTTCGCCGAAAGGTAAGCGCAGCGCAGTCTCTCGGCGCGACTCGACAGCTACGAAACAGACATTTTGAAATGACCCTTGTTTTGTTGAAAACAAATACTCCGAACGGGTTCAGGGTGGAATGATGGGGTTCACGAAGGTTTTATGTGTTTCAACAGGCGGCAGGTCTCCGCTTCGCTAAAGACCTGCCGCAGCACTGCTGCAACGCTTCGGAAGGGACATGCTGCAACGCTTAACGTGCCGGTCGACGGCAACCCGGATTCGCAGCGCCGAAAGTGTTATTCTGTCAAGGAACGTCAGCCTTCAACGTCCCTGCCACTCCTTCCCTGCCTTCTCCGCGATGTATTCCGGATCCTGACCGTCATCAAGCCTTTGCCCCGCCTTGAGCAGAACCGCTCCCGCAATCAGCGGCACGTATGCGGCAAACAATGGGAAAAGCGACCAGACTGACCTCAGCTTGACCGCCACAATCGCCAGGGGCAGCAGGTAGAGCAGGTTGATGAGCAGAATTGCACTCGTCACTCGGGCATGGCTGTACCCGCGTCGGATCGCATGATGGAACGCAAAATCACGGTGGGTTTTTGTTGGATTGTCCCGCTCGAATACCTTCCTGATCACCGTGTAGGTCGGGTCCGTGTAAAAGACAGCCATCAGGATGAAAAATGCCGTCAAGGGCACAGTTGAGGTCACCTTCCCCCAGATACCCAGCACAGCAAGGACGACTCCGATGAATGTCGACCCCAGATCACCCATAAATATCCTTGCCGGTTGCCAGTTCCAGCGCAGGAACCCGAGTGATGAGGCAGCGAGGAGGTAGTAGACCACTCCAAGTGTCGGGTTGCCGTTGAACATTGCAATGGAACCCGCCGCGACCCCGATAAACACCGCCTGCATCCCCGCAAGTCCGTCGATCCCATCCATGAAGTTGTAGGCATTGATATTCCAGACGACATACAGCATCACAAGAATGACCGCCACCGGCCCCGTCAACTCCAGTGCACGGGGGAAAATGATCTCGAGGTTTCGACCCACATAAAGAACGATGATCACAGCTGCGAGGATGTGGATGGTAAAACGGATCCGTTTTTTAAGATGAAACAGGTCATCCAGCAGGCCGATCACGACAATCAGCACTCCTGTCACCAGGATGTTCGTGAGCCAGAGACCCTCAGTCGGTGAAAATCGTGCCAGCAGGGCTACACCCAGCAGCACAAAAAAGACAATCGACAATCCCCCGCCGCGCGGGACAGGCTGGTTGTGAGAACTTCGCTCATTGGGTACATCCAGCACCCCGCGTTTCATAGCGATCCGGCGCAGTGCACCGGTCATCACGGACGAGAGCACCGCAACCATCAGAAGCGAAATGACCAACAGCAAAGGTGAGGAGTACAGCGAAGGCACAATGTTCTCCTGATTCACCAGCGACTCGATCAATCTACCAGCGTACTTCCCCCCGCCGGAACCTGATCCGGCCCACTGTTCCTTCAGCGATAGAAGATTGCGATCTGATCGACAACGTACTCGATCATGTTCGCAGTCAATTCCGGATAGATCGGCAGTGCGAGGACCTGGCTTGCGGCGAGTTCGGCCTGTGGCAGGTCATCCTGTTGATACCCAAGCCCGGCGAAGCATTCCTGCAAGTGGAGAGGGATCGGATAATACACCCGAGCCCCAATCTCCTTGCTGTTCAGCCAGGCCATCAGTTCATCACGCCGGTCAGCACGAATCACAAACTGATGGTATATGTGCCGGTACCCTACGGGTTCAACCGGGACAATCACTCCCCCACTCCCAGCCAGTGCCTGCTCACTGCCAAGCGGACGGGTCACTCCCTTCTTTTCGAGGAGGGTGCGGTAGAGATCGGCGTTCTGACGCCGCTTCTCCGTCCAACCCGCAAGGTGGGGAAGTTTCGCGTGCAGCACCGCCGCCTGCAGGGCATCGATACGGAAATTGCCACCCACAAAGGCATGTTTATACTGCTCGATCTCGCCATGCACCCGCATTTTCATCAGCTTCGACGCGCGGGTATCATCCATCGTGGTCACCATCCCCGCATCGCCTGCCGCGCCGAGGTTTTTCGACGGAAAGAAGGAGAATGCCCCATATTCGCCAATGGTTCCGACCTGACGTCCCCTGCTGTCCCGCGCACCGATCGCCTGGGCGCAATCCTCTATCACCACGAGGTTTCGGCGATTTGCGATTGCAACAATCGGGTCGAGATCGGTGGGCAGGCCATAGAGATGGACTGGCACAATCGCACGAGTACGGCTGGTGATTTTCGCCTCGATCTGAGTTGTGTCGATGTTGAAGGTGGCAGGATCGATATCGACAAATACAGGCTTCGCCCCGGTTCGTGCAATGGTCCCGGCTGTTGCGAAAAATGAGAATGTGGTCGTGATCACTTCGTCCCCATGCCCGATCCCTTCGCTCATCAGAGCAACAAGGATCGCATCCGTGCCACTGGAGACTCCGATGGCGTGATTCGCCTCGCAGACCCCGGCGACTGCCGTTTCGAAATCCTTCACCCCCTGCCCAAGGATGAATCCCTGGGTCTCGAACACACGGCTGACTGCCTGGTTGACATCGTCACGGATGGTTGCGTACTGCGCCTGCAAGTCAAGAGTCGGTACACGCATGGGAGTCACCTTCCTGGAGGGTGGTCTGAAGCACCTGCTTCGCGCTGGGCAAGGTAACATATTGTCGATTCCAGTGCCAGAGGAAGGAGATTGCCTTCGCCTGCAATTAACGAAGTTGCGTCAGAACTCCAACAACCTCTGGAGGGTGGATAACGGTACCGCAGCAGAGTGGTTGTGGAGAGGACTTAACTCCGCAAATTTCCGGGATAAGCGGTAAGTCTCTCGAGCTATGTGGGTTGCCGGGAGGCCGAAGACCTTGTTAACTTTCGCACAAGTTCGGGGCCGGGGGTACTGGTCCCCTTTTTTCTACTCCAACGTAAGTTGCAGTCTACCTTTAGGAGTCTGTGATGGCTGGCAAGGCGTTCAATCCGTTCGAGATGGCCCAGGCGCAGTTTGACAAGGTCGCCGAGCAGCTCGGCCTCGATGAGGGAACACGTGAACTGCTCCGCAATCCGCTTCGCGAGTTCCACTTCAGTATCCCGGTTCGCATGGATGATGGATCGGTTCGCGTTTTCCGTGGTTTCCGTGTGCAACACAATGACGCGCGTGGTCCGGCGAAGGGCGGTATCCGTTTCCACCCACATGAAACGATCGACACAGTAAAAGCGCTCGCCACCTGGATGACCTGGAAGTGCGCCGTGGTCGACATCCCCCTCGGCGGCGGAAAGGGCGGAGTCATCTGCGATCCTCACAACCTCTCCATGCGTGAACAGGAACAGATCTGCCGCGGCTGGGTGCGTCAGATGGCTAAGAACGTTGGTCCCCTGAACGATGTCCCCGCTCCCGATGTGATGACCAACGCTCAGCACATGCTCTGGATGCTCGATGAGTTTGAGCACATCGTTGGGTACAAAGCACCAGGCTTCATCACCGGCAAACCTGTCGGCATGGGTGGCAGCCTCGGACGTACGGAGGCGACCGGATACGGCGTCATCTACACGCTCCGTGAAGCCCTAAAAGAGATGAAGATCGACCCGGCGAAAACAACAGCAAGCGTGCAGGGCTTCGGCAATGTCGCACAATATGCGATTCGCCTCTACAACCAACTCGGCGGGAAGGTCGTAGCTGTTTCAAGCTGGGACCAGGGCGACCAGACCTCCTACACGTTCAGGAAGATGTCCGGTGTCGATGTCGATGAACTGCTCAAAATCACTGACCGCTTCGGCGGTATCGACAAAACCAAGGCGAAGGATCTGAGTTACGATGTCCTGGAAGGCGGAGCCTGGATCGAGCAGGATGTGGACATTCTGATTCCCGCCGCGCTCGAAAACCAGGTGACCGGCGAAACAGTCAAGAAGATCAAACCCGGTGTGAAAATTGTCGCTGAAGGTGCAAATGGCCCCACAACACCTGAGGCGGATGCCGAGTTGCAGCGCCGTGGTATCTTCGTCATCCCCGACTTCCTCGCCAATGCTGGCGGTGTGACATGCAGTTACTTCGAGCAGGTTCAGTGCAACATGAATTACTTCTGGACTCGTGAAGAAGTGTTGACCAAACTCGACGAGAAGATGACCATCGCCTTCAAGGCGGTCAGCGAGCTTTCACGCAAGAAGAAACTCTACATGCGTGACGCCGCTTATGTCATCTCCATCGGACGTGTCGCCGAAGCCTGCAAACTCCGCGGATGGTGCTGACCTTCAGTACTTTCCATGGTTCAGTGATGATATGCAGAGCGTATACGATTCCTCAAGACCCGGGTGCCTCCAAAGCACCCGGGTTTCCTCTTTAACTCAGTATAAGCAGCATCTTAGCAACTTTCTCCGAGCACTACCCAACGTCGACGCTTCGTACAGGTCAACAGAAGATTGACACCGCCTTGCAGGAGGTGTTGACGCGGGATGAGGCACGAATGGGCCTCGGACTGCCTGCCGACACCTTCCCCACGAAAAACGACAGCAATCCGCAAAGCGATGAAGACACGGAAGCCTTGTATCAGGACGTGATCGACCAGATCCTACGCCTGCAGAATGTTGAACACTCCCCCGCAGCCGAAGAGGGTCATTAACCATGGGCACCATCGATCCTCGACTCGAAGCCGAGTTGAACATCTCACTCAAAGCGGCGAAGCAGTTCACAGCCGAGCAGGAAACTCTGCTGCTGAATTCACTCGAACAGGCTACGACAAAAGTTCGCAGCGAACTGCTGCGCGTCGCGGAGATGAAGAGTGTCACGCCTGGGACAGCGATCTGGAAGCGTCGTCTCGAATCCATCCTCAGGCAAATCGAAAATGTGCTGAAAGAGATGAAGAAGGCTACAACTGATCTTGCTCGTCCCATGACCAGGGATGCGTTCAGATTGGGCATCGAACGAGGGGCGTTGGAACTACGGGACAGCGGAGTCATGGGCCTGAAGGAAATCGGTGAGTGGCAAGGAATGATAGGTGGAGCGTTCGACAACATCGACGGCAGAGCGTTGGATGCTCTGGCGCGTTACAACATCAAGCTGCTTGGCACCGTCTCGGATCGACTGCTGGACGACATCAAGCTCAACCTTCAGGCCGGCATCCTGTCTGGCCGCGATATCGGCCATATCGCGCTGGACATTGGCGATGTGATCAAACCATCGGACCCGGACAAGTTCCGTTTCGCAGGAAAAAAGGTATTCAAGACGGCGCAGAATCGGATCGAAGTGATCGCGAGGACTGAGGTGATGAGGGCATACAACCAAGGGCGACTGCATCTCTACCGGGAGATGAAGGTCGAGAAGGTCGTCTGGTACACGGCAAAGGATGAAAGGGTCTGTTCGGTGTGTGTGCCGTTGAATGGGCAGGAGTTCGAACTGGAGAAGGTACCTGTCCCTCGTCAAAATGCCATCTGTCGCATCAGCATTGAATATCAGCGGTTTTTCTGAAACCATCGTTTCACGACAAACTCACTCAGAACCCTGGTACAGTCGGTCCGAAATTGGTTTCAATCTCGGAACCAATTGGTGTTGGAGATTCTGCTGCTGCGACAGCAGATCGCATTACTCCATCGTAGAGAGCTAACTCTAAGACTCCGATAGAGCGATCTTTCTTCTTTTTCCAAGCTTCTGATGAGCTGGACGGACGCTCTGGTCATTGTGCGGCTGGAAACCATCATCAAACGGCATCGGCAGGGATTCAAACTGTTCTGGCGCTGGAAAAGTCGTCCGCGAAGGATAGGCAGGAATCGCATTAATCCTGAAATCAGAAACCTGATTCGCGACATGAGCCAGGCCAACCCTCTCGACCAAGTCCTTAGTTGTGTGCAAAAGGGTCATCCTGCTTTTTGAGTTATGGGTAGCCTTTCGTCGTCGGATTCGTTGTTTTGTTGGGACCATAGGTCCGGGTTGACGTAGCGTCGTCCGGTGATCCACTCGTCGTCCATCTCCATCGCCAGTGCGCTGATCAGGCGTAACGCGGCGTTCCTGTTTGGGAAGATGCGCACCACCCGTGTGCGGCGTTTCAGCTCGCCATGGTAGCGTTCCAGCATGTTTGTTGACCAGACGTGGCGGTGATGGCCTGCAGGCCAGTCGTGCAACGTCAATGCGTCCGGGACAGCCTCCTCCAGCCACACGGCCAGATTCCCATTCCACCTTGCCACATTTTCGACCATCGCCGCCAGCGTCGATCGGCTTCTTCGCGCGTCGTAGCGGCAACGATTTGCTTCAGGAAGTTGGGATCATCGGTTAACGCCGCTTGCAACTCGAACAGTCTGTGATCATCTTGCGTGTGGGGAGCCAAGGAATGCTCCACTCGCTGCGGTTGGATGTCGACTACCCAAACCTACAGCAGTAGCACCGTGGCCCGCATCTCTTCCGTCCGCCGGTCGGCGGACGGAAGAGATGCCCCACCAACAGCAACCCACTTTGCACAATACTAAGGACGCAACTTCAGCCTGCCACCGAGAGATCTCGGCTGATGATCTCGCTGGAATAATAAAACGACAATTTTTTTGTCAAGAAGTTTCTGTCTATTTCTCTAACAGACGCGAGCCGAGTGCAGGATGCGCCCAATTCTACACCATGCACGACTCCACACCTACTCAACAAGCACCCCTTCGCCTTCCTGCATCCTGCGAAAGGGTGGCATCTCTTCACGGGTATCATCCAACGCCGCCGAAAGCTCGCGGACCGGGTCTTCCATACCATCATCGGCAAGGGGGAAGGTGCCGTAGTGCATGGCTATAGAGAGTCGCGCCTCGAGGATGCGATGCACGTCGACCGCCTGCTGTGGATCGATGTGTTGCGGTCCCATGAACCAGCGCGGCAGATACGCCCCAATGGGCAGGAGTGACAGACGCATCGGCCCGAAACGGTCACGAATCTCCTGGAAGAAGGGGCCGAACCCTGTGTCACCCGCAAAATAGACAGGCCCGGAAGCGGTGTCGATCACAAATCCTGCCCAGAGGGATTTGTTCCGGTCAAAAGGGGTCCGTGCTGAAAAATGTTGAGCGGGAACACAAGTGATTCGCACTCTTCGCCCATCTGTATCGACCTCGACATCCTCCCACCAATCCAGCTCCCGGACTTGCCGCAAGCCTGCCCTGGCGATGATATGGGCATTGTTCAGTGGTGCGATCACCTTCGGATCGTCGCGTTGCGCCAGCATTCTCAGTGTCGGCAGGTCGAGGTGGTCGTAGTGATTGTGGCTGATCAGGACCAGGTCGATCGGCGGGAGGTCCTCGAAACGAATCCCGGGAGGACGGAACCTTTTCGGCCCCGCCCATTGGACCGGGCTGCAGCGATCCGACCAGATTGGATCGGTCAGGATATTCACTCCACCGGTCTGCAAGAGAAAAGTGGCATGATTGACAAAGGTCACCCGCAGGGTGTCCCCCATAACACGTTCCGGTGGCGGAGGTCCAGGGGGGATGTCCGGCATCTCGATCCATTTACCCCGTTCGCGGTTTGTCGCCCATTTCCAGAATGAACTGAACCCATGCTCCTCAACCCACGGGTTTAAAAACCGACTGCCGTCATAGTGATTCATGCTGCTGTCCACTCTGTCGGTTGCGAAGGCGAACCGTCCCATGAATGTGACGCAGCCGACAAGGAGCAGCACCGTATACACGAGCGTCCGCACTCTTTTTCCTCGTGCTGCGGTCCGTACGGGATCGAACCTACGCACGTTTGCTCCGCATCGCTCGTGTATGTCGGATCGTTGGATCGTTTGCGAACACTGCATAGAGGTCCGACTCTCGCGCCACAAGCGCCACCCTCCCCTGTTCATCACTGTGAATCCCCCAGCCATAGCGTTTCCCAAGAGGGGATGAACGGAGGCATGCCTGTCCTTTTGAGAAGAACTCCACTCGTGCCGCCTCCCATGCTGGCTCGGGAAGTTGGCGGCGCCTTGCCCAGGTCTCAAAGATTACATCATCTGAAGTCCTGCAATACGGTTCAGCGGAGATCAGGGTGTAGTGCCACCAGGCAATGGATTGCTGCCCCTCGCTGCCTGACGGGATCTCTGCAGTATCAATCCGGCAATCCTCAGCGACCTCGATAAAGGTCTGGAAGTAGTTGGTCGTGTGCAATTTCTCTCCCCAGTTCTCAGGTTGATTCCCGGCAAGAGCCGCCGTGGAAAACGTATCTTACATTTGTTCAGAAGATGATTCGAGCCCGGAAGGTCCAGTTGCGGAGACAGTCCAGCCATCGAGGGTCCCCCCTCGCCGAGTTTCTTGCGCGCCTTGAACGTGACGAGCGTTTCGGCAAAGAGGTCGTGCACAGCAAGCACATACCCGCCTCCCCGGCTCGTTTCGAGCCACTAAGCCCCGGTCTGCCACAACCGATCGGGGAAGCGCTGCGTGCGGAGGGGATCCAGCGACTTTACAGCCACCAGGTAGAGGGGATCCTGCAGGCCCGCGACGGAAAAAATGTCGTCACCGTCACTCCGACAGCGTCCGGTAAAACCCTCAACTACCTCCTCCCGATCCTCGAGCGTCTGACTGCCGACCCGGAGGCACGTGCCATCCTGCTCTTTCCGATCAAAGCGCTGGCGCAGGACCAACTCAAACGTATCCAGGAATTGACGGCGCGACCGGGCATGGAGGAAATCAGCACAGCGATTTATGACGGCGACACGGGCCGCGCCGACCGTACGCGTCTGAGGAAGGATCCGCCCAATCTGCTGCTCACCAATCCCGACATGCTGCACCAGGGGATTTTGCCTTTTCACACCCAGTGGGAAACCCTGTTCCGGAATCTGCAGTTTGTCGTGATCGACGAACTGCACGGCTACAAGGGGATTTTCGGCAGCCATGTGCTGCAGATCCTGCATCGCCTCAGACGTGTCTCTGCCTACTATCACAGCGCACCGCAGTTCCTCGCGGCGTCGGCGACCATCGCCAACCCGGGCGGGCTGGCGCAAAAGCTGACCGGGCTTGAATTTGAGGTCGTGGAAAAGAGCGGCGCAGCCACCGCAGAACGCACCTTTCTCTTCATCAATCCCACAACATCGCTTTACACCAGCGCAGTCTACCTGCTGATCGAAGCAGTGAACAGCGGCTTGAAAACGATTGTCTTCACCAAGGGACGCAAGATCACCGAGCTGATCCACAGCTGGACTCTGCAATCGAACCCCACGCTCGCGGGGCGGCTCTCAGCGTACCGTGCCGGTTACCTGCCCAGCGAGCGCCGCGCCATCGAAACCAGCCTGCGTGAGGGCAAGCTGGATGCCGTCATCGCCACCTCAGCCCTCGAGTTGGGGATCGACATCGGGGGGCTGGATGTGGCGATCCTCGTGGGATACCCGGGTACTGTCGCTGCAACCTGGCAGCGGGGAGGACGGGTGGGACGCCAGGAGAGGGAATCCGCGGTTTTCCTGCTTGCCCTGCCCGACGCCTTGGATCAGTATTTCATGCGTCACCCCGGGGATTTTTTTCGCCGACCCGTGGAGTCGGCTGTTGTCGACAGCGCGAATCCCTACCTGCTGGCAAGCCATCTCCTCTGCGCCGCCCAGGAAGTCCCCCTGCGAATCGATGAGCCGGTCTGGCCCCAAGCCGAGTTGAAAAAGGCAATCGGTGAGCTGACAGAGAAGGGACTGCTGCTGGAAGCCGCGGGCGGAAAGGTCTATTTCGCCAAAGAGAAGCAGCCTCAGCGGGGGATCGACATCCGCAGCGCCGGGTCAACCTTCTCGATTCTCGAAGAAACAGGGCACAAGCTGGTGGGACGCGTTACCGGTTGGCAGGCGCTCAGTGAATGTCATCCCGGCGCTGTCTACCTCCATCATGGCGAGACCTACCTGGTCCATAACCTGGACCTGGGCAAGCAGGAGGCCTGGGTACGCAAAGCACGTGTTCCCTACTACACTCAGACCCGTAGCGAGAAACAGACCGATATCCTTGAAGTGTTTGAGACCCGTCAGGAGGAAAGGTACAAGGTTTCGCTTGGGAAGCTGAAAGTGACCGAGATGGTTGTCGGCTACGAAAAGCGTTCCACCGCCAGCCGTGAAAAGATATCCGAGCACCCCCTCGACCTTCCTCCGGTGATCTATGAAACCATCGGCCTCTGGTTCGAGCCGCCCGGGGAGGCGGTCGCCGGATTGATCGAGGAGAAACGTCATCCGATGGGCAGCCTGCACGCCACCGAACACGCGTCCCTGGCACTGCTGCCCCTGTTCGCACTGTGTGACAGGAATGACCTGGGCGGAATCTCCTTCACACGTCACCCGGAGACCGGGGGCGCGGTGATCTTCCTCTACGACGGTCACCCGGGCGGAGTCGGATTGGCGAACCGTGCCTACGAAGTTCTGCCCGATCTCTTCGATGCCGTGCTCAAACTCGTCGATGAATGCCCCTGCGAGGATGGCTGCCCTTCCTGCATCCACTCCCCGAAATGCGGACACGGCAACCAACCGCTCGACAAGCGGGGTGCGAAACGGCTGCTCCAGCATCTCACGGGTGGCGAATCACTTGAGGGCGACCCGGAACTGGCATTGACCATGTTCGGCCACGAAGGAACCGCCCAGACTGCGGCGGTTGTCAGCAAACGGCCTGTTACGCCGTCTGAGAAGGCCCCCCCGGAGGAACGCTATGTCAGTCGCCTGCCACTGATAGACGAGAAGGACATTGTCGTCCTCGACATCGAGACCCAGCTTTCTGCCGAAGAAGTTGGCGGGTGGAACAACAGCCACCTGATGCGTGTCGCCCTGGCGGTGACCTACGAATCACGTGACAAAGCCTTTGTCACCTGGCTGGAGGATGACGTCTCCGAGCTGATCGAAAGGCTGGAGCAGGCGGACCTGGTGGTCGGGTACAACATCAAACGATTCGATTACTCGGTCCTGTCAGCCTACTCCGGCCATGATCTGCGCGGGCTGCGCAGCCTCGACCTCCTCGAAGAGGTGTTCCGCAAGCATGGGTTCCGTGTCAAACTGAGTGATCTCGGGAAAGCAACCCTCGGGGCGGACAAATCCGCCGACGGTCTTCAATCGCTGCAGTGGTGGAAAGAGGGGAAGATTGACGAAATCGAGAAGTATTGCCGCCAGGATGTGCAGCTCACCTGGGACCTTTTCCGCTACGCCCTCGAGCACGGCGAACTGCTCCTCGATCGATTTGAGAAGGGCGTGGTGAAACTGCCGGTGAAGCTGCACTGGTGAGTCGGCTGGAGGGGAAGCGAAACCTGCACTGAGTGAAACGCTGCGGCAGGCCCTTCGGCCTGCCGCAACCGTTACTTTCCAGGTTACAACCGCTTCAATGAAGCTGCTCGAGCTGCTGCCGGAGAAGGCACAAGGGGCGAGTGGACGTAGCTCGTAGTCCTCCGATATACTTGCTTTATCGCCTGGTCCAGATCCTCGATCAGATCCTCAACATCTTCCAGGCCGACACTCATCCTGATCAGTCCATCCGGCAGGCCAGAATCAAAACGTTGCTCGGGAGTCATCGAGGAGTGGGTCATGGATGCAGGATGGCAGATCATGCTCCTCACTCCACCCAGGCTTGTCGCCAGGTCGAAATGGTTCAGGTTGTTCAGCAGCAGGATCGCATCGGAAGCCGGCCCCTTAAGCTCGAAGGAAACCATCCCGCCGAAGCCCGTCATCTGCCTTTTCGCCACCTCATGCCCGGGATCGCTGTCGAGCCCGGGATAACGAACTCGCGCCACGTGTTCGTTCGCCTCGAGGACCATCGCCAGTTTCAACGCGTTTTCACTGTGCCGCTCCATCCGAAGCGCAAGGGTTTGCAGGCCGCGTGCGACAAGGAAACAATCCATCGGCGAAGGAACTGCACCTGCGATGTCCTGCACGAAACGAATCTCATCGGCAAGGCCGGAATCGTTGGTCGCCACAACTCCACTGATCACATCCGCGTGACCATTGATGTACTTGGTCGCGCTGTGCACAACGACATCCGCACCCATTTCGAGCGGACGCTGAAGGATCGGAGTCGCGAAAGTGGAATCGACCACGGTCAACATGTCTTGCTGCTTCGCGATGGCGGCGACTTCAGCGATGTCGGTGATCGCCAGGGTGGGATTGGACGGAGTCTCGACCCAGACCATTCGGGTACGCGGCTGAATCGCTGCACGCAACGCTTCCAGGTCGGTCAGCTCGACAAAATCGACTTCGATGCCAAAGCCCGAGATCAGCCTGGTGAACTGCTGAAACACACCTGCGTAGAGATCACGCGAAACAATCACATGATCGCCGCTCTTCAGCAGATGCAACACACTGTTGATCGCCGCCAGCCCGGATGAAAACGCGATGCCGTACTTCGCATTTTCAAGGCGTGCAAGGGTGGTTTCAAGCGCGGTACGTGTGGGATTTTCCGTACGTGCATAGCCGAGGGATCGTCCCTGGAAGGTCCGGGGAGTGCCCGCACCTGGCATGGTGTACGTGGAGGTCTGGTAGATAGGAAAGCTG
>Ga0209163_1001451_pt1 | contig 25827 bp, 18 predicted proteins | sample MTBAKSrepl2MetaG_FD_187457 | JGI IMG/M metagenome (GOLD analysis project Ga0209163, IMG submission 187457) | Enrichment culture microbial communities om Arthur Kill intertidal strait, New Jersey, USA, that are MTBE-degrading - MTBE-AKS2 (Arthur... | ecosystem: Environmental > Aquatic > Marine >...
TCTCGAAGAAGCAGACATCATTATCACCGGGGGTCGCGGCGTTGGGAAAGGGGAGGCCTTCCAGGTCATTCATGACCTCGCAAAAACGATAGGAGGGTCGGTGAGCGGCACCAGGCCGGTGATCGACTGGCAGACGCTCCCCTACGAACGCCAGATCGGGCAAACAGGAAAAACCGTGACTCCTCGCCTCCTGGTGGCCTGTGGGATTTCAGGCGCCAATGAGTACACCGTGGGAGTGGAGAAATCCCAGCTCGTCGTAGCGATCAATACCGATCCAAAAGCCAGGATCTTCCGGTTTGCGGACCTGGGAGTGGTGGGGGACGTGCACGAGGTTTTGCCGCTGCTGATCAAACGGTTGAGGGAAAGCTAATGCCTTGGTCCGCTCGCATACGCACTCATAGGAGTCCACTCAAGTTCGCCTCCGCATGTGCAAGACGGCATTCATTCCCCTTTCCGAGAGGAGAACGCAAAGCCAGTCCGAAAAGTGATTTCCCCTCCCCTGGCGGGAGGGGACAAAGGGGAGGGGGAAACAGGGGGGAGAAATTTCCGGCGGAGTGGGACGGCCTCTGGAAGGGAATGTGGTCCCTGGTGTGGTGCTCTATGTTTGTCTTCTGTACTTCCATGAACCCCGTCTGGGCTTACTCTCAGGAGGATTGCATCCGCTGTCACCGTATCGGCAGCGAAGAGAGCTCCCTTCAGATGGACGTGGAGGGCTTCAAACGATCGGCTCACGGTGAGACCCTCTCCTGCCTCGACTGCCACGGCCGCATCAAGGATGAATCCCATCAGACGATGACCTCCTCAAGTGCTGTTTCCTGTGTCGAGTGCCATGAACAGGAAAATCGGCACGGCCTGCGGGGAGGTGAAGACCGGCGCCCGAAGTGCTATTCCTGTCACACGAAGCATGGGATTCTGGGCAAAGGGGACCCGCTGTCGTCGGTTCATCCGGAGGGCTTGCACAGAACCTGCGCAGCCTGCCATCCCCTGGAGTCCGGAAAGCCGGACTACCTCTCGTGGTTCCCCTCGCTTCAGATCGTCTCCCACGGCAAGCAGGATTTCAGCAAGGCCTATGACAGAAGCAACTGCCTGGGCTGCCACCAGGGCGCCGGGGCCCATGGAGAGAGGAAACCGATCAATGATCAGGACTGCGCCAAGTGTCACAATGACCTGATGGGATTCATGCATCCCAAAGCAGGTTCTGCAAAGCAGCCCGGACTTCTCGCCTCCGCTTGGATTTATCAGATGTTCCTGGCAGGGCTCCTCTGGGGGGGGGTCCGTTTCTACACGCGGAGAACAAGGCATAAAGGGAGAGGACCGGGATGCTGACCGCCTTTGACGCGCTCCTTTTTGCTGTCGCTGTCGTGATCCTGGGAGCGGGATTGGCCCAATGGTCTTCCCGCTGGCTCCTTGGGCAGGAGGAAGTTCGAAAGGGAAGTCTGACAACACTCCTGCGTTATTTCTTGGGGTCCAGGAAAATTCTGAAGCGCCCGCTTCAAGGCTCCGCCCACGTCCTGGTCTTCTGGGGAGTCCTCCTTCCTGCGCTCGTCGCGCTGGTATCGCAGTTCCGCCCCCGGCTACCCGGCACGCTTTCAAACCTGGTCTCCCTTTTTCTCGACCTCCTCGGGGCCGCTACGCTGTGCGCCTTGGCGTTCATTTTGGTGAGGCGCTGCACGAAAAGACAAGAAGCAGGCCCCAAGAGGACCGTAGTCCCGGTACTGGTGCTCCTCGGTATCGTGGTCACCGGATTCCTGGCACAAGGGGCGAGGCTCTCCATTTTGGGGGCGGGGTTTTCCTGGCAATCCCCTGTAGGCGCTCTCTTCTCCTATGTGCTGCCTGCATCGCCTCTCCTCATGCAATGGATGATTCGGCTTCATTTTTTCGCGGTCTTGTTCTTGCTGGCCTCATTGCCTTTTACGTTCCTCCGCCATCTGGTGGCCGGATCCCTGAATGTTTATTACAAGAGGCAAAACCCGGCCGGTCAACTGAGAAGCCTCATTCCTCGGAGTAACGTTCCAGGCGCCGGGAGGGTGAGTGATTTCTCGTGGAAGCAACTCCTCGATGCAGAGGCCTGTGTTTCCTGCGGCCGGTGTGAAGAGAACTGCCCTGCGGCTATCGCTGAAACCCCTCTTTCTCCGAGGAAAGTGATGCAGAGCCTTCAGGCTCAGATGCAGGGGGGCTTTCCCCTTCTGGAACAGAGCGTTTCTAACGATGAAATCTGGTCGTGCACGACCTGCATGGCCTGCGTGGAACACTGCCCCGTCTTCGCGGAGCCTCTGGACAAGATCATGGAAATGAGGAGGTACCGGGTCATGGGTCAAGGCGCCTTGCCTTCCGAAGCCAAGGCTGCCATCCGGAACCTTCTGCTCTACAAGGACGTCTACGGAAAAGGAATCGCCCGCAGGACAGACTGGGCCTTGAATCGTGGTGTTCCTTCCCGGTCAGAACAGACGGAGGTCCTGCTGTGGGTGGGATGTTCCGGCGCTTTTCATCCGCGCTATCAGGAGACGGCAAGAGCCATGGTCAAGATCCTAAAGGCGGGAGGAATCCGTTTTGCAATTCTGGGCAAAGAGGAGTTGTGCTGCGGGGACCCGGCAAGAAGGCTGGGGGAAGAGAGCATTTTCGCTGAAATCGCAGAGGAGAACATCCGGAGAATCAAGAGCCATGGTTTTGAAAAAATCGTGGCCCTGTGCCCTCACTGCTTCAACACGCTCAAGAATGAGTATCCGTCTATGGGAGGAAACTTCGCCGTGGTTCATGCAACCGAATACCTTGCCGACATGATCCGGCTGAACAGGATCGCGCTCAAGTATTCTCTTCCCGCACGAGTGGCTCTCCATGATCCATGCTATCTGGGACGGGGAAACGGGATCTACCGGCCCCTGAGAGAAATCGGGAAGGCCATACCCGGCGCGACGCTGCTGGAACTTCCGAGGAACAAGGAAAAGGGTTTCTGTTGCGGGGGTGGGGGCGGCAGAATGTGGCTCCACGAAAAACCGGGCAAGCGAATGAACCTCCTCAGAGCCGAAGAGGTGGTTCAAAGCGGGGCCGAGGTTCTCGGAACGGCGTGCCCCTATTGCCTGACGATGCTGGAGGACGGCCTCAAAAACCTCGAGACGGGCAAAGCGCCCAAGGTGATGGATTTGGTCGAGATCGTCGCTTCATCGATTCGGTGAACATGAAGATTATCGTGTGCATAAAACAACTGGTTCATGTCTATGCCAGGACCGGGATGAACCCCTCGGAACGATTTCTGGAGCCTGAAGACAAGATCCCCATGGTGAACCCCTTTGACGAAGTCGCACTTGAGATGGGTTTACGAGTCAAAGAATCCCTCGGACAAGGGGAAGTCACGCTTCTCACCCTCGGGCCGATCATCGCGGAGTCGGAAGTGAGACGTTGCCTTGGAATGGGTGCGAATCGCCTCGTGCAGATCGAGGCCGATCAGGGCACGGACCCGTGGCGCAAGTCGTTCTTTCTGGCGAGAGCGATCAGTGAGATTGGAGCCGGCCTGATCCTTTGCGGAAAAGAGTCCCTGGACCGGCGGAGCGGACAAGTGGGCGCCTACGTTGCCCATCGACTCGGGCTTCCTTTTGTTTCCGCCGTGGTCTCTGTGACCATGAACCCAGGGACAGGAACGGTGGAGGCGGAAAAAAGAGCAGGGCGAGGGGTCCGGGAGATCATCAAGTGTTCGTTGCCTGCTGTGCTGAGTGTCGACATGGGCTTGGAAGTGCGGCTGCCCAGGTTCGAAGATAAGCAGAGAGCGCTCTCCGCCCCGTTCGAGACAAGGGTTTATTCGGAACAAGGGGATCCGGCCAGAACGCTTGTGAGAACGATCTTTCCTCCGCGGCCGAGGCCGAAAAAAGTGTTCACACCGGATAGCCGTCTCGAGGCCTTCGAACGGATTCAACAACTTCTGATGGGGAGCAGGGTTGAAAAAAAGGGGACCATGCTCACCGGCACAATTGAGACGCAAGTCGAGGGGGTCGTCTCCTTTCTGAAAGAGCACGGCCTTGCGGGAAAAAAGAGAGAATAGCGCTTTGCTGAATGAAGAGAACAAAGAATTGGCCGGAAAGAACGCCTCGGCCGGCCGGGGAATGAAGAACATGGCTGAGAAAGGCGTTCCCTTGGTTTTCCGGCTGAGACCCCGGGTTGAAGCACAGCATGTGAACGGAAGCCTGTATCTCGTTTCGCGGTTTCCCCTCAAGACCGTGGCCCTCCACCGATCATGGAAATCGTCCTTTGACCGCCTGGCAAAGGGAAAGGGCCTGACCCTTCAGGAGATCGCCGCTTTCATCCCTCGGGCCGATCCTTGGCAGGTCAAGGGCTTCTTGGGTGACCTTGTGCGTAAAGGGTATCTTTACCAGGAGGGAGTCGATTCGATGGTGAAGTTGCCCTCGATTTCAGTCATCATACCCGTGCGAAACAGGCCGAAAGACCTTGCCGCATGCCTGGATTCACTGGGTAAGGTGATCTACCCTCGGGAAAAGCTGGAGGTCATCGTGGTTGACGACGCCTCCACGGACGAGACCCCGGAAGTCGCGGCGCAATTTGCAGTGCGGTTGATTACCCTCAAGGAGCACCGGCAGGCGCCGTTCTGCCGCAATAGGGGCGCGGAGGCCTCAAAGGGCGAGATTCTCGCGTTTATCGATTCGGACTGTGAGGCCGATCCCCTCTGGCTCATGGAGCTTGTGCCTGCCTTTGAATCCCCCGATGTCGGCCTGGTAGGCGGAGTGGTGGATTCGGCCGTGCAGAGGAAGGGTTTGGACCGGTACGAGCAGGTCAAATCCTCCCTGAGGATCGCTTCATGGTTTAAGCGCTCCGATAGGACCGACCGTTCCTTCTATGTCCCCTCCTGCAACCTTCTTGCGAGACGTGACCTATTTCTCCAACTGGGGGGGTTCCGGGAGGATCTGTTTGTAGGGGAAGACGTGGATTTTTGCTGGAGGGTGGAGGATTCGGGACGGCTGATCGATTATCGTCCTGTGGGAAAGGTCCTCCACAAGCACAGAAACCGAATAAAGGATTTCTGCTTCCGCCGGTTCGAGTATGGAACCTCGGAGCCCCTTCTGCAGCAACGTCATGGCTGGAGAAAAAAGCGTTTCCTTCTTCTTCCGGCGCCCATGTTGTTCTGGGCTCTGATGGTCCTTTCCCTCGTTGCAGGCAATGGAATGTTCTTCGGCTTGAGTTGGCTGTGGGCGCTTATCCATGGGGGAGTGAAGTTCGGCAACGTTCGGAAGCGAGGGCTTCCTATCGGGTTTTCGTCTTTGTTGTGCGCCGTGCTGAGAAGTTACTGGGCTTTTCTGTATCACTGCTGCGCATTTCTCTCTCGCTACTACTTGTTCTGGGCATTCCTGTTCATCCCCTTCTCGCCCGCCGCCTCCGGCGTTATCGCCTGCGCCCATGTCTTGGCCGGCACGACGGATTTCTTGGTCAAGAGACCTCGGCTGAATGTCTTTTCTTTTCTACTTTTTTTCACTGCGGAGCAGATCTCGTATCAGGCCGGCGTGTGGTGGGGGTGCTTGAGACAACGCTATTTTTCCCCCGTCAATCCCGACCTGGTATTCGGGTTACCGAACCGATGAACAGAACTTCTTCAAGGCTTGCTTTTGCACTGGCGAAGAACGCCTTGCGGTACCGCTTGCTGAAGCTCACGGGCAAACGCGGTGTCCCTCAAGCCCTGAGCCTGGAGGTCACCCACCGCTGCATCGCAAAATGCATCATGTGCAATATCTGGAAAATTCCCTCAAGCGTGCAGGATCTGCCCGTGGAGCAATGGCTGAGCTTTCTTTCTTCTCCCTTGTTTGGAGATTTGCGAGAACTGGATATTACCGGTGGGGAACCCTTCTTGAGAGAAGATCTGGTCGATCTTGTCGACGGCCTTATGCAGTTGGACTTGAAAAAGCTTCGATCCATCGCGATCACGACAAACGCGCTTCTTGGCAACAGGGTGGTGGAACAGGCCGAGAATATCCTGAGGAAGCTTGGAAGTCGTTCGATTGATCTGGTCATCGTGTGCGCGATGGATGCCGTAGGAGATCTCCATGAGAGGATCAGAAACTTTAAAGGGGCATGGATCAAACTCAATGAAACGATTCAAGGCTTGATGCGCTTGCGGGAGACCTATCCCGGGCTGATCCTCGGTCTCAAGACCACCGTGCTTCCGATGAACGTGGACGAGCTCGACGCCATCGTCCGTTATGCCGATGATCGAGGGCTTTTCACGATCATATCTCCGTGCATCATTACCGGGGGTCGGTATCTCAATTTGAACAGAGCTGAGGACCTGACGTTCCAGTCAACCGCCATCGAGAAAATGAAGCGCTTCTACCAAGGGCAGACATCGCGGTGGATTTATCATGGAGAAAGGCTCGTCGAGTTCTTTGACACGGGGGAGGTGAAAAAGCCTTGCTCGTGCGGTTTCAACTATCTCTTTGTTCGAAGCACGGGAGATGTTCTCCTGTGCCCCTTAATTGATTCGAGCGTCGGAAACATCCGGACGACTCGGGTGGAGGACATGCTCGACTCTTCGAAAGCTTCCAGATTCAGGCGTCGCATTGGGAAGCATCCATCCTGCCGCGGATGTACGGAACCGGGTCTTGAGCGTTATGCGCTTCCCTACGAGGGGCTGGCCTATCTTTTTCTCCTTTTGAGACTGGGAAGAACAAGATTCCTTGATCTCCATGAGCACATGGGTTTGGATAAATACATAGGCATTTAGCGTCCCTTGGTGAACTTTGCTTCCATGAAGGTAAAAAGTGTGATATGTTCAATGTTTAATTCTTCCGTTGTAGAGGGCATGATATGGCTGAGGAAAGTCTTCTGAAAGACAAACTGGTTTTGGTGGTGGACGATGAAAGGGATGTGCTCGATTCTGTGGCGGAAACCCTTGAGATGTGCACGGTCCACAAAGTGGTTGATTACGAAACGGCTCTTCAGTATCTGTTGAGCTACACCTACGATATCGTGATCCTGGACATCATGGGTGTGAACGGCTTTGAGCTCCTGAAGATGGCGGTGAGGCGCGGATTCCCTGCCGTCATGCTCACGGCCCACGCCCTGACCCCGGAATCGCTGAAGAAATCCATTCATCTGGGTGCCGTCTCCTTCCTGCCAAAAGAAAAAATGGCGGATCTGGTCGAGCACCTGGAGGATGTGGTCCTTGGAGGCGGTAAGCCGGTGTGGAAGAAAGTCTTCGACAAGGTGGGGGAGCTTTTCAACCGGCGCTTCGGACCGGATTGGAAAGAGCGGGATGCTTTTTTCAGGGATTTCCAGAAAACGCTCATGAGAGAACAGGAAAAAACGGCCCAAGACCGAAAATAGGATTTCAAGGGCACGGGCAAAACCAAGGATGATGAGATCGTAAGCATTCCGAGATCCCTTTTTTTCGTCATTCCCCGGCTTGACCGGGGAATCCAGTGAATTCAAGGGATTCTGGACCCGGGCGCCTGCCCCGGGCCTGATCCGGGGTCTGCCGGGGTGACGACAGCGGGGACTTTTTACCGTGAAAATGCGCTCTGCCATGCCGGACGTAGGACAGGCGACTCCCTCGATGTCCCTCGGGACCGTGAGGGTCTCGAACGGCCCTCCTGCCAGGTCGGCATAATGGCCGACCCTACATTTTCATGGGCGGTGGCGACCCTTGTAATGGTCATGAGCGTTTACGAGTGCATCAAGTGTGGCGCAATCGAGAAAAAGGAGGAAAGACGGACCCTATGGATAAACCGATCGAACACTACTGGCAGATTCGGCTCAACGAGTTGAAAGAGGTTCTTGAAGGCAACCAGTTCGAGGTTTTCATCGCCAAGGACACGGCCGAGGCAAAAACCATTGTTCTCGATCAGATCTTTCCCGCCACAGGGGCGAAGAGCGTGTCGTGGGGAGGCTCGATGACCTACTTGGCCACGGGACTCTATGAGGCGATGAAAGCAAAGCCGAACCTGGAAGTTCTGGATACTTACGACAAGTCCCTGAGCCCGGAGCAAAGCTACGAACTGCGTAGGAAGGCCCTCCTGGTGGATCTGTTCATCACAGGGACGAATGCGGTGACGGAAGACGGACTGCTTGTAAACCTCGACATGACCGGCAACCGCGCCTGCGCCGTCAACTTCGGGCCGAAGCATGTGATCCTTCTCATCGGCAGGAACAAGATCGTGGGCGACCTGGAGGAGGCCATGGTCCGGGTGAAGAATTACGCGGGGCCTGCCAATGCCATGCGCCTGGACAAGAAGACGCCTTGCGTAAAGACCTCCTACTGTGAGGACTGCAAGAGCCCGGATCGGATTTGCAACGTGTGGACCATCACGGAAAAGTCCTATCCCAAGGGCCGGATCAAAATCGTCCTGATCAACCAGGATTTGGGACTGTAGGGTGCCGCGATGCGAAACCCGGAACTCCTCTATCTTTCCCAGAACGATGTGGCCGCTGTGGGCCTGCCTATGTCCGAGATTGTTCACGCCCTGGAAATCGCGTTCAGAGAAAAGGGCGAAGGACGAACGGAGATGCCCCCCAAGCCGGGGATCCATCCCGGGGGTGGGGACAATTTCATTCACGCCATGCCCGCCTATATCCCGGCCCTGAAATCGGCGGGCATCAAGTGGGTGAGCGGGTTTAGTGAAAATTTCAAGCGGGACTTGCCCTACATCACCGGAGTCCTGATCCTCAACAACGTGGAGACCGGTCTGCCTGTCGCCGTCATGGATTGCGTGTGGATTACCGCCATGCGCACAGGAGCGGCAACCGCCCTGTCGGCGCGGTACCTGGCCCGGCCGGAATCCTCGACCCTCGGCGTCCTCGGTTGCGGCGTGCAGGGGCGAACCAACCTGGAAGCGCTCAAGGTGCTTTTCCCTGTGAAAAAGGTGAGAGCCTATGACATCGTTCCCGAGACATCGCGGCGCTACGCGGAAGACATGGCGAAGCGCTTCGACGTGGAAGTGGTGACCGTCGCCACGCCCCGGGAGGCGGTAAAAGGCTGTGACATGGTGGTGACCGCTGGACCTATCATGAAGAGACCCCATCAGACTATCCAGGCGGGATGGCTCGATGAAGGGGCTTTTGCGTCACTGGTGGATTTCGATACCTACTGGCATCCCGAGGCCATGAGGGAGAGCTCCAAGTTCTGCACCGACGACACGGCTCAGCTCTTGCATTACAAGTCGATGGGGTTTTTCCAGGACATTCCGGCCGTCCACGCGGATCTCGGTGAACTGGTGACGGGAAAGAAGGCGGGAAGGCAAAACCCTGGAGAGAAAACCATGGCGGCCAATCTGGGGCTTGCCATCGAGGACATGGCCGTTGCACCAAGGATATACAAGCGCGCTCTGGAAATGGGCATCGGGACCCGGCTGCCCCTTTAAGAGGTGGAATGAGGGATTTCTCCATCCCGACTTCGTTGGTTTTCTGGTATCTCCCGTCTTTGGCGGGATCAAAGCCCCGAAGGGGCGTTGTATGAAATCTGCGTATGCAGATTTCATTGAGGAAGGAGTCCATCCATGAAAAAGATTATTCACACGGACAAAGCTCCCAAGGCGGTAGGCCCTTACAGCCAGGCGGTGGTTGCAGGGAATCTTGTTTTCACGGCCGGACAGGTTCCGATTGATCCTGCAACGGGGAAGCTGGTGCAGGGAGGCATCAAGGAACAGGCCCGCCAGGTCTTGGAAAACCTGAAATCGGTCCTCAAGGCCGCAGATACGGATTTTTCCAAGGTCGTCAAGTCCACGGTTTTTCTGGATGACCTGAAGAACTTCGTCCCGTTCAACGAGATTTACGGGGAGTACTTCCCAAAGGACCAGCCTGCCCGGAGCACCTTTCAGGTGGCCGGCTTACCCCTGGGCGCCAAGATCGAGATTGAGATGGTCGCACTGGTCGAGTGAGGGTCGGATTATAGCATGGAGCATGGAGCATTATGGCGGCATGAAATCTTATCCCCCAAATCGTTGTGCCTGGAGAGAGACGGTCATCGAAAATCGCAAATCCACTTTGTTTGGATCGGCGGAAATTTGACGGTCTCGTAAACGCTCATGGCCTAGGCGCAGGCCACCCCCGCGCATGAATACGCCAGAGGCGTACAAGAACGTAGGGGCGGGGTTTAGGGCACCATGCGAATTCGGTTTTCTGGTTCTGTAGGGAACGGGTTCTCCTTCGACTTGCTCAGGACCCTGAGGTTCTCGAAGGGCACCCCGTTCCATGGATCGGCACGGAGGCCGATCCCTACAAGGCCATTCGCCCGGCCGGTCCATTTTCACGGTAAAAAGTCCGAAAACCCCGTTTTTCGTCATTCCGGCGAAAGCCGGAATCTAGGAAATTCGAGGGGTTCTGGACCCCGGCTTCCGCCGGGGTGACGACTTTGATGAGTTTTTACGATTTCATCAAATTTGCTTTGACGAACAGCGAGACGAGGAGGTGTGAGTCATGGAAATCCCGGAAGTGCAACCCCTGCTCAGGATGAGCTCGATCCTTCAATGGGTCGTGGTTGTTCTCGTGTTTCTCGCAGGGACCCTGCAAATCGCCAAGGTCTTTATCGACAAGAAAATCGACTCCGTGAGGGACGAGATCATCGTTGCAAAGGTCGAGGAATACGAAAAGACCATCCTGGATCTCAACACCAAGGTCAAAGAGCAGTTCGAGAGAAGGCAGGTGGTCCTGGAAGAAAAGAAGGACAGGCGGATCCCGGATCACATGCTTTCTCAGGTCAAGGCGGAACTTTCCAAGTTCGAGGGGTCGAGTGTGCGCTTGGCCTGCGACAAGAACGACAGGGAGGCCCTCGCCTTCGCAGAGCAACTCAAGGGCCTGTTTCAGGAAGCAGGATGGTCCGCGGCCGGCATCAACCAGACCCAGCACTCCAAACCCATTAAAGAGGTGGTCATCATCCTCAATCATGAGGCGCAGAAGCAGAAGGCGAATTACCTCTTCTCCCTTCTCATGGCCCTTGAGGTCAAGTCATCGGCGCGGCTGAACAAGAACCAGCCGGAGGACCTGGGCATTATTGTGGGGCAGAAGGAATAGAAAATCAGTAATCAGTCATCAGTGATCAGTCATCAGTGACCAGTCATCAGCATTAGTACCCCGGCGCTTCGCCAAATCCCCCTTACTCCCCCTTTTCCAAAGGGGGAAAGCCGCTGAAAGTCCTCCCCTTTGCAAAGGGGAGACAGAGGGGATTTTAGGTGGATGAAACATCGAATTTCTCAGGAGTCATCAGTGAACAGTGATTGGGTTCCCTGCCCCCCGGTTTTCGCCTGTCTCACGAATTTTTGGAGACCTCCGGAAAACTTCCAACAATCCATAGCCTTCCAGTCGAATAGTGTACTTCATTTCCACATTATGGAATAATCCTACCCTAGTCATGGATAAGCAATTACCGACATAGGATTTATTTCCGCTTTCAGTTTCGTTAAGTATTTGAAATACTTGGGTGCCGATTTCCCGTTCTCGGTGGCACAAATTTCGCATATTCGCATGAACGGGATCGGCATGTGTTGACCTACTTTTACTCCTCAACCTGAAGGGTGCCTCGTGGAGTAGCCTCTCAAATTTTGCCTGTACTGCCTCTGGTGGTGAGATTTATTCGCTTTTGTTTAAAGTTCTCACAAGAGTTATTTTGCTATCGTAAGTGCTGAAATTGGACCTCTTTCGTGTTTGCCCTTATGCCTAATTTGTAGTAAATGGATCCAAGAAAGATGACGCATTCCCCTTTCCGGGATTGCTCTTTTCAGTATCCTTGCCAACTCGATCGGACAGTGTAAGCTCTTGGCGAAAATCAGAGTCTTTTCCCTGATTAGGTGAAACTTCTTGCTCACCAACAAATTCAAAATCTTCCTTATTTTTTTCAAAAAACGTAAGAACCGAAAGGGCTAAGTGTCCAGTATTGTAAAGCAACAAGCATCCTCACCGAAAACACAACCCGGACGATCGGGAAAAGGGGGGGCGTGAAAATGGAAAACAGATGGAGAAAAAGTTATCTGAAAACAGCCGGTTCTGTAACAACTTCGAAGTTGTTGATACTTTTTCTGTCTGTCTTCTTTTGCATGCAACCGACGTTTGCCGCCGGCCAAACAGTCGTTTACTCCGATAATTTCGAATCGGGTTGGGGCTGGTGGTACCCGGACAACGGCGTATGGGATGTCGGCTGGCCTTCCTCGGGCCCGCAAGAGTGCTTCGAAGGGAAAAAATGCGCGGCAACGATTTTGGACGGTAACTATCCTTATGGTCCTGACAGTCGTCTGATCAGCCCGGATATCGACTTCCCGGCGGTAGCAGAGGGCGAAGAGATTGTACTGCGTTTTCAGGAGTGGTTTTCATACAAGTCGGCAGACAAGGCAGAGGTCCAGATACAGTTTTACGACGATGCAAGCGGGCAGTGGTCGGACTGGGTCGTCTTGAAAACGATGAACCAGCATACGCCGGTGTGGCATCACGCAAGGGTGGAACTGACGGCCTATGCGGGCAAACGCATAAGGTTGGGGTTTTACCATGAAGACAACCATGAGAGGGCAGGAATCTTTGGAGATCAGCATTACGAAAGCAGCGGTTGGTACATTGACGATGTAGAGATTATCAAGCAGGCTGTGCCATTGTTCGATGGGTCTGAGGATTTTGAAGCGGGCTGGGGGGGTTGGTACTCGGACCGGGGGATCTGGCAGGTGGGTGAGCCGACGAGTGGACCCAACGGGGCCTACAGTGGGACCTCCTGCGTGGCTACCATCCTGGCGGGTAATTACTCTTATGGTCCTGACAGCCGTTTGATCAGCCCGGATATTGATTTGCCGGGCGTGGCAGAAGGTGAAGAGATTGTGCTGCGGTTCGAGCAGTATTTCATCTACGCCTCGGCTGACAGAGGTCAAGTTCAGATCAGCACTTATGAAGCTGATAGTTGGTCGGATTGGACGACTCTGAAGACGATGAATCAGCATACACCGGTGTGGCATCACGCAAGGGTGGAGCTGACGGCCTATGCGGGCAAACGCATAAGGTTGGGGTTTTACCATGAAGACAACCATGAGAGGGCAGGAATCTTTGGGGATCAGCATTACGAAAGCAGTGGCTGGTACATCGACGATGTGGAGATTATCAAGCAGGCTGTCCCTTTGTTCGACGGATCTGAGGATTTTGAAGCGGGCTGGGGGGGTTGGTACTCGGACCGGGGGATCTGGCAGGTGGGTGAGCCGACGAGCGGACCCAACGGGGCCTACAGTGGGACCTCCTGCGTGGCTACCATCCTGGCGGGTAATTACTCTTATGGTCCTGACAGCCGTTTGATCAGCCCGGATATCGATTTGCCGGGCGTGGCAGAAGGTGAAGAGATTGTGCTGCGGTTCGAGCAGTATTTCATCTACGCCTCGGCTGATAGTGGTCAAGTTCAGATCAGCACTTATGAAGCTGATAGTTGGTCGGATTGGACGACTCTGAAGACGATGAATCAGCATACGCCGGTGTGGCATCATGCAAGGGTGGAACTGACGGCCTATGCGGGCAAACGCATAAGGTTGGGGTTTTACCATGAAGACAACCATGAGAGGGCAGGAACCTTTGGGGATCAGCATTACGAAAGCAGCGGTTGGTACATTGACGATGTAGAGATTATCAAGCAGGCTGTGCCATTGTTCGATGGGTCTGAGGATTTTGAAGCGGGCTGGGGGGGTTGGTACTCGGACCGGGGGATCTGGCAGGTGGGTGAGCCGACGAGTGGACCCAACGGGGCCTACAGTGGGACCTCCTGCGTGGCTACCATCCTGGCGGGTAATTACTCTTATGGTCCTGACAGCCGTTTGATCAGCCCGGATATTGATTTGCCGGGCGTGGCAGAAGGTGAAGAGATTGTGCTGCGGTTCGAGCAGTATTTCATCTACGCCTCGGCTGACAGAGGTCAAGTTCAGATCAGCACTTATGAAGCTGATAGTTGGTCGGATTGGACGACTCTGAAGACGATGAATCAGCATACACCGGTGTGGCATCACGCAAGGGTGGAGCTGACGGCCTATGCGGGCAAACGCATAAGGTTGGGGTTTTACCATGAAGACAACCATGAGAGGGCAGGAATCTTTGGGGATCAGCATTACGAAAGCAGTGGCTGGTACATCGACGATGTGGAGATTATCAAGCAGGCTGTCCCTTTGTTCGACGGATCTGAGGATTTCGAGGCGGGCTGGGGCGGTTGGTACTCGGACCGGGGGATCTGGCAGGTGGGGGAGCCGACGAGCGGGCCTGGTGGGGCTTACAGTGGGACCTCCTGCACCGCCACCATCCTGGCGGGCAACTATGCTTCCAGCATTTCAAGCCGGCTCATCAGCCCCCAAATTCGGCTGCCCAACACGACGGTCGAACCCATCCGCTTCAACTTCAAGCACTGGTTCTGTTTCGGGTCGGGCGACAGCGGCCAGGTCGAAATGTCGATCTATGATGAAGAGCAGGAGATCTGGTCGGATTGGGAACCCATGGGGCAGGCGATTACGCTTTGCGGCGGGACCTGGTCACCAAGGATTTCTCCGCCTCTGAACACATATGCCGGTAAGATCGTCAGGTTCGCGTTTCACCATATCGTGAACGGCGACTCGTCCGTTGGGTCCGGCTGGTATATCGACGACATCGAAGTGACCGGCGGAGTGGATTCGGACGGTGACGGGCTGCCGACCTATCTCGAGGAGACGATGTGCACCGATCCCAACGATGCGGACACCGACGACGACGGTATCATCGACGGTGACGAGGACGCGAACCATAACGGCATCAAAGACCCGGGAGAAACAGATCCGTGCGACGCGGATACCGACGGGGACGGCATCCAGGACGGAACGGAAAGGGGCGTCACCCTCAGCGATGTCGGCAGCGGCACGGATCTCGCTGTGTTCCAACCTGATGAAGACCCGGAAACGACAACGGATCCCTTGAACGATGACCAGGACGGAGACGGCCTCAAGGACGGCGAAGAGGATGTCAACCATAACGGGAAAGTAGATCCCGGTGAATCGGACCCGCTAAGACATCCCGGCATGGATCTGACCGTCATGGGCCTCGATCTTTCTCCGGACCCGCCTTTTACGTTCACTGAGACGGCAATGCGCATTCGGATCCACAACCCGATCCTCAACGATGTGGTCGATCCGTTTACCGTCCAGGTATCCGTGGATGAGGCGCTTTACCGTGAAGAGGTGGTGCCTTCGCTGGAGGCCGAGGGCACACACGAATGGATCGTTCCCCTCACGCTAGAAATTCCCGGCGACCATGTCATCAGGGTGACGGTCGATGCGGCAAACAGCATCTCTGAAATCGACGAGACCAACAACACGCTTTCTGAAACCCGCACATTTTATCTTCCGTTTCCATCCACCTCGGGTGAGGACTTCGAAACCGGCACTTTTCGCCTTTACAGGTGGAAATTCCCGGGGACCGCGAACTGGACGGTGACATCCAACGGACCCTATGACGGGTCTTTTGCCGCCCGCTCGGGGCTGATCACGGACAATCAGAACAGCAGTATGGAAATTACCCTCGATGTGCAGGCCGGAGTGGTTTCCTTTTTCCGCAAGGTGTCGAGCGAATACAATTTCGATTTCTTAAAATTCTCCATCGACGACGTGGAAAAGGGATCCTGGTCGGGCGAGGTGGACTGGACCCGTGTGAGCTATCCCGTGACCCCGGGAATCCACACCTTCAAATGGGTGTATGTGAAGGACGCATCGGACTCGGACGGGTCGGACGCTGCATGGATCGATACCATCCAGTTTCCGCCGGTAGTCGACAGCGGCGAGGACAACGACACGCCGGATCAGAGCGGCGTCGTCTTTCTTGCCGAGGCAAAGCCTTCGTGGAACAACTTCCATGATTTGGACGATGAAGACTGGTTTGCCTTTTATGGGCTGGCGGGTGAGACCTATACCCTGGAAATCGCCGGTTCCGGAACCAGCAGCAAACCGCTCGTGGAATTGTATGATCCCCATCTGACGAGTCTGCTGGCGTCTTTGAATGATGAAGATCCGGGAACGCATGATGGCATTGCGTGGAGTTGCCCGGAGGAAGGCGTCTATTTCATCCGGGTCCGGCAGGGCGAATTCGGCGCGTTCGGCGACAACACAGAGTACGGGTTGCAGATTTTCAGGGAAGCCGATGCGGACGTGGGCTTCATCGAAGGGACGGTCCGCGATGCCTTCACGGAGGAGCCCGTCAGGGGCGCAAAGGTCAAGACGTCAGGGAACGCCTCTTCCCTGAGCGGGGCGGACGGGAAATATCTCATGGCACACGACACGGGCACTTTCACGCTGTGGGCTTCCGCAAACGGATATCAGCTACAGAGCCAACCGGTTGCCATCCAGGCCGGGGAGACCTCATCCCTCGATATCCTCTTGGTGGAAGAGGCGCAAGTGCCTTTGGAGACCCCTGATACCCTGTCGCCGGAGGTCGGGGCAAATATCGCCGGGAGCTCCCTGACGCTTCAATGGACGACCGGGGGTGGCGATCAATGGCCGCTACAGGTCATCAACAGGACCACGACAAAGAGTGTATTCATCGGTACCGTCGTCGACGGGCCTCAGAAGACCCTTACAGGGCTTGCCCCCGGGTCTTATGATTGGCGGGTCAGCGCCTGCAAAGGCGAGGCGTGCGCCGGCTGGTCGCCCTACAGCAGCTTCGGAATAGAAGAGCTGGATACCGACGGTGACGGGTTGTCCGATTACCTGGAGGCCGGTATGTGCACCGATTCCGCCGATGCCGACTCGGATGACGACGGCATACCGGACGGCGTCGAGGATGCCAACCAAAACGGCACAAAAGACCCGGGTGAAACGGATCCGTGCGATGAGGACACCGACGGCGACGGCATTCAGGACGGGACCGAAATGGGTGTCACACACAGTGAAATCGGCAGCGATACCGATTTGAGCGTTTTCCAGCCCGATGAAGACCCTGGAACGACGACGGATCCTTTAAATCAGGATACCGACGGTGACGGCACAAAGGACGGCGAAGAGGATTCAAACCGAAACGGCCGGGTGGATATTTCGGAAAGGGACCCGGGCGTACCGGAAGGGGCGGACCTGGCCGTCACCGTGTTAGACAACCCGGATCCCGTGATCATCGGAGAAGACTTGCAATACACCGTCAAGGTGACCAACAAGGGCCCCGATGACGCACACGGCGTCATCTTGACAAGCACGTTGTCAAATGGGGTGGATATCGTTTCATTACAAGGATCCCACGGCACGTGCAGTATGAACGGCGGAACAATCACCTGCGCATTGGGGTCCATGCCTGCGGGCGATCTGGCGGCAACGGAACTGATCGTCAAAGCCGTGAACCCGGTGAGTGCCGTTTTGAACACGGTTGAGGCGTCGATGCAGACCTACGAACTGGACGCCGCAAACAACCACATCGTCGCCCGGACGACCGTTCTCAATCCCCACCTGGAGGTCTCCCCTGCCAGCCATGAGTTCCCGGCCAGGCATGTGGGAAGCATTTCCGACGCTGTCACCTTTACCATAATCAATACCGGTGCCGGCTTGCTTGACCTGGGAGACATTCTCGTCACAGGGCAGGACGCTCCAAGTTACCAGATCGTCGACAATCAGTGTGACGGCCAGACCCTCGATGCCACATTTGCCTGCACGTTTGGTTTGGTTTTTTCGCCCCAGTCCCCGGGCTTGAAGCAAGCCGCGATCACAATTGAGACCAATGATCCAATTTCTCAGACCGTCCGTATTCCCGTATCGGGGAGCGGCTACGAATTGGGAGACCTGGTCGTCACCCCGGAAGAAGCCTTTACATCGCGGGGAAGTCGATGGCCGACCAGCCCTTTCAGCATGACCTATGAACTGAAAAACACCGGAAGCGAGACCATTGCCTGGTCGGCAGCCGTCGCCTATCCGAGCGCATCCTTTGAGTGGCTGGAACTGTCGAGCACCGGTGGGGAGATCGGCCCCGGTGCCTCTGCGCTCGTTCAGGCGGCCATCGGGTGGCGGGCCGGGGTTTTCGAGGGGCAGGAAACGCAGGCCCTTATTCACTTTGTCAACGAAACGAACGGCCGGGGGAACACGAGCCGTGACGTGTTCCTCGACATGAAGCCGGACTCATCCGTGATCACCTGCGAGCTGTCGACGGACAACATGGTCGTGGGCGAGCCGCTCCGGATCAGCGGCAGTATCCAGCCGGTTCCCGAAACGAGCAGGGCCGGCGTGGATGTGGCGTTGATTCCGCCAAGCGGACCCGCTTTTCACACGACCGTGAATGCAAGCATTGACGGCACGTTTGCCTATGATTTGGCATGTGACGACATCACCCAGCAGGGCACCTGGTCGGTTGTCACCAGTTGGGCGGGAGACGGTGCATTCGAAGGCGCCTTCAGCGATCGGCAAACGTTTGACGTCGAAAAAGCCCAAAGCAGGGTGACCCTCGACATCACGTCGCACGTCATCAAGCTGGGCGAAAAGGTGTCTCTCAGCGGCAAGGTGTCCGTGGACCCGGACTGCGGGGGCAGCCTATACGGCGTTCCGCTTACGGTTGTCATCAGCGGGCCGGACAATGCGCTCCATGTCAAGCCCCTTGCCACTCTGAACAGATACGGGAATTTCACCATCAATGACCTGGAAATCTTCAACAAGCTGGGCCACTGGAACATTCAGGCAAGTTTTTCCGGCAGCGCCAAGTACAAGGAAAGCGAATCCCCCAAGGTTTCCCTTCAGGTGGTGGAGACGGCAGGTTATGCGGTCATCGTTCAGGGGAGGATTTCAACAGGAGAGGGCATCGAGCATCACAGCTACACAACCGATTTCGTATATCAGAAACTGAAGGAACGGGGGCTTCTGGATGATGATATCCAGTATTTCCGATACGATTCGGCAGATGCCGCCGATGGTGTTGTCGTAGATAACGTTCCGACGAAAAAAGGCGTCAAAGAAGCCATTACCGAATGGGCGCGCGACAAGATGAACGAAAGCCCCGCCAATCTGTATGTCGTCTTGGTGGATCATGGCTGGACTGATAGATTCTACATTCACCCGGAATTCATCACTTCCCAGGATCTTGCGGAATGGCTCGACGCACTCCAGGGGGGACTCATCGAAGCGAGGGAACAGGAAATCGTTGTGGTGTTGGGTTTCTGCCGGTCCGGCTCATTCATAGATGAAACCTCTGATGTCCATAACAGGGTCATCATCACCAGCGCCGGCGTAGAAGAATCATCGTTCAAGGGTCCTCTGGAGAGGGTTGAAATCCGGGATGGAAAAGAGGCCAGGGTCAGGCATGGAGAGTATTTTGTTGCGGAATTCTTCAAACTTTTATCATACGGCAAATCCGTTGCAGCCGGCTTCAAGGAGTCCGTCAATCTAACCAGGCTTTTTACCGCAAGCACCTCTTCGGCTTCATCCGCAAACAACAGCACCAACACGGGTTACCTCGATAGATCGCTTCAGCATCCACTGCTGGACGACAATGGCGACGGAGTGGGCAGCCATGATCTGGACGTTGGAACCGGTGACGGCCTGTTCAGCGAGGTACTTTTCGTCGGAGTTGGAAGGGCTACGGAAAACGATCCGGATGTTTCGATTGTTCGAACCGCTCCGGGGGTTTTCCTGAAATCCGGGCAGGAATCTGCCGACCTCTGGGCAATTGTGGAAAATCCGGGCAGGCTCAGAAGCATTTGGGCCGAAGTGAAAAGTCCTGGTTACACACTGGTGTCGTCTCCGGAGTCTGATCAGGTAGAGATGGATTTACCCAAAATATTAGGAACACCGGACTCAAGTGTTGACGGGCGCTGGGCATGGCCGGGGCTTTCAGGCTTTAACGAGCCCGGAACCTATCAAGTCTTCTATTTCGCGAAAGACGATATTACGGAAAATGTCTCACGAATCATGGAGACGCGCGTTTACAAAGCCAAGGAAGGTAATTTGCCGCCCGAGGCCTTTGACCCAATCCTGCCGGTGAGTGAGGAAACGGTTCTCCCCATCTATACAAATGGTGAATACTACATTTTATTCGATTGGGAAGATGCCAAGGACCCCGAAGGAAATATCGTGACGTATAATCTGCTTTTGTCGGAAGGAAATACTTCATTTGACGAGCCGCTGATTATAGAAGGCATTAGTGAAAGTGCATACCGAATGGGGTTTTCAGAGGGGATCACGTTTTCGAAGGTCTATTTTTGGAAGGTCCAGGCGATTGATGAATACGGGGCAGTCACGGAGACCCAAATCAGTGTATTTGATACCAAAGATCCCAATCCGCCGATGGTTGGCTGGATTACCGGGAATGTCTACGATAATCGAACCGGGAATCTCCTTCCGGCGGCAAAGGTGACATCCAGCATGTTAAGTATCGCTATGATGGGTGATGGCCATTTCCTGGGTACCGGACCCATGGGGACGTTTGCCGTTACGGCCTCGGCAACGGGATACACATCGACAACCCAGCCGAAGGTTAGGATTGAAGGCGTATGGCCTCCTTTGCGGCTGAATTTCGCTCTGAACGCCGTCGGGCCGGCCGGCGCGGATCTGGCCGATGCCATTACGCTGTTGCGTGTTTTATCCGGTCTGGGGACCACAGCCCAACCCAGCAACGTCTCTGATGTCAACGGCGACGACCATATAGGGATGGCAGAGGTCCTCTATATTCTACAAACAACCGCTGGAATTCGATAAGGGTTAGGAAATGTTAAATCTACTTGCCGGTAAGGAAACAGGTTCTTAGGCAGTGATTGATTTTGATGGAAAGGCAATTTAGGCACTTCTGTTGATCACTGTTTTTCACTGACGCACTGATCACTGTTTACTGATCACTGATCACTGATTTACGGCTTGCGCTTTTATCAGGGTTCTGAACTTCTTGAGAAGCAGAGGACAGAACATCTCGGCGATATTTTTCTCCTCAGGGTTGAGGGCCGCGGCAAAATACAGCGCGGACTGCTCTGGGCGATTCCTGCGTAGGTTGTCCTAGCAATCCTTAGCGCCTGTCACACAATAAGTTGACTAACTCGGCCTGGGAAGCGTTCGCCCTGAGGTATCGAAGGGCGAACCCCGTCGTTCATGCTTCGATACCTCAGCATGAACGGAACGTGGGGGTTAGATGCACAACTTATTTTGTATCAAACACTTAGTCTCCACAAAGGATTCAAGTTCAGGGATGGTCACCTCTTTGCGGATCATGAGGTGGGAAATGTCGAGGGAGTGAAACAGATTCAAAAGCTCCCGGCCGTGGACATCGCTGACTTTAAAAAAGTCGTCGATGAAATCTGTTAATGCAGATTTCATATAATGATACTTCTTTATCAAGACCGACGAAGTGTGTTATGTAGCAAGGACCGAATCAACAGAGGAGAAGTGAATGAGCGGGAGCAGGAAAACAGCGGTGGTGACCGGAGCGAGCAGCGGCATCGGCCGTGAAACAGCCGCGAGGCTTGTTGGAAAGGGATTTACCGTGATCGCTGCGGCGAGGCGTCTGGATCGCCTCGAGGAGCTGAAGTCTCGGGTCGGGAACATCGTTCCCAGGCAGGTCGATCTCTCAAAAGAGGAAGACGTCGAGAGATTCTGCCAAGAGCTCTCGCGGTTGCCCGAACCCGTGTCCGTTCTTATCAACAACGCGGGCTACAGCATAAGAGGGGCTGTCGAGGATGTGCCGCCCCATGCAGTTCGGCGCGTTTTCCAGGTCAACGTCTTTTCGCTCATCCGTGTGACCCAGGCGTGCCTGCCGGGCATGAGGAAAGCGAGAAAGGGCCGGGTCATCAACGTGAGCTCCATGGCGGGAAAGTTCGCCTTTCCTATGAGCGGGGTCTACGCCGCCACTAAACATGCGGTCGAAGCCGTCACGGATGCACTTCGCATAGAAGTCAGACCTTTCGGCATTCGCGTCGTCGCCATCCGCCCCGGGTTCACGGCCACGGAGTTCAACGAAGCGGCGACTCGCATCACCGGAGACCTGACGGCAAAGACGGATCCGGACTACAAGCCCCTCTACGAGACCTCAGGCGCGGCGGTCGGTAAGATCTTCGTAAATGTCACGCTGCCGGGTCCGGAAGTGATTGCCGATCTGATCATGGAAGCGGTCGAATCGGACTCACCCAAGGCGGCCTACTCGGGCAGTTTCCTGAGCGAAGAGTTCCTGGGCCGGCGGGCCGCCCTGGATGACGACGCATTTGACCGGTGGCTGAGTGAAAAGACAGGCCTTGCCGGACTGAAGGTGTAAGCCATGCAAAGAACCGAGCCAGGCAACGTCACCGAAAAAATTGTCCTCCTGGGAACCCGGGAATCGTGTCTCTATCTTGTAGACGGAGGTGTGGAGAGTGTCGTGATCGGCGGCGGCATGGCCTACATTGCACCGGCGTTCCTCAAACAGCTTCAAGCCTTTTCTGTGGACGAGAGAAAGATCAAACGCGTGATCATTCTCCACGCCCATTTTGATCACTGCGGTCTGGTCCCTTTCATGAAGAAGAGGTGGCCCTGGGTGATCGTGGCTGCATCAAAGAGAGCCAAGGAATTGCTTTCAAACCCCTCCGTTTCTGAAAGCATCGGGACCATGAACCGGACGGCCATCGTCCGGACGGGCCTCGAACACCGGGCCGAAGAAGAGGGATTCGGGTTTACCGCCGTCGAGGTGGAAGAGGTCCTCGGGGAAGGCGACAAGGTTGTCTGCGGGGATCTAAGCCTGGAGGTCATCGAAGTGCCGGGGCACTCATCCTGTTCCATTGCCCTGTATTTGCAGGAACAGAAGGCCCTTTTTGCCTCCGACGCCGCAGGTGTGAGATACGGGGACTACTACATGGCCGCGGGCAATTCCAACTTCGACCTGTTTCAGCAGAGCCTTGAAAAGATGTCGAGGTTGGAGGTGGAGGTCCTTCTCGGGGAGCACTTCGGCGCTCTGGACGGGGAGGAGGGAAGAGGATATTTGCGAAAAGCGATCGAAGAGGCGCATAAAACCAGAGCGCTGATCGAGGAATCTTTTCGCAGGACCGGGGATGTGGAAAAGAGCACGGAGGAAGTGGCTCATGTGTTTGTGTCAGGCGCCCCAAAAGACTTCCTGCCCCCAGAGGTGCTGACCCTCGTGGCAGGGCAAATGGTGCGATACATCGCCAAGACCATTAAATCAGTGATCAGTAATCAGTGAACAGTGATCAGTAACCAGTGATCAGTGACCAGTGATCAGTAATCAGTGATCAGTAAGTCTGTAAAAGAGTAGTTCATAAGTTCATGAGTTATTGAGTTCATGAGCGAATACCGGACGTAGGGCAGCTCGAAGATCCCGGTGACGGGGCCACTGTGGCTGCCTCGGTCGGCAGGGTCTCCGGGTTCGAAATGACAAAGAAGGTTTTCCAAGCGTTACCGAATCGGCTCCTGGGAGGGATTTGTAGAACCATTAACAAATAGCAAGATTTTTGAATGGAGGTCACATGTTCTTTGAACTTCGGCAGTATCGCATCAAGAAAGGGAAAATGAAAAGGTGGGTAAAGTACATAGAGGACGTCATCATTCCTTTCCAGATTTCTCAGGGCATGGTGGTGGTAGGAAGCTTCGTGGCGGAAGAGGAAGATGACCTCTATGTGTGGATTCGGCGCTTCGAAAGCGAGCACGAGAGGAAAAGACTCTATAAGAAAGTCTATGACAGTGAGACATGGAATCAGCAGATTAAACCGGAGGTCGATAAGATGCTGGATCGGGAGAGAATGATCGTGACCCGCCTCCTTCCTACGGCCAAGTCCGTGATCCACTGAGTTTTTTCCTTTAGAAAAGGGGATGAAACCATGAAAGGCATCGTCTTGAGGTGGCTGATTCTGACGCTGGGCATTATGGTTGCGGCATACCTCATTGAGGGCATTCACGTGAAGGGCTTTGGAAGCGCCCTCCTTGCCGCCGCTATCCTGGGGATTCTCAATGCGGTTTTTCGCCCTATTCTCATCATTCTCACCTTGCCGATCAACATCCTCACTCTGGGGCTTTTCACGTTTGTGATCAATGCTCTCCTGCTCATGATGGCCTCGGGCGTGATCGGCGGACTCGAGGTTCACGGTTTTTGGGCCGCGTTCTTGGGTTCCCTGGTGATCAGTCTCATGAGTTGGCTGTTGAGTTCATTCATCAACGAGCAAGGAAGGGTCGGCTACATCGACCTCAAAAGGAGACAAAACGGCAAGTGGGAATAAAGCTCCCCGCGGTCCCGCAAAAGCTGGATTTCTGCTTGGCTCCATCACGCTGCAGGGCATACGGCCGAAGGAATCTGCAAGGCAGTGCTTTTTCTCTTGACACCCTATTTGGTTTGATTATTATTTGACAACTATTCTTTATAATGCGTCAAACCATGACTGAACAGCAAATCCGGCTCAACAAAATGCTCGAAACCCTGAAGGAGCACGATTTCCGCATCACTCCTCAGCGCATCGCCGTTCTCAGGGTTCTGGCTCGGAGCAACGGCCATCCGAGTGTGGAGCGAATCTACGAAGAAGTGAAAAAGGACTTTCCAACCACGAGCCTCGCCACGGTCTACAAAACAGTGACGCTGCTCAAAGAACTGAACCAGGTCCTGGAGCTGGGTTTTCCTGATGGGGGCAACCGCTATGACGGCAACAAGCCCTACCCTCATCCGCACCTGATCTGTACGAAGTGCAAGAAAATCATCGATCCGGACCTGGAGAGCCTTGAAGGATTGACCAAGGAATTGACTTCAGAAACAGGTTTCAAAATAACCAGCCATCGCCTTGATTTTTTTGGAATTTGTCCAGATTGCCAGAAAAATAGCCACTAGGATCCATATTTTTTTGCTCAAGATTGGAGAATTATTCCTATAAGAAAACTATAATTGGAACACAAACATTAAGACGCACGTAACCAAGAAAGGAGATCGCCTATGCCTGAAGAATTCAAAGCGGGTTGTGCGCGGCCCACAGGCGGGCCTGTTGGAGAACCGGAGGTAAAGGCCCCGGAAGAATCATCTGGAACAACGAAGAAGGAGGTTAAATCCATGGTGATGATCGGAAGAAAGGCGCCTGATTTTGTGGCTCCGGCCTATCTGGAAGGGAAATTCGTCAATATCAAACTCTCTGAATACCTGGGCAAATGGGTTCTTCTGTGCTTTTATCCCGGCGATTTCACCTTTGTCTGAGCGACCGAGATTTCAGCAGTTGCTGAAAAGTACCCCGAGTTCCAGAAATTGGGTGCGCAGATTCTTTCTATGAGCATCGACAGCGTGTTTGTACACAAAATGTGGAACGACAACGAGCTGTCCAAGATGGTCAAGGGCGGCGTGCCTTTTCCCATGCTTTCCGATGCAGGCGGCAAGGTAGGAAGCGTGTACGGCGTGTATGACGACCAGGCGGGTGTGGAGACGCGAGGCCGATTCATTATCGATCCCGACGGCGTGATTCAGGGCTACGAAGTGTTGACGCCTCCGGTTGGAAGAAACGTGGCGGAATCCCTGAGGCAGCTCCAGGCGTTTCAGGTGGTGCGCAACAGCAAAGGCGCCGAAGCCACGCCTTCGGGCTGGAAGCCCGGAAAAATGACCCTGAAACCAGGCCCGGATCTGGTTGGAAAGGTCTGGGAGGTCTGGAAGACGTCCATGGCTTTCGACTAATATCATTCGGCCCGCTCATTGCACTCGGTCCAGCGGACCGGTCCAGAATACGGATTTCGCCGAGGCAATGCAGGGCGTCCCAAAGGAGATTGTGGAGAGGCAACTCAAGCGTTTTGACAAAGTTGATCCTGCCTACGGCAAAGGCGTTCGTGAGGCGATCAAAAAACTGAGAGGCTAGTACCGTGTCTCAGAAGTTCTGCACCTAAATATGGCAAGTTGAAATCTTGCAATCAGTTCCATATTTGACCCACTTCGCGCAGACACGGAAATTCGAAGCACGAAATTCGAAATGCGAAACAA
>Ga0209163_1001452_pt1 | contig 25804 bp, 16 predicted proteins | sample MTBAKSrepl2MetaG_FD_187457 | JGI IMG/M metagenome (GOLD analysis project Ga0209163, IMG submission 187457) | Enrichment culture microbial communities om Arthur Kill intertidal strait, New Jersey, USA, that are MTBE-degrading - MTBE-AKS2 (Arthur... | ecosystem: Environmental > Aquatic > Marine >...
TCTATTTTTATTATCCCTTAGCTGCTGGGGAGTTGACTAATGGTAAGTCAGCAGACTCTGACTCTGCCTATTCGGGGTTCGAATCCCTGCTCCCCAGCCACTTTCACGCCGATACTCCTTTTTCAAGTCAATTTGGCCCCACCCTGGCCCCACCATCTTGAAAGCGACACCTTTATCCATCCCACCTGAAAAACCGGTGCTTACCGATTTGCACAATGAATTTCATCTCGAGGGCCTTGGCCCAATATGGCGCGTCTATGTCGGTTGAATAATAATGATCCGCTCCAGACAGATTCTTTCCCGATAGTCTTTGCATGGCCATTAATGCGACGGCCCGGATGCAGTTGATAAAAGCGTCGTAATTCTTTATTGGCGGCCGGCGACCACCGTTGTACCAAGAGAACTGCTTGTCTTGAATGATGACCTGCTCCACGGTCAGCTGGCGGCGAAGTGCCCTGTTCTGAATAACCTGGGCAACGGCCACCTTTCCTTCCTGTGGTTCCCCCCTGGCCTCATGATAGAGGCAAACGGCGATCCAGAAGTATGCGGTGAAAAAATCCATCGCGATCAGTGGCCGATCCTTTCCTCAAGTCGTGCCAGCGTTGTCTCGATGCGGATCCATCGCTTGTTGTCCTCGTCCCGGTACTGCTGCCGGCGCTCCTCGCTCTTGACGATTGTCTCCCTGATCTTGTCCAGCGCATGGAAGTTGTCGCTGATTTTTCTGTCAACGTCCCCGCGGCAATCTCTTGATGCCATATCGTGTTGCTCATGCGTCATGAATCGTATCCTCTCCAAGGTCGTCAGCCTGACATCGTGCTCATCGAGTTGCTCGGTATGCTCCTCAAGCATCCTCATATACTTGCCTTCTGCCTTGCTCTGCTGCCGGTCCGACCTGATGATGGCGGAAATAACGCCGACGCCGGTCAAAACGGTCACAATGGTTTGCAGGTAGTCCATACCGAGCACCTCTCCGTGCGGTTGTTATTTCCGCTTAATCGCCTGCAGGAACTTTTCGGCAAGGGCCCGGCCGCCGCAGGCCCCGAATCCGAGCAGGAAGGTTTTTACCCCTTCCTCGACCTGTCCCTCGCTGATCTGGTATGCGCCCAGGCACATCGTCCCCGCGCCGGCTATATAAATCTTCAAGCCGGTCAGCTTTGCCGCTTCCAGCAACTTTTCAGCTACGCCTACGCCTGTGTTCATGGCAGTTCTCCTTCGTAAACAATTGAGTATTTTCGCCACTCCCTGAACTCGTCTGCAAGCATGTCCGGGGTGGCGCCGGTAAACTGTTTGTGCCTGGTGCCGACCAGGTGCAGGTATTTTGCCGCCAGTTCCGAGCAGACGACATATCGTCCCCCGGCGGAAACGTATTTCGCTATGGGCGGAATAAGATGCAGGGCCAGCCTCCAGAATGGATACCTCTGGTCAAGGTGCATCCGGGACAGCTGCTTTACTGCGGCGCTCTTGGCCCATTCCGGAGCGTCCGGCCTGGCGATCAATACTTGCCGCCCGGAATATCGCTCGAAGAGATTGTCCTCCTGCACCCGCCAGAGGGCATGGATAATCGTCCCTTCGTTGTCCGTAATGACCCCGCCATGGTTATATTTGGCGTCGCCATCCGTGGCCCAGAACCGCTGCACCGGAAGGACCAGCTTGGCAAGGATCCCCGTAGTCGAGACGACGAAAACGTCTCCGAGGCGAACGTCCATGGCGAACTCAATACCCCATGCTGACAGGAACGAGGCGGAAGTATGCCGCGTCGGCACAATCCGAATGATTATCGTCCGTGCCGTCCAGCACCAGTTCGAGCCGCTGCCCCTTCTTCGCTTGAAACCTGCCAAGAATGACCTTTTTTACGCCGTCCCCCCTCTGGTTGTATGACCGGCCGAACACCTTCCTGTTGTCCACGAAAACTGAATAATCAGCGTCCGGGGTTCTATTGTCTGATGCCCTCCATGTCGTAGAGACTTCGTACATGCCGTCGTAGGGTACGGCCTTGACAACCCACCTGGCCGTGCCGATCCGGACAACGCCCCTGCCCTGGTGGGACAAATACCGGTATGAATTGTTGTTCGCCCCGGCGAAATTATATGACACCCAGGCATTGCCGGTTTCGATGTACTGCGCAACTGCATCGTTGGTGCCATGGTCAACCGTTCGTGCCCACGATACATTTGTCGGCGGTGGCTGCGGAGGCGATTCAGGCTTGGGAGCAGGGGGGACGGGTTCCGGCTGAGGATCTGGAGTCGGAACGGGGATTGGAGCAGGAGATGGAGCAGGCTCGTCCTTGTCCTTTTCGATTTCCTCGATAATCTTGATAATCCGGTCCAGGTCATCCCGCTCCAGCGATCCGGACGGCCCGCAGCCCCACAGCAACAGAATAGAAAACAGAATTGCGATTACTCTCATGGCTTTCTCCTTATTTCGGGACTACAGAGGCGTCTATGTCCGGTTTCACGTCAGGCTTAATGCTCTGTGTCTCGGTTGTCCCGTCCCGCAGGAACTCCGGCTTTACGTCGCCTATTACAACTACCAGGCTGTCGTGAATCCAGATGCCTTTCTCGGTACCTGCGCAACCGTAGAGCAATAGGGCGGCGGCCATTGCCAGTATGATTGCTTTTCTCATTTCTCTTTCTCCTCAAAGGGCGCGAGCATTACTGTTACCCTCGGCTCGTAGTATTTTTTCCCGTACAGCTCGCAGGCGGGATTCTCGCAGCACCAGGCGCGACCGCACCAGCCGATAAACCCCTCGCAGCCGGGACACTGCACGGGAACGTCAAACGGCATGGTACAGGTGGTAAAAATTTTCTCGCTCATTCCTGCAACCTGAACCCAATCGGAACCTGGCACGTTTCCGGGTCAACAGTGAAGGGTATATACGGAGTGAAATATCCGCTTTCCTTGGACGTTACCGGATCAACGTAATAGTCGCCGCCGCCCCAGGCTGTGATTGTTGCCTCATACGATCCCTCCGGGAGGTCGATGCAGGCGAGTGTCGTCCCCACGCCGTTGATTGTGTACGGATCCCCCCAGTCCTGCACGCCGAGGATGCGGACATAGATATTGTAGCCCCTGGTCAGGGTGTCGGTATTTGCGTTCCAGGTGAAACATACTTCGCACAGGGCTGTTTCCGGCCCGAGCAGAAGCAGGTAGACTGCAGCCATGACGGATACAGCTTCCCGCAGGATCAATCTTGATTTGTTGCTCATGCTCCACCCCCTCCCAAATAAAAAAGCCCGGGAACAACAGCACTTGCCGTGTCCCCGGGCTTTATTGTCTCCGCTACTCGCGAAGCAAAAAAACAACCGGAAAATAATCTCTTACGATAGAATTATATTATATTGCCGTTCCTCAGTCAAACTTCTCAGTCGATGTTCGCAAACCTGCCCTCGCCTCTAAGTCCGGCTTTCCGTGCCGGCAGGTAGACGCCCTGCTGCGTCCGCGCCTGGATGTTCAGCCGCTGGCGATAGGACCTCTGCAGCGTCCCCCCGGTGATGGTAAACGCCGGATTCTTCCAGTTGAACATGACCATCTTCTCCATGGCCTCCTGCGCCGCCTCCATGTTTCCGGCCCTGTTCGCCCTCACCCAGGCGTTGATCAATCGCTGCCGGCGCCGCTCGATCCGGGTCTGCCTGTTCTTGATGGCGCTCTTGCCGGCATACATCTCCGATACCCGGGAAGGATTGAAGCCAAGCAACTGGCCGAACAGCTCCATGTATCTCATCTCCTCGATCAGGGTGTCGTCGTTCCAGGAGCGCAGGCCCTCGCGGGTGTAACGGATAGTCCTGAATCCATCCTTGATCGCCTTCGGCATGGCCAGTTCGATCCCGCGGAGATGATGCCCCTCGGACCAGGCATTCGCCCCCTGGAACATATTGCCCACATTTGAAGCGATCGGCCCGGCGAATAGGTTGAGCCACTGGTTGAAGGTGTCCCGACCCTCGGTCGCCCTGTCCGGCTTCCTCAGCCACAAGTCGCCAAGCGACATCCTGGTCGACACGTCCCACTGGCCGAGAAGCGGTATCATCCTGGCCGGGCCGACAGCTATCGCCTCGCCGGCAGTCTTGCCGACCGTGTCGGCGAGCAGGTTCCGCAGCTCCACTTCCCAATCGAACGGATCGTCTTCATCCTCCAAGCCGTTGATGAAGAACGCCATGATGTCGGCAATGGTGCCGATCACCGGCATGCCCATGAGTCCGGATACCAGGAAGTGTCCACCCAGGATCCCAGCAAGCTGTGTCCGGGCGATCCGTTTCGTTTCCGGATCCACCCCTTTTGAGACGGCCTGCTGAAATGACCGGCCAAGCAGGAAGGTCATCTGCTGCGAATACTGTTTGAACAGGAACAGCACCCGCCGGGCGTTGCCCTCCATGAACCGGGCCCGGTTTGCCTGCGAATAATCGAAATGAGAGTCAAGGGTCAGTTCCCGCGCCTCGCTGATAGCGTTACGGTGGTCCATTCCTTTTGATCGCGCCAGCCGGTACGCCGCCAGGGCGGTAATCTGTCTGTTGGCAACCTCGGCGACGTGGAACGGATAGGACACCAGCCGCATCACCTGCAGCATCTTGTGGCCGTGCGCCGTCTTGGCCAGGTTGAGGTAATCAGGGGCCGCGGCCTGAGCAAGGGAATGCGCCTGGGTCACGTCGATGGTGCCGTCGGCGATCAGCTTCTTGATCATCTCGCGTTCGTCCTCGGTCAGCCTGGCCGACTCGGCCATGTTGAATCCCTTATCCAATTCGTACCGCGAATGGAAATAGTCGTTCGACGCCTTGGTCAATTCCACGGCTGCCCCCCTTCTCGCCTTGAACCTGGCCGCCATCATCGGGTAGGCGACCAGTGGCGTCTGCGACAGGTTGACCAGGGCGCTGGCGATGGACGGGCCGATGTTCCAGGCAAACCCGAGGCTGGTTATGGCCTGGGCAACCGGGTGGATGTTCGGTTTCAAAATCTGTTTTTCCAGCCGCTCGCTCAGTTCGTTCCAAACGTAACGCAGTTCCCTCTGGTTTCCGGCCCTGGACTTGTTGATGTCCTGATCCATCTCACGGAGCGCCGTGGTCAGCTTGTCGGCATGCCGGATCCTTGAGATATGGTGCGCCGCGTGCTGCATGGTCTCGGCAAAGGCCCGGAGCTGGTCCCTGCTGTATCCCTCGATTTTCTGCCGGTGGGCGAAATGCTTCCGGTGCGACAGGTCCGGGATGGTCTGGATGAAGAGCTGGTTCAGGTCGTTGAGGACCTGCATCTTCTCCGTGCGCTCCATGCCGGAGCCGTCGATCAACTGAATTACCCCTTCGACAAAGGAACTGCTCACCCCCTCAACTTCCATGCTGTAGTTCTTGGAGTATGTTTCTTTGGTGCTCCAGCCGTCCCGCTTCATTTGGGCAACATACTCGTCGCTCTTTTTCATTGTCTCGAAGGTCCGAACTTGCCGCGGTTGGCCTTTCTTCGTTGCGACAACGACGTAGGGGCCGAACCTGCTGAGGGGGAAGTACGGACCCTCCTTGATATATTTCTCGAAGCGCAGCCGGACCTGATCCATGTAACGAATCACCGCCCGGCCCTCGCCGGACAGCTGCCCCAGAAGCTTTTCAATGGTTGCCGGCGTGATGGCCTTGCCGTGGAAGATGAGACGGTAGAATTCTTTCAGTATCCGGCGGTCATGCCTGCCGGCGGTCCGCATCAGCCGTTCAAGCAGGGCGTCTCTGAGGCGCTGCAGATTGGTGTCGTAGGTCTGGCGGACGTTCTGCCATACCTCGCGGACACGGGGCTCCCGCTCTGCCAAGGCGCCAAAGCGGGCTTTCAATTTATTATGCGCTCCCCGCCTTTGCCTGTCTCTCGCGATCCGTTCTTCCGACGGATTCTTGCCCTTGTGGCTCCGATATCCCTTGGACGGGTCAACGCCATCAATGGTCGCCCTGGTCATGATGTCGGCCAGTTCGTCGGCAATATCTTTCGGCAGGGCGGCAAACTGGTTATACACCTTGTCAGCCTCGGCCATCATCTGGTTGGTGTCGGCCGCCATGTCCCTGGTCGCCTGGTAAAAGCGGGCAACATAGATGTTCTTCGGTCCGAATATGTCCCTGATCTGGCGGAGGGTAAGGGCGCCAAGCGCCAACTGCTTCGATTTTTCCTCCAACCGTTCCCACCAGCTACGCTCCTCTTCCGGTGTTGGTTTCTTCTCGGCCTTGGCTGCCACGGCCAGGGCATGTTTCGTTTCCCTGTCCACGGTAAGACCTTCTTTGCCGATCTCTTCCCTGGTTTCCTTGATGACCGTATCAGGATCCTTGCCCAGCAGGGCGTTGAGGATGTTGTCATAGCTCTGCGGCCCAGGCTGTTGCCTGGAATATCTTATGACCACCGGCTCCCCGTTCTCGTCCGCCACCTTGGAGGCTGATTCTGCCGCCGACTTGACTTCAGCGTGCCGGGACGCTAATATTTTATAAAGGCTGGTTGCTTTACGTATCGTCGGAGCTCCTCTTGGAGCAGTAAGTCCGGACGGATTACCAAAGGCGCCAGCCTCAATTATTTCCACGTCACTAAGGACGCGCGTCTTTTTGGCGGAATACTCGCCTTCCCACCTTTTCACCCCGCCGGTGAACAACGCCACGAAATCGGCCTCCCCGAGGTTCAGCCTGTCAACCTGGATACCCAGCCTGACCAGGGCTGCCTTCACTGCGGCGACAATCCGCCGGAATATGCTGTGCTTGTGGTTGGCCTTGTCCTGAAGGAAGTACATCAGGGCTTCTTCGGTCACGTTCTCTGCCGGGGTATCGTTCGGAACCTTGTCGAATGCCACCTTGACCCTTTCCGATCTGCCCTTCAGTCGCTCGAATCTGGCAAGAATTTTCTCCCGTTGCGCCACAAATTGCTTATCTTCGCGCAACAGGGCGTGCCCTGCCTCATGGATGAAAACGTATTTCGCGTCTTCCGGCGTCATCCGGTCCGCGACCAGCCAGATCTTGCCCTTGTGGTACGCTCCGACTACCGCGCCATTTTGCCCATGAATCGGATCTCCTTCCGTTCTTGCAATATCCGGCAGCGCTGCATCCGTCCGAACCACTTCCAGCTTGCCCCGTTCGACCAGGCCGTCCACCGTATTGCCGATGAACTTCCGAAGGGCGGATAGTACCTGTGCCGGCCTGGTGCCCATTCTTCTTCCCCGACCCCGGGAATGGAACATAAAATCGCTCACCATTGCGTTGTTCCGCATGTTGCTGACAACCCCCTGGTCCGCCAGGCTGTCGCCCTCCGCGATGATGTCGAGCACGTTGACCCCGGCCTGGGCAAAAAAGTTGACCAGGTTCTGGCCGGCATTGACCTGCTCGCCGGCCGTGCCGCCCTTCATGTTGACAATGGCGGCCGTTACGCTGTTCCGTTTGTCGATGAAACGGTACAGTTTGGCGGCCAGACCCTTCTTCTCCCCCCTTCTGAGGGCCTGCATGTCGGCAAGCGTCACCGGCATGAACCTGATCGGCCGGTGGCCGGAATCCAGAAACAGAATGCCGTTCAAGCCGAGGGAATGGTCCTTGAGCGCCTCCTTTGCCAGCGCCGAACTGGCAACAGCGTCTTCACTGAGCAGTTCGGGCTTGTTCCCGCGTAGGCGACGTTCCGTGACACCAACGCGATAGCTCTTTTTTGTTGGCGGGTTGAATGTAAAATCCTGATCGCCCGTATCTGTAAGGAGCGTAGCCTTGCCGGTGGGCGTCATGATGACGTGGCCATTCAGGGAAACACCGGTGCCCTGCAGGGCATTGTCCAGCCGCTTGGTCAGTTCCCGGTCCGGTGGGCTGCTGGTCACTCTCCCCGACGGATGATTGTGGGCGATCCAGACCGAATCGGCCCCCTTCAAATTGTGGACTGAACCAATGAAATGGCCGGCGGCGACCTGGTTGCTGGTGGTTGTCCCGATGGAATGCTGCAGTACAGCGATGGGCTTCTTGTCCTTGTCCAGAACGACGGCCGCGAAGACTTCCTGCGCCCTGGCGGCGATGGGAGAAAGGAGCTGCGCGGCCTGGGCCGCGTTCTCTACCGTCTCGAAGTCCGAGTAGAACGTCCCGATCCGCGCCGGGTACGATTCGATGAATTTCTCCTGCCTCCTGCCGTCTTCCGCGTTGGTGAAAAGTTGCAGTTGTACTCCGGAATCACCGCTACGGTCCCGAACCAGGGCAGCGTTTGCTCCTTGTATCTCATAGGTTCCTCCCTCGTCAGAAATATGATCGAACAGGCTTGCTCCGTCGGCCGCTCCGTACTCGGCCCCCACCGGCGGCGTGGCGGACAGCACCGGCACGTCCTTGATGATCGCCCGGATGGCCCTGACTCCCTCCCTGTTGGCCGGGATGAAGAACCTGGTGTTCCAATCAATCCTTTCGGAAAACACCCCGTCCTTCGAGTAGTTGTTAAAATCGGCATAGGACAGTCCTTTGATCTCGATGCGGTCATCTCCCGATACCCTGCGACGCACAATTGTCCAGTCGTTGACAAGCTGGATCTCGTAATTCTGGTCCAGCACCCGGGAATGAATTTCCTCCGCCGAAAGATTCACTTTTGTCGCCCCGTCCTGCAATGACACGCCGAGACGTTGCAGCGTATCCTCCAGGTTGCTTTCGGGGATGATCCTGCCAATCATCCTTTCTCCCTGGTCGGTCTGGACCCGCATGACCCGAGAATGACCCCCGTGGAGCCTGTCCCATACGGGCAACAGAGCGCCGGCGATCATGTGAACATCACGGGTTACGGTCTTTGGGGCTTTTTCAATCTCCGCACCCCATAATTCTCTCGCCTTCCGTGGAAGGAGCCGTTCCCATTTTTCGGGAGTGAATTCGTCCATCCGAACCCGCTGCTCGCTGTAAGTCACGGACCGCAAGACGGCGGTCTCCACTACATCGCCGGTTTCACGGTTTGTCACGTTTCGAACGGTAACGGCCCATACCTTGCCGCTGGTCTTGTTCCTATAAAAGCCCTTGCCGGCATAGTTGTTTTGCGCCGCCTCAAAGGTCAGGATCGGAGCCGGATTGACCGTCTTGAGCTTGACATACTTGGTTTCCGCGCCTGTCCGTTCTTCGATATGGACAACTTCATCCTGCACTTTCTCAACCGAATCGGCATGTAGGGTTTCCATGCCGACATCGAGGGTGCCGGCCCTGGCGTGCGCCTCGATGATGGCGTCCATCCTGCTGGAGAACTCGTCGAATACCATGTCCATGGTTTCAATGTTTAGCGACAGGAGTCGGTTGAGGAACTGCTGAATGGAAGGAAGGTCCGAGGTATTGATCCCTCCCTGATCGTCGACCAGCTTCAACCCCGTCTGTTCCTCGAACTCCTGTACGGTAAGGTTGACGATCTGTCCATTAACCAGGTCGACAAAGAATCGTCGTAGGGCGTCCGTGGCATACTGGCTCTCCAGGTTGTCCCGTGCTACAAAAATGCCCTGGCTGCCTGTCTGCCGCTGCCCCTTGGTGAGTGCCCCAAGCTGGTCAAGCCGCCTGGCGATAGTGGACAGGAAACGCTTCTGTCCTTTCAGATCGGTGGTGACCAGAATATACTTCGGCGGGTGCGCCTGGTTTGAGCGGTGCGTTCGGCCAAGGCCCTGGATGGCCAGGTCGGCCCTCCACCCTGGCTGCAGGAGATAGTGGATGCGCTTGCGCTGATTCTTCTCGCTTCGGTCGGCATGGTAGCTGCGCCCTGTTCCACCAGCCTGAGAAAAAATCAGGATTCGCCTCTTGTCGTCCATGAATGCCTGGGCATCTGCAGGACCTGAGCTTGCCGGCCGCTTTTCAATAACCCGCTGCCTCCCCCTGTCCTCGGTCTCCTTCCACACCACCCTGCGCTTCCGCCCCGTGACCTCGCCCACGACATCGAGCCCGAATTCATCTATGATCTGGTCGATGGGACTCTCGGCAACGTCCTTCCTCAAAGCTCCCAACTCGTCAAGGAGCTGTTCCCGCATGGCCACGGCATCGGCGTTCTGGACAATATTGCCTTCTGAGTCTTTAACAATCTCCATGGTGATATTGCCGTCCTGGTCCATCACGGGCTGGAACTGCGCGACCGGAAAACTGTTTTGCACAAACTCCATCAGGGAATCAAAGGGGGAAATGTCCAGGTCTTCCAGGCTGCTTCCTTCGTCTATTTTTGCGAGACCTCTTTCCTGGGCCGCCTCGTATGTGCTGGTCAACTGCACGACGATGGAATGGCCCGCTTCCAGGTCCTTCCTCATCTGCTTGATTACGGAGGGCATCTGCAGGGAGATGAGATACTGATTGAAGAACCTCTGGTGCGATCCCCAGAAGGCTGACATAGCCGCTGATTTCGCCGTTGAACTTTCTCCGCCGCCGGTTATTTCGAGCGCCGCGTTGATGTTGCGAAGGACAATCTGCCAGGCCTCGGCCATCCGGTCGTATGCGGACCGCTGGTTGTCGCTCAGGACATGCTCCAGCCGGTCATACTCCACGCCGTCATAGCTCAGGGACCGGGCCGTATAAATGCCCCTGGCCTTCATATCCCGGGCGACCATTTCCATGACGGCCATGCCGCCAGAGGATATTTGGTTGACGAACTCTATCTTGTTGGCAAACGGCGTTCCGCGGCCCCACAATCCGAGCCGGTCAGCATAGGCAAGGTTCATAACCTCGGACGCGCCGGTTGCCGACACATACAGAACCCTGGCGTTCGGCAGGCGGCGCTGCAGTTCTATGCCGGCAAGGGCTTTTTCCGACGGCTTGGACCGGCCGCGTCTCTTTCTGACCGGGATGGAGTTGCCCATGTTGTGAGCCTCGTCGAAAACTATCACCCCATCAAAATCCTCGCCCAGCCATTCGACGATCTGGTCCAGTCTGCTCCTGCCGCCCTCCCTCCTCTCGCCTGATTTGACGGTATCGTAGGTCGTGAACAGTATCCCCTCTTTGCCGGGGATGTTGTCGGTGGCTTTTACCTTGCCGTGGTTGGTGAGCTGGTTGTCTCGCCAGCCGACCCCTCGTAAGTCGCGTTTAGCGTCCTCGAACAGCGGTTTTTTCTCCGAGATCCATACCCCTTTCTTGCGGCCTTTGTTCCAGTTATCCCACAGGATGGCTGCAATCTCGCGCCCTTTGCCGACGCCTGTGCCGTCGCCAATGAAGTACCCCTGTCTGGTTTCGCCGTCTGGTAACATCTTGTCCATGGCCTGGCCGGCGTAGACGACGGCCTCCATCTGGATGTCACTGATCTTGCCAGCTTCGATTGCTCTTTGCGGGATGCTTGGCGAATAGGTGGGTTTCGGGGGCTTGACCGACGCCATGGCCGCGCTTTGGACAAGCGAGGTGGGGTGCGGCTTCGCTCCGGGGATTTTTAAGCGTTCAGGGGAGTAGTTTTCGTAAACGCTGTCGGTAAGGGCTTCGGTGCGTTTCTGATCGACGGCCTCTACGGTAAGCCGTGGTACTGCATCTGTACGACCGTGAAGCCCTCCACCTCCGCCTGCAGTCTGCTGATCAAGTGCATCAGTATCACTTCTGCCGCTTCCAGCGGGTTCTGGCTCTCGTCCAGTTCGATCATCAGGTTGTGTTCCCCCAGGAGGAACTTCATTGCCTTCCGCGGGACGGCTTGATACAGGAGGAATTCCAAGTGTTCCCTGATTGGGACGTGAGCCTGGAATTGTATCCCGTTGTCCAGGCCCCACATCGCCAGCTGCAGGCAATACGGTGCCTCCGGGCTGCTCTTCGCCTTGGCCTGTTTTAGCTTCCTCTTGGCGAACTGGTTGAGTGGTGTCCGGTTGAACTTCTGGTCTGGCCGTGCTCTCGGTAGTTCTTGCGTTCCTTGCATTTCTGACCTCCTCAAGGAGAGGGACCAGGTCCTCGACCTTTTCAACCCTGTCCTTAATTATATTGTCGCTTGTCGGTCCGGTCTTGTCAATGATAAGTAGTTGATTGTCGAAGGTTGTTCCGTACTTTCGATATTCCTTCCCGCTCATCCCGACATTGGCCCGAACCGTGTACTCTGCCTCGATCTTGCGCCACCATTCGCGGAAGGCTGGCTTGTCATGCGCCATGCCCTCGCCGACGATGGCCACCAGTCGGCCGCCAGGCTGCAGCCGCTTCAATGCCTGCTCGATGTGCTGCGCCCCTATCCTGGTGTCTCTCTTTCCCTCGATTCTGCCTGCTGTCGCTGAAAACGGCGGATTCATGACAATGACCGTCGGCTTGATGTCCTTGGGCAGGATGCTGTTCAGGTGCTCGGCGTTCTCCCCGGTCACCCGATCAAAGCCCATGGACGCAAGCAGGCCCCGCCGACGGTCGCTCAGCTCGTTGACGATGACCTCGGCGCCGGCCATCTTACCGAACACGGCCAGTCCGCCGATCCCGGCGCTCGGCTCCAGGTACACGTCGTTCCCGTTGAGATTGGCCGCCCAGTTGGCCAGGTACGCCAGCGGCGGCGGCGTGGAGAACTGCTGGAATTCGTCCTGTTCGGCGGACCGCCTTGTCTGCGTAGGGAGCAGGTCGATCAGTTCCTTCAAATCCAAAACGGCTTGAGTCGCCAATGACGTATTGCCGCCGAAGAAGATGTTCGTCGAATAATTGCCGAACCCCTTCTCCAGGAGATACTTGTTGACGCCCAGCTCCATGGCATCGTAGGCGTCCTTGGCGACATATTTCCCTTCAGCCTGTGTGCCGCCGTATGCCTCGTCGGCCATTTTGAATAGACCGGCCCAGGATATGCGTTCGCGAGCCTTCAGCTTGCCGGTAATCTTTTCGGCAAGTCGGTCGTGCGGGGCCTGTGCGGATTCCTCTTCCCCTTTTGGCGGTTTTGGCAGTTTAGCCCCTGCGCCTTCCTCGGCCAGATACCTTTCCACCTGTTCCGGAGTGCTCATGCCCTCCGTGTTGAAGCCCGGCCAGGACCGGATCGCGTCATAGAACGCCTTGAGGTACGGCTTGATCCCTTCCCCCAGGTCGTTGATCATGGCCTTGGAGTAGTCGGCAAACTTCCGGGTCCCGCCCTCGATGTAGTAACCGGCAAGAGTGATGCCGGCCTGCATCATCTCCGGATCCAGGCCGGCGCTCAACTGCGTCTTAAGTTTTGCGCGAAGGATTTCCCGGGCCTTCTCAGCCGCGTCCTTGGTGAACACCTTGTTGTCCTGCCCGAATCCCGGTGGAACTACTTCCGTCTTCCCTTGCCCTTCCTGCTGCAGCCCATGGTCCGCCTCCTGTGGTTGAGGTTCAATGGTGTACCCTTCCTTCTCTGCCCATTCGAGGGCTTCCTGCTCCGTGTCGAACTGCTGGGCCGTCCCTGACAGCGCGCCGAACGCGCCGGGGGCAGCGACATACCCCTTCCCCTTGGAAAATTTCAGCCAATACTTGCCGTCCTCGCGCCTGACCGGCTTGACGATCCTGGCGTCGGCCGCCTCGGTCTCCTTCTCCTGTTTTCGCAGTTCATCGAACTTCTGTCGAAGCTGAGAGTGGACGCTCTTGTATTCATCGGTTGTCGTGAATTCAACCAATGACATACCCTTGGCCTCGGCCTGGGCCTCGAGCCATTCATTGATCTCATTGGAACTCTTGAAGTCGGGAATGGCGGGACCGCGTTGCATCTCACCTGCTGGCTGTTTCTGAAACATTACCGGAGCTTCGACATTGGCCGCGTCCCATCCGCGATACCATTCGGCGCCCTTGCCGGACCCATGATATTCTCTGGGCTCTACCCTTTCCCGTCCCGTCAGGAAATCAGCGTACCCCTTCTTGAAGTCGTCGCTCCGGCCGCTGTACTTCTCTGGGATTGCGGCCTGTTTCTCCAGGTTGCCGGCCGCCGACGTCCCGGTTGCCTGCTGGCGAATAAGGAAATCCTGCGCCGATTGGCCTTGAGGGACTACCGGGCCGGTTGCTGCGGGGATGAATTCGCCTCTTTCCTTGCCGCCCTCTTCTTTGCCTGTTTCCGCCGCTGCCGTCGTTTCTGTCGCACCTGTTCCCTCCCGTGGTGGTTGTGCCATGGTATAGGCCGCGCCTGGGCGGGCCCCTGTCCTTTTGATTTCCTCCCCGCGTCTTGCCGCCCGGAGGCGGGCTTTCTGCGCCGACGTGAATGTCCAGTGGTCCAGGTCCTCGTCGCTGAACGTCTCGGGGTTGGCCCGGATCATCTCCACCATTGCGTCTATGTCGGCGTCCGGAGCTGGATAGGATACCGTGTCCTTCTTGTCGACAGTCAGCGGCTTGCCCGCGCCTGTCCATTCCCGGGCACTGTCCCGCTCCATCAGGTTGTCGTAATGCTTAAAGTTCTCAGCTTCTTCCTTGGCGATTTTTCTGATTAACGAACTCTTCTGCGGCGCCGTCATGAAAGCCTGGATCATGTGGTCCAGGGATTCATACCCCTTCTCCTGGGCGAACTCGTCGGGCCTCACCCTGCCGTTGTAGGAGAAAATCGCCGGGTATTTCCTGGCAATGGCCGTGGTCGTGTCCTTGTCGTAGTCCTTCTGCAGGGCGTTCAGGTCAAGGCCGCGTTTGCGTGCCTCGTCCATGTGGGCATAAACAGGATCGGCGTTGACGATCTCTTCGGCCTTCTGTTCCGCATACTTACGTACCTTCGGATCGAGCTTCTCAATTTCCTCCAGGTCTCGCCTGAACTGCTCCCCGTCGCTTATTATTTCTTCCTTCTCCGCCTCCTTCCGGATCTCCTCGACAATCGCCTCCCTGGGCTCCGGCACTTCCGGCTGGTACTGGCTGTACTCCTTGTCAAATGCGGCAGAATCGGCGGCAAGCTGCCTTTCCCTGCGGTCCTTGTCCAGCCCGAGGATGATCTCGGCCTGCTGCCCCCTGACCGTCTGCTTCGCCGCCCTGGTCAGTGGGCCCTGTTCGTCGCCGCCCAGGGCGAAGCGGGCCTGCTCCAAATCCTGCGCCCGTTCAGCGAGGATGGCGTCAATGTGCCGCGGCTCAATCCCCAGGCGGCCGATTTCCGGATTGTTCTTCAATCTGAGCAGGTCCCTGGTCGGCAGGTTCCGCTTTTTCAGCTCCGTGACGGCCTGGTTGTTCAGGTACGCGACGGACGGACCAGTCTCGTCCTGCCCGCCTTCTTGCTCATGGCGGCCGCCGCTCGCGCCGAACAAGCCCATGATGAAGCCGGGCCCGGCTCCGGCCGCGCCTTCCTCCCAGACCCCTTCCATGGCCTCCCTGTCAGGCTCGGCCTTCCGCATTGCCAGGTTGGCTGGCAGCGCCTCGCCGATGCCGGACTGCCAGAATTCCTGGTGCGCTTCTTTGGCTCCGCCCAGTACCCGGTTAAGCAGGAAGTTCTTGCTGGTCAGTGTCTTGTCGAACAGACCGCCGCCGGCGGCCGCGCCGGTCGCCGTGGAAAGGACCGCCGTTGCGCCAAGGGCCATGGCCTCGGCATCATCTTTGAGCAGCTTTTTGGCCTCGGCCTCGTCGCCGGTCTGGTTGTAATATTCCTGGTACGCCGGGGATCCTGCCAGCAGCTTGGCGTGATCCATCCTCTCGATTTCCTCTCCCACCTGCTTGGCGTTGGAAAGTCCGGCCATCATGCCCTCGGCTGATCCGTATGCCAGGCCTTCCTCGACCCAGGAGGCGATCTTCGGAGCCAGCTTCTTGGAAACGCCGGTCCGCGCCAGGGCGTTGGTCAACATGGAGCCCACGCCGATACTTTTCATTGCCGTGCTGACCGGGCCGCCGGCCATGCCTATTGCGATCGTCTCCGGAGCCGACCGTGCCGCCTGCAGGGTAGCCGACATGACCTTGTTGCCTATGCCGTCCGCCTTGTACCAAGGCATTTCGGACAGTTGCCGCCCGGACTCGGAGAGCTTGCCGGTCCAGTATTCGCTGGTCACGTCCCCAGCTTCCTGGACCTTGCGCCCGGCCGCCTGGACGGTCTTCCCTGCTGTTGTGGCGACATTCTGCGCCCGATCGGCAACCTTTTCCTTGAACTGCTCGTACTCCGGCTCCTTGCCCAGCATCTTCGCCGCCAGGCCGGCCGCCTTGTCGGCGATCATCGTCTGTGGGGCCACCTTGGCAATGTCCGTTCCGTGCTCCTCAATGGCGCGACCCAGCATCTCGCCGCCCTTGCCGATGCCGCCAGCCAAGTATCCGGAGCCGACGCCGTAATTCTTGGCGATGTCCTTGACCCTGTCGGCCACGGAATAGGACCCGACGGACTGCGGTTTTCCCTGCTCTTCCTCGAACCGCAACTCATCGAATACCGACGGCTTGCTTGTCGGCTGCTGTTGCTGCTGTTCTTCCGCGACCAGATCATCAAAGATGCTTGAAGGTGGCATGAGGATCTCCTGTGAAAATAAAAAAGCCCGGCTGCTTGCGTTGATCGCATTGCAACCGGGCTCTGAGCGGTAACCTTGTGCAGGTCCCGCTAAAGCTGCCGTCCTGACTGTGTTGTGAAGATTATATCATTTGGGCACCAAAAATCAATCGGCCCTGCCGGCGGAATGCTTGCTCATCAGGTAATCGAACAGCGGCCGGTTGACGCTCATCAGGTTCCGCAGGTATTGCTTCTGCTCTGGATTGGCATTGAACGGATCAAAGTCCTTGCCCAGGGTATTCTCGGCAAAGAGCACGTCCTGTTCGGTAACTGCCTGCTGCTGTTGCGCTCCAGGCCCGGCGGTCGTCCCTGCCCCCTTGCCCCCCGTTATCCTGTCCGCCAGGGCACCGGCGACCTTCCCCGAATACGAGGTATTCCTGAACCCCTGCTCAAGGCCGCCGGGCTGTCTGGTGTTCTCGGCGGGGGCGCTCTGCTCCGCGTTAATGCCCGCCCCGCCCAGCATCTGGTCAAGCATCTGGTCGAGGCCCGGGTCGGTGTACTGTGCCTCTCCGGTCCGCTTATTGGTCCGGATCAGCTGGTCTGGCAGGAGTCGCCCCTGTTCGTCAACACCGCCGGTCAGCTTGGTGAAGCCGTAGTCCGCCGTTTCTTTCGGCACAGCCAGCCCCTCCAGGTCAGCATTAAAAGCGCCGCCCTGGTTGTAGAGCTGGTTCATTCTGGTGTCGCCCTGCGCCCCGCCGGCAAGCAGCGTTTTTACCAGTTCGCGGTTGGCCGTCTCGCGATTGTACTTGTTCTGCTCGCCCAACTCCTCAATGCCAAGCTGGTGACCCTTCAGGAGCCGGTCAGCCAGTCCTTTTTCCTGTAGTTGCACTCGCCCGGTCGCCCCTTCCTCGGACATGGCGGTCCGGCCGGTCGCCCCTTCCTCCCGCATCCTGGTTGCCTGGATGTCCCCCTGGTTCCTCAACTGCTGCTGCTCCAGGCCGCCGACATTGGACAGCCGCTGCACGTCGTAACTGCCGCGGTTGGCCATGTCGCGTTCAAGAAGTTTGCCGGCGAGTTCCTGGTTCTGCCGGGCCGTCCTGATGATCGAATCCCGAGAGAGCTGCGCGTTCTGCGCGTCGGTCAGATTCCGGTCCCTGCTGATAACCGGCGCGGCGAGCAGGGAGTCGATAAGCTTGTTGATCTCCGGCGCCGGCGTCCGTCCCGGCGCGGATGCTGTCCGCGCCGCCGCCCTTTCCCTCGGTGGACCGGGGGCTGGCTTGGATACCGGCGCGAAAAACCTGCTCGCCATCTGATCGGTCACTTTCTTTTTCTGGTCCTGCGTCATGGTTGCCATGGCCCTGTCTCCTGCTTTATTCGTGTTCGTACCGGTGAGTTTCGGTGATGCTCTCGTCGTGCCCGTAATGATGGTTCTCGGAGGCCGATGTCCTTGTGTCGAGCGAGGCCGTCGCATTGACCGCCGACATTGCGGCAGCCGCCAGCTGCGCCTCCACGTTCATTATGCCCTTCGTGCCCTCGATCTGTAATTCCTTTGCCTTCATGTAGCCGGTCGTGGCCGCTTCCACCAGGGCGACGCCCCGCTTCAGCTTGAACTCGGCCTCGGCGATGCTCACGTCCATGGCCTTGATCCTGGCCCCGTACTCCATGCCCTTGGCTTCGGTTTCCGCCGCGTAGCCGGCGACCTCGGCCTTGAATCCCTCGACCACGGCCCCGGTCCTGCTGGCCATGGCCTGAATCTGTGCCGTGTAGCCGGTCAGCCTGCCCTTGTATTCCTCGATCAGCAGCTGGTTGGCCTTTAGCGTTGCCTCCAGTTCGGCGAGTTTCAGTTCAACCTCGACCTTCTTGGCGTTCACTTCCTCGGCATAGGCCCTGACCTTCTCGGCGTAGGCGCTGGCCTTGGTCCTTTCGGATTCGACCTGGGTGGCGTACAGGTCTACCTTGATCTTCTCGGCCTGCATGCCGGCAATGTAGGCGTCGGTTTCGGTCTTGTACAGCTCCAGCTTCAGCCGCTCGATCTCGGCCAAGGTCCGCGTCGCCTCCACCTGGGCGGTATAGAGCTTGATCTCCGTCTCCACGGCCTGGACCCGGATCTGGTATATCTCGGCCAGGTTCTTCTGCACGTCCGACGAAACCTTGGCCGCCTCGACCTGCCCCTTAAAGATTTCAACCTCGGTCAGGGACGCCTTGATCCGCGACTCGTACACGGCCGCCCTGGCCTTGTACCCCTCGATCCGGGCATTGTACCGGGCGATGTAGGCGTTGAAAATCTCGAGCGCCCCCTGGGCGATCAGCTTCGCGCCTTCCAGGGAGCGGTTCATCTGCGCGTTGTGGAATTCCCGCAGGATCGGCTCCACCCGGGCCGCGATCAACTCCAGGAGGAATTGGGTGTTCTTCTGCGCCAGCTCGAAATCGGATACCAGCACCTTTTTGTTCAGGTCCGTGTCGCCCTTGTTGATCTCGCCCCACAGCTCCAGCTCGGCCCCGGCAAGCGCCCCTGGCGGACAGCGGTAGCCCAGGGTGCCGTAGGTCTTGCGGATGGCCCGGAGCTTCTTGTCGTTCTCGAGCCGCTGCTGCTCCTGGGCCTCCCAGATAATCGCGTCGCGGACCTCCGGGGTCAGGCCGGTGCCGCCGTTGCGCACCCCGTCGATGACCTTGTCGAGGAAGTCGTTCCACACCGGTGAGTTGTACGGCGACTCCTGCCAGGAGAAACCGGCCGGGATGTTGAGGATCTCGTCCGGCAGGGTGGCCGTGAACTCCGGCAGGGTAATGTTCGGCGCCGGCGGCAGGACCACGTCGGCCAGGGACGGCGGGTCCGGCAGGGTGATGGTCGGCGCCGGCGGCGGGGAGACCGTGCCGATCTGCGGCCGTGTCCCCAGGGCCTCCGGCAGGTTGATGTCCGGCCGCGGCGGGTCGTACCATTCCGGAGGGCTGAACGATACGGACGGCATGGTCACCGGCTCCAGGTCCGGCATGGTGTAGAGGACCGGGCTTGGCGGCACGTTCGTCGGCCAACCGGTCGGCAGGTTGAGATCGCCGAACTTCGGCCGGGCGGTGATGTCCAGCCCCGGCACATACGGGTTGTCGATGTCGATGCCGCTGATGGACGGCAGACCGTTTTCCAGGCCGGTCAGCATGCCGGACAGGGTGTTTACATACTGCCCGGTCAGATCGATCGCCGTTTCGGCGTATCGCTTGACATCGTCGAACCTCGTGGAGACAAGGTTCCCGGACAGGTTCGACACAAATCTTGTCGGTGGATTTGATACCCATGTTCCCATATTGCTCTCCGTTGGTTAATGGCTGAATTCCTTGTATAGCCGCAGGGCAACTGCAAAGTTCACGTCGTCGTGGGTTTCGTCCTTGTCCTGCCCATACGCGACAAAGTCAGCTTGGAGGGGAATCGTTGCGTCCCACACTTCCTTTCCAACCGTGGCGATCATGTTGGCAAGGACACCATTGTCGGCATATCCTTCACCTCCGTCTCTGGTGTCTTCGATGGCGCACCAGGCGTTAACCACACGGGACGTCCTGTTAATTACCTGGTTAAAGTGCATTCCGCCTGAATCGTAATAACTGCTGTTGTTGAGCTGAAGTTTGTTATAGCCCAGGCCGACAACCCAGAAACTGATGTCGCAGCCGATCTGATTGAAGGTCAATTTTGCCGAGTAATATGAACCTGTTTGGGCGTGGGAAGAAAATGAGTATGTGCGATGATCATACGGAGTGTCCGCAAACTGCACTTGACCTGTTGCCGCTGACGTATAGTCGTAGATGGTGCCCCATCTGCTGTGGGTGACCGTTGTGTGCAGTTCATTTTTTATAATCGTCGCCCTGCGGTCCAGCTCCTCCTCTTCAACAATGGCGACTATGTACCATGTAAGCGAATCGTTCGGCAGCAGATCAACATGTTCGCTTTTTGCAGTAAACTCTGAGACGTGTGTAAATTCTATGTCCTCATTCGGCGATCTCTTATACACCGGATCTGAATCAAACTCGCCCATGTATGTCTCGATCATGCCGCCCGCTCTGACATAGCCAATGGTACAGACCATATCTCCCCCGCCAACGGTAAGACCATCAATACTTGAATAATTAGCATAAGGCTGTTCCGAGGGGGCTCCCCACATTGTTGATGGGGCGAAATGGGCATACGGCGCATAGCTGTTTTCAAATCTGTAAAAATTATCAACATCAATTTTGCAGTGAAACAAGCGGGTATTTTCTGGGTATCCATAATCGTCGGCGCACTCGTAATGTAACCATGTGTTGCGCGACACCGTTATATTGCCGCCGCAGCCGTCAAAATATACCCACTCGTAGAATTTCTCCAGCGTCCACGGGTCAATCCAGTACCGAAGAATGATGTTGTCCGTGACAACCTCCTGCTCGATAGTGTGGTCACAGTTAACGTCGCTGCACCAATAAGGAAAGGGTGACGGACAATCGGTTTCATCAGATATTAGCGGTTCTTCTTCATATCTCCATGGGCTTGGGCTTGGGCAGTAAGTGAAATCAATTCCCGGAGTGATCGAGCCGACTCCGCCAAGCACTCCTCTTGTTCTGTGAACGGCATACTGTCCTGTTGGATCGGCGCTACGCGGGTTTTCCCCGCCATTAGTCCAGCCATATCCCAAATACGTCACTGCCGGCAGGTCCAGCCAGGCCTGAAAATCCTCGTCGTTGTAGGGGATCGGCCAGCTATTGATGAGCTTGTCATTCACCTCGATAGCCCCGAAATCAGAGGCCAGCACGTCCCAGACAATGACCTTGACGTTGGAATAGCCGTAGCTGGAGCTGCCGACAAGGATCACCAACAAATACTTGTTGCAGTAGTGCGGCTTGTCCTGGAAGCCGATGACGTACTGGTCGACCAGGTCGCCGTCGCCGTCGTACTCTCGGTACAGGAGCACCTCGTCATTCTCTTCAAAGGCCATGATCCCGCCCTTGGCCGTCTTCACGCCCTGGCAATGGTAGAACACCGGAACGCCGTTCACCTCCGAACTGTCCTCCAGGAGCAGATCAACCGTGTTCTCGCAGAAGGTAACGGCGGTCACGGTGGCGTTGACGATGCAGGTCCGGCCGTCGCGCAGCTTGTCCCTGTCATCGACCTCAAGGGCCTCGTGATCGAGTTTGTCCGGCGGGATCATGGGCAGTTTCCTTCCTCATGCCATTTCTTCAGCATCGGCACATACAGCGGTATTACCCAGAAAGTCACGGCATCGGAATCCTCCGGCGGCGGCTTGACCTCGCAGGCCATCTGTTCAAACTTCTCCTCTTCTTCCTTCTCGCAACACTCTCCGGTATCAACCGGATACCGCAGGAAAACGATGACCGGCTCGCCGGCCACTCCGGCCGACTCGTCCATCACCCGGTACATGGCGAAATCGGTCGGCACGCAGTTGCGAAAGACAATGTAGACCCGCTCCTTGTGGCAGACGGCCACGTCGTAGCGCACGTCCTCGTCGCCGTGGACATGCTCCTCGTCGGTGAAGTTGATCACCTGGCCGTAGGCAAAGAAGCAGGCGCAGAAACAGCACTCGTCCTTCAGCTCCCGGGCCTCGTCCACCCGCATGCCGGCGTATATCCGGATGGTCCGGAAGCCGTGGTTGCGGACGCAGGTTATGGACACCCCGCCGTTTGGCGGCATCCTCCGGACCCCCTGCTGCAGGCCGGCGTATTTCATGTAGTTCTCAAGCAGCTTCATCTGTGATTCGGCAAAGCGGATATGCTTTTCGCCTTCCTCCCGTTCGCCGTAGATGATGATCCGCGTCGGCTCCTTCCGGTACATCAGAACCTCGAAATACCACCGCTCCCGGTGATAACCGCCACGGAAACGCTGTCCAGCGAGAAGTCGCAGCCTTCCACGTTGGCTATCTTGATCAGCCAGTACCGGCCCCTTATCCGGGGATTGACCGGAATCCGCTTGGTCTGCTGGTTGGTCTTGGTCGACAGGACAAGGTACGATTGCCCGGTCCCATCATCCGGCGTCAGCTCGATCATCAGGTTCCCCTTGGCCTCGTACCCCAGGTCGATGAAGGGGATTTTCTTCTGGTTCCGGATGCCAAAATCGCTCTGCGCCAGGATGATATAGGCGTCAATGTCCGTGCCGTCGTCGTCGCTGCCGGTAATCTCGTACAGGCCGTTTTCGTTCACTCCGAGGTAGCGGCCGTTGAACTTGGTCATCGACTTGAACGGCCAGTTGGTGTACTGGGTCGTCGCCATGGCCTTGAGGTTGATGTCGATTGTCAGCATGCTATCTCACCGCCCCCCGCGTATGCTTCAGTTGAAAATCGCATGACCCGGCGATGGTCCCGTCCATGTAGAGCGCCGGAATCTCCCCGTCCAGTTCGTTGTCGTAGCCCTTGACCGTGGCCGTGGTTGCGATCATCCTGAGCGCCGGCAGCCTGGCTGAGATGTTGCCCAGGTTGCCGTTTATACCGACTATCTCCACGGTCAGCCGCGGCAGCTCCGCCTCAATGTCGCCAAGCCCCTGGACCGTGCCAGTCAGGGTGCCGACCGACCGCCTGATTCGGGCGTTGATGGAGCAGATGATCTCGCTGTTGCCGGTCCCGGCAATCATTTTCAGTGCCCTGATCGCTGCATTGATGGTCCCGGTCCGGGGCTGGTACGCCGATCCCGTCATGGTCAGGCGCGGCAGCTTCGCAACCAGGGCCAGCCCTGCCCTGATCTCCACGATCTCCATTGCCGGCAGCGCAGCGTTGACGCTGGCGACACCTCCGGTATGCGCCGCGCCGATGCAGGTCATTCTTCTGATCGACGAGTCCAGGGTCGCGCCGGCGTACAGCTCGGCGTCCAGGGCCGGCAGGTCGGCCTCAATGGCGCAGGTGTAGAGGTTGCTGGCCATCTCAATGGTCAGCTTCGGCAGGCTGGTATAGATATTGTTCGCCATTATCTGACCGCTCCCCTGATATGGTGCAGGACCGCCACGCAGTCCGACAGGATCACCCCGTCAATCAGCATGGCGGGGATCTCCGCTTCAATCGCGGTAACGTCGCTCACCGCCCCGGCCAGCCGGGCCCTCATGCGCGGCAGCCTGGACGACGCCCTGCCGACCAGGCCGTTGAACACGGTTCCGTCGCTGATCACCAGGGCCGGCAGCTCGGCGGCAATATTCCCCACCCCGTTGGTGTTGCCGGTCAGCCTGCCGGTCACTCTGGTCAGTTTCGCGTCGATACCGCAGAGAACCTCGGATTGGCCCTGCAATTGGCCGGTCAGCCGCGGCAGGGCCCCGGCCAGCCAGACATCATATCCGGTGTTGATGAACATGAAGCAGGCCAGGTTCGGGAGGCTCGCCCCCAGCAAAGCCCCGATATAGCCCTCCGTCTCCAGGCCCGGCAGCTCGGCCGATATGTCCGCGACATAGCCGCTGTAGCCGACCGCGTCGCTGATCTCCATCCGGGCCAGGGACGATTCCAGGCTTGCGCCTGCATCCATCCGGCAGGTCATCTTCGGCAGGGCCATGGCACCGGACAGGTGCGAATTCTCAAACGTCGCGTACATCAGCGGCAGCTCGGCGACGATATGGTTGCCGGCTTCGATGAACAGGCCGGTCATGGCCGGGATGGACGCCTCTATGTAATGCGGCCGGCCCCCATACATTTCGCAGGTCAGGGCCGGGATGGAAGCGCCGATGTCGCCAAAGAAATAACTGTCATCGGCCATCTGGCAAGTCATAGACGGGAGCGCAGCGTCAATACTGCCGCCCTCGGCATAGGATGCCGCGATCAGGCAGGTCATGAAGGGCAGGGAACTGTTTATGTCGCCGGGGGTCCCTGGGTTCGAACCATGATAGGTGACCGTGAACAGCGTGTCGCTGTCGCCAAGGGCCATGGTCTTGAGCCAGGCGAGAGTTGCCTTTTCAAGCGGCAATAGCCGACAGCAGGCAAACTCCGTTTTCTGGTAAACATTGGTATATTTCTGCCCTATCTGGACGGGCATGGACGGGTATCCCGCCGGTGCTGTTGCCGTATCGATGACGCCGGCAAGCCTGTCGATTATGGAATGGTCATAGGACGACGAGAGGCTGCCCGCGGCAATCGCGCCATAAAACCACCCGCTCCTGCTGGATCCGTATGTGATCCAGCTGCTAAAGGTGTTGCCATAGGTGGAACAGAGTCCATATACTCTGGCCTTCATGGTGCCGGAATCATCGAGAACTTCAGCGACAAGCCACCGCGACGAAGAAGGAATGAATCTGGGGCTCGGCGAAGCAAATGTCGTCGTCAGGTCGTCGCCGGAAAGAAAGCGGCAGGCGAATTCACATACCCCGATATAGGCGACTGATTCGGTTTCAATTTCCCTGGCGACCCCGTCGAACTTTATGTAACGCCCTATCTTGTTTTCAGAAAACGGGCCGTCCCAGTTATCAGGAGTGTCATACAAGATCGCCGGGGTCGAGATCTTGCCGGTTGCGTCAATAAGAGGATCGCTCCCCGTGCCGTCGACATCGTCATTCAGGTCATACGCCCATGTATAGGACTGCCAAATCTTTGACTGCGCCGGATAATTCCTTAGCCCCACCAGATGATAGCATTCCGTGTCGGAAGAGTATGACTGGTTCGGCACAGTCATTCCCGACTCGTCCGGCGACACAAGGGAGGCCGAATAGTTGGTCCAGCCCGTCACGTTTTTGTACGGCAGCTTGTTGTCCACATTGCTGGTCGAGTAGGAGACAATGACGTCGAAACTGCCGTCCAGCCAGTCCGCCGGCTCAATCAGGTCCGAATAAACTACCTTGTCGACGAGGACGCCGGGGTTGCCCCCGAAGGTCACCTGGACCTGGTTGCCGTCGAAGTCATAGGGGTTACCGCTGCTCGCCGCCTTGCCGATCCAGCATTCGCCGATGTTCGACGCCCCTGAACTCCCGTCGAACACCAGTTGGACAAGGCCTCTTTTTTCTGTCTGGTCCGTGATGGCCGAAGCGACAATCCTGACCCTGTTCTGCTTGTTTATCCATCGGGAGGTGCTTGACGGATATGCTGCGTCGGTGATGGCTATATATCCATACGGCGTCTTCCCGAGAACTTTCGGGTTGTCGGCGTGATTCTCGTCGTAGTAGAGACGGATGGTGTGGGCGGAGCTTGTGGACATCTGCGGGATACAGGTCCAATATTCCGCGATTTTCGCCGTAGCATCGTACAACAGGCATTGCACGAGCTCCTCCTGCCCGGAACCGTCAATCTCGACCGCCACCTTCTTCCAGCTTGAGCCCAGGGCGGTGAAGAAGCCGATGCAGTTTGCGTTCGTCTTGCCGGACGCCGCGGAAATGGTCAGGCGCACCGGTATATTGACGTGCGCCTCGGTAATATCGGCCGGGTCGGTGACGAAGTCAATGTACTGGTCCTGGTTCCAGCCTGACAGTGCCATAATCGTCCAGAGCAGCCCGGCCAGCAGGAACAGGCCGTCCGGGCGCCAATGTCGTTTCATGCCGCGCTATCAGGATGCCGGCAAGGCAATGGAGACGCTGTCGATGGTGACCGTGCCGCCGCTGGTGATGGTGGTGTTGCTCATGTTCAGGTCGGCCCCGGACGTGGCGACGTTGCCGTCGAACCGCTTGGCC
>Ga0209163_1001454_pt1 | contig 25790 bp, 24 predicted proteins | sample MTBAKSrepl2MetaG_FD_187457 | JGI IMG/M metagenome (GOLD analysis project Ga0209163, IMG submission 187457) | Enrichment culture microbial communities om Arthur Kill intertidal strait, New Jersey, USA, that are MTBE-degrading - MTBE-AKS2 (Arthur... | ecosystem: Environmental > Aquatic > Marine >...
TTGAGCAAGCCGAAAATTTTAAAAATATCAGAATTATAAAGTGCCGGGATGATTCATACGAGGAACTTTATGGAGTCCCTTATGGTCATTTGATTTACTTATTATATAGTCTTTTATGCTGTCAATACTTTACTCTTTGCATTTAAAACTTTCACCGATGAGTATTGAAATTAGTTCTTAATCATATAGCTTTCAGCCAGAATTGTTGTCTGTACTTTCCGGAATAAGGTAAGATTATTAATAAAATATGGGTAATATTATTTTGTTTATAAAATAAAAAAATGCTATTTTTGTTTTGAGTATAAAATAAAAATACATTAATTTTGTATTATATGTAAAATACAATGATCTATGAATAAGAATATTCTTAAAGCGGTTATTGCTGACAATCAGACAGAAGTTCCTAAATACAAATTAATTCCCCGAAATTTTACTTTTGAGGAATTTGGCAATTATGTTTTTGCCGGTATCCGGCGGGCAGGAAAATCCTATTTGCTCTATCAACGAATGCAACAATTGTTAACACAGGGAATAATGTGGGATGAGATGCTCTATATCAATTTTGAGGATGAACGTTTGACAGGTATGGCTGCGGAGCATCTAAACTTGTTGTTAGAGGTTCATTTGGAAATGTTTGGGAAAAAACCAATTCTGTTTCTCGATGAGATACAAAATATTCCGGGTTGGGAAAAATTTGCCCGCCGCATGGCTGACACCAAACACCGGGTGTATATAACGGGGAGCAATGCCAAAATGCTGAGTCAGGACATTCAGTCGACCCTGGGAGGACGCTATATCCCCGTCGATGTTTATCCATACAATTTCATGGAGTTTTTGGCGGCAAACAACATTAATATTACTGAAAACTCCTTATTATCCACAGAAGATAAAGCAGAAGTTCTGAGAAAGTTCAACGACTATTTTTACTTTGGGGGATTTCCCGAAGGGGCGGAACTTTCAGCGAAAAGAGATTATTTGACAAGTGTTTACCAAAAGATCTTTTTAGGAGATATTGCGGCCCGTCATGCAGTAGAAAATACCTTCGCACTGCGGATATTGTTTAAAAAACTGGCCGAAAGTATAAAACAGCCTTTGTCGTATACCCGGATAGCAAATATCATATCATCTGCCGGGGCAAAAGTGGGCACAAATACAATTATCAACTATATTGAATATGCTAAAGATGCCTGGCTTATAAATCCAATACAAAATATTGCAGGTAAACTGGTGGATAAAGAAACTAATCCTAAGTATTATTATACCGATAACGGCATTTTGAACCTCTTTCTGGTGGATGGAAATACCTCTCTGCTGGAAAATATGGTTGCAATATATCTTTTACGTAAATACGGACGCAATGATTCTGTTTATTTTTATAACAAAAAAATTGAAGTCGATTTCTATATACCTGATGCCGGCATGGCTATTCAGGTTTGTTATGATCTTGACAACAGCGTCGGCACTTTTGACAGAGAGGTGAAAGCATTATTGAAAATTACAGAAGTATTGGAGTGTCGTCATTTATTAATCATAACACGGGATGCGGAACAGATGTTGGAGATTGGTGGGAAAAAGATTGAAGTAATCCCTATATGGAAATGGCTGCTAAATTTATAAAGTGATGAGACTTACTCTTCAGGCTAACTTGCTCCCTAAAAGATATTTTAAATAATCCCTGAATTGTAGCAATTAGTGCAACTCCAATAAATTTCATCCAGATCTCTATTCATCGCATTTCAATCTCCCTATGGCAGTTTTCCCTAAAACACCGAATGCAGGTTGCAAGATCATTTTTTGCTTCTTCGGTAAAATAGAGGATATAGGTCATAGACTTTCAAGAAATTGGCTGAGTTATTCTTCCGTTTCTATTTGTGTCATCATTCCTTCCGGTACCTGCATTATTGAACTGTCTATTTTGTCAAGAAATCCCCGGATTAAAGTAGATATCTTGGTCATCAACCGGAGTCAAAGTCAAAGGTAGCTTTATAACCCCCAACTGACAAACATGCAATCTTCAATTAATAGAGAAAGTACCTCACTAAGATTCATAACAACCTCATCAATTTCAAAGGAAGAAAAATACTGCCCTGACCTCCGGACAAGCCCGGATGGATTGAAAAAAAATTAAATAGCTTATAAACATAAATTTTCACAAAAAATAAAATACTACCTGGAAATTCTCTTTTATATTGGACATAATTTTGTATATTTGATAATTGTTCGCTACATTTTTTCATTCTGTTACGCCACTCTGTAAGTGGCATATTTATATGATTATTAACCTAATCTGATTTTCACTGATGAAAAGATTTATTGTATTCTCTTTACTTGGTGCAATCCTGTTGATTCTCATATTGTTAAAGATATTCGCGAATGCGAGTAAAGACAAATTAACTATCTCTCAAACTGTTCAGCAGCCGGTGCAGGCAGAATGCATTGTTGCTGATAATACCCTGGCGGAATTTTCATACACGGCAGTTGGCAAAATCAGAGCAAATGAAAGAGTGGAATTGGTCAGTGAAATCTCCGCAAGACTTGTCTCCATTCATTTCCTTGAAGGAAGCAAAGTAAAAAAAGGAGATTTGCTGTTTCACCTGGATGATTCCGAATGGAAAGCCGAACTATCAAAACTAAAGGCAAAACTTGACCTGGCAAGGGAAACCGAAGAGAGAAATGTACAATTACTGAAATCGGGTGGGATCAGCCAGCAGGTTTTTGATGAAATGGTCAGTCAGCGGAAAATTCTTGAGGCGGAAGAACAGATCCTTAATGTTAAAATCGAAAAAGCCAATATTCGTGCACCTTTTGACGGATTTACCGGTATCAGAAATGTCAGTGAAGGTGCATTCCTGTCACCCGGAACTGTATTGACGGTTATAGAAGACCTGAGTAGACTAAAACTGGAATTTACCGTACCTGAAGTATATTCATCTACTATAAAAAAAGGGCACAAGGTCAGCTACAGGACTGAAGGGATTCCGGGTCTCCATGATGCAATTATTGAAGCTTTCGATCCCTCGGTAAATGAAACTACCGGCAATTTCCAGGTACTTGCGCTCGTAAAAAAACCTGACCCTGCCCTTAAAGCAGGTGTCGCAGTGAGTATAGACATCCTGACCACAAGTCCGGCCCCCGCACTGTTTATTCCTACGCAGGCACTTGTACCGGTGGCAGGTGGATATAACGTCTTTGCCCTTGAGCATGGGAAAGCTTCTGTCAGAAAAGTTACCACCGGGATCCGCTCCGATAAGACAGTAGAAATAGTAAACGGAATAGATTCCGGTGATACTATCCTGATTACCGGATTTATGAGAGTCAGACAAGGGTCCCCTGTGAAAATTGTAAAAATCCGTTAACATGAGCCTCTCTTCTACCTGCATTGAACGCCCGGCGCTGCCTGTGGTTCTTTCTCTGCTCTTGCTTATTGCGGGAGCAGTTGGTTTCGTATCCCTGCCGGACAGGGAGTATCCCGAAATGGATCCTCCTATCGTTAATGTCACAACATTATATACCGGAGCCAATGCCGAGGTTATCCAGGCACAGATTACCGAGCCCCTGGAACAGATGATCAGTGGTATTGAAGGTATCAGAACGATCTCCTCTTCATCTTCTGAACAATCGAGTGTAATAACCGTGGAGTTTAACCTTGGGGATGACCTGGAAAGAGCCACAAATGATGTCCGTGACCGTGTATCAAGGGCCATCCGGTTTTTGCCCAAGGATGCCGATCCGCCTATAGTAGAAAAACTGGATGCCAATTCAAATCCTATTATCTTTGTTATTGTAGATAGTGAAGAACACGATATATTGGAAATTAATGATGTGGTTGACAGATATCTGAAAGACAGGTACCAGACCATTCCCGGTATTGCAGGGATCAAAATCTTTGGCGAGAGAAAATACGCTATGCGCCTATGGATGAATCCGGAAAAAATGCAGGCTAAAGGTATCACCTCCACAGATGTCCAACAGGCAGTTATCCGGGAAAACCAGGAAGCCCCCTCAGGAAGGATAGAAGGAGAAAACACCGAACTAAGTATTCGCACATTGGGGTTGCTTACTACACCTGAATCATTCAATAATCTTATTATTAAAAATGTAAATGGAGAAATAATAAGATTCAGCGAAATAGGGCATGCTGTTCTGGGATCCGAAAATGAAAGAACTATCTGTAAGGAATTCCTGAATCCGTCTATAGCTATCGGAGTAATTCCCCAGCCCGGGGCGAATACAATTGAAATTGTTGATGAATTCTACAGGAGAAGCGAACTGATAGCAAAGGAAATGCCACCCGGGTACAATGTCTTTGTAGGTTTTGATTTTACTGCTTTCGAAAGAAAATCTGTTAAAGAGGTACAGGAGACACTTATCATGGCTTTTGTTCTTGTGGTTTTGATCATTTTCCTTTTTTTAAGGGACTGGCGATCGACAATCATACCGGTAACTGCAATTCCTATCTCCATCGTCGCTACCTTCTTTATTATGTGGATAGGGGGGCTCTCCATCAATGTACTTACCCTGATGGGACTGGTTTTGGCTATTGGTCTGGTTTGTGATGATGCCATTGTGGTCCTCGAAAATATCTACTCAAAAGTAGATGCCGGATACAAACCTAAAAGTGCAGCCCTTAAAGGAAGCAAAGAGATCTATACAGCCATCATCTCAACTACTGTAACACTGGCAATGGTTTTTATCCCCGTTTTATTTCTTCAGGGCTTAACAGGAAGGCTCTTCCGGGAATTCGTAATTGTTGTAGCCGGCGCAGTGCTGATCTCAGCTTTGGTTGCACTAACCCTTTCCCCCATGATGGGATCAAAGGTACTGACTGCACAGCATCATCTCAATTTCAACCGGATATACAGGATCACGGAACCATTTTTCATCAATCTGAACCGGGGATACCGTTATTCTCTGGCAGCATTCATGAAACATAAATGGACAGTCTGGCCTGTTCTCGTTATCCTGATATTTCTTATCGGACTACTCTGGAAAAATCTTCATAAAGAACTTGCGCCGCTTGAAGACAGATCCAATATCCGCATTAATGCACTCGGACCTGAGGGTTCTTCTTTTGAATTCATGGAAAAATATATGGACCAGCTCAGTCAGTATGTCATTGATTCGATTCCCGAAGCCACCAGAAACCTGTCGCTTGTGTCACCAGCTATGAATAATATCGAACCTGCCAATAAAGGAATTCATCTTATCTATTTAAATGAACCTCAGGACCGGGAAAGATCTCAGTCTGAAATATTTCAGAAACTGGCAAAAGATATTCAGTCTGTTACCGGCATAGGTATCTATCCCTTTGAGCCTCCTACCATTGGCAGTCGCTTTGGAGGACAGCCACTTCAATTTGTAATCCAGTCTCCTTCCTTTGATTCCTTAAAGCAGATCCCTCAAATCCGCAAATAAAAAATTTGGTTTGAAAAGTAACGATTTTTAGGTTTACATTGGCAATTTTATGTGCTTTTTTATAATGTTAGTGTGGGATATTCCCCAAAATTTGATTACAAAATTTATTTTGCACTTGCTTTTCATATCTTGTCTTCCCGATATTAAAATCAGATTTTCCCTATTTTGTAATATCTTGATAATAAGTCAGTTAAATTTACTGATTAGACATAACTATCCTGTTGTCTTTTAACCTGTTACTGAAATTTTACTCTAACAAGAGGTGATATTTCTTCGAGGTAAACAGTTTCAGCACGTATTGCCTTCCTTGTTTTATCCATTTTGAGGGGACAACCATAAAACGGAAAATGAATTTTTTCAGCCTGAAATTTGGTTGAATAAAATTGAGTTTCCTGCTTATCAATTCAATAAGAAAGTGGTACAGGTTGCGGCAAATTGCCATCATCACAAGAAATACGGTATTTTCGTGCAAAAAAGAAAACGGCATCTTTTTCCACAAAAAGTCATTGTTCATTTCATCGAACAGACGTTCACTTTCGCCCCTGTCGTTATAAAACTCAACAACCTGTTTATCGCTCATTTCATAATTGTTGGTCATAATGGCCCTGTAGGTAAAGTCGTCGCCGGTAAAAAGGTTGCCCTGTGCATCGTTGTTTTTCTCCCTGGTTATTACATAACGGTACGTTTTCTTCCACCCAAACGGGGCATATTCAACAGATGCGGCCTGATATTGCTTAAAGCCAATGGTGACGGTTTCCCAATTGGTTATCTCTTTGATGAGGTTGTACAGGCTTTCACACCGTTGTGCCCTGATATAGAAGTATGTACTGTTTGCTTCAACTACCGGTACCACTGTTTTGTCAAACGAACCACAGTCCATACGGCTGTGTTTTACCTGAATACCAAATTCATCCAGCAAGGTGTATGACCGTTTTAATGTTTCGTCCTGTTTGTATTTTACATTGCTGTTGCCGTTACGGTTTTCAATGTAAACAGGGCAATTATTTATCGAGGCAATACCGGGAAAATATCCATCAGCTTTTTTGTAGCTGCGTTTTGAATCATATTTTTCCGTAGGTATAAACTGGTTGTCGTAATCGTAAATATACTCCCCATATCCGGGAGACAACTGGCCTGTTTGTACCAACAGTTTAACCATCAGTCTGTTCATTGCTATATTGATATTGAAATCGTGCAGGATATTTGTTGCTGAAACAATGGTTTCTTTTTCTGTTGCCAGCTCTTTTTGCATCCTCAGTAAAGTGTCGGCAGAGCAAACATCAAAATTTTTCACCTGGCTTAACTCCCCACGCAAGTGTTCAGTAATGTCTTCGGCACATTCTCCGCCGCAAAGGGTCATCAACAAATACGACCGGAAAAGGTCACTGTAACGATATTGTGCTCTAACACCCCGATTACCAAGGAATTGGTCAATAGTATCGAAAACTTGTGCGTTACCAATTATTGAATCTGCGAAATTTATTCCGCCAAATGAGTTGATTTTTGAAGTAGAATATGTAATTTTCATCCCTTGACGATGTTTTTCACCTAAATAAGTGAAAAATATTTAATCGGGCAAGCCTTGTAGGTATTGATTTTACAGGGCTTCCCGATTTTTTAACATTCTAAGATGCGGATTGAAGGAGATCCTCCCTCTGTTTCTCGCTGAAGCTCAAAAAAGCAAAATATTACGTTTCATTGACTCAAATCTGAAAGTTAACAAGCCTGAGTTGAGGATTAGTATAGATCGTGATAAAGCTGCAATGTATGAGGTTTCGGTACTTGATATAGGCAATACACTGCAGGCGGCCCTCAGCGGGCAAAGGTACGGTTATTATATCATGAACGGGAAACAGTACCAGATCATCGGTCAGTTCAGCCGCGATTTCTACAATGCCCCTTCATCACTGAATACCGTATATGTAAAAAATGCAAAAGGAATTCCCATAGCTCTGTCAAACCTGGTGACATGGGAAGAGGAGGTCAGTCCTTCCACAATTTTTAAATACGACCGGTATTTCGCCGCCACCATAACCGGAGGGGTCGCCCCGGGATATACTCTAGGAGACGGTATAGACGAATTACAAAAAACTGCCGGTAAAGTACTTACACCTGCATTCAGAACCGCCCTTGCCGGACAAAGCAGAGACTATGCTGAAAGCTCTTCAAGTCTGATGGTGGTATTCATCCTGGCCATCATCATTATATATCTTATTCTGGCTGCACAATTCGATAATTTCATAGATCCGGTTGTCATTCTTGTGACTGTTCCGCTCGCTTTATTCGGAGCTTTACTCTCTCTGTGGTATTTCGATCAGACCCTGAATATTTTTAGTCAGATCGGAATGATCATGCTGATCGGACTGGTTACCAAAAACGGTATACTGATCGTGGAGTTTGCCCAACAAAGAAAGAAAATGGGAGAAAGTAAAATTGAGGCTGTCGAAAAAGCTGCCATATCCAGGTTGCGGCCTATACTAATGACAGCCTTTTCTACTATTTTCGGTATTTTACCTGTTGCCCTGGCCCTGGGATCGTCCTCGGGAAGCCGCAAATCTTTGGGAATTGCCGTAATCGGGGGATTGATCTTTGCGACTTTCTTTTCACTGTATATTGTTCCTGTTATATACACCTATTTGTCAAAAGAGTATAAGCCTGTTACTGAAGAAGAAAATGAAATGTATGAACCTGTTTTTAAATAAGCGGATTTTCCCGTCCGGAAAGATATTGTTAACCGGATTATTTATATTTCCGACGGTGTTATTTGCCCAGCAGAAGCTGACATTAAGTGATGCGATCAGTGAGGGCATTCAACATAATTTCCAAATAAATGTTGCAAAAAATAAAACGGGAATAGCCCAAAATGAAGTCAGTTTGGGCAACGCCGGCTACCTGCCACAAGTTATGGCACACGGCTCCCTGGATAAAGCTATCGTTAATGCCAAAGTAAAAGTCTTTACCGGTAACGAACTTGACCAGTCAGGTGCGGAATCAACTGTTTCTGCAGCAGCATTAAGAGCTGACTGGACACTGTTTGAAGGAATGGGCAGGTCTGCAGTATATGACAAACTAAAAGAACTTTGGAATATAAGCACACTTGAGACCAGAATCACTATAGAAGAAGTTGTTGCTGATATAATTAAGTCATATTGCAAAATAATACGGGACAAACAGCTAATGGAAGCCTGCCGCGAAAGATTGGTTGTGAGCAATTTCAGATATCAGATTGCCTCCCGGAAACTCGATGCGGGTCTTGCCTCTGAAATGGAGCTACTCCAGTCGCAGGTATTGTATCATACAGACTCAACGGATCTTACGTTGCAGGAAGCTGCTTACCTGAAATCAAAAATCACCCTCAATCAACTCCTGGCTGCAGAAATTAAGCGGGATTTTATCACAGAGGATTCTATCATTCTTTCGCCGGTACCTGCACTGGACGATCTGATCACATCCGGATTGGAAAAGAACAGTAGTTATAAACTGGCTTCCAGTCAAATGAATCTGAGTAAATTTGAAATTAAAGAGCTTAAAGCCAGACAATACCCTAAAATATCGCTTAACGGATCATATAACTACTATAAAAATGAAACAGAAGCATCATTTATCCTTTATAACCGGAACTTCGGACCACAGATAGGATTGAATGCAGGAATTTCACTTTATGACGGTTCAAGGCTAAGGCGTGATTTAGAAAGTGCCCGGATAAACATCCGGAATCAGGAACTCCTGATTAAGGATATTGAACAGGAATTAACATCACTTATCATACAAACTTACCTCGATCATCAAAGCCACCTTAAATCAATATCTCTTAGCAGGGAAGGTTATAATCTTGCGCTGAAAAACTTGTCCATAGCCAAAGAAGCACTGGAAGCCGGTGTAATTTCTTCTCTCAGGTTCAGAGAAGCACAGGAAGAACTTTTCCAGGCATCTTCAGATCTGGTATATGCAACTTTTGAAGCCAAAAACAGTGAAACAGATCTTCTCCGATTAAGCGGAATGCTGATTCAGTAAACTAATCTCCCAGAGCTTCCTCTTCAGTCTCGTAAATCTTAAAAATGGATGAAAATCCTGATATAGCAAATGTTTCAAGGATCGGTTGAGCCAATTCGCACAAAATTAATTTACCATTCCTTTTGATGATCTTTTTCTGTGCAGTCAGAAAAATCCTTAGCCCGAGACTATTGATGTATGTCAGGTCCCTGCAGTTTATGATCAGGTTTTTGTCATTGTGTTCAATAAGATCAAGAATCTGCCTTCCGAATTCCGATACCTGTGTCGAATCTACTCTGCCCTCAATATATATGATGAGAAAACCATTCTTTTCAGATTGTGTTATTTTCATCTTTTTAAAATTAATTATTTTTAAAGATATCATATGACTTGCCCCGATTCCAATCGGGGGAACTCGCATATGTTTTAATCATACTCTTATGTGATTTTACAATCATGCTCGTTTCATTCGTTAAAAATTTTATTTATAGTTCGTTTTATGACATATTCCCGGCTTACGAGGATTCTAAAGTATTCCCTGCCAGATCATAATCCGGGGATTTCCTTTAACGGTTCCTCTATTTCAACCTGAAGTGCATTATTAAGCAGTGCGAATAATACATACTGAGAAATAAGAGAAATCAAATCCACCATCTCTGATTCTTTCAGTTCGCCACTCCATTTGGACCATGCCTCATTACGAATTGTCCTATACTCAACCATTTCATCCGTTAACATCAACAAAGCATATTCACGTGCAGAAAAGACAGATGGCAAAGGAGAAGACTTAACAGCTTTCAATTCTTCGTCACTTACTCCATATTCTTTAGCTACAGGCACATGGTGCATCCATACATAATTACAATTGTAAAGAGACCCCATTCTCAATATTATGAGTTCCTGTTCACGTCCGGAAAATCCCATTTTAAGTTTTGATGTTACCCAATAGTCAAGGAAAGAACCCATTGTTTCCGGACTATGCATCAGAGTGCCAAATACATTTACCGGAGTATAAAGTCCCTTTAATCCTGATCCGGGAAGTCTTGCCAACGTTGTTTTCCATGAATCCGGCATTTCACTTATTGGCATAGGTGTTATTCTTGCTCCTTTTCCCGCCTTTGTTTTTGTTTCTTTTTCCATAGTACATAATTTTTTTATTGGTAATACTTTTACCGACATATCTGACATTTTTGCCTCCGGTGTTACCTTGTCCTTGCATTCCTGTAAATGTTGTAGCTGCATCTCCTCTTCAGCTACAGAGAAAAATACAGGAACCATAATTAAGAATATAATCCCTGCTGCTGCATGAAAAATTAATTGCCATATAATTTTACACTTCATATTAAAATCCTCCATTAATTATTAAAAATTTTTGAATTATTATAATTATAGATAAATATGCTAATAAAAGTTCATAATATCTGATTGCAATGGATAGTCTGCTTTCAGAACCTTATGCCAAATAATTTATCCCATTTTAAAGGATTTCAATACAATTTAAATTTATTGATAACCAATTTACAACATTCTTTTTGAAATCAATCATATTGATGCTTATAAATAATAACTATTTTTCATTTTCCTCATATAAATGCCTTTCAAAACATTAATAAACTACCATTAAAAGTTATTATAATGATTTTTATTAATATCGACAAAAGAATAATTAAAAATCCAGTAGATAATTATTTGAATTACCATAGTTTTGCAATCACATTTGATTCTTCACCCTCTGATAATTTGTCGCCATGTCAAAGCCTTCAAGACGAAATTTTTGTCGGCCGTTAAGAAGTGGCCTAAGCTCCTGTTCTGAAATCTGACAAAAAAACACCGGTGCAAAAAAATCATCCCCGGGGAGTCCGGGCAAAAGACGATCCTGAAGTTGTGGTGTCGAGAGGATATGTTTATAGAGCAGTGTCCCTGGATAAACCCTGAAATAAGAATTTACGCCTACAGAAGTTACGGGAAGGTTGTCGAGTAAATCGAGCATACGTGCCGTAGCAGATAATGACTCATCCGGGTAACCGACCGAAAGGTCAACCATTACCTTTATACCATTATCGCGTGCTAAATGGAAAAAGGATTCAAGCCGGGTATAACTGTCCGGTCTGTATCGCAATGTATCAATACTCAATGTTATCAATGTAGCTCCCGAAGCAGCAAGCCAGTGAAGCATCCTCGCAGAGACAGGTTCCGGTTTCATGTATAATGTCCATTGGATCGGCCCTGTAATGTCCACGATTGCACGGCAGACATCGATACATTGACTTTCCGATACATTGAATTCCGGATCGCACAAATGAAACTGCCTTGCTCCCCGACCGACAAGCTTTTCTATTTCCCGGGCTACTGCATGAGGATCACAATACGAAACCGGAGTTTTCGCCTCTACGCAAAAAAAACAGGCCTCATTGCATCCGTACTGCGTGCGGAATCCAAAAATCCCTTCATGCTGAAGATACCGCGAAGAATCAACGATATCAGCCCTGGGGATTGCAGGTTGATCAGCCTTTAACGCCCTATATCCGTTCCGTACAGAAACCCTTTCACTGATCTCGCCCTGCTGAAGTTCGTTCATAAGTGCCACCAGGGCTTTCTCCCCGGGTCCGTATATTCCATACTGCGCCCCGGTATACGCGAGAATCTTTTCCGGCATTATTGAAAATCCGCTGCCACCTAATACAACCGGTGTTCCAAATTTTTTACACAACCTGACATAATCACGTATCTCCGGAAGGAAAAACCGGTTCCCCTGATATAATGCCGTATCAACCTGTCTGACAGTGATACCTGCGATTTCCGGTCTCAGGCTCTGCAATGCATCCACAAGCTCCTCGGAAGGATTATCGCTGAAACACAAATCGAGCACATCGACATCATAACCAGCCTCTGTTACTGCACCAGCAAGGTACTCAAGACCGAGCGGCATTACCGGTGGATCATGGTACCTGTTGGGATTAATAAGAAGAATTTTCATTTTTATTCAATAAATTAGGAGTATTGCATTATAGTACTTATCTATCCTTCAGTCAAATTTTACAAAAAACATAAATTCACCACTATTGTTATTGGCAGGATAATTCCATTGTTAAAAGATTTCTCTTTCCCGTTAACAGTTTTGGTTGAAAAATTCAAAGATAAAATAAATCAAAGAATTGGTAGAATGATATCACCGGTTAGTAATCTCTTTCACTCAACCATCTTGTTTCATAGTTCTGTTTTTTCATGTAGTCAGAAAAGAATACAGTCCCTCTGTAACTTTAAATAATTGCCTGAACCGAAAAACTATGTTCCTGATTTGATTAAAGCAGGAAAAATGATTTATTATTATTCAATAGATTTATTGAATAATTGAATTTATTATATATTTTTGCTGTAATCAAAAAAGTAACAAAATGAAAGGACGGGAATTTAAAGATGCTATGTACGACGGGCTTTCCAAACTGATGAAAGCCCTTGCCAATCCTGCGCGGCTGGAAATCATCGAGATGCTTTCACAGGGAGAAAAAAGTGTGGAGGGAGTTGCGGAAGCTACCAAACTTACTTTTGCCAATGCTTCACAGCACCTGCAGGTTTTAAAAAACAACAATATCGTAAAATCGCGAAAGAAGGGACATTACGTTTTCTATTCCCTTGTTAACGATGAATTTCTGGCACTTTACCAACACGTCACAAAATATGCAGTCAAGGAAATTGCCGAACTGGAAAAAACACTTAAACGGCAGCGTGAAGAAAACTATGCTTTGAATTCAGTGACTCTGGATGAATTGGAAGTTATGATTAACGACAAAAATGTTTTGCTGATAGACGTGCGTCCACCGGATGAATACGGACTGGGACATATAACAGGAGCAATTTCAGTGCCGCTGAATGAGCTGCTTTGTTGCCTGAAAGATATTGCAAAAGAAAAAGAGATCATCGCTTATTGTCGCGGACCGTTTTGTGTGCTGGCCGATGAGGCGGTCAAAATCCTTTCTGAAAACGGGTATAAAGTCCGTCGTCTCGACGAAGGATATCCCGAATGGAAAATGAAACATTTACAGGTAAAAAGTTAATCATTAAAGGAAAGAACGATGAAAATAAAACAGGTTTATCTCGATTATAATGCAACTACACCTGTTGCACCGGAGGTGATAAGTGAAATGTTACCTTTTATTAAGTTGCATTTCGGAAATCCTTCGAGCAGTTATGACCTTGGAAAGCATAACATGGAAGCCATTAAAAAAGCCCGGATGCAGGTAGCCGGTTTGCTCGGTTCAAAACCGGAAGAAATTATTTTTACCAGCGGAGGTACCGAATCAAACAACCACGCCATTCGCGGGATCGCTTTGACAAATCAGGAAAAAGGGAAACATATCATCACCTCGCAGGTGGAGCACCCGGCTGTCACCGAAGTTTGCAGCTACCTGGAGAAGCAGGATTATGAAATTAGCCGGCTTCCTGTTGATTCTTGCGGAAAGATAAATCCTGAAGATGTTGAAAAGGCTATTCGACCCGATACCGTTCTGATTACCATCATGCATGCGAATAACGAAACAGGAACCATTCAGCCGGTAAAAGAAATTGGAGAAATCGCCAAAAAGCATGGAGTAATATTCCATACTGATGCCGCTCAGTCGGTAGGTAAAATTAAAACCAATGTAAATGAGCTGAATGTGGATCTGCTTTCCGTGGCCGGACATAAACTGTATGCGCCCAAGGGCATCGGCGCTTTGTTTATTCGGGATGGCATTAGTCCTGAAAACCTGATTTTCGGTGCGGGACAGGAAAACGGATTACGGCCCGGAACGGAGAATGTACCGTATATCGTTGCACTCGGCAAAGCCTGTGAACTGGCCAATGAAAACCTGGAAACCAACAACATACACCTTTTTCAAATGCGACAGCGGTTGCTGGATGGTTTGAAAACAAAATGCCAAACAATTCTTACCCTGAATGCTAATCTGGGAGATTGTCTGCCCAATACGCTGAGTGTTGCATTTGGAGGAATTGATGCACATACTCTTGCTTCGCTCGTAAGTAAAAAAGTACTGTTTTCAACAGGATCTGCCTGTCATGCCGACTCGGTAGTAATTTCGCCGGTGCTGAAAGCGATGCAGGTGAATCCGCTCACTGCAGCCTCCACCGTGCGCATTTCAACCGGAAAATATACTACAGAGGAAGAAGTTGAACGCGCAGTGGAGGCCATCTCTGATATTATAAAAAAATTATTGTAAATCAAAAAATTATTAAAATGCAAAAAATTCTGATCTTAATTAACGACGCGCCTTACGGAACGGAAAAGGCTTACAATGGACTGCGATTAGCCAACCAGTTGAACAAAGCCCACGAAGATGTGGAAGTCCGAATTTTCCTTATGGCTGATGCAGCGGCTTGTGCTGTGGCCGGACAAAACACGCCCAATGGGTATTACAATATCGAAAGGATGATGAAGTACTCAATTAACAAAGGAACAAAAGTGAAAATTTGCGGTTCCTGTGCAGATGCCCGCGGACTGAAAAACGTGCAGCTCATCGACGGTGCGGAAATCAGCACCATGGCAGAATTTACCCAATGGGTGGTTGACAGCGATAAAGTGATTACATTTTAAATGACTGAGAATCCTCTCAACAAATCATGCTTCAGCATACGAAGTATGGTTTGTTGAAGATAAAGTATTTTTCAGTCGGAACTGCTTGTTGAAAAGCGTATTGTCCGGGCTGATCAAAACAGACTTAAAATTGGAACCGACACCGGCATTTTTGCTGAACCGACCAGTATCAGTTAATTGGTTTCTATGATAATTGTTTAATTTTTCCCTGCAAGTTTTATAAAAACCGGAATGGACGCCAATTGCGTCAATACGGAGAAAATGATCAATCCGGTGATAGATACTTCATACAGCCAACCCATAAGAAAGCTGCCCAGAAACCAGAACAGTCCAAAGTTTGCATTGAAAATACCAAACCCGGTAGCCCGCTTTTCTTTTGGGATGACTGTAGCCAATACTGCCCTGACAACAGATTCCTGGGCTGCCATCCCGATACCCCAGCAAACCATTCCGGCAAGAGCTGTATAAAAATTTCCTGCAAAAACCAATGGTGCGAATAGGAGCGATACCAGGGTACTCCCAATGAGCACTTTCAATCCGTGTTTGTCGAATAGTGACCCCAACAGCAGGGCTGCCAGGGCATCCACTCCCATGGCAATGGCATACATTACAGGGATCATTTCGACCGGTACCTGGCTGGTTTTGCTGAAATGAAACGCTATCAGGGGATAATCGGCAAATCCGGCAGCGATCAAAGAGAGTGCTATAAGATATAGCACAAAAAATTTTTTGGGGAAAGGAGCGGAAGTTACACTACTCTTCGTATCAAGAATTTCTGTTTTTGGATAATTTGCCCGGGCCACAAGCAAAACAGAAATGGCTATCAGGGCCGGAACGAGAAGCAGACCAAAGGATTTTTGATAACTACCCGAAAAATAATAAACTACACTTACAATCAACGGGCCGGTCACGGCTCCAATCTGATCAAGAGCTTCGTGAATGCCAAAACCCTTACCATGACCGACGGATGAGGTAGCGTGCGAGAGCATTGTATCCCGGGCCGGATTACGAATGGCCTTCCCCGTACGTTCAAGGATAATCAGAACTGCAGCCATTTGCCAGCTTCCTGCAAGTGCAAGTGCAGGGACAACAAAAAGATTTATAAAATACCCTGTTATGGTGATTAACCAGTATTTCTTTGTCCGGTCACTGATAAAACCGGAAGCGAGACGTAAAGCATATCCCATCAGTTCGCCAAATCCGGCTATAAATCCCACGGCAGTGGCACTGGCACCCATTATGGCAAGATATGGCCCCGTAATGCCCCGGGCTCCTTCGTACGTTATATCTGCAAATAAGCTGACAATACCGAGGAGCACGACAAAAGCCCATGGTGATTTTTTAAGGCGTTTCATCTTTTAAAATTATAAAATTTCTGATGGAATACCACATGATATAATTACTTCAGCAGGTATCTGATTTTTTATTCCTGCTCATAATGAATACATCCTTTAAAAATCATAAATAATAATTTTATCCTGATCTATAAAGCATTAAGTTAACATACTGCGCGATAAGCAAACATCCTTAGCTTATCGATTCCAATGCATGACGAATAGTTTCACTGAAGTCCAAAATTGTATTTTCTTTATCAACGATCCTGATCAGGAAAAAAAAGTTGAATGCCGAATTTAAAAAATACCAAATTAAGGATTTCTGCTAAAGACATGAAAACAATTTCTTCCATCTTATTGTTTATTGTAAGCAGTCTTTGTGAAATTAGCGGGGCATACCTGGTTTTAGTGTAATTAAGAGAAAATAAACCATTTTAGATGGGTGTAACAGGAGGAAACTTATTATTTTTATACGGTATGGTGACAACACTTCAATCCCCAAATTTAGGCCGGGATTATCTGGTTTATGTAGGTGTCCCCATTATCAAGTCCTTTTTGTTTTGCTGGAAAGTAGATAGATTTGTACCCGATAAGTTTGTTATTATTGAGGTATAATTGTCCTCATCGGAATGGTAATTCTAATGTATTCATCAATAAATTAGACTACTTGCACGTTCAATTACATAAAAATGAAAAAGCTTGAAATAGAAATACCTGTAATTTTACCCGGTGTCCCTGACGAGAAAGATGCATGTGTACAAAGATTGATTGAACGGCTTCAATACCAGAAAGGGCTGGAAAAAGTACATGTCGCTGATCAGACCGGAAATGGTATTCCTAAACTCTGCTTTCACTACAATCCTGATATTATTTCTATTGAAAAAATAGAACAACTCGCCAGACAAACCGGTGCTGTCATTACCGAAAAATACGGTCATAAGCTCATTGAGGCAGAGGGTATCCGTCACACCCGTCATGCCAGGAAAATTGAAAATAACCTGAAGAGAACACCGGGAATACTTGAAGCATCGGTTTCAGCCGCAGGTATGGTGCGGTTAGAGTTTGATACCTCCCGGATCAATGAAGAGAATATTCTTTTACTGCTGGAAAAAGAAGGCTTAGAAATCCCTGATACTACCGTAAGTGCCCAAAGATACCTCGATAGCTTAATAAAAAAAGAGGGAGAAAAGCATGAACCTGAAGAAAAAGAATATAAGCATGAGCATAGAGGTATTTTTGGTAAAAATACGGAGCTCATCTTTTCCATTGTCAGCGGGGCCTTACTGGGCATTGGCTTCGGGCTTTCTTTTTTAATGGCGGTTCCTGCATGGATAAGCCTGTCATTGTACATAGCAGCCTGTTTTTTCGGAGGTTTTTATACAGCTAAGGAGGCTGTTGAAACTGTATTTAAAGGGGGGTTCGAAATTGATTTTCTCATGCTGGTCGCCGCTGCCGGAGCAGCTACACTTGGCGCATGGGCAGAGGGTGCGCTTTTGCTGTTCCTCTTCAGCCTGGGACACTCCCTGGAACATTATGCAATGAATAAAGCCCGGAAATCCATTGCTGCACTGACAGAGCTTGCACCAAAAACTGCCATCGTGAAAAGAAATGGTAAAACCGAAGAGATCGGAGTGGAGGATCTTCATATCGGCGACATCGTGGTTGTGAAGCCTGACAGTAAAATTTCCGCGGATGGAATAGTTATAAAGGGAGAAAGCAGTGTCAACCAGGCCTCCATTACCGGAGAAAGCATTCCGGTTGATAAGTTCCCGGTTGAAGACCCTGACGCCACAGAGGAACAAGATATTAAAAATGAAAACAGAGTATTTTCAGGAACCATCAACGGGAATAATACGCTGGAAATTAAAGTAATCAAAGATGCCAGGGATTCCACCTTGTCGCATTTAGTCAGACTGGTCAACGAAGCGCAGACCCAAAAATCGCCGACCCAGCTTTTTACCGATAAGTTTGAGAAATATCTTGTACCGTCGGTTCTTATTCTGGTAGTCCTCCTCAATTTTGCTTTCCTGGTTCTTGACGAACCGTTCAGTGAAAGTTTCTATCGTGCAATGGCCGTACTTGTTGCCGCCAGTCCGTGTGCGCTTGCCATATCTACACCCAGCGCCGTTCTGAGCGGAGTAGCCAGGGCAGCAAGGAGTGGTGTGCTTATCAAAGGAGGAAGGCCTCTGGAAAACCTGGGAATCCTTACTGCCATTGCCTTTGATAAAACAGGAACCCTCACTGAAGGAAAACCCAAACTTACTAAAGTGGTAAGCTGGAACGGAATATCTGAAGATGATGTCCTTAAAATGGCAGTTTCAGTAGAATCCCTGAGTGATCACCCCCTGGCAAAGGCAATTGTCAGGGACGGTAGGGAAAGTCTCGGCAATAGGAATATTCCGCAGGCAGAAAACCTGGAATCATTTCCGGGCAAAGGCATTAAAGCGAAACTGGACAGCAGCACGGTTTATATTGGGAACCGGGCGTTTTTTGAAAAACCGGACAATCAGAAACCGCCAAAGTATCTGATAAGTAAATTGCTGGAACTGGAGGAAAATGGCAACACTACTATGATTGTGCGCCGGGATGATCAATATGTCGGCCTGCTTGCATTGATGGATACACCCAGGAAAGATGCGAAGTCTGCACTGGAAAAGTTGAAAAATAACGGTATCAGGCGAATGGTAATGCTTACAGGCGATAACCAGAAAGTAGCTGACTCCATTGCCAGTCAGATTGGGATAACAGAGGCATGGGGTGACCTGCTGCCGGAACAAAAAGTGGAAGCAATTAAAGAGCTGACACAAAAAGAATCCAGGGTTGCCATGGTTGGTGACGGAGTGAACGATGCGCCTGCAATGGCTCACAGCACAGTAGGTATAGCCATGGGGGCTGCAGGTTCCGATGTAGCTCTGGAAACTGCCGACATTGCATTGATGGCAAACAGGTTGGAAACACTTCCTTTTGCCATAGGATTGAGCCGGAAGGCTAAAAAAATTATAAAGCAGAACTTGTGGATAAGCCTGGGAGTAATAGCCATGTTAATCCCTTTGACATTACTGGATATTGCAACGATTGGACCTGCAGTGTTAATGCACGAAGGATCAACGGTTATTGTTGTTTTTAATGCATTAAGACTATTGGCTTATAAAGCTTAGTGAATATATTGTTAAAAGAATAAATAATGGTTACATTCAAACAATCTGAAGATGGGGAAAGAGGTAAATTCCTGATCTTTGAAAAAGAGAATCCTGCCGGTGAGATGACTTACAGATGGGCAGATAAAAATAAATTAGTCATTGACCATGTCGAAACTTACATGGAATATAGGGGAAAAAATTATGGCAAAATGCTAGTTTTAAAAGGAGTAGAGTACGCAAAAGAAAGAGGAGCAAAAATTCTTCCATTATGTTCTTACGCAAAACTGGTTATGCAAAGAGATCAAAGTCTGCAAGACATAATTTTTAAGTAACCGTGATCAACTTTGATAAGATTAAAGATTTGTTGTCTTTTAAAAAGTAAAAATTTATAAAATGATTCAGATTTCAGATTCATTTTCAAATCCAAAACATTTAGCAAAAACAGGTTTTTATGTTGCGTTGCTGACATCTGTGATTACACTGGCAACATTTACAATTGCATTTTTGACTCCGCCGTTGTCCGGGCCGTTTTGCCGAGGAAACTGTTTTGAGTATCCCTATTCGGATATTGCCGAAAGGTTTCCCCGGGATTATTATTGGATGTACCTGTCAATAGTAGTATCCTTGTTGTATGTATCTTTTATGGTCGTTATCCATTATCTTGCCCGCCCTGATAAAAAAATTTACAGTCACACCGGATTGGGTATTGCACTGATTTCAGCAGCAATTATGGTTCCTTTATATTTTACTCAGGTTACTGTAATTCAGCCCAGCCTGCTTAAAGCAGAGCATGATGGATTGGCATTATGGACCCAGTTTAATCCACATGGAATGTTCATTGCTCTTGAAGAAATCAGCTACTGGCTTATGAATATTTCCTTTTTTGTGGTTATTCCGGTATTTAACAAAAACGGGAAGTTTTCAGGGGCTATCCGGCTGACATATCTGGCAGGCTTCTTTTTAGCTATTTTAGCTTTTGCAGTCATAACCATACAATACGGAATTATGCGAGAATATATTTTTGAAGTGGCGATAATATCTATAGTATGGTTTCAGTTAATAATCAGTTCTGCTTTACTGGCATTTAAGTTAAAAAGACAAATGTGACAAATTTTACAATTGTTGTTTGATCTGTTTTAAAAAAACTGTTTATCTTTGTTCGTGTATTTACGAATTACGAACAATATAAACAGATAATATGGAAATTAAAGTTTTAGGAACTGGCTGCCCCAAATGCAAGAAACTTGAACAAACTGCCAATGAAGCAATCCAGGAACTTGGAATTGATGCGCAAATAATCAAGGAAGAAGACATTATAAAAATAATGAGTTATGGAGTGATGAGAACTCCGGGGCTGGTTATCAACGGAAAAGTAGTTGCTTCAGGCAAACTGCTTTCTGTAAATGAAATTAAAAATCTTTTAACTGAAAATAAATCTTAATAATGAAAACCTTAAAAGTATTTCTTGCAGGTATTGCTCTCCTTACCGGATTGAGCTGTATTTCCGGTAACAATAACAAAATGGAAGGAAATCAGGATAACAAAAAGGCAGAAGTAAATGTATATTATTTTCATACAAATACACGCTGTGTTACCTGCCGGACTGTAGAATCAGAAGCAAAGCTGAATGTTGAGGAATTATTTGGCGATAAAGTTCAATTCGTCTCAGTCAACCTGGACGACGAGGCAGGTGAAGAGAAAGGAAAAGAGTTGGGAGTAAACAGTCAGTCGCTTCTGGTGGTAAAAGGAGATATAAAAATTGAACTTACAGCACAAGGTTTTATGTACGCCCGTACCGATCCTGAAAAATTCAGGCAAATCATGAAGGAAAAAATTCAACCGCTTTTATAGTATGGAATTTTTAACCGGACTGCTTGAAAACAGCTCATTCCCTTTTATAACCGCATTCATTCTGGGACTAATGACTGCTATAAGTCCATGTCCGCTGGCAACCAATATTACTGCCATCGGCTTTATTGGCAAAGATATTGAAAATAGGAACAGGGTATTTTATAACGGATTGGTCTATACATTGGGAAGAGCCGTTTCCTATACTATGCTTGCGGTTGTAATTTTTCTTGGTGTCGATCAGTTTGCTGTTTCAGGTATCTTCCAGCGATATGGTGAAAAAATTATCGGTCCGGCTTTGATTATTATCGGACTATTTATGCTTGGCATTCTAAAGATCAAATTACCTGGTCTGGGAAATATTACCCGCCGTTTTGAAGAAAAAGGCACGAAAAATTACCTGGACGTTCTCTTGCTGGGGATCTTGTTTGCACTTGCATTTTGTCCATACAGCGGTGTTTTATATTTCGGGATGCTTCTTCCTATAACTATCAGCAGTCCGTCCGGCCTGTATCTTCCGGTTGTTTTTGCAATTGCCACAGGTATTCCCGTAATTATTTTCGCCTGGCTGATTGCCTATGCAATTTCAGGGGTAGGCAAGCTTTATAACAGGATAAAAACATTTGAAGTCTGGTTTCGAAAAGTTATCTCTATACTTTTTGTTGTGACCGGCATCTATTATATAATCACGGTTTATTTTTAAAAAAATTTATAAATGACATTCGTAAAAATACGAACAATCCCGGATATTGAAGCAACAAAGCAAAACAAAAGAATTACTCTTAGTGTTTTGATTACTATTGTCTTAACTGTGTTGATACTAGTTTATTATTATCTCCAACCGACGATCGATTATTTATTTTATGATATGATCGGATTAAATCAGGAGACACATCTGGCAAAATCCATTAATTTCTTTTTTTACGATACCATAAAAATCCTGATACTACTGTTTCTAATCAGTTCGCTCATGGGCGTGGTGAATGCCTATTTCCCTGTGGAACGGCTACGCATATTCCTGACTACTAAAAAATTATATGGCCTTCAATATCTGTTTGCATCCTTTTTTGGCGCGATTACGCCTTTTTGTTCCTGTTCATCTATCCCATTGTTTATCGGATTTGTAAACGGTGGAATACCTCTGGGTGTAACTTTTGCATTTTTAATAACTTCACCTCTGGTAAATGAGGTTGCAGTGGCTATGTTTTTGGGATTATTTGGAATTAAAGCCACACTTATTTATACCGTCAGCGGCATTTTGCTGGGAACTATAGGGGGGTTTTTATTAGGAAAATTTCAACTGGACCGTTATCTCAGCGATTGGGTCAAACAGATCCAGACTAATTCAGAACAGATTTCTGAAAAGTGGGAGTCAGAAAAAACACCATTTGTTGACCGTCTGCCAGGAATTATCCGTGAGGGATGGGATATTGTACGTAAAGTCATACTATATGTTATAATCGGGATTGGCATCGGTGCCGCCATGCACGGATATGTTCCTGAGAATTTCTTTACCGGATATCTATCGGCCGACAAATGGTATGCAGTGCCATTTGCAGTAATATTAGCAGTGCCGATTTATGCAAATGCAGCCGGAATAGTGCCTGTAATCCAGGTATTTGTGGCCAAAGGCGTTCCTTTGGGAACCGCAATCGCATTTATGATGGCAGTGGTGGGACTATCATTGCCCGAAGCCACCCTGCTCAAAAAAGTGATGAAATGGAAGCTTATCGGAATTTTCTTTGGAACGATTACCGTTTTCATCATTTTACTTGGATATTTATATAACCTGATATTATAATAAAAATTCAAGCTGACACAATAATGAGTCAGTAATAATATATACGACATGTCAATGAGAGCATGGAAAATCAAATAAGATCAAAGAATAAGATATAATTCGTGTGATTAGTAATTAATCCACAACAGGTTCTTCAGCATCTCTTTCAAAAATTAATGAATAAACAGAAGCCGGAGTATTTTATCATTTTAAAACTAAAAATTATGGGAACACAATCAATTGGTTTTATTGGCGGGGGGAGAATCACCCGTATTTTCCTGCAAGGACTTTCCAACAAAAAAGCTCTTCCCGAAAATGTAAAAGTTTATGAACCCAATTCCGCGATATTCGCCGGATTACAATCAGATTTTAAGACAGTGTCAGCATCGGATTCTGCTTCCGGGGCTGCGAAACAGGATTTGGTCTTCCTTGCAGTTCACCCGCCGGTTATGATGGAAACATTGCAGGCGATAAAAAATGCTGTAACAGAAAAAACCATAGTAATATCGCTGGCCCCGAAAATTACCATCGAAAAAATGAAATCAGTTCTTCCGACAAAGAAACTGGTTCGGATGATTCCAAATGCGACTTCCTATATAAACAAAGGTTATAATCCGGTATTTTTTGCTGACAGTTTCGATAAAAAGGAGAAAAAACAGGTGCTTAATTTGTTGAAAAAACTGGGCAAAACATTTGAAACGGAAGAGGCCAAACTCGAAAGTTATGCTATTGTATCAGCTATGCTGCCTACATATTTCTGGTTTCAATGGCACGAAATGGAAAACATTGCTGTCAAAACCGGACTATCAGAAAAGGAAGCAAAAAAAGCTATAAGTTCAACAATGAAAAAAGCCCTGCAAATTTTCTATAAATCAGGATTGACCCCAGACCGGATAATGGATTTAATACCGGTGAAACCTATTGGGGAAAATGAAACAGAAATCAAAAACATACTGAATTCCAAGCTTATGGGATTGTTTGAAAAAATAAAACCCTGACTTTTATGAAAACAGAAGATTTAAAGCTGATCGTAAAAGAAAAGTATAGTGCCATTGCCAGGCAAAGTAACCTGTTGAATCAGCCGGGATGTTGTGGACATTCAGGATGCTGCAGCGAGCCTGAATTCAGCATGATTGCTGATGAATATACCAACGTGGCAGGCTATAATCCTGATGCTGACCTTGGCTTAGGTTGTGGACTCCCGGTTGAATTTGCCGGAATCAAAGAGGGTGACAGCGTGCTCGATTTAGGCAGCGGCGCGGGTAACGACTGTTTTGTGTCACGTATGCTGGTTGGTGAAACCGGGAAGGTTACCGGACTTGATTTCACTAATGAGATGATAGAAAAAGCCCGGCAAAATTCAGACAAAACCGGCTTTAACAACCTTGAATTTATCTTAGGAGAAATTGAAGAGATGCCTTTTTCTGACTCAGTTTTTGATGTCGTTATCAGTAATTGTGTATTAAACCTTATACCGGACAAGAAAACTGCTTTCAGGGAAATTTACAGGGTTTTGAAACCGGGTGGCAATTTTTGTATATCTGATGTTGTACTGACCGCTGAATTACCGGAAGGATTGAAAAAAGATGCTGAAATGTATGCAGGTTGTGTTTCCGGAGCAATTATAAAAAGTGATTACCTTAAAATAATTCAGACACAGCGATTCAATTCAATTAAGATTCACAAGCAGAAAGAAATATTAATACCCGATTCAATTCTATGCAGAAATTTGAATAAAAATGAAATAATCAAATTCAAAGAATCAGATGCCAAAATTTTAAGTATTACAGTGACAGCAAAAAAATGACAACCATGGAGAAACAGGTAAAACGAATTGGATTTTTCGCAAAATACCTATCTGTTTGGGTGGCACTGGGAATAATTGCGGGAATAGGTCTTGGCTACCTATTCGGTGACGGGATAGAGGTCATCAGCAGCTTCGAATTTGCCCGGGTAAATATTCCGATAGCTATTCTTATCTGGCTGATGATTTATCCAATGATGCTCCAGGTTGATTTTAGCAGCATCAGACAAATTGGGAGAAGGCCCCGCGGAATTGTGTGGACAGTAATTATCAACTGGGCTGTCAAACCGTTTTCAATGGCGTTTTTTGCCTGGATATTTTTCTCAAAAATTTATTCAGCCTGGATTGATCCGGCCCTTGCCGGCGAATATATAGCCGGAGCTGTCATTCTTGGCGCTGCTCCCTGCACTGCAATGGTTTTTGTATGGAGCTACCTGACCAATGGCGACCCCAATTATACATTGATACAGGTATCAGTTAACGACCTGATTATTCTGGTGGCATTTGTTCCGATCGTAGGTCTGTTACTGGGCATTACAAACATTACTATTCCTTATGACACCCTGATAGCCAGCGTTATCATTTTTGTCCTTGTCCCGCTGATTGCGGGAGTGATTACTCAACACATCCTGATGCATAAACGGGGAGAAGAATGGTTTAAAAATAAATTTCTTCCCCGACTGAAACCGATGAGCATTATTGCTCTTTTGGTAACACTGGTGTTACTGTTTACTTTCCAGGGACAAAATATCCTGCACAATCCCCTGATTATTCTTCTCGCTGCAGTACCGCTGGTCATTCAAACTTACTTTATCTTTTTTATTGCCTGGTTTGGAGGGAAAAAATTAAAGCTTCCTCACCCTGTTTGTGCTCCGGCAGCCATGAT
>Ga0209163_1001468_pt1 | contig 25554 bp, 21 predicted proteins | sample MTBAKSrepl2MetaG_FD_187457 | JGI IMG/M metagenome (GOLD analysis project Ga0209163, IMG submission 187457) | Enrichment culture microbial communities om Arthur Kill intertidal strait, New Jersey, USA, that are MTBE-degrading - MTBE-AKS2 (Arthur... | ecosystem: Environmental > Aquatic > Marine >...
AAGCGCTTGAGCTGGGTCAGGGTGGAATGCAGGGATTGGCACTCATCGGAAACAAAAAACCCGCAAACCTTGTCTGGTTGCGGGTTTATTAGAGCGTATCAGACGCTCTTAAATCAAGACTTGGTGCGGAGGTCGGAGTCGAATAAATTATTATTTATATAATCATAACAGATAAATATATTTCACCATTTCAATTCGTTTTTCGTAAATACCCCCTTTTGTACCCGCTTTTTGTTGAGCGCTAATGTTATATTTGAATAAAAATCTAAGCAGCTAACAAACCTTTCCTGTGGAAATATAATGCGAGTTTTAAAGCCATACTCGCAGAAGCATCTTCAGTTAGCTGAAGTACTTTATTTTCAAGTAGACTATCATAGCATTTGTTGCGAACACTGAAAATTTTTGAGAAATCGACAATTGCTCCTTCTGTGTATTCAAGAGATTGGTTTGGGGCCACATAAAAGTATTTCAAAAAAGAAGCGGATGGATTCTCTTGATCAATCAAGTTACTGTTAATAAGTTCATTAATTCTTTCTTTTGCTGTAGCCTTATGTATATCTCGAAGAGGGGCAAGAATGATGCTGGTCACCTTCACTTTGTTTTCAAGCGCAACCTCACAACTATGAGAAACAACCATTGCATTGCCGAAAATTGGCTTACTAGGAATGTTCCAACTTGCTAGTTCTTTATGGTTCCCGGCAGGAGAAGAGTAGTGGATACCATTAAGATTTACAGCCCCAAGCAAGTGGACATCCCTAATGATATCACCTTGCCGCAAGGTGTTTTTTTCGATAGATGCTTCACTGAGAAACATATTAATCTTCCCACTCATCATCAAAGGTAACTGAACTTGAAAGATCAACAATGTTTAAATATTTAGAAATTTTTTCAATATCAGGAGAATTGATATTGTCAGCTTTTAATTCTGAAATATAAATTGCATCAAAAGGATCATCGTGTTTTCCGAAATTGGTCAAGTGCGACTTGACCCATGCATCCATCACTGCTCCCTCAATAATGCCCTTCAAATGGTTTTCTATAGCTGGGTTGGTGAAAACATCGGTTAACAACGCCTCAAAATTAGTGCCGGAGCTAGACGAAGTATTAGACAGAGGAAATGGTATGATCTCAGCCGTTTTAGTATATGATTCTTGTTGACCAAAGTACCTTGTCATGATAGCACCCCCTTTAAATTTATATCTTCAACAATATTGGAAACCAAAGAGTTTTGTTTGGCCAAAATGTTTTCTATGTCCTTAATTGGATTTTCGTTATGTTTGTTCGGCTTATTGTTGATATCCAGTAAAATTCTTATACCGCACTCCATCAATAGATATTCGCTTGGCTCTATGCGGAAATACCCTGGTTTAGGTGGCATTTTAAATTCTATTTGTCTGCCCTCAAATGCACTGATCGTGTAAGTAATAAAACACAGATCATCCTTGATGCCATATTGAAGTTGAAATGCGCTCAATTCTTTGTTTTTCCTGTCTATATTTATCAATTTATCAAAAATTGGAATCGCAGCCTCATCGGCTGAATTACTCTTCATAGGATTTTCATGAAATTCTATTTCAGTGATAACCCCTGACCAAAAATATTTTGGAATAACAGGTAATAGTTCGGTAAGAAATGGTTCAATTCGTTGAATGGTGAATTTTGATGTTTTTTCTATATTATCTGAAACATGAGATGGCGGAATCGTTGTTATTTGAATACGATCCAATCCAATATTCAATATTGTGTCTTTTAACTTAAGTATGACTCTAGGCATTGATGGTGGTGCGTCATCAGGGGCATTTATAGATAAGATTCTACCACCTAGCTTCCTTTGCACATTTTTTATAGCGTTACCACAAGTTAGTACTATGGATTGGTCGATTTCAAAGGAAATGACAATCTCTTGGCGTGCAATTTTCACTCAAAATCTCCAAAATAGAGGCGGAAGGCATTGACGATATCGTTCTAAATTACTTTATAATTTCTTTTGTCATCTTTATCAAGAGAGGCCAAGCCCCCCATTTTTCGCCCGGTTCGCTGAATTCAGCCGCCGAGGTACGAGGTCGGCTGCAATGCCTCGTTGGGCTGGTCTGCGCCTGCGGTCATGTTGGGCTAATAAGCTGACAACCAGTACTACAAACAGTTCCGGACCCACTCGTAAGCCTTAACAAAGGCTTCAACTATGCCGTTAACCTCTTCTATATCCTTGAGACAATCCTTCGCCTGGGTCAAGTATGAAAGTAACGAAGTCTTGTCTGGCTGTGGCCGCTTTGCCTCTTCAATGGCTTCAAGAAGGGGAGTTCTTGCTTTGCTCTCAGCTAGTTCGGTAATTGCCTGTTCATCGCGTGCCTTCACAAGCTCCTGTTTGAGCAGATCAAGCTGTGAGATAAGATCATTACTATTTTGCACTGTGCTGAAGTTTATATTACCAGCGGAATTATACTGGTACCTCACTTGTTGGCCGCGTTGATCAAAAATGGAAGTCCCTGGGCTGAATTGATGCCCTGAACCGGAAACCACGTTTGCTCCCGGGCTGTTGGAGAGAATAACAATATTGGCTGGAAAATGGGCCGTTGGCTTTTGGTCTAGGGCGTCCTCGACTTCTATTATCCCCCAATGTGTAATAGTACCAATACCGCCGAGCGCCATCCACTTAGTAAGCCCTTCCCCCTTGAGGTATTCAAATGTGTCTAACGCAACGTCAGCACCTATACCTATTTCTTCACCGACTTGACGGATATCGATCAGATGTTGTTCTGCAACACCATTGGTCATCTCATAAAGTTTGCGAAGAAGAAGGAATCTGTTCCTCCGTTTTTTATCCAGAGAATCCTTTATATTCATGGCTCCATGTCCTTAATGAAAGATAAAGAAAAGAGAATTATTGTCATGCCGAGAATAATAACAAGAAAGAACCATGGTAAAGCCGATGGCCTACTACCGTAAATGTCACTGTAAGCCCAAGATCCAACAATGCCGGTTAAGAGGCTGCCGAACATGGCTCCTATCTGAAGAAGGTATCGTTTCTGCTTGCGCCCATAAAGGCGTTGGAAGTCCAAGCGCATGGATGCTCGCTCCACATCTTTCCCACTGTACTTCAGGCTCACCTCGTTGCTAGAACGCGAAAAACATTCCCGCCTTGTTCCTACATAGAGGTCATTTATGTATCCATTGGTTCTGTCTGTGAATACATCCCAGCCATTCTCATCAAATTCGTTACGAGTGTTTTTCTCGAACGCGGTGAATTGATCTCCTAATGGAGGCCGGGCAGGTTTCGATTGTGTGATTTTCATATCACCTCATTCCTTTTCAGGGCAACGGCATGGGAACATAACAGAACTCTAATTTATGTGCCCAACGCGCCGCATGTGTGGACGCCGCGAAGCGGCGTTCCAGACCATGCGGTTGTTATCGCTTTTCTGTACTTGGTGTGGGCACCTGTAGAAACTTCCTGATCAGATCCCAGCGCTCACGGTAAGAAGCTAGCTCTGGGACCTTTGAGAAAGACACCTTTCCCCAACCTTTTGTGCGCGGCAGCCCCTTTACGATATCCGCCGGAAGCACAAAATACTCAGGGGAGCGCTTCTCACCCGAGCCGTCCTTCGCTCCGCGATTGAGGAGCGCAATGACGACGAAGTCACAACCATCTGGATCCTTGATTATGAAACCTTCTGCATTTGTACGCCATCGGCTCTTAACCTGAATACGGGCCGACAAATTCAATTCCGGATTGGTTGCAGTCAGGTCATAGCCCTTCATATTTGTATATGTCTTGTATGCAGCTATGCCTTCTATCAAAAGATTCCCCAACACCAAGAATTCGGCACCTGCTGCCTCAAGTTGCGTATTCTGTCTTGGCATGATTTCTCCGCGCGCTAACGACAGAAATCAGACGCGGGCCAAAAGCCTTGCCGCGCCAGCACCCCCGCGCCCCTTCCCGTCGCCTGAATTGACTTGATAAATGGTCCTTTTCATTATTTTCATCGGAAAGTTATTTTTATATCCACATCAAAAATGCCCAGATGCTTAAGAGTCTGAATCATATTTTTCTTGTGACATTCTGCATTGTATTTAGTATCGACGTGAAAGTTGCCCATGACAGAATTCCATTGTCCGTCTTTGTCTGCAATTCTATGTTGCGGGGAGGAATTAATGAAATACTTGTCGCTTTCTGAATAGTTATAGATTGGCAATTTGCTTTCGGTCAGAAATTGATTCTTAATCAACCATTCAACAAATTTAATTGACAGGTCAGTCCAATTTGAAACATGAATTGTATAATCTTGAATTGTCATGGATACCGGCTTGTATTCCTTTCCGAGATGCATGTTTTTCAGTTGAGTCAGTGAATAAGTCTTACCGGAAATTGGTGTATTAGGAGGTATGGCCGGCTGGATAATTCTTCGTTTGGGTCTCTCAAACTGAGGAGTAACCGGTTGGTTAGTATGAGCAGGTTTGCTCTCAAGTAAAATGTTTATTTCGGACATGACTGAAGCAAATATGTCACTATCATAATCAGCAAATTCATTTTCAAGAAATTTTTGTATTTTTATCTTGGTATCTTCTGACAACAAAATGGATTTTAACTTTTGACTTTCCTTTTTCGTGTTGAATTTTCTGATTTTCCTTTCAAGTATCGGCAGGTAGGCCTCTGACTGAAAATTACCCTTTTCAAATAATTCAGCAAAAATTACTCCCTCCTTTTCATCTTTAAAAAAAGGAATTTTGTCGATTAGTAGAGGGTCAGCTTGCGGGTTAAGGTTGCCATCATAATAAATGCGTATTTGACTGCCTACCAAAAAACCAAAGTCGGCTTTCATCTGACGCATGTAAGATTTTAATTGGGATATTGAATCGTCTCGTGAAATGTCCTCCTGAGGTCTTTTTACTTCAATAACGATGAGAGCTTTTTTATCTTCGCCCAGTGCTGTCTCATAAAATTGTAAGGAATATTGAATAAATAAAGGCTCGGAGGGCTCTTTGTGTTATAATGAAATTGTCCAAAAAATCATTTAAAACAAGGAGATCCGAGCCATGCCACATTATAACACAATCCTTAACCAGATTACCGCATTTATTCCGAGACATGATTTTGACTACCATGCCAACATTCATCATTCAGGGCAGAAATTCCGCTCTTACAACCGCTGGAGCCAGTTCATGGCGATGTTGATCGGTCAGCTCTCCGGCAGGAAGAGCCTTCGCGACATCACCGACAACCTCAAGGCACAGCACGCCAAGTTGTATCATCTCGGCATGAAACCAACTTCAAGGGCAACATTGGCCCGGGTCAATGAGCAACAGCCTGCCTCGCTGTATGAAGCGCTCTTCTTTCGACTGCTGGAAAAATGCCGCCAGGTCTCGCCAGGGCACCGGTTTTCATTTTCCAACAAGCTGTTCCTGCTCGATACAACGACCATTGACCTCTGCCTTTCTGTCTTTCCCTGGGCTGAACACCGGAAAAGAAAAGGGGCCATCAAGCTGCATATGGGCCTGGATGCTGACGGTTACCTCCCTTCATTCATGGACATGACCAATGGCAAGGTCCATGAAATAAATTGGGCAAGGACACTCAAGCTTCCCCGTGGATCATTCGCCGTCTTTGACCGTGGCTTCACAGATTACGACTGGTATGCTTCCCTGATGAAAAACGGGATCTATTTTGTCACCCGCTTAAAAAGCAATGCCGATGTAACATACCTTCTCAAGCGTGCCGGTCGCAAAAGCTCTGGCATAACCAATGACCAGCAGATTCAACTGAAAGGTATTGCCAAATCTTTACGCCTCGTTGCCTATACCGATCCTGAAACCGGCAAAGACTATCGTTATGTCACCAACGCTCATCATTTGAAAGCCAGCGAGATAGCGGAAATATACAAAGAGCGCTGGCAGATTGAGCAATTCTTCAAGTGGATCAAGCAGAACCTGAAAATCAAAACGTTTCTCGGCACATCAAGCAATGCGGTGCTGACCCAGGTTTGGATTGCCTTGTGCGTGTACCTGCTTGTGGCATTCCTGAATTTCAAGGCAAAGCTGGGCATCTCAATGCAACGCATGCTTAGGATTTTGCAAATAAATCTGTTCTCACGGCGTAATTTACTGGATCTCTTCAAGCCACCTGACAAGCAACCTATTGTTTCTCCTCAGCTTTTACTGTGGAGTTAATTTATGAGACAGCACTGATCTTCGCCGTAAACCACTAAATCTGGTTTTAGAATCCCTTGCCTGCCGACTTGAATTGATATTTGCCTTTCAATTTCCCCTCTGAACTCCCGCCAACCAAGGACCTCCAATGCTCGCAATACTTGGTACTCAAAGTCTCTTTCGTTAATGTTCTCTTTGATGGAGTCTGACAGGATGAAACAAATCTCTTGCCAAATTTCTTGGTAATGTTGAGGTTCCATGCATGTTGCTCGTTTGGTTATTATTATTTTTCCATATATCTATATTATTATCTAATACATTGTTTTTCTGAAAAAAAATGTTACCTCCGAGTAACGCTTTACGCAAATAACCTCGTTTTTTAAATATTATATAGCGTTATATAATAATGAGAATTTGTTATTTCACCTCATCGTACTGGTCCCTGTGATGTGTTAAATTTTATACAAGAAGTCCGTTATGCATCCGCATGGTCCTAACCAAGAAAAAATAAGCTTGTTTATCTTATATTTAACGATTTATAAATGCAAGGAGGGGAAATCAAATAGTACTGGCAACCTCAACCTGTTCAGTCGAGATGCATCGTAACTCCAGTACCATCTACCCTACAATGCTGAAAAATTGCTCAGGCTCTTTTATCTACTCCCATATCGACTCCGGACTCACGCAATTTCTTGAGCACTGCATCGGCGATTTCCTTTGCATCTGATTGAATGGCCTGGTGAGGTGCGGACAGGCTTCGAATGATCTCCCTCTGGCGATCGAAGGCAACTTCGCCGTAGCTGCAGAAGGTCGTCAGTACTTTTTCGTGCCCGATGTTCTGGCTCCATGCCTTGAACTCTTCAGGGGTCTTGCATCTCTCCTGGCCGAGTTTGACCAAGGTGTTTCTGAAACTGTGCGGGTTGAAATAGGGCAGGCCGGCGCGTTCAAATGCTGCGCGGAAGATCTTTCGGATGGGTGTAGTCGTTTTCCAGTGCTTCATGGCCAGTCCAGAAGCTTCAAACTGCCGAGAGGCCCCAAGCACAATGTGAGTCGCCGAGAATAGGGGATCATCGTTGCCCCATAATTTCTCGTTTCTGAGATATTCCACCCATTCCGTGACGATCCGATGGATTTCTTCCCCCACGGGAAAGAAAAAGGTAGTGAAGGTCTTGCTGAATTTGGTCTGCACTTCCCGGGCATCCTGGTTGACGCAGCAGGCAATCAGGTCGACATGCTTCAGCTTCATAGAGGCAATGGCCCTGTCCCGGGCGCCGGTCAGCAGCGTGAAAGCCACCAGCGCACGGTTGCGGCGCTCTATATCAGTGCCGGTCGGCATCGTGTTGATGACATGCCTGATCTGCTCCATGGTCGGCACATCTTGCTGCCGCCGGGCCGTGGCCACCCGGGTGTCCTTGTCGGACAGATTGAAATATTCCGCATCCGGATACTGTATCCGCGACTTATATCCCGGCTGCATAGACAGCCATTGGAAAAAGCGCTTGAGCTGGGTCAAGGTGGAATGCAGGGTCGCCTTGCTCAGTTTCTCGCCGGACCGCTGTCCCTTCTGCCCGGTTAAGTGCTTCTTGAAAGCGACGGCCTGTTCAAAATGAAAGGCTTTGAAATCTCGATACCGGGTATAGATCTCGAAGCGGCTCAGGGCTTTCGCCGCGCCATCGACCGACGATTCGCTGTGCCGTTTGGCCTCCTTCAAAAAAGCGAAATATTTTCGCTTGATCCGTTCATTGGCCGCATTGTGCTTTTTCATGGTCCAATACTCCCTCTCTCAAGTCACAGTTTACGGTGGGTTTTATTCTCTCAATTATGTGTCACATCCCCTCCGGGAAGGAGATGTCCATTTTCTCACAAAAATGCCCAATCTGGGCCAAGCTGACCCGTCGGTTCATGATCGAGTCACATTCTGGGCATATGGCGGTCAGGTTGCCGAACTTCTCCGTTACAGGCGAATAGTCCGCCATGTCGCCCGCAGGAGCTCTAGGGGCACGGCAGCGGACACAGTAAAGTTCCCCCGGTTTGCATCTCTGTCTGTTTTTTTCCCGGCGCCCCTGGAGAAATGTCATCAGGTCCCGGCCGAGTACCAGCATAGGCCGTCTGTCATCTATGACGGCAAGACCGGCCTTGACCCATGCACGCACGGTATTTTTATGTACGCCGTACAAGCTGGCGATCTCTTCGACTGTGTAGTTGCGGTGGATTTTCACCAACCGGGGATTAAGGTGTAGTTTGCGCATCGCTCACCTCCCCGAACTGCCGCTGACACTTTTTCCGTCCCCTGGACTGAAAACCGACAAGACCGGCGAAACCGATTCAACCACCTCAACCTGCCATGCCTCTGCTGACCGGTTGCCGCTGGCGCGGACAAATCGGCGGCCATCAACAATGCGTCCGGAGTGGCGTCTTATCCACCACCCCAGCTTCCTGCGATTGATCTCTCCCCGTTCATCAGCAATATCACGGAGCACTTCCCGTAATTCAACGTTATCATCATCAGAGTAGTAAAAGGCGTCATTGACCGCTTTGCGCACCATGGTCGCGGTCCTGCCGAATACCGAGTGCCAGGCGGTCAATAGCCGCCCCAGAGTCTCCCGGTCCGGGTCTTCCACCATGGCCTCAAAAACCGAGACGGTCGGGTCGGCACAGCCAAGCCAGAGGAGCGGCTGCCGGCACAGGTCGGACCAGTCGGTATATCCGGCAAGCGATCTGCAAGGATTTATCGATCGACCGGCTTCGATCCAAGCCCGAACGATGGTCAACGCGGCCGAGACATAATGGCCCCGGTCACGCAGGACATCCCGAACCAGGTTGGGCCGCCTGAAAATCCGGGCCGCTGGGATCTCACAGCCGGGATCAAGACGGATGGACAGGCAACGACGGGTCATGTCATGGACCGGTCCGACATTGTTGCCGCTGGAAAGAAACAAGGCCCGGGTGCTGACGGTCGCCATTTTGGATACGCCGAGGATGCGGCCGCTCATGTATTCCGAGGTCAGCGCCGTGCACAGGCTCTTGTGCGCCAGCAGGTCACCGGTCATGTTATCGAATTCGATCACGGCCGGCGCCCGCAGCAGCTCTGCCAACAACATCTTGCGGCATTCCTCATCGTCCGCGGGAAAGGTGGTCGGATTTCCCCGCTGCGGAGTGGCAAACGTCGTGATCAATGTACAAAGATAGGATTTGCCGGAACCGACCATGTGCGCCCGGACATGGAACATCGGGGCATGGGTGAGACATGGCCGGACTGCGGCGGTTAAAATCGCCGAAAGCGTCGCCGCAAGGTCGGCGTCTCCGGCAAAGGGAAATTCTGCAAGCAACTCCTTCAGCAGCACCAGGGCGGCCTCTGCCTGCTCCCGGGTCGGGCAATCGGGCACAGAAAAGTCTTGCGCATTGAACACGCCAAACATCCCGGTTGCCTTGTCATATCCTGCGGCCGTCATCAGGCTGCCATCAGGCCGAAGATAAGGCTGGCGCGCCAGGCCGTTCAGTATCGCCAGATGCGGATAACTGGGCGAGTCGAACAGCACGGCGGCATGGCGGGCCGGCGGATCAATTCGTGCCCAATCCCTAATGCGTCCATCGAACCGTTCCCAAGTCGCCGCACCGGCCAATGCCCGCACCAGGGCTTGCTGGCTGATATCCTGTATCCTGGTTTCCCGTGTACCGGGGTCGTTGACCACGGTCACGATCAATCCGCTGCGCTGATAGTATTTCTGATTCCTGGCAAGTTCTTGTTCAGCCGCGTCCACCACACGGTTCAGCTCCCCCGGTATGATCCGGATGATCGGCTTCATGCGCGCCGCGCTGACCTCGATGTTGAGCACCTGCAACAGGTCACGGATATGTCTGCCCGCACAATGGCCGTGCTGGCACTTGAAACCGCCGATGGGCCAGAGATCGTCAGGTTCAAAATAGGCCGTGCCGCCATCAACCTGCCCTGTATGCTCATTCACCCAGGGACAGGTGATGTCATGCTTGCCTTCGCCGAGCGGTGCTTTGTAGAGACCGCGATTCTGCAGAGCAACGAAAATGGCATTTTCCTCCGGGCGCGGCACCCAAACCGGATCGCCATCAACCAGTCCGTCCTGGATGGTCCGCATTCCAGATCGTCTGGGCCGGCCCGTCGGGTTCCTTTCCAACTGCAAGTCATCACCCAGTTCCTCGACCGAATACCGCAAGTCAGGTGACCATGCCATCAGCCTGCAGGCAAAGGGTGATGAATGTTTGCCGTTGACAGCCACCGGCAGCCTGGCGAGGCGAGCCCTTGGCCCGTTGGCCCCCGGATCACACAAACCGGCAGCAACAACGGCATTCATCAGTCGGTCCGCCAACAAGCCATCGGTAATGGGTTCCCGTAAAAGATACCCGGCCTGGCAGTTGCCCGGGGAGGTTTCCAGCAGCCATGACGGCTGCAGAGTCAACCGCTCCAGGGGCACCTTGGTCCCCACGTCATCGAGCATAACCGCGTGCAAGGCCTGGAACAGAGCCTTTTGCCGGCGATATTGCCCAGCCTCGTCGGGCCTGAATACCGCCAGGCTGAAATAATTGTTAGCGTCAGCCAGCAGTCTGTCCGTGACCTTGTTGCTGCCCAGCCATGGGCAGCCGTACCAGCTCTTTTTGGGCACGCTGAGAGGATCGCCCTGAAAACTGACCACAATCGGTCGGGCACCTCCAGGCTCCTCGCCAAAGACCGTCTGCAGAAACTCGTCGTTGCCGACCGAATAGGTTTCACCGGTTTTACCGGTTTTCTCCGGATCGGACGGGAAAACTGTCATCGCCGCTTTCATTTCCGCACCCATCACAACAGAGCCTTACGGTCCGCTTCCAGCTTCGCCACCAAGTCACGGATTTCGGAGTCGCTTTTCCCAGCAATGCGTGCCGCATTGATCGCGTCTACCTCATCAGAAGGCCAGCCAACCGCCCGGGCACCAAGATTGACCTGCTTGCAAAAAGTACCTTCCTGAATGCGGAGGTATATGGTCGACCTGGACAGACCAGTCCTATCCATTACCTGCTTCAGTCGCAGGATGTAACGTCTTACTTGGTTTGCGTTTGCCATAGTGATACCTCATAGGTTGAAATAAGAAGTAATTGAACTATGGCGACACTATTATCCTTTGCCGGAAAGCGGTCATCGCGTATTGCAACGGTCAGCATTGCAACTGCAATGGCCGGGAGATAATTTCGGGAAAGGGGACAGGAGAGGGATGGAGATTAAAGTGACTAAAACTAAATAGACTGGAAAGTTTCAGTCCAAATTGCCATTGAGGGCTTTCTTTGCTAAGGCAAATTTATCAGCCAATGTCCTGGGAGCGACTCCACGAAGATCATCAAATTTCTCAGCTATGAAATCACGTAATTGGGTTTCGCTTGAGAATGTTTCATTCTTAAAGGTGCCTGTAATAACTTCCAGAAGAGCACCTATGATATTGAGATAGGTTCTTTCCTGGCGTGGGTCTAATGCATCATGTACATATTTCAGGCGCTCTTCATACTGTTTTATTTTAGCAGCGGCTTCGTATTTTTCGAGCTCCATGCTTTTGATGGCTTCTTTTGCTGATTTCAGTTGACGTTGCAGAGCGTCCCGGTCCGCCTGCAGAGCCCTGAAAGATTCCGCATTAATGGCAGAATGAGTTTTGCGCTCAATCTCATCGAAAAGAAAATTCGGTTTATCAGAAGGGAATTCTTTAGCAATCCACTCTTTAAGATCCTGGCGTGAAATTGTCCGCCTCTCCGGTGCTACATGGTTTTCTGAATCAAAATAACGCCCTTTACCATCCCTACCGCATGGGAGATTATTATTGTCGATAGCGTCATTAAGCGCCCTGCATCTTGGCTCCAAACAAGGTATTTTTGGATGCTTTAAAATATTTCTTCCCGCTAAAACTGCCTGATTCAAAATTTGATCAACAACTTCAGACGGAACTCCACACCATAATGCTGCGGCTTGCGGTACATAATATGCTGTATAGAATGCCCTAATCTCTTCGCAGTTATCATTTTCCCATGGTTTGGTCATATAAATATCTTCTCAATTCTTGGAAATGTGTTGTGGCAAATCAGTCGATCTCTTCCCTAATTGCCTTTTTTGCAGCAGAAAACTTATCGGCAAGAGTCCGCTCCGTCAGGCCCTTGAAACCGACATATTTTTGGCTCAGAAATTCCCGCAACTTTGCTTCACTGGAAAACTTCAAGTCTCCATGACTTCGATGGATAAAGATTTCCAGCATGGCCCCTATAATGTTGAGATAGGTTGTTTCTGATCGAATATCCACGGACGTATTTTTTTTAGAATCATCTTCTGACAGTCGCTCCTGCAGGTCTATTAATGCTTGGGTGCGGACCACCAGCACACTATCATGAGGTAACCCTCCAGCTGGAAAATAATTATCAGAGTGATTTATTTTCTTTCGCTCTCTCAGATATTCTTCACGATTTTTTTTGTATTGGCTTAAAAGCTCTCTCGCTTGTTCCTCTTGAATATTTTTGTTGGCTATATGTTCTTTGATTTTTTTTAGCTGAGCGGATGAGCCACTTTGGTATTCGTTATCATCGTAATCTGTTTGAAGCTGGCATACCTGGTCATCCCCTCTTTCGACAAAAGCACCCTCCAACCCTTGAAGGGTTATTTCCGGGCCACCTGTCATCATTTGATATTCATGCTCTATGTCTAATCGTTCATTGCCAACCATAGACAAGTCCCATACCCCATCAATACTCGTTACTTTATCACTAAGCTTTGGGATACGAGAACCAAACATATTAAATTTTTCCATTCCTTTTATAAACTTTCCTCTATTCTCATCAGGAATTTCTTTTAGTAAGGAAACAAATTCATCATCTTCTTCTAATGAAATAAGCTTGCCCTGTTTTGCGGAGGCGTGATTCACAAAATTAACGGACAACTTCAAGTGACCATCCAAAGCAAGTCGCAACACATCGGCCTCGCTAACCTCATCCTCGAACAAATTTGATAAATGTCGCGCAGCTTCCGGAACAGTCAGCCAATCCCTTAGCTTGAGTAATTTGTTTTTATTCAAATTACGTATGCCCATCTCTGATCCTTTAGTTATTTCTTGAATCAAATGATTCGCCTTGACTCCCCACCCTCTCCTATCAAGGCGGCACAGGGCGGAAAGGGCTCCGTCATCATTTCCCCTCTAATATGGTATTTACAATTCAATTGGATTATGTCAAACATTACTGTACATTATACGACAACGAGTCAAAAATCCCTCGAAGAACGCCATCTTAGAGAAAGACAAAATCATGAGCATTCACTCACTTTGTAAGCCGCGTTCGTCTGTATTTGCCGCCGATAGAAGGGCGACTGTTCTCAGCCTCGATACGTTTCTTAAGGGCCAAGTGAATGGCCAAGAATTTTTCGAGGAGAATTATTTCACCAATGGCATGCTGACCTTGGTCGACCGGGCTTTCCGTCACCTGGGAGGCTCCCGTACCGGCTCATCGGTTTTTTTACTGTCACAGGCCATGGGTGGCGGCAAGACACACAGCATGATCGCGCTGGGATTATTGGCACGCGACCCCGAGTTGAGGAAAAAAGTTCTTGGTGACGGGAATCCTGCCCCGAAGCTCGGAAGTTGCCGTGTGGCCGGTTTCAATGGGAGAAGTACCGATGCAGTGGGTGGCATTTGGGGTTTGATCGCAGAACAACTTGGTAAGGCTGAACAATTCGCCCGCTACATCTCGCCCCTCCTCTGCGCTCCGGGACCGGAAGCATGGAAACAGATGCTGGGAGGTGAGCCTCTCGTTCTTTTTCTTGACGAGCTTCCGCCGTATTTGGAATATGCCGTGGCTGTCCCTGTGGGCCATGCTGATTTGGGTGTAGTGACGACAACGGCACTCGCCAACCTCTTCGTGGCGGTCTCGGAAATGGACAATGTCTGCCTTGTCCTTTCCGATCTGGCTGGAACAAATTTTACCATCGGCCAAGCCAACCTTGATGCCGCCTTCAACCGGGCAGTCCAGGGAATCACTTCTGAATCGAGACGTGTTGCTGTCCCAATCACGCCGGTGAATCCCAACGGTGATGAACTCTACCATATCCTGCGCAAACGGCTTTTCGAGCATATTGCCCCAGAGCAGGAGATCCAGAAAGTGGCTGCCGCTTATCGCGAGGCCCTGCGCGAGGCAAACCGGATGAACTTGACCACAACTTCGCCGGAAGCTCTCTACGCCCGAGTCCTTGACTCATACCCATTTCACCCCGATCTCAGAGAACTGGTGGGCAAGTTCAAGGAAAACGAGGGATTTCAGCAGACACGGGGCGTCATTCGCCTGATGCAGATGGTGGTCTCCGATCTTTGGCGGTCGGAAAAAGCAGCAGGAATGGATTTAATCCACCCTTACGATCTTAACCTGAACCTTGATGAAATTGCTTCCGAGATCCGCACCATCAACCCTTCGCTCAGCGAGGCCATAGCCCACGACATTGCCCATGACGGCGACGCAGAGGTAGAACAGATTGACCTGGCCAACGGCAACACCGATGCATCCGATGCCGCCCGCCTCATCCTGGTTGCCTCGCTCTCAACAACCCCTGGCGCCATCCACGGCCTTCGAGAATATCAGCTTGTAGATTGCCTCCAGCGTCCAGGTCGCGACCTTTCAACCTTCAAGTCCAACGTCCTTGACAAGCTGGCGACACGAGCCTGGTATCTCCACAGTTCGGCCGATGGTCGCCTTTTCTTCAAAAACCAGCAGAACCTTGCTGCCAAGCTGCGTTCAACCGCCCTCTCTCTTCACTCTGAAACCGTGGATAGAATGCTCAGGGAGCATCTGGAGGATTATTTTTCGGCCTCGCTCCGCGATTGTTATCAACTCGTAAAAGTCCTGCCTCCCCCCGATGAAGTTCAGATCGAGCAGGAAAAAACCACCCTGATCATAGTTCGGCCCGGCAGTCAGGCAAACCAACTACCCATATCAACTGACTGGCAAGCTTGGTGGGGCCAGCAACAATATAAGAACCGTATTCTTTTCCTTTCGGGATCAAGGGATACCTTCCAGAAAGTGCTCGATTCCGCCCGACAGACCCGCGCTCTGCAGAGCATTGAGGACGAACTCAAAGCAGAGAACACCCCGGCTGATGATCCGCAGTGGCGTGCTCTCGACACTCTCCGCGACCGTGTGGGTCTGCAATTTACTGCCGCGTTGAAGGAGGCTTTTGATCAGATCGTCTATCCTTCCATCAATTCCGCATTGCGGGCAACCGGTATTGATCTCATGTTCGCCGGCAATCAGAATGGTGAAGCCACCATCCGCAAGACCCTTGAAGGTGCTCAGAAATTCACCACCAAGATTGATGACGACAGCTTCCGTCATCGGGCCGAGGCCCGCCTTTTCGGCACCCCCGAAACCAAAGTGGTCCTGTGGTCCGACTTCAAACGTGCCGCTGCAGTCAACACCAACTGGCCGCTCCACAAGGTTTCCGCCCTTGAAGATCTCAAGTCAGACTGCCTGCGGCGCGGACTCTGGCGTGAGGAAGGCAACCATATCCGGCGAGGCCCATTCCCGCCTCCATCTCCAGAGGTTGCCATCCGGGAACTTTCCGTACAGGATGATGGTGATGGACACACCTTCCTCAAAATCGAACCGCTCCATGCCCCATCCGTGGTTTATGAAACCGGCGATGCCGTTCCCACCCCTGCTTCCAGTCCCGTGCCGACACCAGCCCGTTTTGAAGCCACCGCTCTCCGATACCGGTTTCTCGCCTTCGATCCTGCCAACCCAGCACGTGTCAGTGAGGTGAAGGAATGGAATGCCAAGCTTCGTCTGAAATATCAACTGCACAACAGGGGAGACCACTACGAGGTCGAATTGCTCGCCCTGCCGAAGGCCAACAGTATCGCCATCCACTACACCACGGACGGTTCTTCGCCCACCAGTGTGGGTTCAGCCGTTTATGACGGACCATTCCGGGTGCCTGACAAGTGCCGAATCGTGTGTGCCATGGCAGTGTCCTCTGTTTTTAACCTGAACTCGGAGACAATCCGTATCCAGATTCCCAAGAAAGGACAGGGGGAACGGACCCTTGACCCGACAATCCCTGCCCACTGGACAAAGTTGACAAAATACGATGATTCCGGAGCGGTCTGGGATATAATTCAGAGATTGGAGAAGGCGGCTGATGTCAGCGTTTATGACATCAGTCTCACAGCGGAGAGCAGTGACGGGCAGCAGATCGTTGACTACTCCGGCGCTTTGGATAATGGCTATGATTCAGCCGCCCTCAAATCCGTGACGGAAAAACTCCAGGAAATCGTCGGCGGCGGCAACCTGCGCATGACCATTGGCTCCCTTGGTTTTCCCACCGGGCAGGCCCTTCTCGACTGGCTCCAGGCCACCGGCCAGCCATTCGATATGACCAATGTGATCCAGTAAAACTATGCGACGAGCAGCTTCACTACCAGCCCGCAAGGCCATCGGCCTTGGCTTTCTACCGAATGAGGCCCGCCATGGTTTTCTCGTTCACGTCCCGAAAGGCAGCAATGGCTCTGATTACATCTGCATCACCGAACACCGGGGTGACGACCTCAACCAGCTCGGCACAGCTACGGTGAAAGCTCCATCACCCGGCGATCCGTCTCTGCGCGTCATTATTGATCGCACCCGCTGGTTGGCCTTGGCCCCGGCGTTCTGGGAAGAGGCTAATCGCCGTCTTCGCGTCAACGGTCTGCCTACCGCCAAATTTGTGAAGAACCCCGGCAAGCCGGTCCCTGTCCACTCATCGCTGGGCAAGGAGCTTTGCATCCTCTGCTGGGCCATTGAAGAGGCCTCTCCCGACGATATCCCCAATGCCCTGCACAATTGGGAAGCCCTGGCCCCGGAAGAACGCTGGTGGCTCTTCACCATGACGGTTGCCACCACCGGTCAGGCCCTTCAGAAAGGTCTCGGCTGGCGCAGAGCCCTGAGAGCCGCCCTGGCCGACAATCCCTTTGTCAAGGGTGAAGGACTGTCGCCCAAGGCCCGACGTGAACTGCTGAGCCATTCCCAACTCTCGCTCCCCATATAAAAGGTCATTAGATGCCTGCATTTATCGAAACCCAGTTCCCCATCGCCCGTCTATCCGCCGAAGCGTACAAGGAGCGAAAAGGAGCTTCAAGCCAGACATTACCAAAGCTTGGCAAGTGGTGGGGCCGCAAACCCCTGATCCTGGTGCGTGCCGCCATTCTCGGCATGCTGCTGCCCGCCTCGGACAACCCTAAAAAGGACCGGGAGATCTTCCTTAAAATATTGACCATGGATGATGATGGCGCTTGGCAACGCTGCAAGGGCGAAATCCCTGTGGCTGCCTGGCGTGAGGCCGCGACTGATGATATCCGGGACGAATATTTCGGTGCGCGTGGCTTCCGGCAGGGACTGAGTGACGAGGAAAAGGAGGTGGTCTGCGCGCGGATTTGGGAATCTCTTGACGACGACCAGCGCAAGGCACTTGACGATCAGCGCCGGCGCCCAGTCCCGGACCGCGCCGAATTTGACGCCCTTTCCTATGCCGAGCGGATCAGGCATTGTGAACGACCCGAGAATGTCAGGGGGCCTGTGGAGTCCGCCTGGATTGAAATCAATGAACACCTTGGCACCACCGCCACCAATCTGTCGGAACTTGTCCAACAGCTCGGGCAACGCACCTTCGGTCATACTCCCCGCGTCGGCGACTGCTTCTGCGGCGGCGGGTCCATCCCCTTCGAGGCGGCCCGTATCGGCTGTCAGGCCTTTGGCTCGGATCTCAATCCAGTCGCCAGTTTGCTCACCTGGGCCAGCCTTAACCTTCTTGGCGGCGGTAGGGAGGTGCAGGAAAAGGTCCGCCGGCGACAGGAGGAGTTCTTTGTCGCCGCTGACAGACAGATAACCGAATGGGGAATCGAGCACAATGACCGGGGGGAAAGGGCCGAGGCCTTTCTTTACTGCGTGGAAGTGAAACCGGAGGGATGCGACTACTACATTCCACTTGCACCAAGCTGGGTGATTTCAGAGAAATACCGGATTGTCGTTACCTGGCGTAAAGATCCGGATTCTGACCGATTGAATCCCAAGGTTATCACAGTTTCCGAAGAGGAACTCAAGCTGTTCAAAGACAAGAAAGGTGCAACTGTTATTGACAGTCGGGTCATCGATCCCTTTAATCCGAATCGGTCGTGGTCGATTGAAGCATTACGTGGACCGGGAGGTTTACGCCGCTGGACCAATGATGATCTGGTGCCCCGTCCTGAGGATGTGTTTCAGGAGCGGCTTTACTGCATCCGCTGGATCAAAACGGTAATCAAAAACGGCAAGCCTAAAGAGATTCGCCGCTATGCTGCCCCTGAGGCAGGAGACCTTGCCCGCGAGGAGAAGGTTCTGGAACTCCTGAGCGAACGGTTCGTTGACTGGCAACAAAAAGGGTTTATCCCATCAAAAGCAATTATTAGTGGATATAATACCGATCAACCTATCCGTGAGCGTGGCTGGACCCATTGGCATCATCTTTTTACACCAAGGCAGTTATTAGTTCATGGATTGTTCTCCTTGGTTGCGGGAGTAAATGAAACTAAAGATGTTTATAAAATAGTTGCAAATTCTATTAGCCTCGCGGCATGTAGTAACTGGAACTCCAAGCTATGCCAATGGCTACCACACTTAGCCGCAAGTGGAGGAATCGGTGCATTCGCACAAACATTTTACAATCAAGCACTCAACACCTTATTTAATTGGGGAGTACGTTCTACTACGACCTTAGAAAAACTTTCTGGTTTTTCATATTTGAACTCCTTGGCTCTTCCTCAACTTAAGCATTTGGTGGCTTCAATAGACGCCCGAGATATCACTGAAACCTGTGACCTTTGGGTTACCGATCCTCCATATGCCGATGCAGTAAACTACCATGAACTCGGTGATTTTTTTCTTGCATGGTATGATAAACAGTTGGCCAGAGCCTTTCCTGAATGGCCATCTGATGCCCGCGCCGAGCTGGCAGTACGCGGTGACGGCGAATACTTCCGCCGTTCCATGGTGGAGATATACAAAAACTTGGCAAGACACATGCCGGACAGCGGCCTGCAGATGGTTATGTTCACCCACCAAGACCCTGCCGTCTGGGCTGACCTCGGCATGATCCTCTGGGCCGCTGGCCTCAAGGCCATTGCTGCCTGGACCATCAGCACTGAAACGGAGGCAGCTGGCATCAAAAAGGGCAACTACGTCCAAGGCACCGTTTGCCTTGTCCTCCGCAAACGTCTCGCCAACGAGCCAGGCTTCCTCGACGAAGCCCATGCGCTGGTGGAAGATGAGGTAAAGCGTCAGATCGCTTCCATGCAGGCCCTCGACGAAGGCGGGGAACCGAACTTCAACGATGCCGACTATCAGCTCGCTGCCTATGCCGCCGCTCTCAAGGTGCTCACGCAGTATGGAACCCTCGACGGTCGCGACGTGGAGCATGAGGTCTTTGCCGTGCGGGCCAGAAATGAAAAGAGCGATTTTCAAGCCCTTATCGAGCGTGCCCTCAGTATCGCCTGTGATACTCTTGTCCCTCGGGGACTGGAAGCCTCCTGGCGCAGCCTGTCCCTGGTGGAACGGTATTACCTCCGCGCCCTTGATATCGAAAGCCGGGGCGAGCGCCGCAAGGGCATGTATGAAGAACTGGCCCGTGGCTTCGGGGTGACCGACATCAGGCCTCTTCTGAAAAGCGACAAGGCCAACGGTGCCCGGATGCATATAGCAAGCGGTTTCGGGGCAACCGGCCTCTCGGCGCCCAAAGACGGCAATACGGCAGTCCTCTCTGCCCGTCGGGGGCGGACTGCTACCGGAGCAGCTCATCCATTTGCCTCGTCCCCCCTTCGCCATCTGCTCTTTGCCATCCGGGAGACCAGTGCATCTGTTAACAACCCCGAGACTGGCCGCCAGTATTTGCGCGACACCTTCGGACAAGGCTACTGGGGACAGCGAGAGCACTTCATTGCTCTTCTCGAATGGCTTGCTAACCTTGGAAACACCGAGGGCATGCATGAATGGATCAACGACTCCGAAGCTGCCCGCATCCTGGCCGGTCGTCTTCGCAATGACCATCCCTGATGCTTAGACGCCATTCCAGCCGCAGAAACCGACTCGATCAGGAGGTATTGAACAAACGCCTGAGAGATGCTGCCTCCTACGACCGCATCGCCGGCTATTTCCGTTCCAGCCTGTTCGAAGTTGCCGGAGAAGCCATAGCGAATGTGAGCGGCCCGGTGCGGATTGTCTGCAATGCGGATATTGATCCCCAGGACCTTGCCACTGCTGCTGCCGCCCAGGCCGCTCTTCGCAGAAACTGGTGCTCCGGCCGGCCGGAGGAAGCCCCGCCCATCGCTCTTCCCCGCTATCAGGCACTCTACGAAGTTCTGATAAACAAAAAAGTCGAGATCCGTGTGCTTCCCGATGCTGCCTTCGGCCTCATCCACGGCAAGGCCGGCGTTGTGCGTCGCACGGACGGCTCAGCCACCGCTTTCCTCGGCAGTGTCAACGAAAGTGTTTCGGCCTGGAAAGTTAACTACGAACTGCTGTGGGAAGATGACGACCCCTCAACCGTCGCCTGGGTGCAAGAGGAATTTGACGCGTTGTGGAATGACCCCCGTGCTGTGGATCTTGCCTGCTGTCCATTCATAGCTCGGGACGTGCAGCGCATCGTTTCCCGCAGGGTCATTGGTCCCGAAGTCCTGAAGGATATATCAGACCCTGCGGATGTTGCCGCTGCCGTTGCGGTCGAATCACCCGTTTACCGACGCGACCAGGGACTCTGGCCGCACCAGAAATATTTTGCCAGGTTGGGCCTGGAGCGGCATCGGCTTGGCGGAGCGCGTCTGGTGCTTGCCGATCAGGTTGGCCTGGGAAAAACCGTTCAGCTTGCCATGGCGGCCATGCTCATGGCCCTCGATGATCCCGACGGCGGACCGATACTTGTCTTGGCCCCCAAATCGCTTCTCCAGCAATGGCAGGACGAGTTGATGGAACTCCTTATGCTCCCGTCCGCCCGGTGGAACGGCCGGGCTTGGGTGGATGAAAACGACTTGGAATACCCATCGGAAGGTGTGCGGTCACTCGGCAAATGCCCGCGAAGAATTGGATTGGTCTCGCAGGGTTTGGTTGTCCGGGGGCAGGAAGAGACCAGAAATCAACTTCTGAACCGCCGCTACACCTGCATCATAGTAGATGAGGCGCACCGCGCTCGCCGGCGCAAGGTGCCGAAAATAGAAGCCGGAGCCGATGAGATAGATGAAAGAGCCGAGCCAAACAAGCTGATGGCCTTTCTTCGGGAAATCAGCCCGAGAACCAAAAGTATGCTGCTGGCCACAGCAACACCCGTGCAGCTCCACCCGGTCGAGGCCTGGGACCTACTGCGCATTCTCTCGTACGGAAGCGCCAGCGTACTCGGCGGCTGGACGATGACCAGTCCATGGTATCGGCCCAGCCATTGTCTGGCTATCGCTACCGGGGAGGCGACAGTGCCGGCGAATGACATACGCGCCGGCTGGCAATATGTCCGCGACCCGCTACCGTCTCGTTTTGAAGATCCAGCCGTGAAGCGCATTCGCGATTATCTGAAAGCCGAGGACAACCGCTGGCAATTCACTCCCGAAAGTTTGGATGCTCTCTCGCCGGCAATTCAGAGGGTACAGCTTAAAAACGGTCTACTGCTCGACTACGGCGAACGCCTTAACCCCCTATTGCGGTGCATTGTCCGCCGTACCCGAGCCTATCTGGAAGCAACAATCAATCCGGCGACTGGCAGTTACTTCCTGCCAAAGGTCACCGTCAAGCTGTTCGGGGAAGAAGAGGCAGGTGCTCTCATACTTGGAGGGTATTTGCTGGAAGCCTACCAGGAAGCGGAAGAATTTTCCCGGTTGCTCCAGCACAGGGTACAAGGCGCAGGCTTTTTCAAGACACTTCTCTTGCGGCGCCTCGGCAGTTCCATGGAAGCTGGGCGCAGCACCCTGCGGCGACTCCTTGGCGAAGAGCCAGACATATTGGTTGACGAAGACGACGATGAGGCCGAAGAAGAAGCAACTCTGCTGGTCGGTCGCCCCCCGGTGGGGGCAAGTGACTTCAAAAATTTCACCGATGCCGAAAAAGCCTCCCTGCGCCGGTGTCTCGAACTGCTCCAGCAAGGCGGCAATAACGACCCCAAGCTCGAAGCCCTGATCGGTTATCTGCTCGGCACCCATCCCGAAATTACCCGCCCCTGGCTCTCCTTGGGCTGCATCCTCTTTTCACAGTATTACGATACGGTCCGCTGGGTTGGCGACGAACTTGCCAGGCGCAGTGAATTTGCTCATATCGACATCGGCCTTTATGCCGGCAGCAATCGTTCGGGTTTCTGGCGCGAGGGTATTTTCCAGCGCTGTGATAGAAACGTATTGAAGGAACGCGTTCGCGACGGCAACCTCAAGCTGATGCTGGGTACTGACGCTGCCTCAGAAGGCTTGAACCTCCAGCGCCTCGGCACACTCATTAATATCGACCTTCCCTGGAACCCGACCCGGCTTGAGCAGCGCAAAGGGCGCATTCAGCGCATAGGGCAGGCAAGAAACGAAATATGGATCGCCAACCTCCGTTACCGCGATTCTGTCGAAGACCGTGTCCACCGGGTATTGGCAGACCGTCTCGAAGCGATCCACGAACTCTTCGGCCAGATACCTGATACACTCGAAGATGTCTGGGTACAAGTTGCCCTCAACGATGAGCAAGCCGCCCGTCAGCTCATTGATCGGACCACAGCCACCAGGAATCCATTCGACGTGAAATACAGCAAGGTGGAAGACGCCGACTGGGAAACCTGCGCTTCCGTCTTGAACAGCGTCAGCATGAGGGAACTTCTTTCCCGGGGGTGGTAAGTGGACATTTGAAATTGCCAAAATGAAGACCTGAGTCTCCCTTGAGTCAGCAAAATTGCCTAAATATCAACGAAATGGAGAAAAAAAGAGGCTGAATTATGATAGGCATCACAGCAAACGATATAGAGCCAATCCACGGATTGGCAAGTAAGCTTGACCCAGATTTTAATCCAGAAAAATTAGGAATGTGGGGGATCATATTCCTATGCTGCGGTGGGATGGCAGGGAGAAACAGTAGGTGGCTCGACAAGGCAGAAAGGAGCGATACGTATATATCCCCCAGCGATATAAAAAATATTTTAGAGGGAAGAAATGTACGCACGAGTGACGATTACGCAAAAGATTTCAGTGAATTAATTAAAGAATGGTGCAATTTTGATTATGCAAGGGCTTTGGCTGAGGAAAGGGTAAGACCTCACAAGGACAGAATGAGTAGCTCAGCTTATGAGTGCAATATTACATATCTTTCACTGGCCATCATGTTAAACAGCCTGTCCGATAAGTCCAAAAATTCGCTGCTGGGTTTTGACAATACAGTCTGGTTGAATTTATCAGATAATTCGGAACAGATGTTTGGATGGCCAGAACTCTTTTTTGCAGCTGGATTACTTCTTACTCACGAGGAAAGCGTTAATTGGCAGAAAATGGCCTCAGCAATCCATGGCTTCAGTGAATCTTTCCGAAACGATGTAGTCGCACTCTTTGAGCATTTTCTCGGCAAGAATCCTTTCGAGCGGCACGAAACAACAACTTTTCGTTCTGAACATTTGAAAAAAGGGATGAGGGTTAAGTTGCATAATGGCTGGGAAGCTCTGATCATGGCCAGTAGCGAAGGCAGCACTGTTGAGGCGAAAGTTTATGGTGATTTTACTGAGCAAGGCAGTATCTATACCAATGATATTATTGCGGTATATATTGATGGCAAATGGGTAGATGTCGAATTTTAAACATGGGTCAACATTTTCAGCTCCTGGATAAAATCAGCTCGATTGTATGCCGCGACACCGGCCCACTCTATTATCCCGCGTTCCGAATCGGTATAATTTTCGCTCCTCCCTCCATTTGCTGCAGAAGGTCAGCCCACCACTGCATCAACTCTCGGCGCTGCTCAAGGTATTCACTCCTGTTGTAGGCCTTCCTGACCTTGTTTCTCTGTTCATGAGCCAGAGCTTTTTCAATTATGTCCCCAGGGAAACCAGCTTCATTGGCTATGGTGCTGAATGTAGCCCTAAAGCCGTGGACTGTTGCCCTGGAATGATACCCCAGTCGGTACATGGCGTAGAGCAATGTATTCTCCGACAGCTGGTTACTGTGATCCCTGATTCCGGGGAAAACGAGACCTTCCCTTCCACACAAGCGGCCGACCCTCTCCAGAATGGCAAGCGCCTGTCGCGACAGCGGAATGTTGTGCGGGGTGTTCATTTTCATCCTTTCGGCAGGGATTCGCCAAATCTTTTCACTCATTTTTATTTCGTCCCAGGTAGCTCCACGCACCTCTCCACTTCTGGCAGCCGTCAATATGGTGAACTGCAGCGCTAATTTCGTAGTGATATGAATATCACCTTTTGCCAGGTCTCGCAGGAATTGAGGCAGGTCTTCGCTTGATATTGCGGCCCTGTGCTGTACCCTCCTGGTTTTTAATACCCCCTGCATATCAGCTGCAGGATTGTACGTTGCCCGACCCGTCTGGACAGCATAGCGGAAAACTGCGTTCATTCTCTGCAAAACCTTTCTGGCTATTTCCAGCGATCCCCGATCTTCAATTTTCCTGAGAATGTTAAGGACATGGGGTGGAGTTATGGTATCGATCGGCAGTTCCCCAATATCAGGAAAGGCATCAAACCTGAGTGTACCCAAGACGGCCTCAGCATGATCTTTGCTCCATCCTTCACGCTGCTGCTCAACCCACTCAAGAGCGATATTCTTAAAGGAGTTTTCCTTGGCATCCTGATAGGCAAGTTGTTTGTCTATCTCGTGCTGTATTTCCTGGCGCCGCACATTTGCTGGATTTTTCCCCTCCTTCACCAGCTCCCTTGCTTCCATGCGGGCATATCGAGCTTGTTCAAGGCTCATTTTGGGATATTCCCCCAAGGTGAAGGTCGATTCTTTCCCTGCTATTTTGAATCGATACCTCCATGTCATGAGACCTGAAGGTGCAACATACAAAAACATCCCATGACCATCCGGAAGTTTGTATGCCTTGTCTCTTGGTTTTGCGTTGCGAACCTGGACAGCAGTAAGCTTTGACATGGTCGACCTCCAAAAGCGGGTACAAACGGAACGGGTATTCGGGTTCTTTTACGACTACCCCTTTTATACCCGCTATTTTTTCTGGCTGTCAATAGAAAATATTGATGCTTATTGGAAACAAAAAACCCGCAAACCTTGTCTGGTTGCGGGTTTCTTAGAACGTATCAGACGCTCTTAAATCAAGACTTGGTGCCGGAGGTCGGAGTCGAACCGACATGGGCGTGAAGCCCGCTGGATTTTGAGTCCAGTGCGTCTACCAGTTTCACCACTCCGGCGTATTTTCTGC
>Ga0209163_1001481_pt1 | contig 25348 bp, 22 predicted proteins | sample MTBAKSrepl2MetaG_FD_187457 | JGI IMG/M metagenome (GOLD analysis project Ga0209163, IMG submission 187457) | Enrichment culture microbial communities om Arthur Kill intertidal strait, New Jersey, USA, that are MTBE-degrading - MTBE-AKS2 (Arthur... | ecosystem: Environmental > Aquatic > Marine >...
CGCCATCGGCAGCCTGATGCAAGATGAGGATCAGGCCTATCGGCTGGACTTCACCCTGGAAAGCCATCAGCCCGCCTTGCTGGAGGCTATGTCCCAGGCTTTTCCCAATATCCAGGTGAGCGTCCTGGATCCCCAGCGCATCCGGCTGCTATCCCCGACCCGGGTGGAGCTGGCGCCCTTCATCCAATTCTTTGAAGACGCCCAAATCCCCGTCTACGAAGTGAAGCTGGTCCATCCTTCTTTGGAGGACGTCTTTGTCCGGATCACCGGGATCGAGATCGCCCGGCTGAAAAAAGAAAAGGAGGGGCAGCGAAAATGAGCCAGCTCATCGCGTTCTGGAGCATCCTGATGAAGGACATGAAGAACTACTACCTTAAGCCCCCCAACATCAGCTGGGGCATCATCTTTCCCCTCTCCTGGACCCTGATGCTGTTTGTACGGTCCGGAAGCCCGGTGGACATCCGGGAAATCCTGCCGGGGGTTATGGCCCTGTCGATCCTCTTTGGCACCACGTCGATGCTGGCGGTGACCATCACCTTTGAACGAAAAAGCCGCTCCTTCGAGCGGCTGCTGCTGGCCCCCATCAGCCTGAATCTGCTGATGCTGGCCAAGACCACCGGCGCCATCCTTTTCGGGGTGCTGAACGCCTTTGTGCCGGTCCTGTTCGCTTCCTTTCTGATCGACCTGTCCGGGATCCATTGGGTCACCGCCTTCTCAGGCGTCCTGCTGATTGCGGTCACCTCCACCTTTCTCGGTCTGTTTATCGCCGTGTCGGTCAGCGAGGTCTTCGAGGCCCAGACCTTTTCGAATTTCTTCCGCTTCCCCATGATGTTCCTCTGCGGCCTGTTCATCCCGGTGAGCAGCCTGCCGGCGCTGCTGCAGCCTTTGTCCTACCTGCTGCCGCTGACCTACGGGGCGGATATCCTGAAGCAGTCGATCAATGAGAACGGCTTCCTTCCGGCCCCTCTCAGCTTCTCGGTTCTGCTGGCCTTCAGCCTGGCGCTGTTCACGATCAGTTTGAGGAATATCAAAAAACGCTGGATCTACTAGAACAAAAACCCGCCGTGCAGGCGGGTTTTTCGTTTAACCTTCGTTCAAGCGCTCGTTTGGATCTGAGCGCCCCATGAGTCTTGTTACTTTTCTTCCCTTTTGGCCGGAATGATCAATACAGAAGCCGGGGCTTGCCGGGCTACGTTGTGGCTGACGCTTCCCAGAAAAAGCCCCCGGACAAAGCCGCTGCCCTGGCTGCCCATCAGGATCAGCTGGACATTGCGGTCCGCCGCAAGCTCTATGATGTCCATGGCCGGATGCCCGTATTGCATCAGGATCTCAATGTGGCTATCCCCTTGTTGGGCCAGCCTGCGCTTCATGTCATCCAGTCGCCGGAAATCTTCCTTCCTGAAATCTTCCAGCATATTTTCAAGATAGGGTTCGATCTTGCTTTTGTCGTGGACATGGTACAGGATGATGTGCTTAAACCCTTGGGCTACGATGCCTTGGAGATATTCGAAGGCTGTTTCGGAGTTCTCCGAGAAATCCGTCGCAAAGAGGACAGGGTTTTCGTTTTGGGCGCCGATCGGGGTGACCGCCGCAAATTTTTTTACGGGATCCTTCACCAGCCGCTGGATCAGCAGAGGTTTCTCAGCATGATACATGATGTCGTAGGCCAGACTGCCGGAAAAAATCTCACTGGTCAGGGAGTACTTTTCCGCTCCGGTGACGATCAGGTCATAGCCTTCCTCCTTCGCGATCCGGTTCAGCTCGCTTTTTCCGGGTCCCGTGACGATCCGGGTTTCCGTCGAATATCCCTGTTCTTCCAAAAGCTCTTTTTGGAACTGCAGACGCATGTCCGCAATGTCTCTGCGATATTCCGTGACAAACACATCTGTATCATCTTTAGGCAAAGCGAGTACAAGCAGACATTCCTCTGCCCCAAGGGTTTTCAGACCTTCCAGGCTGTCGACTAAGGCATTGGATGCTACGGACAGGTCCGTCGCAAGGATAAACCGCTTAAACATATCCATCCCTCCTATCCACCGGTTGCCGGAAATGATGCCTTGTTTGATTTTATTATATCCCGAATGGAGGGGGCTGCAAACCAATTTGCGAAACTATCTTGACGGCGCCCTTGCATCTTGCAAGATTCAGGCTTCCTCGCGCCTGGCGGGAATGAGCAGCACCGAGGTCGAAGCGCGCCGGGCCACGTGATGGCTGACGCTTCCTAAATAAAGCTCCCGGATAAAGCCTCTGCCCTGGCTGCCCATGAGGATCAGCTGGGGACGCCGTTCCTCGGCGAGCTGCACGATGTCCATGGCCGGGCGGCCGTAATGCAGCAAAATCTCGATATTGGCATGGCCTTTTTCTGCCAGCATCCGTTTCATGCTTTCCAGCCGCTCCAGGTCCTCCTTTTGGAAATCCTCCAGCATGTCCTCCAGGTAAGGCTCGATCTTGCCTTTGTCCAGAACATGGTACAGGATAATGTTTTTAAAGCCGCAAGCCACCAGACTTTCAAGGTATTCAAAGGCGGTCTCGGAATTCGCCGAGAAGTCAGTGGCAAAGAGGACAGGCTGCTCATTCTCGGCGCTGATTTCACCGGCAGCGGCAAAGCCTGTATCCGGATCCTTTTCCAGCCTCAGGATCAGCAGGGGTTTTTCCGCATGATGGACGATGTCGTAGGCCAGACTACTGGAGAAGATCTCACTGGTCAGGGAATGTTCCTCCGCGCCGGCCACGATCAGGGCATAATCTTCCTCGACGGCGATCCGGTTGAGCTCCCGTTTTCCGGAGCCCGTGACGATCCGGGTTTCCGTTTGATAGCCCAGTTTCTCCAAAAGCTCTTTTTGGGCCTGCAGGCGCTGATCGATGATGTCTCTGCGGAATTCCACGATCAGCTCATCGGATTCCTGAGGCAAGGCCAGCACCAGCAGGCACTCCTCCGACCCCAGGGTTTTCAACCCCCCCATGCTTTCAATGACCGCATTGGACGCTGCGGACAGGTCCGTTGCAAGAATCAAACGCTTAAACATATCCATCCCTCCGATCCATCAATTGACGGCGATGACGCGTTGTATGGTTTTATTATATCTCGGATGGAGGGGGCTGTATAGGAAGCCTTGCAGTTATGATTCCGGGACACGCTGTGACAAAGACCCATGAACTCTGTTTGGATTTAGAGTTCATGGATTAAATCGCTTGTCTTTATATTTTATTTCCTTGTCTAATTTTCCATAGCACCATTGGATGATTCCTGATGCTTGATAGAATTTCCGGATCATCAAATAGTAGCTCCGGCATATAGTCTCTGTTTTCGAAACGTATCAGGAACTCCTTTTCCTCTTTGGTCAGATTCATCAATTCCTGTATATACTCTTCCACGACTTTTTTTGCCTTATCCAAATCAAAATCGTCTTGTCTTTTTAAGACCGGCATCAGTTCTGTTCTTATCTTCCGCTGTGTCATGGATCGTATAGCTTTTGTATCGAAGGATATGGGAAGGCCATTGAAGGATACGGCCGCATAAAAGACAACACTCTTTTTGAGGATTTCTCTCTCATACCCGTCAAATAGGCCAAGCTGAATCATATTCCTGACGTCATATAAATCCCGTGCCGCGGCCCTGCTTAACAAAGCATTGATCTTGCTGCCATAGATTTCAGCTGGAGCCAAACACTTCACCTTAAAATCATTTGAAAAATATTCAGAGGTTATCGCTCTATCTTCTGGTGGCAGGACGTGCGCCCGGAGTGAATAGTTGATTTCAAGCTTGATGTTGTCTTTATTTCCTGCGGCATTTGTATATTCATAGACCCATGAATCCAGACTGAGAGGACTTTTTGACTTTGGACTCCTGGTATAGCTTTGTGATTTCATATAACGGTCTATCTCAAAGGTAATCATTTCACGGCTTCTCAACATCTCTTCTCTGCTATCTGTCTTGAGATAATCCAAATCAATGTCTACAGATAATCTTGGCAAGCTGCAGATGGTTAGATTGATTGCAGTCCCGCCCTTCAGCGCCAGGTTTTCTTTAAGAAGTGGATTTGTATTGAAATACTCCAAAATATCCGTCAAGCGAATCACTTTCTCAAGCGTATCCCTAATGAAACCTAGTTCTTCCGCCCTTCTGCCTAAAAAGCTTATATCATAATCAGACAAAATGACCACCGCCCTCCTCTGATCTTTTGCATAAATCTTCCGGCACAACCAGTTTCCATAAGCGGTCATAGCACGAAGCTCCGTCATAATCCTTTATTAGATAGCGGGTGCTTTTGCCAATCTTCGAACTACATAATAAGATAAAACCGTCTGAGATTTTCATCTCGTTTTTATAATGACTCAATAGATATCCTGTCTTCTGGTATAGAGATTGAATATCATATTCCTCTAAATACCGCTTCAGTTTTTCTTCGTCGAGAAATTGAACACCCTCCAGACAATTCAAGAGTTCCTCGAATCCACCTATTTTTTCATAATCCTTGATGCTGTCCAATACGGTTCGTTCTAAATCTGTCACCCGAACGCCTTGAGTATTTTTGGCTTCAGATACTCCCCCCTTTATTTTGGAAGCGACATATTTATAGCTGATATTGTTAAATTGAAAATCCCTGAATCTTGTTTCAGAAGACACATAGATCTCATAAAAGACTTGATTCGCCAGCCCATAGAACTCGAAGGCACTATGGTGCGAAATATAAGCCGTTGGGCTTGCTGCACATGCAATTTGATACCGGGTCGCAAAAACCTGGCCTGTCGCCGGATTAACGATTGAATAGATGTTGTTTCTGATTTTTTTAACAAGGCCCTTTTTCATCAGTCTGGCCAGCAATGAATACGCACTCTTTTTATTGCCTGTGATTTTCTCTGCGTCCTCGATCGAAAACACACTGAGCTTTGCCAATTCACGATAGCCTTGCATCATGATCCGACTCCTTTATTTTCGTCTCATATTTCTTTATTTTGGGCGCATTTCGTTCGGTTAACAAAGAGCGTCTTGTGTCGGATGGTTGATCATGCTGAGAGTCTCATCTTCTGTTTATTTATTTTTATCACTTTTATCATCAATAGTAAAGTATTTTGTTCTGTTTTTAAAGAACGAGGGGTCCATATACATACAATCCAACTTTGACCAGCAGCATTTCTCTGCAAAACTTACGGTCAGATCATACACTCCAAACTATGACTTACATCGCCTTCAGCATCTCCAGAACCTTCTCCGCCGCTTTGAAGTTGAATTCGATCCCCTGCCCTTTTGCCTTTTCATAATGGCTCAGCTTAAGTTCCCCCGGGAACCGCGGGGTTTGCCCCGGCAAGGCGGCCGTCGCATGGATCCGTGCGATATAATCATCCACCTTATCATAAAACTCATCCGATAGAATCATCCTGGGATCCATCGCAACAAACACCTGCCCCACATTCATGCAGCCGCTCTCTTGGGAATAAAACTTTTTCACATCCGTTGAATAAGCCGCCCCGGACAGCATCCCAGCTAGGATGTCGATGCATAAGGCCAGCCCGAAGCCTTTGTGCCCCGCCATGGGAAGGATCAATCCCTTGATGGCTTCCTCCGGATCGGTTGTGACTTGACCATGTTGATCCAAGGCCCAGTCATCGGGGATACGTTGCCCGGCAAGACGGGCCTCATTGATTTTCGATTTCGCGACCTTGCTGGTGGCCATATCAAACAGAATCGGTCCTTTTTCTTTTCCGGGAATCGCGATGGCCAGGGGATTGGTGCCCAACAATGCCTCTTTTCCGCCCCAAGCCGGCATTGCCGCCGGCGTGTTGCAAAAGGTGATTCCGATCATGCCTTGAACTGCTGCCAAGTGGGTATAATAAAATGCCGGGCCATAGGTGTTGCAGTTCATCGAATACACTGCAAACATGCCTTCCAGCCGGGCATGTTCGATGGCCATTTTCATACAATACGTTGCGGAATAGGGCCCCATGGCGTTGTCCGAATCCACGCGGGCAAAGGCATGGGTCTTTTTAATGACGTGAAAACGTGGTGCTAAATTATAAGCGCCACGTTTTATGCGTTCAATATGGGCCGGAAGAATGGATATCCCATGGGAATGGATCCCGCAGGCATCAGCCATGACAAAGCACTTTGCCACAGCCTCCGACGGTTCCTCCGGTACGCCGTTGGCCACAAGCAAATCCTGAACCCGACGTTCTAATGCTTCAATTGTCCAGCGATGCGGCTCGTTCATGATTCTGCCTCGTTTTCACGATTCATCCCCTCGACGGTTTTTTGATCCACCGTCAACGTCTTATTCACGTTGTCCTGATTCGCAAGCACCCTGTACATCGTCATGAACAATATCTTAACATCCAAACTCAAGGAAATATTCTCCGCGTACCAAACACTCATCTCGATACGCTTCGTCCACTGGATGTCTTTCCTTCCATTGACCTGGGCCCAGCCGGTGACGCCCGGCCGTATCGAGAACATTTTTCTCTGTTCCTCTGTATATCCATCGATCGGCCAAGGATGGTAGGTCAATGGCGGCCGGAAACCGATGACCGACATTTCCCCCTTTAATATATTGAACAACTGGGGCAGCTCATCGATGCTGGAAGCCCTCAGAAAACGTCCGAAACGGGTGACACGAGGGTCCCCCTGAAAAGAATATTGCCCGGTCCCCGAATGCTCCGCATCGACGCTCATGGATCGGAACTTGTACATTACAAATTCTTCTCCTCCTTTTCCCAGCCTTTTTTGGCGAAAAAGGACCGGCCCGGGGGAATCCAGCTTGATGCTCACCGCGGTGAGCAGAAGAAGCGGCGACAATAGGATCAGTCCAGTGAAAGACCCCAGCACATCAAACATTCTCTTGAAATATCGCTTATACATGGATGCTGCTTCCATTTCCAACATATTCCTTCCTCACCGGCCATGAGCATCAATAGGTTCCACTTCAATCCCCGTCCTCCCGGTGCAGCGTCGGCACCAGGCGGCGCAGCTGCTTGCGGATGATCCCCGCCTTCTCATCGGCCAGGCGGACCACTTCCTCCACCTGCTTCCAGAACCACAGGGGCTCCACATCGCAGGGCTGCAGGACATAGATCTTATCATTCTTAGTGGCCGCCAGGCCCTCCTCGTCCAGCAGCAGCTCCTCGTAGAGCTTCTCGCCGGGGCGCAGGCCCACCACCTCGATGGGAATCTCCGTTTCCGGTTCGAAGCCGGAGAGGCGGATCATGCGTTTGGCCAGGTCGTAGATCTTCACCGGCTTACCCATGTCCAGGACGAAGATCTCGCCGCCCTGGGCCATGATGCCGGCCTGGATCACCAGCTGGGCTGCCTCGGGAATGGTCATAAAATAGCGGGTGATCTCCCGGTGGGTGACGGTGACCGGCCCGCCGGAAGCGATCTGCTTTTGGAAGGTGGGGATGACGCTGCCGTTGCTGCCCAGGACATTGCCGAAGCGGACGGCGGCAAACTCCGTGACCCCTTCCGCATTGAGGTTCTGGATGATCATCTCCGCCACCCGCTTGGTGGCGCCCATGATGTTGGTGGGGTTCACCGCCTTGTCGGTGGAGATGAGGACGAAGCGCTTCACCCGGGCGGCGATGGCGGCCCGGCCCACATTGAGGGTGCCGTAGATGTTGTTCTTCACCGCTTCCCCGGGATTGACCTCCATGAGGGGCACGTGCTTGTGGGCGGCGGCGTGGAAGACGATGGTGGGGCGGACCCGTTTGAAAATGGAGACCAGGCGTTTGGCGTCCCGGATGTTGGCCACCACGGTTTCGATCTCCAGCTCCGGAAAGCGTCGGTACAATTCATTGGCCACATCAAAGAGATTGTTTTCGTAATTGTCCAAAAGAACCAACTTCTGGGGATTGTACAGGGCCAGCTGCCGGGCCAGCTCGGAGCCGATGGAGCCGCCGGCGCCGGTGATCAGCACGGTCTTGTGCTGCAAAAATCCCTGGATCTCCGGCAGGTCCAGCTGAATGGGCTTGCGCCCCAGGAGGTCTTCGATTTTCACGTCGCGGAGCTGCTGGACCAGCACCGTGCCGTCAATCAGCTGGGAGAGGGCGGGCAAAGCCCGGACGTGGCAGCCGGTATTGGCGCAGATTTCAAAGATTTCGTTGAAATCCGCCTGGCGCAGCTCGGGAATGGCGATGATGACCTCTTCCACCCGGTACTTTTCGATGATGTCGGGAAGATCATGGCGACTTCCGGCCACGGGCACCCCGTAAAGACGCATCCCTTTTTTGGATGGATCGTCGTCGGCAGCCACAATGGGGCACAAACGCAGCTGGGGATGAACGGTCATGTCCTTGATGAGGGTGGCTCCGGCCCGGCCGGAACCGAAGACCAGGACACGGCTGCCGTTGCAGCGTCTCAGGCCAACCCCCAGCTTGATGCGGCGCAGCAGGCGATAGGAAAACCGGATGAGCACCAGCAATGCGACTTCCAGCAAGGGGATGAGGAAAGCGATGCTAAAGGGCAGAATCATCCTCAAGACATGGATCATGACCTGGAGGACGACATTGGATACGGTCACCGCCGATAAAATCAGCCAAACCTCATAGGTGCTGGCGTATTTCCAGATGCTGCTGTATAGCCGGAATATGTGATAGGCCGGCAGCTTGACCATCAAGCTGAGCGCAAGCAAGGGCAGGAGTTCATCGTAGTAATAGGGCGCGATGTTCGCCAGAACAAAGTCGAAGCGAAGGCCAAAGGCAATCCAGATGGCCACCCCGATCATGAGGGCGTCCAGGATCATCAGCATGATTTTTCTGACAAGGTGCTGGTATTTCTGCAAGTCAACGTCACATCCATCCATGAGTTATCGGAAGACTATTTTGTAAACGATCCCTATGTGAATCTTGGAGCATTATTGACGGCATCATATATTGCCTATTTATTATACACTAAGATATACGCAAAAAGCATTAGCCGACGCCGATTCTTGGTCGCCGGGGCGATTTACTTTCGCGATATTATTGATATTTGTCTGCGTGGCCAGATTTACCCAGGACGCGGAATATCCCGTATACAATGCTGACCATGAGAATTCCGCTGAAGGCTCCGGAAAAATCCAGCAGGATATCTTTCACCTGGGCGCCTCGGCCGGAAAAGAGCTGCAGGGTCTCATCCATGACCGCCACCGACAAACCAAAAAACAAGCCATTGAGCAGGGACTGCAGACTCACGCGTTTTCGGACAACCATGAAAAGCGCAGAATTCATCCCAAGCCAGAAGAATTCTACAAAATGGGCGATCTTTCGGACCAAATGATCTGTCACGTTGGCTTTGCCAAACACCGGCTCAAGGATAAAGGCAATGGCCTTCAAGACCCGGCTGCTCTTATTGGCTGAAACCGGCAAGCTTTCCAGGGAATTTCCCCAGATGAAAGCGAGGGTTGCAACCATGATGATCACAATCAGGATGGTTAGAGCTCTTTCTTTATTTGGGTTTGCTGAGGGCTCATGCGTCATTCTGAGGGCCTTTCTGCAAGTTCTGCCATCGCCAGTCGTTTCTTCATGTCGCTTCGTAGCCGGGTTTGCCGAGGATGCGGAACATGTTGGTCTTATAAGCTTCCACGCCGGGCTGGTCGAAGGGGTTGACCCCCATGAGCAAGCCGCTCATGGCACAGGCTTTTTCGAAGAAGTAAAAGAGATAGCCCATGTGATAGGGGGTCAGGTCTGGAATGTTGATGACCAGGTTGGGCACGCCGCCGGCGACATGGGCGTCCATGGCAGCCTGCATGGCTTTCTTGTTGATCTCATCCAGGGACCTGCCGGAGAGGTAATTCAAGCCGTCCACATCGTCCTCAGTGGCTTTGAGGATGATGCTGTCGTCCTGCTTTTCAACATTAAGCACGGTTTCGAAAATGTTTCGGGGGCCGTCCTGGAGGTATTGGCCCAGGGAATGGAGATCGGTGGTAAAGTTCATGGCGGCGGGGAAAATGCCCTTGCCATCCTTACCTTCGCTCTCGCCAAAGAGCTGCTTGTACCACTCGCTGAAGTAAAAGAGCCTGGGATCATAGGTCACCAGGACTTCGGTGGTCTTGCCTTGGGCGTAGAAGAGGTTGCGGATGGCGGCATATTGGTAGGCGTGATTGGCTTCCAGGGATTCCTCAGAAAGATCCTCCATGGCTGCCCGGGCACCTTCCAGGACCTGCTCGATGTTGATGCCGGCTACCGCCATAGGAAGGAGTCCAACGGGCGTGAGTACCGAATAGCGGCCACCGATATCCTCGGGAATGACGAAGGATTGGTAGCCTTCCCGATCAGCCATGGCCCTTAATGCGCCCTTGTCTTTGCTGGTGGTCACATAGATCCTGCGGGCTGCCTCTTGGCGGCCGTACTTGGTTTCCATGTATTCCTTGAGAAGGCGGAAGGCAATGGCTGGTTCTGTGGTGGTGCTTGATTTGGAGATGACGTTGAGGGAGACTTCTTTGCCTTCCAACTGATGGATGAGGTCATTGAAATAGTCGGAGCTCATGTTGTGGCCGGCGAATAGTACTCTATTGGACTTGTAGCCAGAATCCAAGTCATGATTTGTGCTTTCGCCTCCCATCATCTGAATCGCTGCCCTGGCACCAAGATAGGAGCCTCCGATACCGATCACAACCAAGTGGTCGGATTGACTTCTGATATTCTCGGAAACATGAATTATCCGTTTGATTTCTGATTCCGAAATATCTTTGGGAATGTTCAACCAACCTAAATATGCACATTCCTCTTTGGTTTTATGCTGGAGGATTCTGTGAAGTGAATACCCTTTCTCTTGAATACTATTTATACGCTCGGTTTCAATAAAACCACTGATCTTTGCATAGTCCAAAGAAATCTTCAATTCAATGATGCCCCATTTCAAATGTTTTGATTGTTTAACATTTTAGTGCTTTTAGGTTTATATTTGTATTCCTTACATCTAAACCCCATAACGGCAAATAATTGTCACTAATATATATAAATAAAATCTGCAATTCATTTCGCATTCAATGAGCTATTTTTGCTTTTCTATATTGCAATTTTGCTGCCACCGCCATGCGTCGCGACACATATCCTCAATGGATTTTTCTGCTTTCCATCCGAGGATTCGATCAGCTTTTTCCGTGCTAGCATAGCATTCTGCAATGTCACCAGGGCGCCGAGGAGCAATCACATATGGAATATGGATCCCTGTAGCCTTTTTAAAGGCATCGATAATTTCCAACACACTATATCCAATGCCGGTACCAAGGTTAAAAACCTCTGTGCCTTTATGTTTCTCTGAATATCGGAGTGCTTCAACATGTCCTTTCGCTAAGTCGACAACATGAATATAGTCGCGTACGCCCGTACCATCTATTGTTGGATAATCGTTGCCGTATACGTTAAGCTTCTCACGTATTCCCGCCGCAGTTTGTGTGATATATGGCATCAGGTTGTTGGGAATTCCATTGGGCTTTTCACCAATCAGCCCACTTTCATGTGCTCCGATCGGATTAAAGTAACGGAGCAAAATGACTGCCCAACCTGGATCAGCCTTTGCTAAATCTGTCAACATTCGCTCAATCATATACTTGGTCCAGCCATAGGGATTTGTGCACCACCCCGTGGACATTTCTTCTGTAAATGGAACCGAATTATGTGTACCGTAGACCGTCGCGGAGGAGCTGAAAACAAAACGTTTCACGTCATGCTTGCCCATTACTTCCAGCAATGTCAACGTCGTATCCAGATTGTTGCGATAATAATCAACCGGTTTCTGTACAGACTCTCCGACTGCCTTGAAGCCCGCAAAATGAATAACAGAATCAACTTCGTTCTCCGCGAAGATTCGCTCAACCGCAGTTTTTTCCAGAATGTTTGAATTATAAAACTTAGGGGCTTTCCCGGTAATCATTTCAATTTTTGAGATGATATCTTTGCTGCTATTTGATAAATCATCCGCAATGATAACTTTTGCCCCAACCTTCATCAGTTCAACTGCTGTGTGAGATCCGATGAATCCTGTTCCGCCAGTAAGTAAAATTGCAGCCATATTTAGAACCTCTCATTAGTCTCTAAAATACAAATCCCTGGTGTAGAGTTTTTCAATTACATCTTCGATGTCCTTGTTGTAACGATTCGCAATGATCACATCCGATATCGTCTTGAATTCGTCCAGGTTCTTTATGATCCTGCTGTTAAAGAACTGGTCATCCTTTATGGTCGGCTCGTAGACCACTACTTCTATTCCTTTTGCCTTGATCCGCTTCATGACTCCCTGAATCGAGGATTGACGAAAGTTGTCTGAACCGGCTTTCATGGTCAAACGGTAAATACCAACAACCTTAGGATGCCTGGAGATGATTTGGTCAGCAATGAAATCCTTGCGAGTACTGTTGGCTTCAACGATCGCACTAATCAGATTTTGCGGCACATCCGAATAATTCGCTCGCAATTGCTTGGTATCCTTGGGTAAGCAATAACCGCCATAGCCAAAGGATGGGTTGTTATATTGGTTGCCAATGCGAGGATCAAGACAAACTCCCTCAATTATGGATCTCGTGTTCAAGCCCTTGGTTTCAGCATAGGTATCCAACTCATTAAAATACGCTACACGCAACGCAAGGTAGGTATTTGCAAAAAGCTTGATTGCCTCTGCCTCAGTTAAATCCGGAAATAATGTCGGTATCTCTTTACTGACGGCGCCCTCCTTCAGGAGTTTTGCAAAGATCTCGGCTGCTTTTCGTAACCGTACGTTTCCTTTTGGCACACCGACAATGATTCGATTTGGATATAAGTTGTCATAAAGTGCATGCCCTTCCCGCAGAAATTCCGGGCTGAACAGGATGTTGTCGCAGCAGTACTTCTCACGTATCTGCTTGGTGAATCCAACTGGCACCGTGGACTTGATGATTATGATAGCATCTGGGTTGACACCAATCACTTTTTGAATGACCGTCTCTACCGCCGTCGTATCAAAGAAGTTCTTGTTCGGATCGTAGTTTGTTGGTGTAGCGACTATTACATAGTCTGCATCGGCATAAGCACTATCACCGTCTGTCATTGCAACTAAATCAAGACTTTTCGCAGCTAAAAATTCTTCAATATCCTTATCCACAATTGGTGATTTTTTATTATTGATTAGCTCTACTTTTCCCGGAACAATGTCCACAGCATTAACCTTATTATGTTGGGATAAAAGCACAGACATGGATAGTCCCACATATCCGGTTCCTGCCACTGCAATTTTCATGACAAACACTCCAATTTCTATGTGATTATTGTTTTATCTGGATTATTTCTCAGCCATTTCAAAATCCACCAGGTATAAGGAGGTGATATTCTATAAGCAAAGCAAAGCGATTCTCCTGTTTCTGTTTCGCAAAATAAAAAATTCCTTTGATTCTAAACTTTATAAAATTCCTTATACCACTCAGCAAATTTTCGAAGTCCTTCTCGAAGTGTGGTGCTGGGCTTAAAGCCAAAATCTCTTTCCAGATCAGAGATATCCGCAAAAGTGATTGGAACATCCCCTGGCTGCATTGGTACAAGTTTCTTGTGTGCTTCAAAATCGAAATTTGCTGGTAAAACACCAGCCCGAATCAGTTCCTGCTGCAATATATCCACAAAATCCAGCAGATTCTCCGGCTTATTGTTCCCAATGTTATAAACTCGATAGGGTGGAATCGGCAAGCCATCCCCACCGTCTTTCTTCTCCGGTGCGCATTGCATGACCCGCAAAACACCTTCAACAATATCATCTATATATGTAAAGTCGCGCATGCAATTGCCGTAGTTAAAAATCTCTATGCTTTTTCCAGCACGCAGCTTGTTAGTAAAACCAAAGTAAGCCATGTCCGGCCGTCCGGCAGGGCCGTATACCGTGAAAAACCGCAGACCAGTGGAGGGAACATTATAAAGTTTTGAGTAAGAATGAGCCAGCAATTCGTTTGATTTTTTGGTGGCGGCATAGAGACTGATAGGGTTATCTACTTTGTCATCCGTTGAATATGGAACCTTCTTATTTGAACCATACACTGATGAACTGGAGGCGTACACCAAGTGTTCTACCCCAGGCGCGCCTTTGTCATAGGAGTGGCGGCAAGCTTCCAAGATGTTGTAGAAACCAATTATGTTGGATTCGATGTAGACATCTGGATTCGTAATAGAATAGCGAACGCCCGCCTGTGCAGCGAGGTTAACAACGATTTGTGGGTGATAGTCCATAAAAATTCGACCAACTAAATCCTTGTCCCCTATCGAACCTTTGATAAATGTCCATTTCGACTCTCTTCGCTCCTCAACAAAAGACTCTATCTGCATCAGGCGATACTCTTTAATGGATACATCGTAGTAATCATTTAAGTTGTCGATCCCAACGATATTCAAAGGTGAATCGGATTGAAGCAATTTCATCACAAGATTACTACCAATAAAACCAGCGGCGCCTGTAACAAAAATTGTCTGAAGAGACGATCTATATGTTTCTTTGATCATGTGACATGACCTCTCTTTTTGAATAGTTTAGGTAGTGCAAAAACCTTGTCCTGGTAGAAAATAAAATTAGTGAATATAACTACAATAGCAGAAATGACAGCTATCTTAATTGCCATCAAAACCCATGAGAAATAAGAAATTGAACCCATACAAATCCATTTTGTGGTTATGTTCATCAAAATTATCGTGATAATATCAACAACAAATTGTTTAACAAAATTTTTTATCGGCCATTTAACAAGGTTTTGTGAAATGTAGATAACCATCCAAAACGTTTGATACAGCATAGCGACCAAAGTTCCAATCGCTACGCCAATCAAGCCAAACTGATTTACTAAAAGAATAGAAACAACAATATTCAATACTGCTGCAACAATATAATTTGATTGCGTTTGTTTGAAATGACCTCCCGCCAAAATCATCATATTATAAGGAAGTCTCAAGCAATGACCAGCATTAGCAGCTGTAATAAGCACGGCAAACAACGGTTGAATATAATTCACGTCCTCTATTCCACGTGTGTAAATTTCAATAAAGGGGACAATTAGAAGAGCCATACACCCAAACACATATGTAGTTCCTGTGTGAATAATCCATTCAGTCCAGGAAAAGAAACCCATTTGAGCTTCCAACTCTTGTCTAGCCCATAACTCCCCAAGTAGAGCCTGGATGCCATTTGTCATTGATAGAAACAATTGTTTCACACCATAAATTACCAAATTGTACACTGAGTAGATCGAAACAGCCGAAAGGCTTGCAAATATTGTAAGAACAATTAAATCTGTTCCGTCCAAAACAATTGCGGCTATATGCTGAGAAGCCCCATTCCATTTTTGTTTTATAGGTTCCTCCTCATATTTTATTTTTTTATCAAGGTTATAGTGGTATTTGACGTACCATGCCAATGCCGCTGGACGCATCAGATAGATTAAAGAAGTTACTAATTTAATAACTTGTATAGACGCACCTAATTTAATTAGTATAAAACAAGTGAACGTGTTTACCAGTAACGTAATTGTCTGAGCATTATAGGAAATATAACCACGTTGGTCAGCGATCAATAACAACCGATATACAATACCAAAGTAATACTGAGCAAATGAGCTTATGCTCATTGCTACAATCAAATATGTCGTAAACCGAAAGCTATATTCCTGCTTATCGATAAGCGGATATACATAAATTAGTATTACGATGTATGCTAAAATGATTTGCGCCAAACGACGGAAAAAGCGCTCAGCAGATACAATGATTTTGCTGATTTCTATAATATCATTGCATGCCAGCGGTTTATAAAGGGAAGCCTGCACTACTGTGCCCATACCTAATTCCAAGAAAGAAATGATACTGAGAAATTGTGCAATAGAACTTACAAGGCCATTAACTTCCGAACCAAAACTTTCTAAAATTAAACGCGGAAGAATAAAGCCACAAATTATTGTACAAATTTGAAATACAAATGATGCAATTGTATTTTTTTGCAGTATTTTTTTTCGATTATTATTTACATTGATATTTTGCATGTCAAGCCATTCACTCTTTCGTTAAGAGAACTTTTTCCCAATAATTTATCAAGTTGTGCCGCCATGCCTAGATATGTTCACATTGGGCAAATGTCTTTCAATAACTTTAGTCATTCCCCGCATTTCTGGAGCTACTAAATGATATATTTAATAAATTCATAAACAGCTTCCCTTTGGCAATTCAATCCAACTACCAAACTTATAATCCCACTCCTCTGGTGTAAATTCTTCAAATCCACCTCCAGGGAAAAAGGTTAACTCTCCGAAATATATTCTTCCTCCTATATTATAAAAATCCGCACGCACAAACGGGCACCCATGAGACAGTTTTTCAGCCAGTTTTATCATAACATTATAATTCTTAGGTTTTATCATTCCTTGCTGCATATAAGGGTAGTGCCGCTCAAATGGCATCACTTTCCAATTTAAGTCAAAAAAAGTAACATGTAAACCATCCTTCGAAAATCGATTAGAACAAACAAAACTGCATTTTACTTTGCCATTGAAACACATCAACTTGAAATCCTGCAGTTCTCCAGAATCATCTTCTATATATCTTTCAGCAATTATTTTGCGCGACACGTTCTTATACGGCCACTCTCGTCCGGTTAAATAATAATCCTGTTTTAATCCTTTCCGGAGCTCTTTCTTCACAGCCGAAACGTTCAGTTTTGACTTGTCTTTGCAAATGATCATGCCGAGTCCAGAATTGTGATTACACTTCAACACAAACTGATTTGGCAATGCCTTAAAGTCAATCTCATCCGGCTCATCCCATACACCAAGCAGCGGAATTAAGTATTCTTCTCCGATTGTGTCTGCAATATATTGACGAACTGCATACTTGTCTACCATCATAGTGTATTCCAGATGTCGGTCATGTAGTTTCAACCATTGAAGTTTTTCATTAAATGTCTGAGGATTTTCAAGTTCCAAATCTTTCCCCATTATGGCCTTGAATTTTCTTCTAATGTACTCATCATCTGGTAACTTGTCATAGAAGCCAAGGCCTGTCATAATCAAGAACCGATAGTCCTTATTTCTAATAAACTTAAATCCTGAACGGCCAATTTTACTAATATCCATCTAACGACTCTTCTCTCTTAACTTAGAAAATTAACCTATTGATTATAGCCTCTCAAACAACAATTATATTTTTCAATAGTAATGGTTTTTCTGCAATTGCTTTCTTTAGTTAAGCATTATTCATAACTGCTATTACCTTTCTAGCATCATAAATTACAAAAGTTTCTCAAACAGAGAACCGAAGCATTCCTACCAATGTACCATAACATAAAGTCGACAAAATACTAAGGACGATAATCCGTACCATCGAATACCGAAAGCAGCAAGAAAATTATTTTCAATCACAAATACAAATGGTACCTTCTCATTTCTATCATTCTTTTCTCTGTCGCGCTGTCAAAAGAGGTTTTGGCTACTTTTACTCCGAAAAACTGTTCTTGGCGTATAAAAAAAGTGACTGCCCGGAGTAACAAAAGCGATTGCCTCGGAACTCAAAACGGAAGCAAATAATATCTAAGTTTGAAACATCTTTAGAATGCGGATTTCAAAATTGTCAAGCTTAATGGTCAATAATTTGACCATAATATAGCAACTCGGTTCATTTTAACTATCTGAAAGGAACTTCATCCTTTTTTGAAACATTATATCCACAATAGATAAGACATAATATGATTTGAATAAAGCGATAATTATATGAAACCAACGCTATTTCAATAACAGTCAAAATTATGATCAATGCTAAAAAAAAGGAAGCAACCTCTCTGTTATTTCTTATGCTCTTAAATAGCCTCCGAATAATTTTTATATAAAGCGCATAATAAATTGTTGTGCCAATGATTCCTAAATCAACAAGTAATTCTACATAATTATTATGTGCATATGTCCCAATTCCAGTAACATCTACGCGTTCCCACAGATAACGAAAATTATCAATCCCATATCCCAAAAATGGGCTTCCCTTAAACCACTCCAATCCATAAAGAATCATGTTCCACCGAATTACTGCACTTGATTCGGTTCTGCTTCCGGTCGATATTAGAGAAATTAGTCCTTCGATTCTTTGCCCCAGCACATTATATAAAACCGGAATATTCATGATTAAGTAATAGCAAAGTGTGATTGCGCAACTAGAGCATATTAAATAGATAATCTTTTTACTTTTTGTATTAAAATAATAATATAACGCTATTCCTAAAGAAATTATAATGAGTACCTTCCTGCTACCAGTAAATACTGCAAATACTACGAACAATCCGAATATAATAATATATTTTATTTTATTTATATTATCATTTTTTAATAAGTACAGCACAAATAATGCCGATATTGAACATATAAGTCCTAAGTCATTCGAGTTCCAACCTCCTTCTGAACCGAGTCTAAATGTTTGACCACTTCCATAACCAGGTATACCTACAACCAGCACGAAATATACACATGTGAAAAGAACCGAAAAAACAACGGTTTTCATTACCTCATTAAGCCTGGGTTTATTATTCAGATAAAAAGAATATGGAATAAGTATAAACAAATTAACTATAAAAAAATTAAATAATGACATAGCTGTTTCAATAGACCATGAATAAGAGAGAAAACAAAATAATGTGAATACAATCAGCCATTTAGTGTAAAAGTTTTTTTTCAGACCGCTTATCGTTAGCTCTTTGTTTCTTAATAATTTGGTCCAAATAGTGATAGATAATATTATTGGAGTTATTGAATATACGATTTCGAACCTATTAAAATCAGGATTCAGCCTTTGAATTAAGAAAATGAAGAGCATTACATTGTCAAGTGTTAGCATAGTCCGCCTAAGTTTTATGATCATCATATATCACATTTTTTCCTCATATCAATCTCGTTTCTTTTGGAAATGATGCAATTTTGCAGTCGGTTCGATGTTTCTTGAATATCATATCCAGCTTTTTTAAATTCGTTGTTCCTACTCCTTCTTTCACATTTAGGGTTAATAGCAAGTATTTTTTCCACCCAAACGCTCTGATTAACATCAATCGGTATGAAATCAACTAAATCTGTTATTGCAACCTCTTTTGTAATTGTGTCGGATATCAGGCATTTCATGCCCGTTGCCTGTGCCTCAATAACTGTATTCGGCATACCTTCATATATTGATGGAAATACAAAGACATCCATTGCCATCATAAGGCGATTGACATCAGGACTAACTTCCATATATATTACCCGTTCTCCCAAATTTAATAATTTAACTTTATTCTTGATAATACATTCAAGCTCACCTTTTCCTACCAACATCAGTACGGCATCTGGGCATTTTTTCGCAATATCAGCAAAAATATCTATCAAAAATGAATGGTTTTTCTGAACGTTGAATCTTCCAACATGTCCTATCACAAACTTTTCTTTCAAGGATAGCTTCTGTCGCATTTCGTCGCGGATTTCTTGATTAAAACTAAATCTATCTATCTCAACGCCATTGTTCAACAGTTGAACTTCACCCAAAGACATCCGCCTCTTTCCAAAAAGCCATTCTCCAGCTTCTGAAGAAGGGGCCAACTTAATCGTTGAAATTGAATTTAAAAATGGTCGGAAAACACTTGCTAAAATTAAAGAAAGGACCCCTCCACCTGCGCTTGTGTTGGTAGACCTAATCATCAGCACCCTCGCCCCACTCAGCTTCGCTGCTAAGAGATCTAGATAAGCCATAGGGTGCTCTGAACATCGGAGTATTACCTCATATTGTTCGCATTTTACCGTTGAGTAAATCTTCATAAAAGATTTTATTGGATGTCGTGACTTAAACTCTCCATAAAATATTTTACCTCCAAGAATTTTGATTTCTTCATCATAAAAAGACTTCTTATGATCACTGACTAAAAAATCAAATACTATTTTGTTTTTATCTATTGTCCTAAAAACTTTCATTAAGAACGTTTCAGCTCCACCAACGTCCATGGAGCTAATCAAAACAAGTACACGTAATAATTTCTCCATACCTCTAGAACTCTCCATTCAATGCGGCTATATAGGACTTCACGTTATTATCATAATTATATTCTGTCTTCATTTTCTCTATCGAATTATAATGTATTCTCGTATATAGTTCATAATCTCTGTACAACCTCAAAACAGCATTTTTTATGGCTTGAGGATCTCTTGGAGGAACTAATAATCCATCAACACCATCATCGATTACCTGCGGTATCCCACCAACCGATGTGGATACAATGGGAACTCCTACACTCATTGTCTCAAGCAATGCAAGCGGTGTTCCTTCAAAATCTGATGAAAATACCACGATATCAAGTTCTTTTACTAAAAGGGCCGGATCATTTATAAACCCTGTAAATGTCACATAATTTCCCAGCATATCTTTCTTTACTTTTTCTTTTAATGGCATCTCTAATTCCCCAGCACCGATTATAAGAAAGTGAACATTTGTTATCTCTTCAGTTATCAATTTCGCCGCTTCCAAAAAGCAAAAGTGGTTTTTTGGTGGAGATAATCTGCCAATGATACCCACTTTTATTTCTCTCCCCGCCAAATTTTCAACAACTATCTTTTTATTCTTGATATCAGGGACAGAATTCGGTATATAATGGGCGTCCCTTTGGGTATACTTTATAACACTATCAGCAATTTCCTTCGAAACAGAAATAAATTCATCAATATATTTTGACACAAACTTAGTAATTAAAGGAAATGTTATTTTTTTAATAGTAGTTATATTGTCATATATAATTGGCTGGTGGATTGTAGACACCAAACGATATTTTTTTAAGGGAAACATAGATAATGTTGTCCAAAAAGTAGTCCCTAGTAAATGAGGATTTACGATTATTCTTTGATAAAGTTTTTGCTGCTCAAGAAGGAATTTTCTAATTACACCAACTTTTAACAGCCCTATATCACTTTTAATAACTTGAATATTGTTTATGACTAAACGATCACATAGATATCCTTCCGGACAAACGACTACAATACTAAATATCTCCTTTAGATGCTCAATCAAATTTATAATATATACTTGTGCACCACCAGACTCGGATGACGATATTAGCATTATTAAGCGAGTATTATTAGTCATTTTATATCCCCACCAATTTGTTCATAAAACAAATTTAATTTAGCTATTTTGAATTACCAACAGACTTTTTCCTCAATGCTATAATTACCTCTGCGTCTCCCAGGTTGCCTTTTGCTGCTTTTTCAAGAGTTTCACAAAACCTAGCAATAATGCCAAGTTTACTGATAAGAAATAGAAAATAATATTGAGGCATCGAATCATTATATTTTTATTATTTTCATTACATTTTTTATTTCTTGGACTTCGGACCATACAAAGATAATAAGTAAGCATAACCAAATATCCAAACGTCTGGCATACGAATAGCATATTCGCAAACAAATCATTTCCCACTAATGAAGCATTAAATAAGAACGCAAGAATTAAAAATAAAGGAACCGTCCACCTGATTACCCTGTGAGATATGTGTACGAAACTGCCTTTTCTCGGAAAAAGCATCCTCCAGAACACAAGAACAGCTTGATAATGTCCAGCACCATCCCTTATATGACGATTGAACTGACTCTTAAATTCATCATTTGGTTCTTCATATGCTATTGCTTTCGTTTCAAGAATGACATCATATCCAGATTGCAATACATAATTTGCAACATAAAAGTCGTCGTTAATAATACCTTTTCGAATTTCCCGAACCAATCCTTTTCTAATTGCATAAATCGCGCCATTTGCACCTGATAACCTTCCTATCTTCGATTCTAAAGCTTTTACCCAGTTTTCATATTTCCAGTACGTGCTTTCAGACTTAGCACCATGTCCTGAAGATTCATCAATCCGGTATCTAAGCTGTCCACTCGCACAGCCAATCCTTTCATCATTAAAATACTTAACTAGTTCAAGTACAGCTTGTGAATTAAATATTGTATTTGCATCTGAAAATACAAGAACCTCGCCTTTAGCCTTTTTAAGTAGAGTATTCAACACATTTACCTTACCACCCCTTGGTAAGTCGAATACCTTAAGATTACTGATATGTGCATAGCTATTTGCTATTTCAACAGTTCTATCAGATGATCCATCAGATCCAATTAAAAATTCTATTCGATTTGCTGGATAAGCAATCTGTATGAGGTTAAGTATTTTTTCCTCAATCACCTTCTCTTCATTATATGCAGCTACTAGAACTGATACGAATGGAAGATAATTTCTATTTATCTCATATTCTTTTTTAATAAATATTGCACATCCTATTAGAATGAAAGGATATAACACATATGTATATATTGGAGCCAATATGGACAAAGTCAGACCTAAATATAAAAATATAGAACTCATGTTTTTATCCTCTCACAAATAAATACCTTCTAAACGTCCCAAATGCTTTTATTGTTCTTTTTGCATCATCCTTATTAGACAAGCATTGGAATAATTTCATAATTATGTAGCTCATGCGTAAATAAAATTTCTTTCTAGCATAATTACAAAATTCTACAAGTTCTTGACTGGTTAATGCATCTGTTGTAAGTACACAATTATGCATCCCATCTTTTTGCAACCAATCACTATAGTCTTTGGCTTGAATAAAATCGTTTCTCTTTGCCCACATATATGCTTCCGTTCCAGGATAAATCATCAGAGGGAAAAATTGAACTGTATCGAGTTTCAGTTTCTTTGCAAACTCTAAGGTTTCTCTCATAGTTTCTTTCGTTTCGCCAGGATTCCCGACCATGAAGCATCCATGAACACGGAGTTTGGCTTTTTTTGCATCTTTATTGAATCTCATTGATTGATCGAGTGTTATACCTTTATGCATATTATCAAGAATCTTTTGATTGCCACTTTCAAAACCAGCTACGATAAGTTTACATCCAGCTTTCTTCATAAGTACCATTGTTTCATATTTCAAATCAACTCTTACTTGAACTATCCATTTTAGATTTATTTTGTGATTATTCATCAAAGTACAAAATTCTTTAACATTTTCTTGGTCAACTGCAAAATTGTCATCATCTATAAGTACCTCTTTTACTTCCGGAAAGTTATTTTGTATATATACTATTTCCTCGAAAAGATTTTTAGCACTACGCTTTCGATATCCTTTGCCAAACATTACCTGTGAATACATGCAGTAAAAACATTTTGATGGACAACCTCTACTTGAGAAGATGCTAATTGTTGGATAGCTTACATGAGCATAAAAATAGTCCTTAATATCTAAGTATTTTTTATAAATTTCACTAACAAAAGGTAGTTCATCCAAATTACTAATATATTCTCTATCTGGATTGTTGATGACCTTCCCATCCTCGACAAAGCTAATACCAGCTATTTCATTATATTTTTCTGAAGTATTAAGTTTTTCTGCAAGTTCTTTTAATGTGTAATCATATTCATGTCGGGCTATGAAATCAATAAACGCATTCTCTAATAAAATCTCCTCAAAGCAAGCCGAAGCATGCGTACCTACCATGCAGATTTTGCACTTAGGTATCAGACTTTTAATTTCCTTTGCACATACCAAATCACTATAAATACTTGGAGTAGATGTATCAATAATTACTAAATCTGGATCGAACTCCTTTACAATAATAAGTGTTTGTTCTCTATTAAAACATTTGGCCGGAGCATCGATAAGTTTAAGTAAGTGCCCTTCTTTATCTAAAACGCCAGCAGCATATGACAACCAAAGGGGAAAATATATCGTTCCACTTTTTGTCACAGCAGGACTTCTTGAACTCTTTGAATATTTATCAAGAAATGGAGGATTTAATAATATAATTTTCATTTGTTTTCTCCCTCAATATATATTGGATTTAGCCTTTATCGCTATCCCTTGATTTTCTACACCACTTATTTTTCCGTAGTCCCCTCAACAAAACCCCTGTGTTTACACACGGCAATAATTGTTCCCAAGAAACACTTCACGTCGAAGCCAAAGCTTATCCGCTGTACATATTCACCATCCATTTTTGCCTTTACTTTTATAGGTAGTTCATCTCTCCCATTGATTTGTGCCCATCCAGTCAGTCCAGGCATTACATCATTTGCTCCATATTTATCTCTCTCAATAATCAAATCATATTGGTTCCATAACGCTGGTCTTGGCCCAATGATCGACATCTTACCGGTTATTATATTTAATATTTGTGGCAACTCATCAAGACTTGTAATTCTAAGTAATCTGCCTACTCTAGTAATATATTGTTCTGGGTTATCCAGAAGGTGAGTAGGTGTATCTTTAGGTGCATTGATTTGCATTGTGCGGAATTTTAGAATATTAAAATGAGTCTTGTGTATTCCGATTCTCTCTTGTCTAAAAAATACTGGCCCTTCTGAGTCTATCTTAATTGCTATTATTATTAAAATAAAAAGAGGAGACAATATTATTAATCCAATTGTTGAAATCAATATATCAAGGACACGTTTGGTTTTCAGATAAAACATACCCTGCACCTCTTCAGATAAGTTAATCTATTGGAATACAAACCTTATCTAATACAATTGCAATGCAACTAAAATCATCTATTTATGTATTGTTTCTCTCCATCTGCTTAAGGTAAAAAAATATCTCCCACACTTTCTCGCAAATCAGCACCCCCATCACGGCCCCGGCGCTGTCCGTCAGCACATCCCCCAGCTCCGTTCCCCGCCCCGGCACCGTCGGCTGAAACAGCTCATCCCCCGTGGCATAGATGGCACAAAACAGAATGGCCATCAGGATACGCTTCCGCCCTTCCATGCCGCTCACCCGCAGCCCGTTGTCCAACGCCAGCCCCAGGATCAGATAGATCCCGAAATGGGCTGCCTGCCGCAGGAATCGGTTTACCCGCCATACCGGCAATTCCGCCTCCGGAAGCACAAGGTGGACAGCCCGGATCAGGATGGTGGATAGGTTCTTGCTGAGGGCATTGGATTCCTTGGCCGGCTGGTCCGACAGGCTGAAAATCAGCAGGATGGCCGCCGCCACCAGAAGCCAGGACAAGAGGATGGCCCACTTCTTCATAAGATACCTCTTATATATCATTTAAGTATATTTAAAAACAAAGAGAGGTCCCCATCGTCGGTCCGGACGTTCCATGGCGTTTGCTGCAATGCAAGGCTGCGAACGGGAGCTAGGATGATGACCCTCTTCAGGGATTCTTACATAAGACTTTCATAGCTATGGACCGAGTGAGCGTCGCTGGCCCAGAAATCCGCCAGCCCCTCACGGAGCATCAGACGTGCTTTCTTCTCGGCGCGACCACCATATTTCCCTATGAGGCTGCCCAGGTTCCCTTGAACCAGGCCGCCTTTTTCTCTGTATTCGTACAGCCAGTCCAGCGTGCCCTCCAGCCATTGGTAACGCTCCGGATGGGCCAGGACCGTCTGGATG